>Ga0114932_10002183_pt1 | contig 20984 bp, 13 predicted proteins | sample 2SBtaG_2_FD_87286 | JGI IMG/M metagenome (GOLD analysis project Ga0114932, IMG submission 87286) | Deep subsurface microbial communities from Kolumbo volcano to uncover new lineages of life (NeLLi) - 2SBTROV12_ACTIVE470 metaG | ecosystem: Environmental > Aquatic > Marine > Volcanic ... | reverse complement strand
CTTCGTAGCGAGCGCAGCGAGCGTCCTGGTGTGCAAGCGCAACTCACGGCCGGAGCCCCCGGCTGAAGGCGGGGTCTCAGTTGAGCAAGTCCGCCTTCGCGGACTGTGTTGGGACCGACGCCACCTTCCACAAGCGGAAAAGCCCGCGCAGCGCCCTGGTAGCGAGCGAAGCGAGCGTCCCCCTGCGCAGCACCGTCCAGCGAGCGAAGCGAGCGTCTGCCAGTGCAGCGCTTCGAAGCGAGCAACGCGAGCGAAGGTGTGCGCAGCACGCAACACGCTGTGGGTAGGAGCGGAAGAATGACACTTCTTCCGGTCCAGGGGTCGTGCGACGACCCCTCAAAAAAAGACGCCAAAAGGAACAATGCCCCCCGGCCGTGAGGCCGGGGGGCTGGTGACCCCAGCGGGATTTGAACCCGCGTCGTCGGCGTGAAAGGCCGATGTCCTGGACCTGACTAGACGATAGGGCCCCTATGTTTCGGGTGAGCCGGGTGGGGATCGAACCCACGACCGACGGATTAAAAGTCCGTTGCTCTACCTAACTGAGCTACCGACCCAAATGCGCACACTGCGAATGCAGGCCCGCTTCCGTCGGCCTCGGGGGACAAACCCTTCGGCCGAGTCCGGGCACGCGTTTTGCGAGTTTTTTGCGCGGCCGTCAAGAGCCTGCCGCAGCATCTGTTGAATTGTGCCGCGTTACGACGCTCCTACTTCGGGCCCGGGTAGTGCAATTCGACGAATTCGAACACGTACTTACCGCTGCCCTTGGCGTCGGAGAACTCCGAGATGTAGAGCCCTGGCGACTTGGCGACGGTGCCCTGTCCCTTGCCTGGTGTGGCGTTGGCCAGACTCGGCGCCTGCGCCTTCCAGCTCGCCGCGTCCTTCGCCGGGCCGATCGGAACTTTGCGCTGGTAGTTGCCGGCCTTCACGACATCCATTGCGATCGTCGGGCCGTCCACCACGTTGCCCTTGGCGTCTTTGAGCGTGAACGTCTCCTTGCCGTTGATCGACGGGATCTTGTCGCCGCTGTTGATGTACAGGACGTTCGCCGCGAGGGTGACACCCCAGTACTTCTCGAAGTCCGCCTTGGACGCCTTGCGCGCGACGATCACGTAGCCGCCCACCGACACCTTCGAACCGGCCGCCAGCTTGTAGTTCTTGCCGCTATCGGTCTGGATCAGCGACCAACCGCCGATATCCTGCGACAGGCTCGAGGGGTCCACGACGTCGACTTTCGCGGTGGCGCTACCGGACTTCGTCTTGGCCGTGATCGTGCCGCTGCCCGCCTTGCTGCCGGCTTTGAACGTGAATGTCGCGCTCAGCTTGCCTTCGGTCACCGTGACTGCCGCCGGAAGCATGCCGAGGTCTGTCGGGTCGATCGCGACGTCGATCGAAACGCCACCCTTGGGCGCCGGGTTGCTCAGCTGAACGGTGTATTGGGCGCTCAATCCGAACGCGATCTTGGCGCCATCGGGCGTCACCTTGGCGACGGCGGGCACCTCGTTGGGGTCGATGACCTTGATCGCGATTTCGACCTCGTTCTTGCCGCCCTTCACCTTCGCGCGCAGCTTGGTCTGGCCGACTTTCAGGCCCTCGATCGGCACGTGCACCGACGCGTCACCCTTCTTGATCGTGAACGGCCCGCCGATGACCTTGGCAACGGCCGGGTCGTCGATCGTGACTTCGACCATGACGTCCACTTCGTCGGGATGATCGAGGTGTACGGTGACCGGCTGGGGCAGGGCGGTGCCGGACTTGCCGACGAACTGGAACGCCGACTCGGGTGTGATCTTGAGCACCTCTGCCGGTCCGAGGATCACGTCCTTGGCGTCGCGCGGCAGGACCTTCATCAGGCTGTTGCGGTAGCTCAGCGGCCCCGTCACCGACGTCAACACCTGGCCCGTCTTGGGGAACGGCGTGATGAACGGTGTGCCGATCGGCCACATCGAATCGTCGACGCGCAGGCCGCCTTCGATCTCGAACTCGTTGTTGCCGTCCTTGTCGCCGTCGCCCGGCTTGGGCTTGTCGTTGGTGACCTTGGCGTCCTTGACCTGGACGATCAGGCCGTCGTGCGGCGAATCGAACTTGTCCTTGGTGACGATCTGCTTGATCGCGGCCATGTCGAGCACGCGCGGCGTGAACTCGCCCTTGTCGCCGTTGACCTTGTAGTCGACCGACGTCAGCTGCTTCTGGCCGTAGAACGTGCCCAGCGTGGCGCCCTTGACGTCGATCACCTCACCGACTTTGGGCAGGTCGTCGACGCCGAGGTACATGAAGATGCCGCTGTGGTCGGCGGCCGTCGCGCCGTTCTTCTGCGTGAAGATGCCCTTGTTGGCCGATGCCGTGACGACCAGGCCCTTCACCGCGACGCGTTTGCCCATCAGGTCGGCCTTGGTCTTGAGGTCCTTGACGTCGTACAGGCAGCCGTCGCCGCCGGGGTTGGCGTACTTGGGGCACTCGTCGCAAGCGTCGCCCTTGCCGTCCTTGTCGCCGTCGGCTTGGTCCTTGTTGGCGGTGTCCGGGCAGTTGTCGTCGGTGCTCGGTTTGCCGTCGCCGTCGGGGTCGTTCGGGTCGAACTTGGTGCACGTGTCGGTGTCCTTGTCGAGCGGGCAGACGTCGCACGAGTCGCCCTTGCCGTCGCCGTCCGCGTCGGCCTGTTTGCCGTCATCGAGCGGGCGCACCGGGTTGAACACGGTGGGGCAGTTGTCGTCCTTGTTCGCGATGCCGTCGCCGTCTTTGTCGTCCGGGTTGGACTTGCCGGCGTAGTTGCTCGAACCGTTGACGCTGTCCGACTTCAGCTCGCGCGCGGGCACGCAGGAAGGCTCGTCGACGGGCGTGGCGCAGAAGAACAGCGGGTAGTTGGGCGTGCCGATCGCGCCGAGCAGCGACTTGTACGACTTGCCGAGGGTCTTCTCGACGCACACACCTTTTTCGATGCCGCAGACGTCGCCGACCTTCTCGCAGGTCGGTTCGAGCTTCGAGATCACCGCATCGTTGCCGGCGAGCACTTCGCCGCCGCGGACGACCAACGCGACGTGCTTGGTCTTGGCGTTGACGACCGCGCCATGCGCCTTGTTTCCGGCCTTGGCGTAGACCGCGAGGTCGCCGGCGTGTCCGACTTTGAGCAGGCCAACAGCGTCGTCCATCGCCAACGCACGCGCGGCGCCGATCGTCGCCATCTGCCACAGCTCGTCGTCGGTGAACGCTTTTCCGAAGTGGTTGTCGTTGAGATAGGCCGCGCACTGCAGCTCGCGGAGCATGTTGATCGAGCCGCTGGGCACCCAATCGGCGCCAAGACCGATGCTCACACCCATTTGTTTGGCGAGCACGACGCGCGCGGTCTCGCCGTACAGGCTCACGTTGCTGCGCGGGGACCAGATGAGGTCCATGCCCTTCGAAGCCATCAGGCCAAAGTCGACCGCCTTGAGGCCGACACCGTGAATCAGGGCCGCGCGCTTATCGAGCAGCTTGACCGCGTCTTTGCCCTGGCCGGTCATGCACAGGAACTCGTTGCGTGCTTCCGGGTCGATGCCTTCAGAGACGTGGGGCGCGAAGGAGTCGGTCGACGAGCCGGGGCTCTTCATGATCTTCGGGTAACCGCAGCCCTTCTTGAGCATCAGCCCGCTCGAGTCGCCGAGCGGGAAGGTCTGGTACATCGCGCCAGGCTGGTTGAGGCCGTTGTCGCCCTTGCCGGTGCGATCGAGGTCGCGCATCAGGCCGCTCAGGTCGCCCGAGCCGAAGATCGCGGTGCTGCCGGTGATGATGTACCGCAGCTCACCGAACGCTTTCTGATCGGGGTTGGCGCCGCCGCCTGACACCTTTACCGACGGGTTGCCGCGTTTGCCTTTGCGCCAGTCGTGGCGGTGTTCCCAGCGCAGCTTCTCGTCGACGCCGGCCTTCTTGGCGACCCAGGGACGGCCGTTGAGCCAACCGACGTGGTTGTGCGCGTCGATGAGACCGGGAGACACAACAGCGTCCTTGCAGACAACCCACCTGGCGTCCGTTGCCTTCTTCGCGCAGTCGCATCCGACGCACGCGATGTTGCCGTCGGCGCCGACGAGGACCTGGCCGCCTTCGATGACCTTGCCCGGGAGCAGGACGTCTGCGGAGATCAGCAGCCCTTTGCCCGCTTTGCCGGGTTCGGCCACACAGACCGCTTCGCCCGGATCCTTGCTGGGTTTGAGCGGGTTGGGGCACGAAGTTGGCGTTACGCCGCCGCCGTCAGCGCCACCGCCGCCGGCATCGCCGCTCGATGTGTCGTCACCAGGTTTGGAATCGGCGCCGGACGTGTCGGTTGGGCCGGCGTCCGCGGTCGGGTCGGACTTGTCACCGTCATCAGGATCGTCGCTGCAACCCGAGGCGATGAGTGCCAGGGCGGCGAAAGCGATGGCGAATCGGTGGCTGAGCTCCGGCATCGGCGCGGGGGTAAAAAGCCCGGTGTGGCGGCTGTGGTCTTGCATTCTGCGGCTCCGTGAAGGCCGCAAGGATGCAGAAACCCGGCAGCAAGCGCCAGTGACGCTTTTGAGCTGGACCGGGGGCGAGCAGTGAGCCGTTCGCGCGGCGAATCAGGCAGGGTTGCGCTGGCTGGCTTCTTCGAACTTGGTGTCAACGCTGTCCGATTTGTCGCTGAGCTTGGGCGTGGCGTCGATCTCATCGCGCGCCTCTTCGGCGCGTTTTTCTTCGTTCATCGCGTCGCGTTGGGCCTTCTTGAAGTTGCCGATCGCTTCGCCGACACCCTTGCCGAGCTGCGGCAGCTTGGTGGCGCCGAAAAGCACGACGACGATGGCGAGCACGACCAGCAATTCGGGCATGCCCATGAAAGCGAGCGAAACGTCGGCCTGGCCGGCCTGGCCAGCGTCGGGCGCGGTGATTGCGGTGATTGCGGTGGCGAAAGTCGCGAACATCGGATCCTCCGTCGCGGACATATCGCCGCGGCAGCCCATCCAATCTAGCACAACGTTGCGGCGCTTCCACATGACGGCCGCAGCTTCGTGTCTTCAGAGCGCTCGCAGGGCGGCGATCAGGGCGGTCTTTTCGTCGTCGTGATTGGCATAACCCGCGGCGTAGCGACCGTCGGGCAGGCGGCCGAAGTGGCAGGCGGCGCACGTGAACCCGACCTTTGTGGCCTTTTCAGGCGAGGCGATCGTGACACCGGCGGCGAGCCCGATCGGCAGCCCCTTGTCATCGTTCGGTCGTCGACCATGCCCAGCTTCGTGTAGCCGAGGCCCACCGAATCGGGCAGCTCGTTGCCCATGAACTCGATGATCGACCGCGGGATCGACGCCGTGCCGAAGGGCTCGTAGAAGAACATCTCCTTGCCGCACAGCAACCGCTCCTCGTGGGACACTAACTCTTTCTTCTCGAGCTTGGCGAAGTAGATCTTGCAGGCGCCGCGGACTTTGGGGACCTCCAGCATCTCCTGCAGATCGGCCGATACGTCGACGGTCACGGGCACAACCGTCGTTTCGCCGTCGTTGAGCTCCTCGTTGCACGAACTCGCGGGCAGAAACGTGGCCGCCACAACGACGACGACAAGCTTGAGCAAGATGCGTTGCCGGTTCATTGGGGGCCTGTTCATTGGGGGCCGGTTCACTGGTTGCCCGTCCAATGGTTGCGCAGGCGGGCGTACAGAGCCTTGGCGGCTTCATGCGACGCGGCTTTCTTGCTTGAGCCCTCGCCGCGGGCGGTCACGACCTTGTCGCCCAGGGTGGCTTCGACCTCGACCGTGAACGTGCGCCGATGGGGTGGGCCCTCAGATTCGACGACGGTGTAGTCCGGATGGGCCCGGCCGTGCTCTTGCAGAAGCTCTTGGAGCGGCGTCTTCCAGTTGCCGGTCGTGCCACGGCCGCCCGAAATGCGCATCTCGAGTCGCTCGCCTGCTCGTCCTGCGTGGACCGTCGCGTCCAGCTCGGGTTTGAAGATGCGCGAGACGACCTTGGAGGCCGCCAGGTAGCCGCCGTCGATGAAAACAGCCCCGATCACCGCCTCGAGGGCGTCCGCGAGCACGGAATTGAGCGCCGCGCCACCGCGTCGCCTCTCGCCGCGACCGAGCCGCAACACTTCGCCGAGCCGGATGCGGCGGGCGACCTCGGCCAGCGCGGGTTCGCTGACACATCGGGCCTTGAGCACGGTCAACAAACCCTCGGCGGCGTTGGGGATGGCGCGGAACAGCCGACCGGCGATGACCAGGCCGATCACCGAATCGCCGAGGAACTCGAGTCGCTGGTTGTCCGTGGCCACGTCGGCGCTTTCGTTGGTGTAGGAGCGGTGGGTGACGGCGCGGCGGAGCAGCTCGACGTCGTGGAAGTCATGGCCGAGGATTTCGCACAGGCGGTTGAGGGTCTGGGCCGACGTCGGCGGGCCGGCGAGCGAGACGTGCACCGCTGTCGTACTGCCGCGGAGCGCTTTGGCCAGGTCCGGTTTGTTGTCGTCGCGTGTGGTCAAGCTGCCCTCGCCATGCACCGGCGCGCACCGGCCTCGTCAATCACGACGTCGATCATCGCACCATTGGGCGGCAACGTCGCGTGGTCACCGGCGACGCGCACCGGGATGTAGTTGTCGGTCAGGGCACGCGCTCCTGCCGTTTCCTGCGCGGGGTCACCGACCCGATCGAGCACGATCGCAGGGACAACTTTGCCGACAAACCGCCGATGAAAGAAGTGGCGGCGGGCGTCGGACAGGGCGATCAGCTCGCGAACACGCGCGGACTTGTCTCGTTGATCGACCACGTCGGTCATCGCGGCGCTCGGTGTGTCGCGGCGGGCCGAAAACGGAAAGACGTGCAGGTAGGTGAGGTCCAACGATTCAATCAGACCGCGCGTGTTTGCGTAGGCGTCGTCGTCTTCCCCTGGGTGGCCGACCAGGACATCGGCGCCGATCGCAGCGTCGGGCAGGGCGGTGCGCAGCCGTGCGATGACGTCGCGGTATTGCTCGACCGTGTAGAGACGGCGCATCCGCTTGAGCACGCCGTCGTCGCCCGATTGCAGGGGGATGTGCGCGTGGCGGGCCAGCAGCGGGTGGTCGCGCCATAACGCGACGAGATCGTCGGTGACCTCGTTTGGTTCGACGGATCCGAGCCGCAGTCGGCGAATTCGGCCATCGCTCGTCAGCTTGTCGGCAAGCGCGGCGACCATGTCGGAGAACGCGACGCGAGGCGTGAGATCGCGGCCCCAGTGGCCCAGGTGGATGCCCGTCAGCACGAGCTCAGAGGCACCGAGATCGGCGTAGCGCATCGCTGTATCGAAGACCTCGTCGACGGTCGATGAGCGCGAGACGCCTCGGGCGCGCGGGATGATGCAAAAGGAGCACGAGTAGTCGCAGCCGTCCTGGACCTTGAGGAAGGGACGCGTCCGCGACTCGGGCAGGGCGGTGATGTGGCTTCCCGCCGGGCGGACCCGGGCGTTCCATACGCGGTTGCGGCTTCTCTTGTTGCGGTGTGGCAGAGCGCAAGCCTGGCCGTTGGCTTCCGTTTGCAGCGCGTTCTGTGAGCCGCCGTTGCCAAGAACGACATCGGCCAGCTTATCTTTGCCGTCGTTGCCGATCACGCGGTCGATCTCGGGGATCGCTTCGAGGGCGTCGGCCGAAACCTGCGCGTAGCAACCGGTGACGACGACCTGCGCTGCCGGATTGTGCCGCTTGAACCTGCGCGCGAGCTTGCGGGCATCCGAATCGGCGGCGTGGGTCACGGTGCACGAGTTGACGACATAGATATCGGCGGCCTGGTCGGTCGGCACCAACGTCGCATTCCTGTCCCGGAACGCCTCTTCGAGCTGCATGGAGTCGGCGAAGTTGACGCGGCACCCGAGCGTGGCGATGGCGACACGTGGCGCGGCTCGAGAAGATGGGCTGTCGGGCGATCCGGCGTTCATACGGCGGCGGCTCCTGCGGATTGAGCGGCCGCAGTCGTCCGGGATAGGCCGCTGACGACGTCTTCGATAATGCCGCCGCCGACGATGCGGTCTCCGCTCCAAAGAACCGCGCTTTGCCCGCGGGCGGCGCCCATCATCTCGCCGGATACGGTCAACTCGAGGCGATCGTCGGTCACATCGCTGACCACGCCATCGATCGGGCGCTGACGATGCCGCACTTGCACGCCGACCCGGTCGCCAACTTGTGGCAACTGGCCCGTGACGCTGGTGAAGCGCCCGACGTCCATCGACTCGACCTTGAGCAGCTCGCGAGGCCCGACGATGACGGTGCCGTCCGTATTCTTGTCGAGCACGAACCGTCGCCCGCCGCCTTCAGCCGCTGTCGAGATCCCGAGCCCGCGCCGCTGTCCGACGGTGAACTTGGCGAGGTTGGTGTGTTTGCCGAGGCTCATACCGGACACGTCGACCAACTTGCCGGCGATCGGTTCGCTGCGCTGACCGACAAAACCAGCGGGGTCGCGGCCGGCCGTAAAACAGATGTCCATCGACTCGGGCTTGTCGGCGACCGGAAGATCGAGGCGTTCGGCGTGCTTGCGCACCTCGTCTTTGGTCATACCGCCGAGCGGAAAGCGCAGAAACGAGGCCATCTCCGGCTTGAGCGGATAAAGAAAGTACGCCTGGTCCTTGTTGCCATCGACGGCGCTTCGCAGCCGTGGGCGGCCATCTTCGTCTGTATCGAGCCGGGCGTAGTGGCCGGTCGCGAGCACCTGGGCCCCGATCGCCCTGGCGTGCCCCGCGAGCCGCTCGAACTTGAGCGTCCGGTTGCATTCCACGCATGGATTGGGTGTGCGCGCCGTCTGCCAATCGTCGACAAAGGGGGCGATCACGGCGTTTTCGAAGGCTTCCCGCTCGTCGAGCACGTAGTGGCGGATGCCCAGCGAACGAGCGACTGAACGTGCATCGCGGGCGTCTTCGGGCGCGCAGCAGGTGCCGGCCTTCTTCACCGCGCCGATGCGGTCCCGTGGCACGTCATAGAGGTGCGCCGTGAAGCCGACCACGTCATAACCGGCCTCCGCGAGCAGGCCCGCGACAACAGACGAATCGACACCGCCGCTCATGGCGACGGCGACGCGTGTTCCAGCAGGCAGATCGAGCAAAACGCGGTCCTGGCGGCGCGGGGTTGGGGCGCGGGGCTGAGCGCACCGAGTCAATACGCGCGCTTAATACTCTTGTAAGCGAATCCGCGCCACGACCTTTTCCACGACGTCGACGGTTTCTTCGATTTCGGCCGCCGATGTCTGCAGCCCCATGGAAAACCGGACGGCCTCGATCGCGCGCTCATCGCCCATTGCGGTCAACACGTGGGACGCCTCGACCGTTCCCGAAGCGCAAGCGGCGCCCGAAGAAACCGCGATCCCCTCGACATCGAGCGCGATCACGACCAGCTGGCCGGCGATGCCCTCGAACGACACGTTCAGGATGTGGCCCGTCTCTTCGCCGTGCGGGACAGCCGTGTTCAGCCGCGTCCCTTCGATGCGCTCCATGAGGCCGTCGCGGAGCATGTTGCGCAGCTCGCGCTGGCGGGCCATGTCTTCGATTCGGCGCGGGATCTCGGCCATCGCGGCGCCGAATGAGACGATCCCGGCGATGTTCTCGGTGCCACCCCGCAGCCCGTCTTCCTGGTGACCGGAGATGATCGCCGACAAGGCCGTGCCATAACGAACGTAGAGCGCGCCGACTCCGGGCAACGCGCCGGCCTTGTGTCCGGAGATGCTCAGCAAATCGACGTCCCAAGCCTGCACATCGATCGGCAGGCGCCCGAGAGCCTGGGTCGCGTCGCAATGAAAGACCGCACCCGCGGCGCGCGCACAGCCGGCGAGCTTGTCGACCGGGAACACGACCCCGGTCTCGTTGTTGACGACCATCGCCGACACAAAGCCGCACCTGGCGCCGATCAGCTCGGCAAAAGCGGCGCGATCGAGTCGTCCCTTGCCGTCCACCGGGCATAAATCGACGTGCCAATCGCGCAGTGACCTGGCGGCGAGGAGGTTGGATGGATGCTCGACCGCGGTTGTCACGGCTCGATGATGGGGCGTGGCGCGCGTGGCACCGCTCCAGGCGAGGGCGTTGGCCTCTGTCGCGCCGCTCGTGAACACGATTTCGGAGGGCTCGGCGCCGATCGCCGCGGCGACCTCATCGCGGGCCGTTTCCACGCGCTCGCGCGCCTCCTGGCCATGGCGGTGGATGGACGACGGGTTGCCCGGTCCTGCGAAGAGCAGCTCTTCGACGGCGGCCTGGGCGACGACCGACAGCGGCGCGCTGGCGCTGTAATCGAGGTAGATGTCGCGATCGGATGGCATTTGTCGCCTCGGCGCTCGTTTGACGAAAGGCCGCAGGTGCACTCAAATGCCGGCCCGCTTGTCCGGAGTCAACTCATGAACTTGCCGCGCATGTTGTCCGCTGCCGTCCGTGCCCCTGTTGCATGCGCTGCTTTGGCCGTTTTTGCCGTCTGCGCATTCGGCGCGACAAACGCATTTGCCGATCGTGGCCCGACCTTGCTCGACGAGGAGATGGGCGAGACGACCCCAGCAAGCGACATGCCCACCGCTACGACTCCCACGGCGTCCGCTGGCCCGGTCACAAAACCGACCATCAAAGCGCCAACGATCACCGCGCCGGCCACGAAGAAGTTCCCGTGGGTCGAAATCCACGGCTATTACCGGTTTCGGCCGGACCTGATCAGCAACGGACACCTTGGCCTCGCGGTCGAGAGTGAAAAAGCGCAGTTCACCCCCGTCACCAGCAGCTCGATCATGCCGCCGCTGTCGCAATGGCCGCAGAACAACGGCGCCGCCAACTCGTTTTCGGACAAAGTCGGCACCGCGCGCGACGAAGACACGGTCGCGGGCGCCAACATGCGCCTTCGCCTCACCCCGACGATCCACGTCAGCAAGAACGTGCGGATGCGCCTGACTGTCGACGCGCTCGACAACTACGTGATGGGCAGCAACCCCGATTACGCGGGCGCCCTCAAGCGTCCCGATGTGCCGATGGCCGCGTTCGCGATGACGTCGCAGCCCGGCGCCTTGGCCGTCAAAGAGGCATACGGTGAGTGGAAGACGCTCTTTGGCGTGCTCCGACTCGGCCGGCAATCGAGTCACTGGGGCCTCGGCATCCTCGCAAACGGCGGACAAGGCTCTACCTGGGATGGCGCGCGGCCCATCGATCACTACTACGGAGGCGGCTTGCGCCCCGCGCAGGGCTATGGCTACGACGCCGACTTCGGCAACTGGGCCGACCGGGCCGCGTTCGTCACAAAGATCCCCGGCCTGCCGTTCTACTCGGCGTTTTTCTACGACTACATCTCCGAAGGCAGCCTCGCCGTGGACCCGCTGCGCGTCGACGGCGTGCCCAACGATCTCGACGACGGCGACGACGTCAACCAGTTCGGTTTCGCGTTCTTCTCCAAGCCCCTCACACCCGCCGAGCAGGCCGACCGGCGCAAGATACTCGTCGACGACCACGGCAGCAGCTTCGATTGGGGCCTGTACGGCATCTACCGCACGCAGAAGTACGACGTCGTCTACAATGGCAAGGAGAAGGGCAAGGACACGCCCGCGTCCCACAACACCAACGACACCGGCAAGCTCTCCCTCTTCCCGCGCGAGGCCTGGGCAGCCGCCGGCGATCTCTGGTTGCGCTACGAAAACCGCCTCTCGTTCGACCAGCGCCTCGTCATCGAGTTCGAGTTCGCGTCGATCGTCGGCCGCATCGAGGACGCGTCGCCGGTGCCGGATAAGGGCAAGGAGAAGCCCAAGGACATCCTGATGTACGGCGCGGCGCTCAAGGCCGCCTACCAGGACGAAGGCCTCGGCATCTACCTCGACGCCGGCTACGCGAGCGGGGACGACACCCGCTGCTTTGGCGTCTACCCGGGCTCGATGCGCACCGGCAACTGCTCGATCGACACCGCCGACGGCCAGCCCAACGAGAAGATCACCGGCTTCAAGTTCCACAAGAACTACCGGGTCGACACGCTGCTCTTCCGCGACGTGATCGGCGCCGTGACCAACGCCATCTACGTCAAGCCGACCGTGAGCATCAACGCGCACCCGTTCTACGCGCTCGGCGACCAGCTCGGCCTCGATGTGAGCGTCATGCACGCCGTGGCCGTCATGAACTCAGGGACGCCGGGCAATGGCGGCACCCTCGGAACCGAGATGGCGGCGACCGGCTTCGTCGGTCAGAAGGGCCTGTTCCTCGCGTCGGTTACGTTCGCTTACCTTGTGCCCGGCGACGCGTTCAACGTGCTTGGTCCCAAGGCCAAAGAGGACCGTTGGCTCGGCGCGCTCAAGTCGGCCGAGGCGGAAAACGCGTGGCGCCTGCTGACACGCCTCGTCCTGATGTTCTGATCGTCCTGATGTTCGGATAGACCGCCCGCCACGGAGCTCGACGCATGAACCATTTCGAGCTGAAGGACGGCGTCTTGCACGCCGAGGGCGTGTCCATCGAGCGCATCGCCGAAGAAGTCGGCACACCCGTCTACATCTATTCGCGCGCGACGCTCGTCCGCCATTTCCGCGTCATGCAGCGCGCGTTTTCCGACATCGACCACACCATCTGTTACGCGGTCAAAGCCAACAGCAACATCGCCGTGCTGCAGCTGCTAGCGAAACTGGGTTCGGGCTTCGACATCGTCTCGGACGGCGAGCTGCGGCGTGTGCTGTTCGCAGGCGGAGACCCCAAGAAGGTCGTCTTCTCCGGGGTCGGCAAGACGCGCGAAGAGGTCAAATCGGCGCTCAAGGCCGGCATCCTCTGCATCAACATCGAGTCGGCGTTTGAAATCGACCTCGTCGAGGCGGTCGCGGCGAAGATGGGCCTCGTGGCGCCGGTCAGCCTGCGCGTCAATCCCGATGTCGACGCCAAGACCCACGAATACATCGCTACGGGGCTGTCCAGTAACAAGTTCGGCGTGCCGATGGCCGACGCGCTCGAACTCTACCGCCGGATTCACGCGTCGCCGCACATGGACGCGTTCGGTGTCGATTGCCATATCGGCTCGCAGATCACCGAGGTCGACCCGCTGATCGAAGCCATGGACCGCATGCTCGGCCTGGTGGACCAGCTGCGCGCCGATGGTATGGACATCCACCATCTCGATATGGGCGGCGGGCTCGGCATCCGCTACCGCGACGAGACCCCGTTGACCCCCAAGGCCCTCGGCGAAGCCTACGCGGCCCGCCTCAAGCCGCGTGGATTGCGACTCGTGGTCGAACCAGGCCGCGTCATTTGCGGCAACGCGGGCGTCCTCGTGATGCGTGTGCTGGGCGACAAGACCAACGGCGACAAGCGATTCTGTGTGGTCGACGCCGCGATGAACGACAACATCCGGCCCTCGCTCTACAAGGCCTACCAGGGCATCGACGCCGTCAAACCGCGCCCCGGCCACACGGTCACCGTCGACATCGTCGGCCCCGTGTGTGAGAGCGGCGATTTCTTCGCCAGGGATCGCGAGGTGTCACCGTTCGAGGCCGGGGATCTGGTCGCGATGCGCAGCTGCGGGGCCTACGGGTTCACCATGGCGAGCAACTACAACAGCCGTCCCCGTCCCGCCGAAGTGATGGTGCACGGCGACTGCTACACGGTGATCCGGCGGCGCGAATCGGCGGCCGATCTATTCGCGCTCGAACAGCGCCTCGATGATGACTGGTCCGGCCTGCGGGCCGATGACTCCGCGGTCTGAGATTTCACAAAATCCGGCGAGATTCTACGTTCAACGGCCGATCGATCCGGGCCCAACCCGGCGGTTCGTGCACGATAAACCACGCATTCTCCGTACAAACTGCGCATCGAATGCGTGGTAATTATGGCCTGCATCGACAAACCGTCCATAATTCAGCTAGTTGGGAGCGAGTCGCGATGGCACGGCCCTTGCTCACTATCCCCCTGGAGTTTCCGGATGCCAACGCCACCTGCCACGAATCGATCTGAACTCGGCACGACCCTCATGGAGCTCATGATGGGCCTGGTCGTGCTCATGGTCGTGATGATGATCGCCATGCCGCTTACGTCGTCGTTGTTGCGTGAACTGAACCTCCGGTCCGCGGCCGAAGACCTCGTCTATGCCGCCGAGCTCGCCCGCAGCCGTGCCCGCAGCAATCGGCGCGCGTACGGCCTCTTCGTGGGCACCGGCGGGCTGGTCGATGACAAGCTGATCGGGACCGTGTTGCAGGGCACAAGTACGGCGTGCTCTTCGGTACCGGCCGGCAAGCAAGTCCACGACTTCGACTACTCCAAGAACAACAAGTTCGGCCGCCCCGAGGTGCTCATCGCCAAGAAGGCCCCCGGCGACTTCCAAAACGCCAACGTCTTCATCTGCTTCAAGCCCGACGGACGGGTGCTCAACGGCCTCTCCGCCATGCCCTTGTCGCCCCCCAGCGGGTCTACCTTCGCGGCGGGAGAGGCCTTCTTCGAGCTCGTCCGCGTCTCCGACCAGGGCGCCAAGATCGGCAACCGCCTGCAGGTTCAGATCACCTACAGCGGCAACGCGCGCATCACGCACGGCTACAACCTCAACGACCTGAAATAGCGACAGATGAAACCCGACGTCCCCACGACTGCCTTGGCGAAGATGCGCTCCCGGATCGCAGGATTTACGACGTTTTGGCGACGAAGCCGGTCTCACAGCCCAGATTCTCGGGGTTTTTCGCTGATCGAGCTGCTCTTGTCCGCAGCGATCGCGACGACGGGCATGTACGCGAGCTTGTCGCTGTGTTTGTCGGCCCTCAAAGGCAATACGGAGATGCGCGACTCCGCGATCGCGCTGACCTACGCCGAACACCTGCTGAGCACCATCCAGGGTGAGTCGGTGATGTGGCAAACGAAGACCGACAGCGTTCCCGGCCGATTCCTGCGCCACCTGCCCGTGCCCGCCGCGACCGGCCAATCGACCGGGTGGAAAGTGCTGCAGATGAACCCGTTCGCCACCGACAAGCGGGTCGGCGACATGGGCGACGACTCGCACTTGTACGACGCCGGGATGCTCTTTGCGCTGCCCAGCGAGCAACGGCCGCGCTACTGCACGCAGTACCGGCTTACATGGGTCACGCCGGACCTTTTCCGGGCCGAGGTTCGAGTCGGATGGTCGCGCCCGCACGTGCCCGTCGATAAATACCGGGCCTGCCCAACCGCGATGTTCGATGACATCGGCAACGTCGTGTCCGTGTCGATGCCAGCGATGGTGATGAAGAATGTCTACGCGCAATAAGGCGACGCCGCCGGTGCACCGCGTTGTCGCGGCGGGAAACCCGTCCGAGCGCGGCTTCAACATGATCGAGCTGGCCATGGCGATGGGGATTGCGTCCGTCGTGTTCATGTCGATCACGGCGCTCTATGCGTACCAGGCCCAGTCGCTGCAGACGCAGGCGTCCTTGCAGTCGATGCACCGAGAGGTTCGCTTTGCGATCGACCACCTGCGGCGTGACATGGTGTCGCTGGGCAGCAACTCGACGCCCAACAGCGGGATCGACGACCTGGTCTGCCCGAAACCGGCGGTGACGCTGCGCTCGGTCGGGCTCGAGCTCGGCGACGGCTACGTCTACAACCCCTCGCTGAACCCCAACATGCAGTCGGTGTCGATCACCTTGTTTGGCAGCCTCGATATCCGCACGCGCTACCGGATCGACTCGATCGCGGGCAGCAAGGTGACGCTGCAGGCGACCGGCTTGCCGGCGACCGAAGACGAGTGGAAGCAGATCTTCACCAGCGATCGCTACTTGCGGGTGTCGACGGCGGAAGGCAAGTCGTTCTACTACCCGATCGTCGCGACGTCGTTTGGAGACAGGTCGGTCACGCTTTCGTCGGCGCCACCGCGGATCAGCGGCTCGCAGCGGTGCGGCTACCTCGGAACTGGCTACGGGATGTGGGCCGATGTGCAGGGCTTCATCCGCTACCGCGTGATCGCCGACAAGCGCCCGGGAGCGCCGACAGACGGCAGCGGCCAGGCGCAGCGCGGGTTGCTTGTTCGCGAACGACTGGCGACCGACGGCGCGACCCTGGTTTCCCAGATCGCCATCGCGGAGAACACCGTTGAGCTGGCGATCACGGACGCGGCGTTCGACCTCGACGCGCAGTCGGCCACGATCAACTTCAAGATCTACCCGGTGCAAGACCATCCTGAGCTGCTGCAGAAAGGCGGCGGAGGTCTGCTTGGTTCGAGCCCGTCGGCGCGGCCCGAGGCGCTTCGGTTCATGAGCGTGCGGCTGTCCGTCCGGGCTGAAGTGTCCGATCGCGACCTCACGCATACGCCGCGGTCGCAGGTGAATGGACCGATCTTGACGTACAAGCTCGAAAAAGACCGACCGACGACGTGCCGTGTGATCACGATGGGCACGCGCGTCTACATGCCGACGATGGTGGCGAGGAACCTGTGATGGCTGAGCACAAGTCACTGAAGTCCCGAGTCAGCGCGCGGTTGGAGCGGGACTGGCGCGACGTCAAGAAGCGCTGGGGCGCCGATCCGGACCGCCGGGGCATGGTGCTGATCATGACCATGACGATGGTGACGATCCTGACCGGCCTCGGGAGCGCCGCAGTTGTGCGGACGAGCGCCGACATTCGCGAAGGTGGTGCCTACCGCATCGAGCGCGCCGTGTTTCGGCTGTCCGAGTCCGGGACGATGGCTGCGGTCACCATGGCCGGCGAAATGCAAGCCCGGTTCGAGACGTACATCGCCAACCGCAGCAACAAGCTATCGATCACCGACACCGGCAAAGACCTGCTCGATCTCGGCGAAAAAGGCTCGTACGGCCGCGAGATCAAGGCGCTGGGCACGGCGCTGTACAACACGGAAGTCGCGCCACCGGAGCTGTCGACGGCCGTGCCCGGATATGACGCGTCCAAGTACTGCTTCCGGACCTTCCAGCTCGTGACCAAGGCGCACTTTGGCGACAGCACGTCGACCGCCCAGCGTGACATCGCCAAGATCGGTGAGGCAGGGCTGCAGGCATTCATCACGGTCGGACCGACCCGCTGCGGGAATTGAGCGATGGCGACACTGCGCAAAAAGACGCGACGGACGAGCCGCTTGATGACAGAAAAGCGGAGCGCGCAACCACTGGATACAACTGTGAAACGGCTCGTTTCGGCGATGTTCCAACGCGGCGAGGCCTTGCCAGCGTCGCGTGGCGATGCGAGCCTTCGTGCAGAGGAAAGCCAGAACCGCGGCCCGGGCACAGGTCCCGCGCGGGTTCCTCGCCGGTCGCGGTGGCCGGGGCGAAGGTTGGTATTATTGGGGGATCGATACTGGTTTTCGTTTCACCACCGCGTTTATTCTGACGGCGTTGCTTGCAGCGCCGAGCCCGTGAAAGCGGGCAACGATACCGCCGCTGAGCGCCTACTGGTTGGGGCGCTCGCGGCGGTTGTCGTTTTTGGCCTTGCGGTCGCGCCTTCCCCGGCTTTTGCCAACGTCGCGCTGCCCGAGGTCGTCATCATCACCGACGCCTCGCAGTCGATGCAGTACGTGCCCGGCAAGGACAAAGCGCCGGTCTGCGGCGGCAAATCGACCGAGCGATCGCGCTGGATCCGCACGCTCGAAGTGCTGCAGGGCGACCTGGCCAACTACGCGTGCACCCAGGCGTCGTTGCCGTCCCACCCCGACCAGACGAAGCCCCCCAAGCAGCAGCAGGGCGATCCGACGTGTATTCCCGGCGTTGCCGCGTCCCTTTTTGAGCCGCACAAACCCAAGCCGTCGAGCAACTTCGTGCAGCCGATGGGCGACTTCTCGTGGAAGAACAACGGCGCGGTCAGCAACCTCGCGCAGCTCAAGTTCCAGATGACGACGGACGACACGGTCGTGCCGTACTTCGTCTTCGACCTCAGCAAGCTCCCCGATGACAAGGACTGGGTCGCTGCGACGCTGACGATCTACACGATGGCGCCGGCCTCCAACGCTGGCGCTCCGATCGAGGCGTTCCTGGTGCGGACCGACACGTCGCCCGCGAAGGTCAAGGGCAGCAAGTTCGTGTGCGCGGTCGGCGGGCCCAGCCTCAACCCGGTGTCGCCGCCGACCAAGGTCGCCAACAAGACCGGCTTGCCGACGGTGTTTCAGTTGAACAAGGGCGACATCGACAAGCTCAAGGCGGAAAAGAAAGCCGGTCTGAAGGAGGCGTTCTTCGCGATCGTGCCGGTCGAAGGCCATTTCGACAGCAACTGCCTCAAGCGCACGAGCTACAAGAACCCGTTCGAGATCATCTTCGAAGGTCCGGCCACCAACACGCCGCCGTCGTTGGCGGTGGGAGTTGGCAAGGCCTGCAAAGCGGAAGGCCCGAACCACCACTTCGCGCCGACAGGGGCGTTTCAGCTCAATGGCGTGCTCGATATCTTTGCGCCGTCGGCCAAGTTCGGCCTGCTCGCGCCCGACAACGTGATGAGCGCCAAACCGGACGCAACCGGCGCGTATTCGTACGGACCCACGCTCCAATCGCTGTGGGGCAATATCGGGATCGGCGCGCAAAACCCGTTCAACACCAACTCGCGGTCGGTGCAGATGCCTGGCGCCGACAGCCTGGCGATTCGCAAAGCTGCGTACACGTCCATCAAGAGCTCACTCAACGCGCTTCGTCCGGTCGGTGGCACGCCCTTGGGGCAACAGCTGCAGGACGCCGTGCAGTATTTCGGGCCCAGCAAGTACATGGACAAGCACTTCCAGAGCACGCAGGACGATCCAGTGCACGGCGACCCGCTGTTTGCCTGTCGGGCGCGCATGATCGTGGTCATCAGCGATGGCGGCGCCAACCAGGCGGGGGGTGTCACGAGCGGTCGAGCCGCGGCGGTGGCCGGTGCGACCAAGCTGTTCTCGCGCGGCGTGCACGTGCACGTCTTCGACATCGGGTCGTCCAACGCGAAGGATGCGGAGTTCCTCGACGATCTGGCCAACGCGGGCGGCACGACCAAGGCCGTCAAGGTCAACACTGTCAAAGATGCGATCGACTACTTGCGGCCGGTGCTCACCGCCACAGCGGCCGTTGGCGAGGTGCTCACCCGCACCCACTACACCGAATCGACGGGCGTGGACGACGAGACCATGCACAGCTTCCAGCACAAGAGCGTCTTCAACGTCGCCGACCCGCTGCTGACGAGCGGCACCATCGAGCAGCGCATCTTCAAGTGCTCGGAAGGCTGCGTTGACGCCAAGAACAAATCCCGCAGCGGCGTGTGCAAGGTCATCGACTACGAGGAGCGGATGAAAAACCGCACCGTGCCGCGGCGTATCTTCACGATGAAGAACGGCGGTCGGGTCGAGCTGAAGGTGTCCAACATCTCGTCGGACGACATGACGATCACCAAGACAGGCCTGGCGCCCAAGCTCTTCCCCGATCCGAACACCGGCTCCTGCGCGACGCAGTCGGGAACGTTCAACCTGGCCAATTCGGTCGAGCGTGACCAGTACCGCGATCACCTCATCCAGCTGCTGCGCGGCGATGCGGGATCGTGCCGCGAGAACAAACCCCTCGGGGCTCCGTCACGTGCTCAGCCGCAGATCCTCGAGCCTGCCGCGCGCCTCGGCATTCGCGAGCCGTCGTTCCTGACGTACCGCAACACCAAGGTTGGCAACACGACCGCGCCATACGCCGAAAACAACCCGCCGGGCTCGTTCAAGCGACCGACGATGATGTTCGCGGCGACACACGACGGCTTCCTGCACGCGTTCCGAACCGACAACGATCCAGACATCGACACCAAGGGCCAGCTGACGGCCGGCGACGAGATGTGGTCATGGCTGCCGGGCTTCAACCTGCGCCGGGCTCGAGCGTTGCGCCTGGTGACCAGCGCGGACTCGTCCTACCTCGGAGCGGCGGTCGTTACCGGCCACTACCTGCTCGATCGACAAGGCAAAACCGTCAAAGAACAGGCGCTTCGGTGGCGTGCGGTTGTGATCGCGGGGGCCGGTGAGGCGGGTGCGGGCTACACGGCGCTGGACGTAACCGCGCCCGACGAACCGCGCCTGTTGTGGGAGATCACGCCCGACCGGCATTGCTGGGGCGACTCGAAGATGGGCAGCAGCAACGGACCGGTGTGCGCGGCGGTTACCACATTCGAAGAGATGGGGCGCTCGACGGCGCTGCCGGTGCTCATCAACCTGTTTTTCAAGAAGAACGGCACGACGGTTCAGCGCTCGGTTGCCGTTATCGCTGGTGGCCTCGCGCCGAAGGACTCCGACCAGCAGAACTTCGGCGTGGACGGTCTCGGCAAGCGGGTTGTGTACATCGTTGCGCTCGAAAACGGCGAACTGATCCGCAAATTCACGCTCGCGGATATCGACCTGACAGGCGCGACCACGTCGATGGCGGACACGTCCAAGATCGGCTACCACATCACCGAACCGGCCTGCTTCAACGCGGCTCCCGGTCAGCTGGCGACGCGCTGCTACCTCGGCGACAGCCGCGGCATGATGTGGCGACTCGACCTGTCGGACATCGACCCCGACAAGTGGAAGCTGCAGTTCTTCCACGACGCGTACTCCGGCAACGACACGAAATCGGCGTTCACGCTGCCCCTCGACAGCAAGAATCGGGTGCCGATCCTGACGCGTCCCAGCCTCGCCACCCGTCGCGGCGGCCAGCTTGTCGTGGTCTACGGAACGGGCAACCTCGATGACCAGCCGTCCGCCACGCGCCGTCACCTGGTGTACTCGCTCACAGAGACGTTCAAGCTCACCGCAGCCGGTGCGGCACCGCGCGCAGAGGCCGGTCACAACTGGGGCCTGCCGATGACCGACCACACGCGCTTTATCGGTCCGCCGGTCGTATTCGGTGGCAACGCCTATTGGTCGAGCTACACGGTCAGCGCGACCGGAGCGTGCAAGGCCGGTACAGCGCGGATCTTCTCGGTCGACTTCAGCAACCGGGGCCAGATCAACGCGACGAATGCGCCGAAAGATCCGATCGGCGGCTTCCAGATCGCCGCCGACGATACGAGCAAGAGCAAACTCGTCAACCACCAGGTGCTCGGTCAGTACAAGCCTTCCGGTGTCGACATCACGCCGATTCCGGCGTGTGTTGGTGGTTGCAGTCCGGGAGACGCCAGCTGCTTTATCGGCAAGGCGTCGGCGCTGTCGGG
>Ga0114932_10002180_pt1 | contig 21015 bp, 18 predicted proteins | sample 2SBtaG_2_FD_87286 | JGI IMG/M metagenome (GOLD analysis project Ga0114932, IMG submission 87286) | Deep subsurface microbial communities from Kolumbo volcano to uncover new lineages of life (NeLLi) - 2SBTROV12_ACTIVE470 metaG | ecosystem: Environmental > Aquatic > Marine > Volcanic ... | reverse complement strand
ATTGTCCCGAGGTGATGATCCAGAAGATCTCGGCCAAGACCGGCGCTGGTTTTGAAGAACTGGTCGAGTTGCTTGACCGGGCCGGTGATTTTGGCCGTCGAGTGCTCGATATTGACTACAACACCTATGCCGAGGGCGAAGCCGAGTTGGGTTGGCTCAACAGCAGCCTGCAGTTGTCCGCCGAGGAGTCGTTTGATCTCGACGAGTTCCTGTTGGAACTCGTCACGCGCACGGCCAAGCGACTGGAGGAGCAGGAGGCCGAGACGGCACACCTGAAGGTCATCGGCTTGTGGGAAGGCTTTTTCGGCGTGGCGAACCTGGTCTCCAGCGAGGATCATCCCGAGTTGTCCTTGCCATCGAATTGCCAGGTCAAGACCGTAGACGTGATCATCAACGCCCGGGTGGCTTGTGATCCGGAGTGGCTGGAAGAGGTTGTTCGGGAAGAAGTGATCGAGGCGGTTGGAACACGAGGGGCGTCGGTCGAGTTTCGTCAGACCCAGAGTTTTCGTCCCGGGCGGCCCGTTCCAACTCACCGGTTCGACGAGGCCGACTAGGCTCGGTTCCTCGGGTCGGACCGGAGACGGGGAGAAACCAATGAAGGCGCGGATTCGCGGCACCGAGATCTACTTTGACGTCGATGGGGCGGGACTGGTGCCCGACGGCGAGAGGATGGTCCAGCGGCCGACGCTGTTCCTGCTGCACGGCGGACCGGGTGGTGATCATGTCGGGTTCAAGTCGACGGTGGCTCGACTGGTCGATGTGGCCCAGTTGGTCTATGTCGATCACCGGGGATCGGGCCGTAGTGCCGCGTCCGATCCGTCCACGTACACTCTGGACGAGAACATCGACGATGTTGATGCGCTTCGGGACTACCTGGGCCTGGATTCCATTTGCCTGCTGGGGTCGTCTTACGGGGGCATGGTTGCCCAGGGGTATGCGATCCGATACCCCGACCGCGTGTCAAACCTGGTGCTGTGTGCCACCGCACCCAGTTACCGATTTCTCGAGGATGCCAAGCGGATCGTTGCCGAGCGTGGAACGCCCGAGCAGCAGGCGGTCTGCGAGACGCTGTGGAACGGATCGTTCGAATCGCTCGAGCAGGTTCGTGAGTACTACCAGGCGATGGGGCCGATGTACTCGGTCACGTATGATGCCCAGAAATCGGCCGAGTCGTGGAGCCGTGGTACTCGGAACTTCGAACAGCTCAACATGGGCTTTTCCGATTTTCTGCGGGACTTCGACTACACCGAGCAACTGGGTTCGATCGCCTGTCCGACGCTTGTGCTGGCGGGCGCGCAAGACTGGATCTGTCCTCCGAATCATTCGCGGGACATCGCCGAGCGTGTGCCCCGCGCCCACCTGAAAGTGTTCTCCAAGAGCGCCCACAATATTGCCGGTGACGAACCGGAAGAATTCCTTGCCGCGGTGCGGGGGTTTCTGACGTATGCCCTGTCGTGAAGGGTGAGGCCCGGTAGTGCCACCTGGTTTGGTGATTCGACACATGTGTGATTCGCGGCCCGTACTGTCTCGCTGCCAGGCTCGTGAAATCGACCAGCGGGCGATTCGTGAGCATGGCATGACCGGGCTGGTGCTGATGGAGAACGCTGGCCGGGGCTGTGCTGAACTGCTGGTGCGGCTGGGAATCGATGGCCCGGTTGTTGTCTGCACCGGAAAAGGAAATAACGGTGGGGACGGTTTTGTGATCGCCCGTCACCTGGACAATGCCGGTTACACCGTCCGCATTGCTTCGGTGGTCGACACGTCGATCCTGGATGGTGATGCGGCGGCCAATCACCAGATCTGGGTGTCAGGTGGCGGCGAGGTGGAGGTGGTTCCGGCTGCCGAATGGGACATGGTCCTGGCGGACGCCGACTGGGTGGTGGACGCGTTACTGGGGACAGGGATCCAGGGCGAGGTGCGATCGCCGTATGACGAGGCGATCGAGGCGATCAACAGGACCGGTGGTCGTGTTCTTGCGGTCGATTTGCCCAGTGGTCTTGATTGCGATACCGGACAGCCATTGGGACGGTGTGTTCGTGCGAGTCACACGGCCACGATGGTGGCCAGCAAACTGGGAATGATGGTCGCGGAGGCAAGTGAGTGGATTGGTGAGGTCCACGTGGTGGACATCGGGATCCCGCGAACGCTCTGCGAGGAACTGTTGCGATGACACATCGGTCCTTCTGTGAACACTTGCCACAACCCGGTCCGGAACAGGGGCCCCCCCGCGTGGTGCTTACCGGGGCCGAAGCCCGCCATCTTTTGAGCGTTTTGCGACTTGGCCCGGGGGATACCGTTGAACTCTTCGACGGCCAGGGCGTGCAGGCCCGGGCCGAGATTGTCGGTGGGAGTCGTCGCGAGGTTGAATTGGCTGTCCACGAGTTCGAGCAGGACCCACCCGGTGATGGGCCGGAGGTGGTGTTGGCGACGGCGGTTCCCAAGGGGGATCGGGTGCGATCGCTGGTCGAAAAGGCGACAGAACTGGGAGTCGACCGCCTGGTGCCTCTCAGGACACAGAGAAGCGTCGTGCATCCTCGAGATGGAAAACAAAAGAAGATGCATCAGGCGGTGATCTCTGCGTGTAAGCAATGCGGCCGGAATCGGCTGATGCAGATCGACCCGTTGACGGCCTGGACCGATCTGCTGGCCGTTGGAGACCAGTCGCTGGTGATAGCACAGCGTGGCGGCCCGGCGTCAATTGGGGAACTCGGGAAACACGTGGACCAATCGACTGGTTCGCTGGTGCTGTGTGTTGGTCCCGAGGGAGGATGGACCGACCAGGAACTGGCGGCGGCGGTGGAAACGGGTGCTACGATGATCGGATTGGGTCGACACGTGTTGCGGATTGAAACCGCAGCGGTGGCGTTGGCATCGCTGGTGGCACTGCGAATGGCGTGACAGGTTACGACCGGTCATTTGTTTTCGGTGTTTTTCTGTTACGATTCGCTCGTTATTGGGTTGGGCAGTGCTGTCGAATCGGTCTGGCTGAGGACGGCCGGGGTGCTTGAGGCTTACACTGAAAGATGGGCCCTGGTGACAGGGGCTTCGAGTGGAATTGGTGCCGAGTTTGCGCGCGTGCTTGCCGGTAACGGTATGCACCTGGTGTTGACCGCGCGGCGGGGTGACCTGCTTGAGGAACTGGCCAAAGAACTGCAGCAGCAACACATGGTGCAGACACTGGTCCTCGTCGAGGATCTTTCCTCGCCCGGTGCCGTGAGCAGGATTCTCGAGCGGGTTGAAGCACACGACATCACGCTGGAGTTGCTGGTCAACAATGCCGGGTTTGGTTTTGTCGGTGAAGTCACCGAGACCGACGTCGATTTGATGCTGTCGATGGTGCAATTGAATGTCTTGGCCCTGACCGAGTTGACGTACCGGGTACTCCCCGGATTGCTTCAACTGGGACACGGCGCGATTATTAATGTCGCCAGCGTCGTGGCCATGCAACCGGTCGCCTACATGCCGGTCTACTCCGCGTCCAAGGCCTTCGTGTTGCACTTCAGCGAGGCGTTGTGGGCCGAGGCGCGGGACCACGGTGTGACGGTCATGGCATTGTGCCCGGGGACGACCCGGACCGAGTTCTTCGACGTCGCCGGTGTACCCGGTTGGTTGAAGAAGAAAAAATCCCAGACGGCCCGTGAGGTGGTCAAGGAGGCCCTGCGAGGACTCGAACGGCGACGGAGTTACCTGGTAACCGGGTTGTTGAATTACGTGAGTTCGCTGGGGGCACGATTCGCCACCCGCAAGACCGTGGTCACCCAGACCATGAAGTTCTTCCGGCCACGGTTGACCGAGGATCCGGATGAATCCTAGGCCCGATTCCCGTGGTGTCTGTCGCCTAGCCGAACAACTCCGTAACGACCTCACCACCATCGACCACCTTCATGGGGCGTCCGAGTGGGCTGAGGTGTTCCTTGCGGGGGTCGACCCGCAGCGAGTGGCACACCGAGCAGAACAGGTCGGGGACACTGACGGGCCGGTCGGCCACGGCGGAACCGTCGCGGGTGCTGCTGCCAATCACCTGGCCGCCGCGGACTCCACCCCCGGCGATGGCTGCCGAAAAGACCCGGGGATAGTGGTCGCGACCGGTTCGTGCGTTGACCCGCGGAGTCCGTCCGAATTCTCCCATCCAGACCACCAGTGTTTTTTCGAGCAATCCCCGGTCATCGAGATCCTCAACCAACGCGGACACTGCAGGATCGACCTGTTCGGCCAGGGCCGTGATGCGTTCGAAGATGTCCTGGTGAGTGTCCCAGCCGCGTGAGACGACCTCGACAAACGTCACGCCAGATTCGACCAGCCGGCGGGCCAGCAGGCAGCCCCGTCCGAAACTCGTCGAGCCGTATTTCTGCTTCAACGAATCGGATTCGTCGTCGATGCTGAAGGCCGAGACATTCCGGCTGAGCACCATGCGGGAGGACTTCTTGTAGAGTTGCCTGTGATTGGCAACAACCGATTTGCCACCACGGTTGGCGAATTCCTGCTCCAACTGTCCCAGCAGTCCCAGGCGACGATTGTAGCGCCTGGTAGGAACGGGAACCGCGACATTCTGTGGCAGTTCTCCGGGGTTACTGACGGTGAATGGTTCGTAATCGACTCCCAGGAATCCTGAACCTGTGGTTCGGCCGACCGAGACGACGGGAGGGAGTTCGAATGTTGGATCGGACAACTGCTCGGCGATACTGGCGCTGAGACTGGGATGTTTGACACTGCCGGAGGGGATGTAACCGGTGTGCAGTTGGTAGCTGGCCCGCTGGTGATTGCCTTCCTTGTTGGTCATGGACCGGACCAGGGAAAACCGGTCGAGCACCTTGGCTGTGCGACCCCAGTGTTCGGCCAATTGCACTCCCGGAATGGCCGTGGAGATGGCCTTTGTGGGGCCACCGTTGGCGATTCCAGGCTTGGGATCGAAAGTCTCGAACTGGCTGGGCCCCCCCGCCATCCAGAGCAGGATCATCGATCGACCCTGTTTCTTGAGTTCGTCGGCATCGACTCGCACGACGTCGGAGAGTCCGATGGTGCCGGCGGCCAGGGCCGTGGCGGGGACAGCTTCAAGAATACGGCGTCTGGTGAACATGTTGGGGGTCACGGTTGAAAAATCGGTCATGGCAACCTGGCTCCTGCGGCCCGCAGGAAGTTGTGTCGGGGGACGTCGTTTGCGTGTGGTTATCTTCGCGAGAGGAACTCGCTCGAATTGATCAAGCTCCACATCAGGTCCTCGAATGCTTCTCCACGGTCGCCCACCTTGGCGAGATAGTCGCGGCAGATGGCCAGTTCGGAGGTCGAGGGTTCTCGCGAGAGCACCAACAGGTAGACCTCGGCGACGGCCTCTTCGTTTTTGGAGTGTTTCTGGAGGATACGGGCCAGGCGGGTATTTCCGCGGGACCGGACCATGGCGTGGATCATCGGCGAATTCATCAGGAACAGGGCCTGGGGAACATTGCCGGTGATGTCTTCCTGGGGAGTCGAAGGGTCAAAGCCGAACAGTGTCAGGAACAGGGTCCGACCGGACGAACGGCGGCGGGACATCATGTTTTGAGACTGACCGCCTCGCAGCGTTCTGCGTCCACCGCTGGTGGTCGCTCCACCGAGGATTCCGACCAGCGAGTTGTAGATCTGGTCGGCACGGAGGCGACTGGGCTCGGCCGCAGCAAATGGTGGCGTGGAGTCGTTCACGTCGCGATGGCGGATCTGTCGCTGGTAGGCCTGGGTGCCGGTGATCACTTCAAAGAGTCGTCGCGTATCGTAATTGCTCTCGGCGAAGTCTTTGCAGAGTCTTTCGAAGACCTGCGGATGAGTGACCTCGCGTTCCGGACCCATGTCGTCAATCGGCATGGAGAAACCCTGGCCCAGGAGCACCGACCAGGTGCGATTGACATAGGCGCGAGTGAACCAGGGGTTGCTCTTGGACGTGACGTGATTGGCCAGCAGTTGACGTCGCTTGACGTCATCGAGCCCATCGCTGGCGCGGCCACCGGTGGCGAAAAATACCGGCCGGATGGCATCGCCCCGGTTGTTGGGTTCGTCGAGATTGGGCATGAAATGCTCGGTGTCGTTCCGTCGGTTGGGATTCCCCGGTGGCGGAATCTTCTTGAACTCGGCCAGGCTGAGACCCCCGTCCTTGTTGGAATCGCCACGTTCGAGCATCCGTTTGAAGTTCTGGGCCAGTCGCGAGTCGGCTACCTCGGCGGTGACCAGTTTCCCGTCACGGTTCCGATCGTATCTTTGAAAAATCGCGCTGGCGAAGCGGGATGATGAGGAGGGGCGTCGGTTGGCCCGGGGACTTCTGTCGAGGGAAACCACCTCGAATGTTCTCGGTGTTGAGTCTCGGACCGGGCGGACCCGGACGCGAGGGAAGAATGCCGCCAACTGGTGAAACTGGATTCGCTTCCATCGATCTGTCGGATGGTCGTGGCAATTGGCACACTGGATCTGGATCCCCAGGAAGATCCGTGACGTCTCGGCTGCCAGTTCGGCGGCCTCGCCACCCTGGGCGAACAGCAGGGCGGTGGCCCCGTTCTCGCGGACGTCTCCCTTGGCTGTCAGCATGCTCTCGACAATCTCGTCCCAGCCGCGACGCTGTTCGAACTGCTCGGTCATCCAGGTCTGAAACGACGAGACCATCAGCCGGCTTCGGGTGTCCGTGGCCCGTGAAAAAATGACGTCTCGCCAGTAGCGGGATTGCGCGGCGGAGAAGTTTGACGAGCCCAGGAGTTCGGTGACCAGCAGTGACCGCTTGCGAGAATCGGGGTTCAACTCGAACAACGTGGTGTCGGCCGGAGAGGGCAGGCGGTCTGCCAGGTCGAGGCTGACACGTCGAAGAAAATCGTTGTCGGAGGTTTGTGGTGCCGGTTTTCCTCCAGAGGCGGTGATCTCGGCATCGATCAACCGATCGATTTCGGCTGACACCGTGGAGGCGGATGGCAGGTCGGCCGCAGTGGCTGAACCAGCCAGGACGCTGATCGAGGTGACGAGCGTCAACAGGCGATATGTGGACATGGATTGTTTCTTCCAAGGCCCGTGGACGAGTTTGCCCAGAGTAAACACCGGTACTGGGCGACAGGTTCCGCGAAGAATCACTGATTCAGCCCGTACTCTTTGATTTTACGGTAAAGCGTTCGTTCGCCAATACCAAGCAGTGCCGCGGCGTCCTCGCGTTTTCCGTCGACCAGTTCAAGTGCCTGGTCGATGTAAAAGCGTTCCACGTCAGCCAGTGGTCGTCCAACCAGGCCGTCGGCTCCGCTGAAACTCCGTCCCGATTCCCCGTCTCCATCGGCCGTGGGAACGATGTCATCAGGCAGATCATCGACGTCGAGCAATCCGTCGGAATCGAGCACGAGCATGCGTTCGATGGTGTTGCGGAGTTGGCGGATGTTGCCGGGCCAGTCATGGGCAATGAGAGCCTGTCGTGCGGTCCGCGAAACGTCTGGCACATCCCGTCCGTGTGTCTCGGAGAGTTCCTTGCGGAAGTGGTCGATCAGCAGTGGAACGTCGGCGCGGCGTTCCCGAAGTGGTGGCAGGTCGATGGTGACCACGGCGATACGGTAGTAGAGGTCTTCTCGGAAACGGCCCTCGCGGACGGCGTTTTCCAGGTCGGCGTTTGTGGCGGCAACCATTCGCACGTTGACTTCGTTTTCTTCGTTGGCGCCGATCCGGGCCACCTTGCGGTCCTCGAGGACCCTCAGCAGCTTGATCTGTGTCTCGGTGGGCATTTCGCCGACCTCGTCGAGAAACAGGGTGCCGCCGTTGGCGAATTCAAATTTTCCGATCCGCCGTCCGATCGCCCCGGTGAACGCACCCGCCTCGTGCCCGAACAGTTCGCTCTCGAGAATGCTCTCGGGCAACGCCGAGATATTCAGTGGTACGAAGGGTTTGGACTTTCGGTCGCTGTTCTGGTGCAGCGCCCGGGCGACCAGTTCCTTGCCGGTACCACTTTCGCCTTCGATCAGGACCGTGCTGCTGGTGGGTGCGACGTGCTTGAGTTGATCGAGCACCCGGTTCATTGCGGGGCTGTTGCCGATGACTCCCTCGAATCCAAACCGTTCATCGAGACGGCGCGCGAGTTCGGCGTTGCGCCGCAAGAGTTGGAGTCGTGTCGAGGCCTTTTTGACCGCAGCTCGCAGCTCGTTGATGTCCAGCGGTTTGGTGAGGTACATCGACGCCCCGGCCTGTCCGGCGGCCAGGGCGGATTGGACCGAGGCGTGTCCGGTAAGCAGGATCACCTCGGCGTTGGGCAGTTCCTCCTTGGTCTTTTGGAGCAGTGCCAGTCCATCCAGGTCACCCATCATCAGGTCGGTGACGACCACGTCAAAGTTGTCGCTCTCGATCCGGGTCGCCCCATCCTCGCCGGAGACTTCCGTGATGCATTCGTAGCCGACCCGTTCCAGGCTTTCGGCGACCGCCTGGGCGTGAGGCTCGTCGTCGTCGACGACCAGCACACGGATCGGTGGACCGGTGGAGTCCAGGTTGTCGTCAACAGGAGGGGTTCGGTTTGGATCGTTCATGAATCTGCTGGCGTGTCGATCGGCAACCGGATGGTGAACTTCGTCCCCTGCCCCGGTTCGCTTTCGCAGGTGATGGTCCCGTGGTGTGCCTGAGCAATTTTACGGACGGTGGGCAGTCCGAGGCCACTGCCGGAGGGGCGGGTCGAGAAAAACGTCTCAAACATCCTTTCGCGGGCAGCAGAATCGATGCCATGTCCGTTGTCGATCACGACCAGGGCCACGTGGTCGTTGTCGACGGCCGTCTGGATTTCCAGTCGTCCCCCCTCGGGCATGGCCTCGGCTGCGTTGCGACAGAGGTTCATCAGCATCTGCCTGAGAACCGCGTCGTCACCCCCGATGTTGGGGAGTCCCGGTTCGAGGTGTGGGCTGATGTCGATCCCGGCCTCATCGGCCTGTGGCCGGTAGAAGTCGAGGAAGGAGGTGACGAGAGTGTTGAGGTTGACGGGGAGTAGTTCGAGCGAGCCCACTCGGGCGAACTGCAGGAACGCGTCGAGAATTTCCTCGAGATGGTGGCACTCCGATTGGACGGTGTGCAACTTGTCGAGCATTCTGCGGTCGCGAGCCTCCTCGGAGTCGACCAGGTCCTCGACCAACAGGTCGAGATTCATCGAGATGGTCGAAAGAGGATTGCGGATCTCATGAGCCAAGCCGCCAGCCAGGCTGGCAATCTCAGCGTACCGCTCGGCGTACCGAGACAACAGGTCTTGGCGTTCCTGCGAGTCGATCGCGGTCACTCCTGGCCGTCGTCGCCTCCGTCGCTGTCCCCACCGCCATCCTGGTCGCCGCCATCATCGGCGGCACCGTCGGCCGCGTCGTCGCCGCCCCCGGATTCGGCCAGCACGGCTCGCCGCGAGAGCTTGACCCGGTTCTGGTCATCGACGGCAATCACCTTGACCTCCATCGAGTCTCCCACGCTGCAGACGTCGGCGACAGACTTGACGAAGCCATCGGCGAGTTCACTGATGTGACAGAGTCCATCTTTGCCGGGTGCGATTTCGACGAAGACACCAAAGTCTTTGACCGAGGAAACGGTTCCGCTGTAGACCCGACCGACCTTGACGTCTTCGGTCAGTGCCTCGATCCGTGCCAGGGCGGCCTCGGCTGCGACGCCATCACTGGAAGCCACCGTGACGGTGCCGTCTTCCTGGATGTCGATTTGTGTCGAGGTCTCTTCCTGGATCGCCCGGATGGTCTTGCCGCCGGGTCCGATCAGCAGGCCGATCTTCTCGGGATCGATCTGTGTCCGTTCGAGGCGTGGTGCGTGCTCGGAGATGTCGGGTCGCGGTTGACCGAGAGTGCCCAGCATCGATCGGAGGATGTTCAAACGGGCGTCCTTGGCCTGGGCCAGGGTGGCCGTGATGATCTCCTCGGAAATGCCCTTGATCTTCAGGTCCAGTTGGATCCCGGTGATACCGATCTGGCTACCGGCGATCTTGAAGTCCATGTCACCGAAGTGATCCTCGTCGCCGATAATGTCGGTCAGCAACTCGAATGTTCCATCGGGTTCGGCGACAACACCGATCGAAATGCCGGCAACTGGCTGGAGGATTGGCACGCCGGCGGCCATCAGGCCCAGGGTCGTGCTGCAAACGCTGGCCATCGAACTGGATCCGTTCGATTCGGTGATGTCCGAGATGGCCCGGATCGTGTAGGGGAACGCCTCGGCGTCGGGAAGGATTGACGCCACGCTCCGCTCGGCCAAGGCTCCGTGTCCGATTTCCCGGCGTCCGGGGCCGCGGATCATTCGACACTCACCGACCGAGTAGGGCGGGAAGTTGTAGTCGAGCATGAACCGTTTTTCGTATTCCTCGACCGGACCGTCGACCCGTTGGGTGTCGCGGGGGGTGCCCAGGGTGATCGTGCAGACCGACTGGGTTTCGCCGCGGGTGAAGACCGCGGAACCGTGAACGCGGGGCAACAGGTCGACCGTGCAGTTGATGTCCCGCAGGTCTCCCATGCCACGGCCGTCCAGCCGTGTCTTGTCGTTGAGGATCAGGTCGCGGACCACGAGTTGTTCGAGATCGTGGAAGGCTTCCTTGAAGTCGCCGCGGGTTGCCCCATCGGCGGTTTCCTCGGCGTCCTCGGGGAAGTGCTTCTCGAGCAATTCGTCCTTCAGGGCCTTGGTCTGTTCGTGCCGTTCGGCTTTCACGTTGCTTTGCATCGCGGACTTCAGTCGATCGAAGCCCTCGCTTTGCAGTGCGCTCAAAAGCGGGTTCTCACCCACACCCTCGTACTCGGCCTTCTGGACGCCCAGTTCGGCGACCAACTGGTTCTGCAGTTCGCAGATCGAGACGATGTGCTTCTGGGCAAAGAGGATGGCCTCGAGCATCTCGTCCTCGGGCATTTGCTTGGCAAAGCCCTCGATCATCAGCACGCTCTCGAGGTTGCCGGCAACGATCAGGTCGAGACTGCCTTCGGCGGTTTGTTCGAGCGTGGGGAAGATGACCAGTTGGTCATCGACCTTGCCGACTCGGACGGCCGCCAGCGGTCCCTGGAAGGGAATGGATTCCGAAATCATCAGTGCGGCACTGGCACCGATGATGGCGTGGACGTCGGGGTCGTGTTCGGGATCGACCGCGAGCACGTTGGCCATGACCTGGATCTCGTCCTTGTACCCCTTGGGGAACATGGGACGAATCGGGCGATCGGTCAGCCGCGCTGTGAGGATCTCCCTGGTCGTGGGCCGACCTTCCCGCTTCAGAAATCCGCCGGGAAACTTGCCCGCGGATGCGAAGCGTTCACGGTAATCGACCGTCAACGGGAAAAAGTCAATGCCACGTCGTGGGGGTCCGTCCTGTGAGGCGACGAACACGACAGTGTCTGCATAACGTACCAGGACGGCGCCACTGGCCTGCTTGGCCAGTTCTCCTGTTTCCAGGCTCAGCGTCTGTCCACCAATCTCACACGAAACGACCTTCTTCACGTCCTGATTCCCTACCAACTGTACAGGTTTGTACCCGCGGTTCCGGGAGCATCCCGAAAGCTGATCGGGCCGATGGTCCACACGTCCGAACCAACGACACTATTTTCGAATACTCAATTGTTCGATCAGCGAGCGGTACTTCTGATTGTCCGTCCGATCGAGGTAGTCCAGCAGTCTCCGGCGACGACTGACCAGCGCCAGCAGCCCACGTCGGCTGCCATGATCCTTCTCGTGCACCCTGAGGTGCTCGGTCAGGTTCTTAATCCGCTCGGTCAGTACCGCGATCTGCAATTCGGCTGACCCTGTATCCGCCTCATCTCGACGGAATTCCTGGATCAGTTCGGTCTTGCGTTCCCGGGTAATCGACATGCACGTACCACAATCGAAACGAGTGTCTCCAGTCCATGGGACTCCTCCCCATTCCTCCGTCTCAAAAAATGAGATCGGGGGACCGGATCCTTCCAGATCGCCTACTCTAGCAGTACCGCATGAAGTTGCAACGGCAACGGGACCCGTCGGAGACGTTGTCGCTCAGGTTGCTTCCCCGGCCTCGCGGACGAACACCCGGTTGCCCTCAACCCGCACCACTTCGACCGATGTGCCGGGATTGATAAACGGACCGTCGCTGACCACGTCAACAAGGTTGTCACCGATCCTCGCTTTTCCCGAAGGTCGCAGGACGCTGACTGCTCCACCCACCTGGCCAATAAGTTCCGAGTCGGCGACCAACAAGCCCACCGGGTCAGGTTGCCCGACAAGCCTCGGGTTGAAGGCGAGGTTGCCGGAATCGGGGGGTTCGAGCACGATCCGGCGCAGCAGCGGCATTTGCGGCAGGTAATGGCTGATCACGACCGCGACCACGATCACTGTCAGTAGCGATCCCATCAGCGTGGCTGTCGGAGTTCCAAATTTCTGGAGGCCTTCGACGCTGAACGAGGCGGTCATGGTCTCGGAGGCCATCACGAGTGAGACGAAGAGCAACAGCCCTCCGGAAACTCCGAAGACGCCAAATCCGGGTACCAGGAAGATCTCGATCGCGATCAACGCCAGTCCCAGCAGGAACAGGGCCAGTTCGAGCCAGCCGGCGGTTCCTCCCCAGCGGGCCCAGAAGAACAAGGTGAAGCAGACAGCCGAGCCGATTCCGCACAGTCCGGTGCTCGTGTGCAGTTCGAGGTAGATCAGGATTGATCCAAAAAAGAAGAGCAGGAAGGCGGATCCATTTCCGCTGAGAATCGCCGCGAGGTTGTCGACCCATGTTCTCTGGATCCGTTTCAATTCGGTCACGGCCGGAATCCCCAGTCGTTGTTTCAGTTCTTCGCGACCCGAAACCGGTGGCTCGGCGAGTCTCAGCTCGTGAGCCCGTCGGCCGTTGACTGTCAGGAGATTGTCTTTCCTCGACTCGGGGACCCGTTGGCGATCATCAAATTCCTGCTTGGCCTCGTGCAATTCGTCCCTGGTTTTGAACTCGGTTTCTCCGGTCTTGGGATTCACGACCTTGAAGACTTCCAGGTCCTTGTCGGCCATTGCCTCGGCGATGGCCGTCGGCCGTCCCTTTTTCTCCGCCAATGTTCTCAGGAGGTTTCGCGTGTAGCTGAGCACTTTTTCGGGTGCCCGTTCAAAGGCCCCGTCCTTGGCTTCGATCGGCGCGGCGTCGCCGATGCGGGCTTCTGGATGCATGTAGATTTCGTCGCAGCCCAGGGCGATGATTGCCGCACCACTGATCGCCTCTCGCGGAATCCAGGCCACGGTGCGGATGCCGTGTTCCTCCAGTGCCGCGATGTCCTCGGCCATTGTCTCGGCTGTCCCCAACAGTCCTCCTGGCGAGTCGATCTCGATGATGATGACGTCGACCTTGTCGGCACGAGCCCGTCGCAGTTGCTGGCTGAAGAAATTCTGCATCAACGGCTCGATCATTCCCTCGATCTTGATCAGCAGCACCTCGGGTGTGCCGGTTGTCTGGGTGTCCTCGCGCATCGCGGCCGCGGGCAACCGGTAGATCGACGCGACATCCGAGCGGGCCTTTGCGGTCTGGGCGACCAGCAGATCCATCTCCCGGGCCTGCTCGCCAAAGAAAGTGCCGCTGTCGCCGGCATCCTTGATTCGCTTGGTCTCGATCGTGGCCGCCGGCATGCTCTTCTGGAGCAACTTCAATTCCACGGGACCGACGACTCGCAACTTGACCTGGTTGTTGTCCGAGGTGATCGTCGCCTGGATCACCTCCGAGTCGCGGTCGAGCATGCCGCGGGCCAACGGCCAATTGACCTTGGAGTTGCGTCGTTTTTCGACCAGTGTTCGTACGAACTGCTTGGATGCGTCCTCGAGTGGTTCGCCCCGGCTGATGTCGCCCAGGCCGGCGTCCGGATCCATCACGATCTCGTTACAGGCCAGTGCCACGACCGCGTTGGGGCCGGTCACCGTCTTGGGGATCCACGCCACCGTACGAACCTGCGCCAGCCGTGCCGAACTCAACAGGGTCGCCAGTCCTTGCACCTGGTAGAAAGGACTCACTCCGGGAGTCAATTCCAGGACGAGCACCGCCGGCCGGTTTTCCTTTTCACTCCGGATCGCGAGATCCTGGGCCAGGTTGCGGACCCGCCCGATCACCGTGTCATCGATGGGGCTTCGAACGGTGAGGAAGCGGCCAATTGGTTTGGCTGCGACTTGCTGTGCCAGCGTGACAGTGGGCGAAAGGCCCAGTAGCAGGCTGGCGAGAAGGATGTTGCGGATCATCGGACGCACTCCGGATGACGGATCTCACCGTGGATTATAGGAGGGAAGCAAAAGTGGGGTCAAATTCCGGCGGTGCGCCCTGCCGTCGGAATTGACGAGAAGTTGTTCGTTGGAACTGCGTCAATCTTGCATCCTGGCTGTTGGGCTACGGGTACAACTCGTGTTCTTGCAGGTAGACTTCGACGGCCCGTGGCAACAGGTGGCGGACGCCTTGGCCCTGGCGAATCCGTTTGCGGATGTCACTCGAGGCGATTTCGATCGCGGGCATCCGGACCTGCTGGATTTGACATCCCTCCAACAGGGATTCACCGACTGTCTCGCCACGGTTGACTGACACGACTGTCGCCAGCTCGCAGATCCGCTCGGGCCGATGCCAATTGATCAGGTCGGTGGCCGAGCCGGCTCCCAGTAGCAGGAACAGCTCGCACCCGGGCGTGGTGGCGATGATTGTCTCGAGCGTATCGACGGTGAAGGACACACCGTCGCGGTCGACCTCGATTCGGCTGACAACCAATCCGGGGTCCCCGGCCGTCGCCAGTTCGAGCATCTGGACGCGGGCTTCCGCGTTGGCCAGTTCCCCGGGATTCTTGTGCGGCGGTGTGCCGCTGGGAACCAGCCAAACGGCGTCGAGGTCCAACTGCTCACGGCACTCGGACGCGAGAATCAGGTGGCCGGTATGAACAGGGTCGAATGCCCCGCCGAATACGCCCAGTCGCATCGAGTCAGTCCCACGTGGTTGTCGGTCGACAAGCTGTTAGAATCCTACCGCCCGTGCCAGACCCTCGGAAGGAAGGATCTCCGCGTTGAGTCGACCGCGACAGCAGAGTCTCTTTGACCTGGCCCCGGAATCGGCTTCCGATTCGTCCGCTGCCGATCCGTCCCTGGGCTGGGAGGCCGCGGCCGCGGCCGATTGCCTGGCTGCCCAGGTCGTGTTCAATCGTCCGCTGGACACCGCGTTTCACTACCTGGTCCCCGACGACCTGAGGGATCAACTGGCTCCAGGCCAGCGGGTTCGCGTGCCGTTCGGACGGGGCAATCGATCGACGGTGGGATTTTGCGTCGGGCTGGAACGGCCTCCCGGAACGCTGGGAAAATTGAAACAGATCGACTCGATCGTCGATGCCCATCCACTGGTCGATGCGACCATGCTCGAACTGACACGGTGGATTGCCCACCGGTACCTCTGCGGTTGGGGCCAGGTTCTCGAAAGCGTGATTCCCGCGGGCGTCAAACGGCAGGCTGGAACACGGATGGTGCGGTTTTTCGGACTGCCCGAGGACTTCCTGCAACGCCTGGGGAAACCGGGTGTCGAGTCGCTGCCGAAGAAGCAGCAGGCGGTGATAGCGGCGCTGAGTGAAGCGGGACGGCCGATGCGTTTCGAGGAATTGACCCGGGCTGCCGGGTGCGGGAATTCCCCGATAGAGGGTCTCAAGAAGAAGGGACTCCTGGAGACCGAGTCACGGCGAATCGATCCGAGTGAATCGGAAGCGTCTGCCGGGGAGGTGGTCCGCGAGCAGGATCTCACGCTCAACGACGATCAGCGGTTGGCGTTGGAGAAGATCGTTGATCACCTGCGAGAACAGCGGCACCAGACAATTCTGCTGCACGGTGTGACCGGTAGTGGCAAGACGGAGGTGTACATCCAGGCGATTCGCGAAGTGGTGGCCTATGGGCGGCAGGCGATCGTGCTGGTTCCCGAGATCAGCCTGACGCCACAGACAATTCGCCGTTTCCGCAGCCGTTTCGACAGTGTGGCCGTGTTGCACAGCCACCTGGGAGACGCCGAGCGACACTTTCACTGGCAGAGGATCGCCAGGGGTGAAGTCCAGGTCATTGTCGGTGCCCGCAGCGCGGTGTTTGCCCCGACCCCGCACCTGGGCCTGATCGTGATCGACGAGGAACACGAGACGACGTTCAAGCAGGAGTCGACTCCCAGGTACCACGCGCGGGCGGTGGCAAGGCGGCGGGCAGAACTGGCCGGCGTGCCACTGGTCCTGGGTTCGGCGACGCCGATGCTCGAGAGTTGGCTGGCGGCCGAAACCGGGGGCGACCAGTTGCTCTCGTTGCCCGCCCGGATCGACGATCGTCCGATGCCGCCCGTGTCACTGGTCGATACCCGCAACGACCGTCGCATCCGTTCGGGCGTGGCGATTGGCCAGGCACTGGAGATGTTCATCAAGCAGGCGCTCGACGACGATGGACAGGCGATCCTGTTCTTGAATCTGCGAGGACACTCGCCGGCCGTGTGGTGTCGGGCCTGTGGACAGGGGATGCGGTGCGGGGCCTGTGATGTCACGCTGACGTGGCACCGTGATCGGCGGGCCGTGGTCTGTCACGTGTGTGATTTCCAGGCCGAGCCGCCATCGGAGTGTCCCGGGTGTGGCAAACGGGGTTTGAAGCTGCTCGGTGTTGGCACACAGAAACTGGAAGACGAGGTGCGACGTCGGTTTCCCGAGGCAAAGGTTCTTCGAATGGACAGCGATTCGATGCGCCGTCCGGGCAGCCACGACCGGGCCCTGGAGCAGTTTCGTAGCGGAGAGGCCCAGATCCTGCTGGGAACGCAGATGATCGCCAAGGGACTGGATTTTCCCAACGTGACACTCGTCGGCGTGGTCGACGCGGATACGATGCTGCACCAGCCAGACATCCGGGCATCCGAGAGGACGTTTCAACTGATCGCCCAGGTGGCCGGGAGAACCGGTCGCAGTGACCGGGGCGGTCGCGTGCTGGTGCAGTCGGCCTGTCCGGACGATCCCGCGATCCGGTTGGCGTGTGAGCATGATTACGCGAGCTTCGTTACACACGAGTTGGCACATCGTCGTGCCACGTTGACCCCACCCTTCACCTCTCTCGCCCGCGTGATCCTGCGAAGCCCCGATGAATTGGCGGTGGCCGACGTGGCCCGGGGCACAGCCGAAGTTCTCCGCAAGGCCCAGCCCGATCCTCCCGCGGTCCGGATCCTGGGCCCGGCACCTGCCCCGATCTCCCGGGTGAAGAACTACTTCCGTTTCCATCTACAACTGGCGGCCGAGACGCCCGAGGTGATCCGCGAATTGTGGCTCTCGGTGGTCGGTGATCTGCCCAAGCACCCCTCGGTCGAATCGGTGATCGACGTGGATCCGTTGAACCTGCGGTAGCAGGAGAGCGTTGCCTGCTCGCGTGTCCCCGGGTGGGACTACTCGTACCGCCACTTCAGGAACCACGGGTCACGGGTTCGACGTTGCCACGCTTTCAGCTTCTCCTGGAGTGCCTTCAGCCTCTCCTGGTGCTCCGGCTGGTAGGCCAGGTTGGTGATCTCGTCGGGATCGGCACGCAGGTCATACAGTTCATGACGCGGACGGTGCAGGTAGGCGTAGACCGTCCTCTTGCCGTACAGCGTGTCCTTGCGTTTCAGCACGCCCTGCCATGTGGGCGAAGCGAAGAGGTCGCTGGCGAAGGGGTAGGGCAGTTGATGAGCGATATTGAAGATGTACTTGTAGCGACCCGAGATCACCACTCGCATCGGGTAGTACATCGTGATCTCGTGAAACGTGTGCGACGCAAAAACTTCGTCGAAGCCCTTGGCCCTTTGTTGCGAGAGTGTTTTCAGGAACGAGCGACCGTGGAAGGTGACCGGTCGATCCGGTCCATTCCGGCGTGGCGGATCGCCATTGGCTCCGGGGCGAAATACCGGGCGGGCCTTCGGCTTGATGCCGCAGAAGTCGAGAATCGTGGGCGTGATGTCCGACCAGGTGACCAGGGCGTCGGTGGTCCCACCGTGAGTCTTTTCCAACGGGTTGCGGACGATCAGTGGCAGTTTCATGCCGGGTTCGTAGAGGTTTGTCTTGGCGCCGGGGAAGGGGGGGCCGTTGTCCGAGAGGAACAGGATCAGCGTGTCCTCCCAGTGGCCGGTCTCCTTGAGCGCCTGCAACAGGACTCCCAGCCCCTGGTCCAGCCGCGAGATGGCCTGGTAGTACTCGGCGAGTTCCTGGCGAACCTCCGGCTTGTCGGGCAACCAGGGAGGGACAACCACATCGGCCGGTTTGTAACGAACCGGTGTCACACCGGGGTAATGGTTTGGATCGTCGTTGAAGTTTGCATACCCATCGGGGCCACCGCCGCGGTGCGGATCGGAGGTGCAGAAGTAGAGAAAGAAGGGTTTGCTGTCGTCCTGGGCGATCCAGTCATGGGCGTTCTTACCCATCTGCACGGCGTTGCGGTTTCCCTGCACACCCTTGTTGCGGTACTCCTGGAATTGGTAGGTCGCCCGGGGAGCGAGGTGGTACTTGCCGATCGAGCAGGTCCGGTATCCCGCCTCGGCCATCAGCACCGGCAGGGTGGGAACTGCCTCGTAGGTGCTGAAATGGCTGTAACCGTGAGCATGGCCGTAGTGACCAATCGAGTGATTGTGGAGTCCGGTCATCAGGACACTGCGGCTGGCGCTGCAACTGGCCGTGGTGCAGTGGGCTCGCAAGAAGCGGGTTCCGGCAGCAGCCAGGGAATCGATCGCCGGTGTCTTGATGGCCTTGTTGCCATAACAACCGGACTGGAATCCCTGGTCGTCCACGACGAACAGTACGACATTGCGGTGCTCGGCAGCCGACAGCGAAGCCGTCACCAGCAGCAGGGCGAACAGGGATCGGGTCGAGATTCGAACTCGGTGGAACACGAGGAGATCTCCTGGGGAGCAACGGTTGCCGGTGGCCTGCATGGACGTGTCAGGCGGGGTCGAGTATAGCAATCGGTGTGGGTTGTGTTTCTTCACATGGCATGAGGACAGCGTGGTGAGCCAGGCGAGAAGTTCGTCGCTCCTGGGCCGGGCATGGCGGTTGCGGTGCCCGCGATGTGGCGAGGGAGCCCTGTTTGCTCGTGCCCGGCAATGGTTCGTGATGCACGAACGGTGCGAGTCGTGCGGGTTGAAATACGAGCGGGATCGTGGGTATTTCCTGGGGTCGACCTATGTCAACTACGGCTGGACCGGCACGTTGCTGATCGTGCTGTACATTGGATTGCACTTCGGATGTGGCTTTTCCAACACGCAACTCTCTTTCCCGCTGGCAGCGGTCTTTATCGGCGTGCCGATCCTGATGTGGCGACACGCTCGCAGCGTCTGGCTGGCGATGGACTGCTTCTTCGACCGGACCGGTTTCTCGCAGGACGAGTAGCCCCCCGATGGACTCAGATGTCCTGGCCGGCGGCCTGCAGGCGTTCGGTTTCCTGGCGGCTGAGTCGCCAGAGTCCGTAGCCCAGCCCGCTGAACAGGCACAGCGGCACTGTCAGCATGAACAGGATGCTGACAAAGTAGGCCCGCGGACGGGCGTCGTCACCATCGAGACCCGCCTTGCACATCGGACACGCCGTCGCCACCGGCACCGCCGGGGAGAATCCCCAGGTGCCAACGACCAGCGCCAGTGCCAACAGGATACGACGTGTCATTGCGGGTTCCACTGGTAGAGCATCAGGTAAATGATAACCCCGGTCAGCGAGACGTACACCCAGATCGGGAAGGTGATTCTTGCGATTCGCCGATGGGCCTCCCATTGCTGTTTCAGGCCCCGCCGGATGGTCATGATGGCCAGCACCGGCACGGCGATGGCCAGCAGCACGTGCGAGATGAGAATCACGAAATAAACGGTGCGAATAGCCCCGGTGCCCTGGAACTTGACCTGGCCCTCGCCCGTGTAGTGGACCATGGCGCCATGGTAGAGCAGGTAGACGGTCAGGAAGAGGATCGAGGTGCCAAACGCGGCCAGCATCGTCTTCTTGTGGGCGTCACGGTGTCCGCGGCGGATCAGTACCCATCCGACAACGAGCAAGACAAAGGCCAGCCCGTTGAGACTGGCGTTGACTGCCGGCAGTGACGAGACCCAGGAGGGCATGGTCTAGTGGTCGCCGTCGTCTGTAGCTGTCTCGCCGTGCGAGTCGTTGTCGTGCCCGGCTTCGATCATGGTCTCGGTGGGCACCCGGTGGTAATAGCTCCAGCCGATGTCGGGCATCAGCGCGATCGGAAAACCGACGGCCAGGATGGTCGTGGGAGCCAACAGCACGTACTTCCAGCCCCGTTCCCACTTCAGGTGCATGAAGAACAGCATCACGCAGGCAGCCTTGGCAGCGGCGATGGCCAGCACGACCACGCCGACCACGCCCGGCGACGCCTCCTTGGCCAAATCCGCGAGGGCCGAGAGCACTGTGAAGACACACAATGCCACGAAGACCTTGATGTAAATCTTTTCGTGTGATTCGTGGTCAGCCATCAGGCCGGCTCCGCGTCAGAATTGAACGATGTAGATCAGTGGGAACAGGAAGATCCAGACCAGGTCGACAAAGTGCCAGTACAGGCCGGCATTCTCGACGTACTGGGCGTCGCTTTCGTCGAGTCCCTGGGTCAGGCCCTTCTTGAGCGGGAAGAAGAAGATGATCATCCCGACGATGACGTGGATGGCGTGGAACCCGGTGATCGTGAAGTAACACGAGGCGAACAGGTTCCCATAAGGGATGTAATAGGCGGCGTGGTGTTCCTGGTCGAGCGGAACCAGATTTTCGTCCTCGTCACGGGTTCGGTCGCGGTTGTAGATCGTCACCATCATGACGTGGGATTCGATCAGATGACCGTAGGACTTTCTGTTGGCCAGCCCGACAACTCTCCACTCCATGTCTTCCAGCGTCAACTTTTCCTGCCTTAGGAGGTTCTCCAGTTGAGTGTGGTCAACGACGAGGATCTTTTTGATAGCCGCAATCATTTGTTTCGCGATGCCGTCCTCAATGTCGACAAAATCTTTCTCGACAACAGCCTTCTCGGCAATAGCCTGCCCGACCGTTACAAGGGCTTCAGCACTCTCATCCCTGTCGGCTTTTTGTAACGCCCTGTCGACTTTCTGT
>Ga0114932_10002179_pt1 | contig 21035 bp, 23 predicted proteins | sample 2SBtaG_2_FD_87286 | JGI IMG/M metagenome (GOLD analysis project Ga0114932, IMG submission 87286) | Deep subsurface microbial communities from Kolumbo volcano to uncover new lineages of life (NeLLi) - 2SBTROV12_ACTIVE470 metaG | ecosystem: Environmental > Aquatic > Marine > Volcanic ... | reverse complement strand
TCAACTACTGTCTCCTGCGGGGGCCAGCCCCCGCACCGCGCGCTGGGCGCGCTCCCCCCGGCCTTCGGCCGCCGCGCGCCGTGCGCGCGGGAGCGGTTCGTTACTAACGAACCGCTCAACTAGTCGTCGAACAAGACCCGCTCCGCCGGGTCGTCGAGGTCGTCCATCTGGCCGTCGTTCACCGCCAGCAGGAACAGGCCCGCGAAGATCGCGCCGAGGGCCATCGCCAGCGGCAGGAGCAGGAAGACCGCGTTCACGCGCCCTCCAGGCGCGCCACACGAGCTTCCAGGCCCGCGGCGCTCGCGAGCACGAGACCGCTCGAGAGCGGCATCAACAGTGCGGCCACCAGCGGGTCCACCAAGCCGAGCGCCGCTGCAGCCACGGCGACCACGTTGTACGCGACAGAGCGCACCAGGTTCACCCGCACGGAGCGGGCGGTCGCCCGGCCCAGGCGCAGGCCGGCCAGGACGGGCCCGAGCCCGTTTCCGAGCACCGCGCCGTCCGCGGCCACCAGGCTCGTGGCGGCGCCTTCCTCCATGGCGAGGCCCACGTGGGCCGCGGCGAGCGCGGGGCCGTCGTTCAGGCCGTCGCCCACGAAGAGGGTGCGGGGGTGGGCCTCGACGAAGCGCCGCTTCGCCTCGGGATCGAGCCCCGCCAGGACCTGCGACACGCCCGCCTCCCGCCCGATCCGCTCCGCGACCTCGGGGGCGTCGCCCGTGATCAGCACGACCGGGAGGCCGAGCGACTGCACGAGCGTCCCGACGCCAGGGCGCAGGCGGTCGCGCAGCACCACCTCCCCGTGGCCGACCACCTCGACGCGGCCTGCGCCTGCACCCCGTACCCGCACCCACCGTCCGTCCAGCCTTCCAGTGATCCCCACGTGGGCCTCTTCGCGAATGTCGGCTGCGAGCCGCACGGGCAAGCCACGCTCCACGCAGGCGTCGACGATGGCGCGGCCGACGGGGTGCACGCTCGCGCGCTCGACCGCCGCGGCCAGGGCCAGCGTCTCGTCGCTGGCCTCGACCACCTCGAGGCGCCCGCCGGTGAGCGTGCCGGTCTTGTCCAGGGCCACCCGGTCCACCTCGGCGAGGCGCTGGAGCGCCTGGCCGTCGCGCAGGAGCAGGCCGCGCCGCGCCGCAGCGCGCAGACCGGCCGCGGTCGCCAGGGGCTCGGCCAGCGCCAGGGCGCAGGGGCACGCGACCACCAGCACAGCCACCGTGGCCTCGAGGGCCTGCAGGCTGTCGCCCCGCCAGGCGAAGCAGGTGCCTCCCGCGATCAGGAGCGTGCTCGCAGTGAACCAGGGCGGGAGTCGGTCGGCGGCCCCCGGTGAACGCGGTCGCTCGACCGCCGCCAGGACCTGCGCGCCCACACGCTCGAGCAGGCGCTCCCCACTGCGGGCCTCCACCTCGATCACCAGGTGGCCCTGTTCCAGCACGGCGCCCGCCACGACGCGCTCGCCGACCCCGACCGGTCGCGGTTCCGACTCGCCCGTCAGCAGGGCCATCGCCACCAGAGCACGCCCCCGGACCACGCTTCCGTCCACGGGGATCTCGCCGCCCGCGCCCACCTCCACCCGGTCTCCGAGGTCCAGGTCTTCGACCGACACGCGCTCGATTCCGCCAGGCAGGACCCGCACGGCGTTCTTCGGCCCCTGGTTCGCGAGCAGCCGCACGGCCTCTGCTGCGCGCTCCCGACCGCGCTGTTCGAGCACCCGACCGGCCAACAGCAGCGCCACCAGCATGCCCAGGGAGTCGAGGTATCCGTCGTGACCCGAGAATGTCGCCCAGACCCCGTGCGCGTAGAGCACCACCACCGCCAGGCTCACGGGCAGGTCGACGTGGAGCAGCCCGCGCCGAAGGCTCGCTACGGCCCCCACGTAGAACGGCTCGGCACACCAGAGGGCCACGGGCGTGGCGAGCACCAGCGCAGCCCAGCGAAAGAGGACCTGGTAGGGCTCGCTCATGCCCAGCGCCCAGCCCAGGTAGACCGGCGCGGCCACCATCATCCCGTTCATGGCGGCGAAGCAGGCCACGCCGAGCCGCAGCAGCAGGCCGCGGTCCGGCGGGTCTGCGCCCAGATCGGCGCGTGGCCGGTAGCCGAGGGCCGCAACCCTCTCGCCGATCGACGGCAGGTCGGTGCGCGAGGGGTCCCAGCGCACCAGGGCACGCCCGCTCGCGTGGCTGACGTGCGCCGAGACCACGCCGTCCAGGTCCGCGAGCGCCTTCTCGTTGAGCCAGGCACACGCCCCACAGCGCAGCCCGCCGATCACCAGGCGCGCCTCGCAGGTGCCGCCCTGATCCACCACGGGCACGGCGCTCCAGTCCACATCGGCTGGAGCCGGTCGGTCGGGCGTCGCGGTCCGTCGCGTGTACCAGGCCTCCAGCCCGGCTGCGTGCACGATGGCCGCAGCCCCCTCGCAGCCCGCACAGCAGTACACCGGGTCCGCCCCGGTCGCTTCGACCGGCAGCCCGCAGTGGGCGCATCGGGTCCTGTTCACGGCGAGCTGCATGGGTCCTCGTCCTGCAAGCCGCGGGCCGACTGGCACGGGTCTTGAAACACGACCGCGCATGGAGCTCCTGCTGGCCGCGTTGTGGATGGGTGTCGCCGGGTCGCTGCACTGCGTCGGCATGTGCGGCGGCTTCGCGGTCGCCGCCGGGGCCCGTGGCCCGCTCCACGGCCTGGCGTGGCACGCGGGTCGGTGGACCACGTACGCGGTGGCCGGGGCAGCGCTCGGCTGGCTCGGAGGCGGCTTGCCGGGCCCCACGTGGCTGCCGCAGGCGCTTGCGGCCGTCGGCCTGCTCGCCTTCGCCACCACCCTGGGCGGCTGGTTCCACGTGCCGCTCCGTGCGGCGCCCGGTGTGACCTCGGTGGCCGTTCGGCTGGCCCGCAGCCCGGGCCTGCTCGCCCGCTACGGCTTCGGCCTCGTGACCGGCCTGCTCCCCTGTGGGATGACCCTCGCCGCGCTCTCCCTGGCGCTGGGCGCGGAGCGTCCCGCCTTGGGCGGCGCGGCCATGGTCGTCTTTGGTCTCGGCACCAGCCCGGCGCTGTCGGTCGCCGCGGACCTGCTCGGCAGGGTGGCCTCTGCCGGTCGCGGCACCCGCAGGATGGTGTCCCTCGCCGTGCTCGCGCTGGGCCTGGTGGCGCTCGCCTGGCGAGGTGCGCCGGCCGACACGGGAGGCGAGCCTTGTCACACCCACTCTGTGTCGGATCCCACACAACCGCTGGGCCAAAAGGCCCACTTGCGCCTGGACGCAGCCCGGAACCCACACGGATCGCTGGCACGCAACTTGCGAAGGACGACGTGACCCCTCCAGGAGCCCCCATGAGCACAGGCGAGCGCTACGACGACGCCACCGTCAAACGCTTCATCGGCGCGACCGTGCTCTGGGGCGCCGTGGGCATGCTCGTAGGCGTCGTGCTCGCCCTGCAGCTGGCCTGGTGGCCCGCGAACCTCGGCCTGCCGTGGACCACCTTCGGTCGCCTGCGTCCCCTCCACACCAACGCGGTCATCTTCGCCTTCACCGGCAACTTCATCTTCGCGGCCATCTACTACAGCCTGCCGCGGTTGCTGAAGACCCCCATGTTCAGCCCGCTGCTCTCGAAGGTGCACTTCTGGGGCTGGCAGGCCATCATCGTCTCGGCCGCGATCACGTTGCCGCTCGGGCTGACCCAGGGCAAGGAATACGCCGAGCTGATCTGGCCCATCGACGTCGCCATCGCGCTGGTGTGGGTCGCCTTCGCCGTGAACTTCTTCGGCGCGATCTGGCGCCGACGCGTGAAGCACCTCTACGTGGCGGTGTGGTTCTACATGTCGATGGTCATCACCATCACCGTGCTCCACGTGACCAACAGCCTGGCCCTGCCGGCCACCCTCACGCGCAGCTACCCGGTCTTCTCGGGCATGACCGACGCCCTGGTGCAGTGGTGGTACGGCCACAACGCCGTCGGGTTCCTGCTCACCACGCCCATCCTCGGCATCATGTACTACTTCCTGCCGAAGTCGGTGGAGCGGCCTGTGTACAGCTACCGGCTCTCCATCGTGCACTTCTGGGCCCTGGTCTTCCTGTACATCTGGGCGGGCCCGCACCACCTGCTGTACTCGGCCCTGCCCGACTGGGCCCAGACCCTCGGCATGGTCTTCTCGGTCGCGCTCATCGCGCCGAGCTGGGGCGGCATGTTGAACGGCCTGCTCACGCTTCGAGGCGCCTGGGACAAGCTCCGGACCGACCCGGTGGTGAAGTTCTGGGTGGTGGCCGTCAGCTTCTACGGCATGAGCACCTTCGAAGGGCCGCTGATGTCCATCCGAGCCGTCAACGCCCTCTCGCACTACACCGACTGGACGATCGGGCACGTGCACTCGGGTGCCTTGGGCTGGGTCGGCATGGCGGCCTTCGCCACCCTGTACTGGCTCGTTCCACAGGTGTACGGGCGAGAGCTCCACAGCCAGAAGGCCGCCACCGCGCACTTCTGGCTCGCGACCATCGGCATCGTCATCTACATCGTGGCGATGTGGGTGGCCGGCATCACCCAGGGCCTGATGTGGCGGGCCATCGACCCCGACACCGGCTTGCTCGCCTACCCCAACTTCATGGACACGGTCCTGCAGCTGATCCCCTTCTACTGGCTGCGCCTGCTGGGCGGCCTGATGTACCTGTGCGGGACCCTGCTGGCGGGCTGGAACCTCTGGCAGACCGCCCGTGAGCCCCTGCCCGCACGCCACCAGGAGGTCGCATGATCCACGGGGAAGAGAGCTGGCATCGCAAGCTGGTCGAGCACCGCAGCGCCCTGATGGCCGTGGGCGTCACCGTGGGGATCGCGCTGGGGAGCCTGATCGAGATCGTGCCGATGTACACGGTGGCCGCCGGGCCCGACATGGCCGACACGGTGGCACCCTACACCGCCCTCGAGCTCGCAGGCCGAGACATCTATGTGCGGGAGGGTTGCTACAACTGCCACTCCCAGATGATCCGACCCTTCCGGGCCGAGACCCTGCGCTACGGCGACTGGTCGCGGGCTGGCGAGGTCGCCTGGGACCGACCCTTCCAGCTCGGCAGCCGTCGCATCGGGCCGGACCTGGCGCGGATCGGTGGGAAGTACCCCGACGCCTGGCACTACGAGCACATGGCCGACCCGAGGGCGACGACCCCAGGCTCCATCATGCCGCCCTACCCGTGGCTCCTCGACGACAAGATCACCGCCGCCGACGTCGCGGCCACCGTGGGCGCCCACGCCACGCTCGGCGTGCCCTACGACGACACGAGCGTCGAGGCGGTGTCGCGCTCGCTGGAGGAACAGGGTGGGGGCATCGTCACCCGCCTCGCCGAGGCCCGGATCGACGCCGAGCCCGACGACGAGATCGTGGCGCTGATCGCCTACCTCCAGAAGCTGGGGGCGTCGTGAACCCCCTGTTCAAGGCCGCCGCCGACACCGCCGACGGCGGCTTCGTGATGGGCCTCGTCACCGCGGGCTTCCTGATCTGCTTCTTCGGTTGGGTGGCCTACGCCTGGTGGCCGGGGTCCGGTGACGAGATGGCGCGGCGTGCCCGCATGCCGCTCGAGGAGGACTGAGATGGGCCGCGAGAACGACCGCATCCTGGGCCACGCCGACGAGGCCGACGGCATCGACGAGTACGACAACCCGATGCCGGCCTGGTGGCTCGGGCTGTTCTTCTTCTGTGTCGTCTGGGGCGTGGGCTACCTGGCGCACTACCACCTCCTCGGAGAGCGGAGCCAGGTCGGGGCCTACGACGCCGAGGTGCTCGCCGCCGCCGAGCGCTGGCCGGCCGTCTCCGCCGCCGACGCGGTGGTGACCGAGGTCACGAGCGACGTGGTGGACGCCGGCAAGCAGACCTACATGACCACCTGCCTGGCCTGCCACGGTGCGGACCTGACCGGCGGCATCGGGCCGAACCTGGTCGATGGGGAGTGGTTGCACGGCAGCGACCTCGCCTCCATCACCCGCACGGTGATGGACGGCGTCCCCGAGAAGGGCATGCCGGCCTGGGGGCCGGTGCTCGGGGCCGACAAGGTCGGCCAGGTGGCGGCCTACGTGCAGTCGGCAGGTGGCGGTCGTTGATGGGCTTCGTGATGCAGCGCGCGAAGGTGCAGGTGGCGGACACGCGTGGGCGTTTCCAGCGCATCCACCGCCGCTCTGCCGTGCTGCTCCAGGCCATCTTCTTCCTGGTGCCCTGGATCCAGCTGGGGGACCACCCCCTCGTGCAGGCCGATCTCGTGGCGCGAAAGCTCTACGCGTTCGGCGCCGTCTTCACACCGCGCGACACCTTCTTCCTGGTGCTCCTCGCCCTGATGGGGGCCTTCGGTCTGTTCCTGTTCACCAGCCTCTTCGGTCGGCTCTGGTGTGGCTACACGTGCCCCCAGACCTTCTTCCTCGAGGAGTGGATCCGTCCCCTCGAGCGTTGGGTGGAAGGCTCCCGCGGCAAGCGGATCCAGCTCGAGCGATCCCGCTGGTCGCCGGGCAAGATCGGCCGGAAGGTCCTCAAGTGGGGCCTGTTCGCCGGCGCGGCCTGGCTCGTCGCAGGGACCTTCACCAGCTGGTTCGCCGGCGCGCGTGCTTTCTGGACCGGCGGGTCGCCCCGTGGCGCCTACGGCTTCGCGGTGGTGATGGCCGGCTTGCTCTACGCCGACTTCGCCTGGTTCCGGGAGCAGGCCTGCAACTACCTCTGCCCCTACGCCCGCTTCCAGGGTGCGCTCACCGACGACCACTCCCTGGTCGTGAGCTACGACCTCCCTCGGGGCGAGCCGCGTGGCAAGCCGGGCAAGGCCGAGGGCGCCTGCATCGACTGCAAGCTGTGTGTGTCGGTCTGTCCCCAGGGTGTCGACATTCGGCAGGGCTTCCAGCTCGAGTGCATCACCTGCGCCCGCTGCGTCGATGCCTGCGACAACGTCATGTCCCGCTTCGGGCAGCCGGGTCTGGTCCGCTACACCACGCAGGCCGCCGAGGAAGGGCGCCAGGCGCGCCCCGCTCGTCCCCGCACCATCGCCTACGTGGCGATCCTCACACTGCTGATGGCGCTCTTCATCGGTGCCCTCGCCAGGCGGACCACGCTGCAGGCCGACCTCCAGCGCCTGCCGGGCTCGCTCTACAGCATCGATGCGGACGGCTGGACACGGAACACCTACCTGCTCCACCTCACGCAGACCGTCGCCGCGGAGAGCGACGTGATCTCGGTGGAGCTCGCTGGTGTCGACGCCGAGCTGGTGGTGCCGCCCATCACCCTGGGCCAGGACGAAGCCACCACCGTGCCGCTCGTGGTGCGGGTGGCGCCCGCCGACGTCACGGCGCGCACGATGCCCCTCGTGGTGCTCGTTCGTGCCGGTGACGAGCTCGTCGAGGTCGCCGGCACCTTCAAGAGCGAGGGCCCACGGCTGGACTCGGAGGCGAGGTGACACGCTGGACTGCGGGGCTGCTCCTCGGCTTCGGCCTGGTGCTCGCCGTCAATGGCGCGATGCTGTGGCTCGCGCTCGACGACCCGCCCGCCATCGACCCCGCCTACGAGCTGGAACGCGACCGACAAGGAGCTGCACCATGACGAGCTCGAGCTGCCCCTGCCCGCACCCGTGCCACACCTTCGACGAGACCTCGGTGCTGATGACCCATGGCACCGCGTTCCGCTTCGAGCCCGGCGACGTGTTGTGGCGCGAGGGCGACCTGGCCCACGAGCTGGTCGCGGTGTGCACGGGCCATCTGCTCGTCGCGCTCGGACGCGACCTCCGTGAGGCGCCCCTCATCGAGCTGGTCACCCGCGGCGGGATGGTGGGGTTCTCGGCCGCCGAGCCCCACTCACGCCGGATCCACACGGTGGTCGCGGGGTCCGCCGGCAAGGCCATGCGGCTCGACGCCGACGATCTGCAGGGTCTGCTCCGCAGGAACAAGGATGCGGCGTTGGCCCTTGCACGCGCGCAGCTGTGGGCCATGCGCAGCCAGGCCACCTGGCGCCGCATCCGCGAAGGGGGTCAAGCGGCCCGGCGCGTCGCGTCGGCCCTGCTCCACCTCGCCGATGAGCTCGGCCTCGCCGATGCACGAGGGACCTTCGTGCCCCTGCACCTCACCCGCAGCGAGCTCGGACGGCTCATCGGCTGCGGCGACGCCACCGTCACGCGCCGCATCACTGCCTGGTCGGATCTCGTGCACACCACCCGGGAAGGCATCGTGCTGCACGATCGCGCCGGACTCGAGGCGGTGCTGGACCGACCAGGACGCTAACGTCGCACCTCACCACCCGAGTCCCCCATGCCCCACACCGTGCTCGTCTGCGACGACGAAGAGCTCATCCGCTGGTCCGTGTGTGAACACCTGCGCTCGGCTGGCTTCAACGTCTTCGAGGCTGAGGACGGCGAGGACTGTCTGGCGAAGGTCGAGCGGCTCGCGCCCGACCTGTTGCTCACCGACCTGAAGATGCCCCGGAAGGGGGGGCTGCAGGTCCTCCGTTCGCTCCGGGAGAACGGCAACGAGCTGCCCGTTGTCGTGATGACCGCCCACGGTGCGGTCGACTCGGCGGTCGAGGCCACCCAGCTGGGCGCCCGGGACTACCTCTCGAAGCCCTTCGACCTGCGCGAGGCCGAGCTCGCGGTGCGCAAGGCGCTGGAGGCTCACCGCCTGGAGCACGAGGTGCGCTACCTCCGCGGGCAGCGCACGCCCGCCTACGGCAAGATCATCGGCGAGTCCCCCGCGATGCAGCGGATGTTCGGCACGCTCGAGCGCCTCGAGCGGGTGGACGCCCCCACGATCCTGCTCACGGGCGAATCCGGCACCGGCAAGGATCTCATCGCCCACGCCATCCACGAGAGCGGCCAGCGGCGCGACGGGCCGCTGATGGAGGTCGACTGCGCCAGCCTGCCGGAGCAGCTGATGGAGTCCGCGCTCTTCGGCCACGAACGGGGCGCCTTCACCGACGCCAAGAGCATGAAGCGGGGCATGTTCGAGGTCGCCCGTGGCGGCACCATCTTCCTGGACGAGATCGGCGAGATGAGCCCCACGATGCAGGCCAAGCTGCTCCGGGCGCTCGAGAACCGCCGCTTCAAGCGCGTGGGCGGCACCGTCGACCTCACCCTGGACGCCGGCGTGATCGCCGCCACCAACCGTCAGCTGCAGGACGAGGTGGCCGCTGGCAACTTCCGCGAGGACCTGTATTTCCGACTCAACGTGGTCTCCATCGAGGTCCCCCCGCTGCGAGAGCGCCGCGACGACGTGCTGCTGTTGGTGGACCGGTTCCTGCGCCGCTTCAACGCCGACTTCAGGCGGGAGGTCTCCGGCGTGACCGAGCAGGCCGCGCGTCTCCTGGTCGGCTACCGCTGGCCGGGCAACGTGCGCGAGCTGCGCAACGTGATCGAGCGCATCGTCATCCTCGAAGCCGAAGACGTCATCAGCGTCGAGCACCTGCCACCGGAGATCCGCTATGGGCGCGGCGCCGGGGCAGCCGGCGGCTTCGTGCTGCCCGAGGAGGGGGTCGACCTGGTCGAGCTGGAGCGCAGCTTGCTCCAGCAGGCGATGGACCGGGTCGACGGCAACCAGTCCGCCGCGGCCCGCCTGCTCGGCATCACGCGCTACCAGCTCCGCTACCGGATGGAGAAGCACGGCCTGCACAAGGGAGGGTGAGCCGAAAGGTCGCCCCGGTGCGGGTAGGCACCACCTGCAGCTCGCCGCCGAGGGACTCCGCCAGCTTCCTGGAGATGGCGAGGCCGAGACCGGTGCCCTTGGCCTTGGTGGTGACGAAGGGCTCGAAGAGGCGCTGCACGACCTCGGGATCGACTCCGGGGCCATCGTCCGACACATCGAACACCCCCGGCGCGGTGTGCAGCTCGACGGTTCCGTGGGGTCCTGAGGCGTCGCGGGCGTTCTGGAGGAGGTTGACCAGCACCTGCTTCACCAGGTGCGGATCGGTGCGCAACATGCCCCCTTCCGGGGGACCGGCCAGGGTCGCCTGGACGCCGCTCTCGGCCAGGGCTTCCCGAGCAATCCCCCGGCAATCTGCGGTCACCAACCGGAGCACCGGCGGGCGAGCGAAGCCCAGCAGATCGGTGACGAGGCGATCGAGGCGTACGACCTGCTGCTGCACCTTGGCGAGCACGGGGCCCCGTCGGTCGTCGCTGGGCAAGGACGCGCCGATGACCTGCAGCGTGGTGGAGATCGCCGCGAGCGGGTTGCGGATCTCGTGGGCGACGTTGGCGGCGAGGGCGCCGATGCGCGCCAGGCTCTCGACCCGCTCCAGCTCGATGCGCGGACGCACGGCCTCGGTGAGCTCTTCGAGGTGGAGCAGCAGGCGCACGCTGCCGTGGTCGAGCGGCACGAGCGTGAACCGGAAGTGCCGCGCCTCCGAGCCGGTGCCGAGATCGACCTGGGACAGCGTGACCGTGCTGCCTTCACCGACGGCGCGGCCCAGGGCCGTGGGCAGGTCGGCGGCCTCGATCAGCTCCTGCGGCAGGTAGTCCCGGTACGACAGTCCGGTGGCCTCCCGCGCTCCGAACAGCCGCGTGTCGGCACGGGTGGCCGAGACCACCACGCCCTCGGCGTCCAGGAGCAGCACCGTGACCGGGAGGTTCTCGATCAGGAGGTCGCGAAGATCGGCGAGCCGCCGGTCCTGCTGGGCGACCAGGTAGGCGCTCGTCATGGCCGCGAGGTCCAGGTCGGTGATGCGCACCACGGCGTCGCAGGTGGGCTCGGCCAGCTCCAGGCTCTCGCGTGCCACCTGGCACACCAACCGGCGCATCACGTTCATCGACATGAACATGTACCGCTCGGCCAGCCCGACGCGCACGTGGACCTCGCCCACGCGGCGGCGCCGCGCGAAGTAGTCGTCGTCCCACGGGCCGGCCAGGAGCTCGCGCAGCCACTGGGCCTGGGTGAGCTTGAGGCGCTCCGTCTCGGCCTCGGTCCGCAGCACGCTCCGAGTGCCTTCGTTGGCCAGGATGCGTTCGTAGAAGGCCTCCATGATCTCGGGCATGCGGGCCTCGACGTGAGGCGCCAGGGCCCCCAGCAGCGCGCCGTCGAGGGCATCGTCGAAGCCGATGTACAGCTTCATCTCGCGCCAGTTGGTCATGGTCCACTGCTACCGGAGGCGGAAGGTGGTGGCAAGCCTTGTTAGGCCGCTCCATGCGCTGGATCTGGAAGCCCTTCGAAGGCCTCACGCCCCACGAGCTCTACGACCTGATGCAGCTGCGCCAGGAGGTGTTCGTGGTCGAGCAGGACTGCGTGTACCAGGACGCCGATGGCCTCGATCAGCAGGCCTGGCACCTGCTCGGTTACCGCGACGAGGGGCTCGTCGGCTACCTCCGCGCCTTCGGCCCCGGCGTCACGCGCGACGAGGCGGTCATCGGACGCGTGGTGACCTCGCCGAGCGCGCGCGGCACGGGGCTGGGGCGGCCCTTGATGCGCGAGGGCCAGGCGCGCCTGGTGCAGACCTTCGGACCGGCCGTGATCCATCTCTCGGCCCAGGCCCACCTGGAGGGCTTCTACGGCTCCCTGGGCTACGCGGTCACGGGTCCTGGGTACCTCGAGGACGGCATCCCTCACCTGCCCATGGATCGACCGGCCGGCGCGTAGCCAGGGGCTTCGAGTCCCAACGCCCGCCAGCTCGTGAGACACCGGGCAGCGACACCCCGCTCCAACGACCGTGGCCCGGCGCGCTCGGTGGGTGGCCAGCCACTCCTTGACCCGGAACTGCTGCGGGGTCACGAGCAGCACGCTCGCGGCATCTTCGATGACGTCGCCCACGCGGCGCGCGCTGGCACCTGCATCCGGGTCACGAACACCTCGTCGGACCGTCGCACCAGGGTGTCGAGCGTGGGCGGAGGCACCACCACCGCCTGCTGGCGTTCGGCCGAGACCGGAGTGGCGAAGCGTTGCTCGGAGTCGGTCCCGTCGGGCGATCCGCAGGCGCCCAGCGGGTCGAGGAAAAGCAGGGCCATCGACCTCGGCCTTCTCGAGGATCATGCCAGTGTGCGGGAGGGCCCTGGAACGAGGGCTCTCGTGCGACCGCGGCTGCCATCGGGGCCATGGGACACACCCGAGCTGGGTGATTTCACACGCCCGGCGCGTCGCTCGCTCTTGGGGGGGCGGCCTGCACGCGAGCCTCGTGGCCATCGGAGTCCACCAGCCAGGTGAGCGGTCGCCCGGTGATCGCGCTGGCGATGGCTGCATCCATCTCCCGACCCTCGCTGCGCAGGATCACCTTGAGCCCGGCCGCTCGGAGCGGTGCCGCCAGCCGGTGCAGTGTGGCCAGCGTCTCCAGCAAGCCGAGCTGTCGCGTGAGCCCGACCAGGAGCACCTCACGGGAGCCCTGGAGCGCGAGCTCGCGGGCGAGCTCGATCCCCTGCTCGGGTCGCGTCAGGTCTCGAAGCGCCAACATCACCATCGGGCGAGCTCAGGGTCGCTCGGCCCGGTCGAACATCACCGCAGCCTCTGCGAGCACGTCGGTGATGCTGAGGATGCCCACCAGCTCGCCAGCGTCACCCACCACGGGCAGCGAGCCGATTCGGTGTTCGAGGAGCAGGCGCGTCGCGGCCCCGGCGCCGGCCGCCGCATGCACGACGAAGGGGTCCGGGGTCATGTGGTCTTCGACCAGGCTCTCCAGGACCTCGTCAGGAAGCGACTCCACCCCGTCTTCGTGCAGATCGGGGCCGAGGCGGGCGCGCAGGTCCCGCTCGCTGATGATGCCCACGAGGGTGCCGTCGGCGCGGGCCACGGGCAGCTCGTGGATGCTGTTGCGATCCATCAGGTCCAGGGCGTCGGTGAGCAGGGCCGCTGGACCGATGGTCAGCGGGTCCCGGGTCATCAGTCCCTCCACCGTCAGGCCCACAGCCTGCCAGCCGACGGGTCGGTCGGGGGCGGGGCGACCCAGGGGGCGGGCGCGGTCGATCAGGTCGTTCCAGGACATTCGGCTCTCCGTTCTCGACCGCTTGACACAGCAAAGCCCGTGCCAGCCGCGCGGCAACACGGCACAGCGCTTGCAAAGGAGCCACGAAACAGGAGCTCGTCATGCACTTCATCCTCGAGACCGTCACCACCCCCGAGCTCTCGATCGCTGTGGGGATTGGCCTCGCCTTGGTGCTGCTGGCGCTCGTTCCCCTGCTGAAGCTCGACGCTCCCACGGCTCCCCGCACCGGCCAGATCGGCAACTGACGATGGGCCGAATCACCCACGCGACTGTGGCAGATCCTACGGCCCCTGGTCGCGCCCAACTCTTGACACCCATGGAGTCCCGATGCGTTGGATGACATCCTCCTTCCTGCTCGGCGCGCTGGCGCCGCTCGCCTTCGCCGCAGACCTTCGCGACGATCAGTCCGCCGGGTCTGCCGAGCAGATCGCCGCCGGCCAGGCCGCGTTCGCGATGTGCGGCGGCTGCCACGGCATGAATGGCGAGGGGGTCGTGGGCGTCGGCCCGCGCCTCAACAGCGCCAACTACCTCGCGGCCGCCCCCGACAGCTTCTTCCACGACACCTTGATGAAGGGCCGCGCCGGCACCAACATGATGGCCTTCGGCGCGAGCCTGCCGGCGGAGCAGGTGGACGGCCTGGTGGCCTACATCCGGTCGTGGCAGACCACCGACAGCATCGAGCTCGACGAGTCCCCCCTCGCCGGCACGGTGGAGATGGGCGAGAGCGTCTGGAACGACATCTGCTCCCGCTGCCACGGTCGATCGGGTGCCGGCTACTCCGAGGCAGGGTCCGGCACCGGCATCGGCCGCAAGGACTTCCTGGACGTGGCCTCGAACGGCTTCCTCCGGGCCGTCATCAAGAACGGCAAGGACAACACGCAGATGAAGTCCTTCTCCACCAACAGCCCCATCTCCGTGGCCGATCTGACCGACGAGCAGATCGACGCCGTCATCCGCTACCTGCGCGCCAACGCCTGGTAACCCGAGAGGTCCGAACCATGTCCAAGCACACCATCTGGGATGCCAAGGCCGACGAGCTCCGTTCCGAAGCCCCCGAACACCCCGAGCCCACCGGTCACTACCGCAAGGGCTTCACCCGCCGGACGGCGATGAAGGGCATGGGCGTGGTCGGCGCGGCCGCGGCCGCTGGCTGCACGCCGAAGACCATCGAGGACGAGGGCGCCGCCGTCACCCCGCCCGGCCCGGTGGTGACCGCGGGGGACACGCCGGCTCCGCCCGAGGTCGAGGTGCCCAACAACATCCTCGCCCAGTGCCCCTACTGCGGGGTGGGCTGCGGCACGCTCATCCAGACCGAGAAGGGACGCATCGTCGGCATGGTCCCCGACCTCAAGCACCCGACCAACAAGGGTCTCCAGTGCATCAAGGGCCTGAGCTCCAACGAGGCGATCTACGTCGACCGGCTCACCAGGCCCCTCATCCGAAAGGACATGTCGGACCCGACGCGGGGCCATGTGTCGGCTACCAAGGGTGGCTTCGACGACGACATGTTCCGTGAAGCCACCTGGGAGGAGGCCGAGCACCTCATCGTCGACAAGATCGTGGAGATCATCGAGCACTCGGGCGGCAACTCGGTCGGCCTGTATGGCTCGGGCCAGCTTCCGGTCGAAGGCCAGTACCTCGAGAACCTCTTCATGAAGGGGGTCATCGGCTCGAACACCATCGAGGCCAACGCCCGCATGTGCATGACCTCGGCGGTCACCGGGTACTTCAAGACACTGGGGTCGGACACGCCGCCCACCAGCTACGACGACATCGAGCTGGCCGACATGGTCACGCACTGGGGCCACAACGCCCGCGGTGCCCACCCGATCGTGTATTGGCGCATCGCCGACCACAAGAAGAAGACCGGCATTCCGACCCTCATCGTGGACCCTCGCCGGACCGGGTCGGTGATGGGCTACGAGGAGATCGGGCCGGACAACAGCTACCACTTCCGCACCATCAACGGCGACATCAGCATCCACAACGCCCTGGCGTACTGCATGCTGACGAAGTTCAAGGACGCGGTCGCCTGGGACTTCATCAAGGAGTACGCCAGCGGCTGGGAAGCCTACGTCGAGAACATCAAGCTCTACGATCCCGAGAAGGTCGCCGAGATGACGATGGTCGACCCGGCCTACCTCTGGAAGGTGGCGGAGCAGTGGGCCGAGGCTTCTGTGAAGGGGCGCGAGCGCGGACAGGGGGGTGTGCTGAGCTTCTGGGGCATCGGCTACAACCAACACCTGCACGGTCAGAACAACACCGTGAACCTGGTCAACCTGATGGCCTTCACCGGCAACATCGGGCGTCCTGGCTGCGGCCCCTTCTCGATGACCGGCCAGCCCAACGCCATGGGCGAACGGCTCACGGGTGGCCTCACCGGGCGTCTCCCCTTCAACCAGGGCATCAACAACGAGGCGTGGCGCAACCACATCGCCGACCACTGGAACGTGCCGAGGGAGCGGCTCGCGGGCGTGGCCAGCGCCGGCAATCCGGGCATGGCCATCGGCATGATGGAGCGGGCGCTCAAGGGTGAGGTGAACGCGATGTTCCTCATCTACGCCACCCACATCGACCTTCCGGACCAGCACCGCCTGGTGCGCCCGGCGCTGACCCGTACCTTCAACGTGGTGCAGGAGATCTACCGGCACGCGCCCAACAACCTCTTCGCGGACGTGATCCTGCCGGCTGCCACCTGGGGGGAGTGGGTGGGCGGCACCTACATCCAGTCGGAGCGGCGCTTCTACGTGACCGACGGCACCGCGAACCCCATCCCCGGCACCCGGCCAGACATGGACATGGTGATCGACAAGGGCATCCTGATCGCCGACCGACTCGGCCTCGACGGGAAGAAGATCTTCCCGTACGAGCGGAAGGAGAACGGCTTCTACGATCCCGAGGAGGTCTTCCGGGACCTCGTGAAGGCTTCCAAGGGCAGCGACGCCGACATGAGCGGCATGCTCGAGGTGGAGGAGCGCGACGGGATCGGCCTCTACGACCAGATCCGCAACCACCGCGGCATCCAGTGGCCGGCGCCCACCTACGAGATCGCGAAGGCCGGCGGAACGAAGCGTCGGTACATGGAACAGGAGGGCTGGGACGACAAGCCCTACGGCTGGTTCCGCACCCCGGACGGCAAGCTCGCCATGCACGTGGTGAAGCAGGACTACTCCGAGCGCGAAGCCATCACGAAGGAGCTGATGCGCTTCGGGGCGGAGGGCGAGGAGGAGTTCTACGCCATCGACAACATCCCGCTGCTCGAGAAGGCACGCGACATGGGGCTCACACCGGAGCTGCCCGACGACGACTACCCGATGTGGCTGGGCCTGGGCGTGGTCTACGAGCACTTCCACACCGCCAAGACCATCCGCTCGGGCACGACCCGGCGCCTGGTGCCGGAGATGTACGTCGAGATGCACCCCAACGATGCGGCCAAGTACGGCGTCGAGGACGGGGAGTGGGTCGAGCTCGAGACCCGTCGGGGCAGCTACCAGGCCCGCGTCAGCGTCGGCCTGGACAGCGTGGTGCGTCCCGCGCGCAACCTGGTGCCCGAGGGCTACATGTTCTCGCCGTGGAACCTGTCGGTGGCCGACTCGGCCGACCCGAAGGACAACAAGTGGCTCGTCAATGGCGTGAGCCACCGGGCCTTCGACCCGGTCAGCGGGCAGGTGGACTTCAAGAAGTTGGCGGCTCGGATCAAGAAGCTCGCATGACGTCGAGTCGGGTGATCTGGCACGGTTCCTGCTTCGGAGACCCCAGGACCCACCCTGGAGCCCCATGCCTCTCAGCCGCCGCACGCTCTTCGGCACCTTGCTGACGGCTGCCGCCGCGGTCGCAGGGCGCAAGGCTGGGGGAAAGCGCACAGCGCGTGTGCCCATTCGCCCACCTGGCGCGGTTCCGGAGGGCGCGTTCCAGTCCAAGTGCGTGCGCTGCTTCCAGTGCGGCGAGGTGTGCCCGACCAACTGCATCCAGTTCAGGGGCTTCGAGGACGGCCTGGCGGAGGCCATGACCCCGGAGATCCGGCCGCGGGAGCAGGGCTGCATCGCCTGCATGGCCTGCACGGAGGTCTGCCCGAGCGGTGCCCTGCAGCCCATCGAGGCCTCCGACCCGGTGATCCTGACCACCGTGAACATGGGGGTGGCGCGGCTCAACAAGGACATGTGCTACTCGTGGGTCGAGCCGGCCCGGACCTGCGGTGTGTGCTACCGCGCGTGCCCCTTCCCGGGGGTGGCGATGAGCATCGAGGTCTGGGAACGCCCGGTGGTGCACCCGGACCAGTGCATCGGCTGCGGTCTGTGCGAGCAGGCCTGCATCCACCTTCCGCAGGCGATCCGGGTGCTGCCGACCCGGCGTGACGCATGAAGGGGCAGGTGTTCCGAAAGGTGTGTCAGCTGGCCGTGTTGCTCTTCGTGGTCGGCACGCCGCTGTTGACCCACTGGCGCAACATGAAGGTCGCCCACAACTCGCCGCGGCTCGTGGCGCTTCTGACCGACGATCTCTGGGGCACGTTGTATGGCTGGACGGACCACGTCCTCGGCGTCTTCGGCGAGTCGAAGGGGGTGTCCGACGGCATGCTCGGCCAGCCCTGGGGCGCCCAGGTGTTCGGCGTGCCGCTCTCCGATCCACTCGCGGTGGCTTCCTTGCTGGTGCAGGGGCAGGCTCCCGGCCTGTGGATGGCGCTCGGCTTGATCCTCCCGCTCGGGCTCGCTCTCGTGGCCGGCAAGATCTTCTGCAGCCACCTCTGCCCGGCCCGGCTGGTGTTCGAGGTCGTCAACGACGTGCGGCTCGGCCTCGAGAAGATCGGCCTGTTCCTGCCGCGGGTACGGCTGCCGCGCATGGGGATCTGGGTGCTGGTGGCGGCGCTGGCCTTCACCGCCTCCGCCGGGGCTGGCATCTTCCACCTCGTCCTGCCCTACCTGGCGCTCTCCTCCGGCGTGGCGGGCATGGTGTTGGGGGGCGGGCTCGGCCTCTCGGGGGGCGTCTTCCTGGCGCTGCTCCTGGTCGATGGCCTGGTGGCGCCCGGCCAGGTGTGTCGCTCGCTGTGCCCGACCGGGGCGCTGTTGGAGCTGGTCGGTCGGCGCGCGCCGGTCGCGTTGCGCAAGTCCGGGCCCACCTGCAGCCCGCGCTGCAACCTCTGCCAGCGGGCCTGCCCCTACGGCCTGTTCCCGGGACGGGAGACCCACCGACCAGCGTGCGACAGCTGCGGCCGTTGCACGGTGGTCTGTCCGGAGAAGCGACTCATGCGCACCCTCGCCAGCGTGCTGTGTGCGACGGCCCTGATCGTGCCGTCGAGCGCCCAGGCGCACCACAACAAGGGCCTGCCTCACTACGGCTACTTCGAGAACTACCCCCAGGTGCCGACCGAGGATCTGTTGATCGTCGACGGCAAGTGGGAGGTGGGCGGGGTGGTGTTCAACTTCCAGGGGCTCCAGCGGGAGACCAGCGACACGCCGAACGACGTGAAGCTCTTCGTGTACGCCTACGACCTGGAGGTCGACGCCACCCTGCGAGCCGCCGTCGACTTCACCATCGTGGACGAGGACGGCACGGTGGTGAGCGAGTGGGGTCGGCTCGAGCCCGACCAGGAAGGGGTCTACATCAGCCGCGAGACCTTTCCCGAGAGTGGCTACTACGAGCTGATCTACCGCTTCGACGACGGGGGCGTCCCGACCGAGCTGCGCTTGCCGATGGAGATCGATCTCGCGGCGGACAGCGCGCTCTTGCCGTGGGTGTGGGTGGTGCTCGGGGTGGTGGTCGCCGTGTTCGTGTTGGCGCTCACGGGGCGGCACCAGGCGCACCCCGTTCACGCCGCCCCTGCGGACACCTGATGGACCACAGCGAGATGGTGCACTACCTGCTGCCCGACGGGCGGGTCGTGATGTTGATGTCGGGCATCCCCGGCTGGCTGTTCGGCCTGGCGGTGGGCGCCGTGGTGCTCCTGAGCTTCGTGGTGGTGGAGGGCCGGGGCCTGGCGGCGCCGAGCGGCTGGCGCTTCAACCTCACGGCGGGCCGCAGCGTGCATCGGCTGCTTCGAAAGCCTTGGTTCCAGCTGGTCTTCCAGGTCCCCTTCGCGGCGATGTTCGTCTTCACCCTCTACGCGGGGCTGTTCGGCAGCTACACCCAGAACCTGGCGCCGGTGTTGGTCTGGACGGTGTGGTGGGCGGGACTGATCTTCGCGGTGGCCCTGTTGGGCAACGCCTGGTGTTTCGTGTGTCCCTGGGACGCCCTCGCGCGCCCCTTCCACCGCCTCAGCCTGGAGCGGGAGCTGCCGGCGTGGATGCGCAGCCTGTGGCCGGCCATCGCGCTGTTCGTGGTGCTCACGTGGGCGGAGCTCGGCTGGGGCGTGACCAACGACCCCCGCAAGACGGCCCTGTTGGGGGTGCTGATGGCAGCGGGTGCCGTGGTCTACGCGCTCCTGTTTCGCGGGCGGCCCTTCTGCGAGACCACCTGCCTCGTGGGGCGGGTGAGCGGGATGTACAGCCTGTTCTCCCCCGTGGAGATCCGACCGCGCGACCAGCGGGTGTGCGCGGTCTGCACCACCCGGGACTGCAAGACCGCCTGCCCGATGGACCTGGACCTCGGCGAGCTGCGCGAGAACCAGTTCTGCACCCAGTGCACCGACTGCTTCACGGCCTGTCCGTCCCTCGCCCCCGCGTTGTCGGTGCGCCCACCCGCCAGCGGGCTGGTGTCGGAGCGCGTCGGACGCAGCGACGAAGCATGGCTCGCGCTGATCCTGCTCGCGCTCACGGCCTTCCACGGCCTCTCCATGACACCGGTCTGGCAGACCTTCGAGCCTGGCGAGACCGACGTCGTATGGACCTTGCAGGGCTGGTTCGGTGTGGGCGAGACAGCGGCCTTCACCATCGGGATGGCGCTGGTGATGGCGGTGCCCATCGCCGCCTACGCGCTGAGCACCGCGGTCGCTCGCGCCCTGGTTCGCGACACCGCCGTGAGCTTCCGGCAGCTCTTCGTGAGCTACGCCTACAGCGTGCTCCCGGTGGCGCTCTTCTACCACCTGGCCCACAACGCCATGCACCTGTTCATGGAGGGGCAGGACGTGGTGCCGGCGCTCTCCGACCCCTTGGGCCGCGGCTGGGACCTCTTCGGCACCGCGAGCCTGCACCTCGACGCCCTGGTCGGTCAGGGCCCCACCTGGGTCGTGCAGGTCGTGTTGGTGGTGACCGGGCACGTGTTCGGCGTGTTGGTGAGCCACCGGATCGCGCGTCGGTTGTTCCCCGACCGCAAGCACGCCGTGCTGAGCCTGCTCCCGATGCTGGTGATGATGGTGCTCTTGAGCGTGGGCGGTCTCTGGCTGATGCACCTCGACATGAACATGCGCATGGGGCGGATGTAGTGGGCGCGGTCCGGCCGCCTGGGGCGGTGGACGAGCCGACCTTCCTGCAACGGTGCACGCGCTGCGAGGACTGCATGGCGCTCTGCCCCCACGGCGCCATCGGCTTGGTGGCCTCGGGCCCCGCGCGCGGCACCCCTGCCATGAACACGAACCAGGCGCCGTGCCACCTCTGCGCGGACCTGCCCTGTGTCGCGGCCTGCGACACGGGCGCGCTGTTGCCGCTCGGGCTCGACACGGTCTTCTTCGGCCTCGCCCGGATCGAGAGCACCTGCTTCGTGCACCTGGGCCCGGAGTGCGGCGCTTGCGTGCCCGCGTGTCCTCTGAGTGCGATCCGCGTGATGGAGAGCGTTCCGCAGATCGATCCAGACACCTGCAACGGCTGCGGCCTGTGCCGCGCGGCTTGCCCCGTGTTCTCGAAGGCCATCGTGATCGACACCTGAATCCGTGCCTGGCACGACTTGTGCATTCGTCCTCGACCTGAACCGAGAGGCCACCCATGGACTTCCACAAGCTCGATCTCCTCGTCCCCGTCGACTTCTCCGAGGGAAGCAAGCGCGCCGTCCGGGCCGCAGTGGGCTTCGTTCGAGCGGCCGGTGGGACCATCACGCTCCTGCACGTGGGTGGAATGCCCCACCTCGCTGCCTCGGACCTGTCCATGTCCACCGCGGCCTTGCAGGCGTACATGACCTACGCCGACGAGCTGCGCGACAAGCAGCGGCACGCGCTCGACAAGATCGCGCGGGAGGAGATCCCCGCCGAGATGGAGGTGCACACGGTGTTGCGTGACGG
>Ga0114932_10002178_pt1 | contig 21061 bp, 27 predicted proteins | sample 2SBtaG_2_FD_87286 | JGI IMG/M metagenome (GOLD analysis project Ga0114932, IMG submission 87286) | Deep subsurface microbial communities from Kolumbo volcano to uncover new lineages of life (NeLLi) - 2SBTROV12_ACTIVE470 metaG | ecosystem: Environmental > Aquatic > Marine > Volcanic ... | reverse complement strand
TCCTGCAAACTCTACGGCAGGGGCGTTGATTACAAAACTACCCTCTCCAACAGTTGCGGGTACGTCATCTGCTACAGTCTGACCGTCTGAGACTTGTGACGGGGGACGCTCAACAAAGCCAGCAGGTTGTTCCATTGCAACACCACCTTCTTGCATTCTGTTTTGAGGGCGACCAGACGTAATTGTGCCGCCCATAGCATCACCTTCAAAACCTTCAAAACCACCTCTATCTGACATACCGCCACCACCGGGGTTGTCACTTTGACCGTCACCCTGACCCATATCGCCGCTGCCACCGTCGTCATCTTCGTACCCAAATTTACCATACTCAGTAAACCCTGCTGCTCTTCCTTCTTTAGTAACATCCTGTAAGGCACCGCCGCCATCATCGCTGAAGTCTCTTTGTCGAACACCCCCAGTTACTTGGTTTATATCTCCCATGATTGCTTTTGCTCGTGCTGCGTTACCACCTCTTGATACGGCTAGTTCTTCCATGTAATCAACAAAATCAATTCCTCTCGCTCTAGCTGCAGCACGACCTCTTGAAACGTCTGACCAACTTAAAACATTTTTACCGAATACGTTGTTTATTCCTTTAACATACGCTTGTGCTGCTTTCTTCGTACCCATTGCAGATGAGTTTCCGTTCAGGTCTACAAACGTTCCGGTTTCAGGGTTGTAAGTACCACCCACGTTATTTTGCATATCATTACTAGTCATGTATTGGTTTTTATTTATAGCACTAGCTTTTACATATCTTTTCGAGGCAGGATCGTATGTTTCTATCAACGTACCCGGAACGAATCCATAACTGGCTGCTTCTCTTGCCGCCATCTGGAAGTTATTAAGTCCCCTCATAGTACCCGAATATACGAAGTGCATACCGCCCAAATAATTTCTGTTGAGAGCCACCCCCGAAATCGGGTCTGTTAATCCCCCTAAAAAGCTATCTACTTTACCCCCAAACTCTCCGGGGAAGGTGGACGCTCCCGGCATACGGCTGACCATCTGACCACCCACTTCCATTATTGCACCACCTGTACCACCTGTTGCTTTATAGGCAGCAGCGTTACGTGCCTGATTAGCCAGATTCATACCCCCAAAGGCAGTTGCGAGTCCACCAATCACAGGTCCAACCACCATACCAACTGCACCACCGGGACTGACTGAAGAGGGTGTGGTGCCGAATGGTCGCACACCAGCTTGACTACCTAATAAGTCACTAACTTTGTCTATAAATGAACGGTCTTTTGCTGGTTTACCGTCCTCACCAATACCCATTACTTGACTTCTTGTTGCTTGGAATCCAGCCTTTGCCCCTTCAAATAAAGTATTTTCAGCATAGTCAAAAAGTGAATCAGACCAATTGCTATTTAAATCCCTAGCTACCCTTCCAGTAGCTGTATCCATAGTCATTCCGGGTACATTTGTAAAATTGTATGTATTATTGCTGTCTGGACCAAAATTAATATCGTCTACGCCATAGTTTGTTACTGCAAACTGATTTGTTAAACCCTCTCCTAAAGTGGACTCTAATACAGAGGGGGGTTGGTCCCCTTGACCATCCTGTCCTGATAAATTAGATTCATCCCTATCGTCGTCGTCATCCTCTAATCCGGGAGTTCTTACTACACCGACTCCTGTTGTATCTAATGCTTGAGAGTAAAAGTCTACTCCCCCTGACATGTACTGGTTTTTGCTTATTGAAGTAGGATTAAAAAATGGAGTGCGAGGAGTCGTGGTCCCCGGTCCAGCGGGAAGCAGTGGATTCGGGGGTGAAGGTAACGGCACAGCGTTCCCCGGTAACGGCATATTGCCCCCCATGTTAATTCTTGGTAATGTTATGGTTGGGTTAGTTGCCATTTTTTATAACCTCGACATAATTAGTTTTCAATTGCAGGAGTGTTTCCAGTAAAGCCAGCTTCCCCTGCAGTTGGCGCAGTTCCGACTCCGATTGTGCCGTTACCACTGCCCGAATCGTCCAGTCCTTGAGTTCCGCTAGGTACTCCTCCAACCTCTCCCATTCCTTGTTGTTGATTAGGGGGGCCAGATTCTTGGCTTGCTTGTTGTTGAGCATTTTGCATCATTCCTTGTAACATCTGAGCGTAAACTTGCGCTTCATTAGCATCATTAACTAAACTGTCAGGATCAATATCCTGTGAGATAGCTAGTTCACGCATCAGGTTAGGTATTTTGATGAATGGAGCCAGCATGGGGTTGGCTACGGTTTGTAACAAAGAGGTAAGACGCTGGGTGCGTACTTCCTTTTGCATCACGGCTGCTACACCGCGTGGTTTAATCTCTAGATCACCTGTTACATCTTCCACACGGTCGTTGAATTGCATATTCCATTGAAAGTATGCCTCACCAAGTGGTTTTAACAGGTGATCGTCAATATTCTTGATTACAGTCTTCATAGAAAGCCCAGCAGACCCCATCAACATCGACAGTCCGGCTGCAGTACGTCCGGTGCCTGTTACGCCCGTCTGACCGTGCATTATGGACGGTATACCCGTCTCCTCATCTGCAAGCTGCCTACTGATTTGGTACATTTGGATGTTTTCACCAGCAGTGTTGGGAAACTTGAGTCCGTTGATAGCTGTTCCGGTTACACCTGACTGACGACGGAATATCTTTCCGGGAAAAATGTCCATGTTCTGTCCGGGAACCAAGCTGGCCTCATCCACATCAAATACAAGGTTACCAGCTAGGGCTAAGTTGTCGATTGCCATACGGACGTGACCGTTCATCAACATCTGAGCATCTTCCATGTTCTCTGCTACACCAACGCCCCAGATTTGGTAGGGGTTGATCTCAAATGGAAATGCCTGAAACGGGATACGTGCCGGAGTAAACGGATTTACGACACAGCGAAGAATACTTGTACCACACACCCAGACATTGACTTGCATCTGGTCGAACTCTGATAGTTCTTCGGTTCCTTCCATGCCAACTTCTTTGGCAAACTTAGCATCAATAATGCCCCAATATTCAAGAACCTCAAAACGGTTCTCTTGGTAGTAGGCTTCGGTTTCATCTTCACGAATGGTATCTTCGTAGTATTTATCCGCATAGTTTGGCCCTTTACCAAGACACTCTTCGATTGCCTCTGCGTAAAAGTGAGGACGCATAATCAAACTACGTAGTTGTTGACGGTTCATACGGTGACGTTGTATTACGTACTCACAGTCCTCAAGGTTAGTCGCGGCAGGATCAGGATGAAAGTCCCAGATAGAAACGTGTTCAATGCGAGGGACAGTCTTTTCGTAGGGATCGTATACCCGACCTTCTTGTTCGTCGTTTTTCCAATTGTGGACTCGTTTGTAAAAGTTAAACGGTCCCTTGATTATGCCCGTGCCTAAAAGAGCAGCTTCAAAGATAGCTTTACGCATCACGTTTACTGCTCCTGTATCAAGAAGCTGATCGTGGATGCACTTCTCCATTTTACGAGCCATTTCTTTAGCTGGCTCAAACTGGGGTTCACCTGCTTTGGCTCGTCCCGGAAGAATAGCGTCACCAAAGTCTTTACCGTATGAACCCAGACTGTGTGCAGGTTCAGATGCAGCAAGACCCCCCGGCGGTATCTCCCGACCATCACCTTCAAACCCGTAGGGGTCAGCTTGTTCTGGTTGAAGATCATCTACTGGGGTCTTCATGTGAGCAAACTCCTCAATACCTTCCGGCATTGGAGTAGACTCAACAACTAAAGGAAACTTCTTGTTTGCAAATAAGATGTCAACAATTTGTCCGTATGCTGCAAGCACTTTAGTTTTGGTAATCTTGATAAATACCTTTGACTTTTCGGAGTCACGGTATTGTGTAGTTGAATCGTAGATTCCCCTAAAGTTTTTATACGCCTGAATCCAACGCTGTTCATACGAGAACCGTCCGTTTTCAGAGTCCTCAAATTTAGAATGGATGTGTCCCGCCAACCCCGGCATTTGCTCACGCGGAGAGTTTATGGGGATTGATGTATCATCATCCGGTTCTAGGAAATTGTCAGCCATCTATTTACCCCTAGCTGAAGTAGTTACGATCTTCTGCCATCTTATTAAATGAGGCTTCTACTGTAGGCTTGGTTTGTTTCTTTGGCATATCTTCTGTGATTGGTCCTGTCTTTACACGAGTTGGGAACTCAAGACCTTCACGATATAGTTGATTTACACCTGCTTGATCATCAACAGACTCCTTGTCGGAGTTCATTATGTAAGCGGCACCTTTATTATAATCTGGCATAGGTTTCTCTCCCCTATGTTATGGTTGCATTGTTAGGAAGTTGTCTTCTTCAACTTCAGGTGCAGGAATAAAATCCTGTCTTGCTTCAGGCTTTAATCTCATAGCCGAATCTTTCATAGCTATTGCTTCCATTCTATCTTCAGGTCGCAAGGTAGATGGTGAGATACCAACTCCCAAGTCAGGATCAAGAGCAAATGTAGCAGCACTAGCAAGTGCAGTTGGAGCTTTAGCTGCCAAAAGTGCGCCTTCTATTGCTAAGTCTCGTCCAGATTCACCTAGAAATTCTTTTGTAGCAGCAACAGCGTCTTCAGCCGACGCAATACCTGTTGTAATTAACGCTGCTATACCTGCTTTTCCTTTATCAATTTTAGAAAAATCTATCTTAAAACCTGCTTTAGCGAGTGCATCCCTGTCTTCTTGAGTAAAATCTGCATAGCTGGATGGAGCAGCAGATTCGACAGGAGCAGCAGGTGCTGGCATGGGTGCTTGTGATACAGGCTGATCAAACATTCCGGGAATACTATATTGTGCTGCACGAACAGTTTGTGTTTCTGGATTGAATCGTTTAGTTACATCTACCCCTTCGACTTGATCAAACCAGTTGCCGACTGACTGTGCAGCATCACGTTCCCCCGGATAGAATGTTCCACGAGGACGAACTAAGTAACCTGATTTAGCTGTTTTTGACCTAGTTTCCGCACCAGAAGTTAAACTACGCCCTTGTAAAAAGTCTAACATCTTATCAGATATTTCTACTTCAAAAGCTGCAACATTTGCAAATACGTTACGAAGAAGAGCAGAACCAAACTTACCCTTCTTATCTTTTCCTGAATATGCGGGATCATCAGGTAAAAGGGTGTTAAATTCTTTGTTTGTAATATTATCTTTGATGATAGGCGTAGAAGTTTTAATACGAGAAAGAACTCTTGACATATCTGTCGTATCTACCTGACGATAGTTCTTGCCCTTTCCCTTAATTACAAATATGGGGGCAGCTTTACCAGCTTTAATTTTACTTTCTATAAAAGCACGTATCCCTGCATCCTCTTGATTTGCAGCTAAACGTTGTTGAAGACGGGCATGTGCCTGTTCGTTTAACGGTACGTCTTGTGGGATAGCTTTGCCGCGCTTACCCCCAACTTTTTGTGCGCCAGTTCGTTTTTCAAGTTCAGGGGTAGCTTTTGTTTGCGGTGTAATTTCTACTGTGCCACGATCTACTTTATATTCTGCGCCTGTTAAACCAGCAACTGCTCCAGCACGATAGCCAGTTTGTAAATTTACATATATTGCATCAGCGATTACAGCATCGTCACCGCCCCCTTGACGAATAGTATCTAACTGCTGCATAAACTCGCCCCAACCCTTTTTGTTTTGGGCTATAATTGCAATTTCAGTTTGTTTAGGTGCTGATACTCGCTCACCAAAGATGTTGAATGTTTGAGGATCATCTGCTTCTAAGCCGGGAAGAAGATTTAAAGCCGGAGAGTTAGGGTCTGCGTTAAATATTTTACGGTTTACATCTTTTGAAATTAGACGAAGATCATCCTGAAGAGAGTTGGCTGCACCTTGACTTGTCATACTGTCAAGTATAGTATCGATAAGACGAACACCATTTTCATCTGGAGTAAACGCCTGTACGAGAGGTATATCTCCGTACTGCTTTAAAGTCCCCTTTGCACCAAATCGTGCAATTTTACCTGCACCACGAGCGTTGTAAGCATCGGCTGCTTCACGAAGGGTGATCTGGTTTGGGTCTTTTTTCTCAGCCATTTAGTATCCAAATACTTCGTCTTGAACTTTGTGGACGTGGTTCTTGATTGCGCCTAGTTGTTTGTGTATTGAAGCGTACCCGCTCATTCGTGTCATCATCATGTATCGTAAAGCGTCGTATGCGTGATCTTCAGCTTTGGTATCTACGTCTTCGCTATTTGTTTTGGAAAGAGGTATACCAGCCACTTGTTTCACGATGTTCTGGCAAGTCGAAAAGAAACGGACTCGTGGTTCCTTTGTGTATGGATCATCTGCCAGACGACGATGTATCTCCATCTTGCCCTGAATACGATTACGATCAGAAGGGGTCCAACGTACTCCCTGTCTCATCATAACTTCCGCAATAGACGGGCCAAAGCCTGTCTTATTCCAGCAGGAAGAATCGAGTACGGTGTAATGAGGTAACGGGTCAATTTGTTCCGCTTCTAGTATTCTATCAGCTAATTGCTCTGCTGTCAAGTGTTTTGCATATAATTCTCTGTATACCCAAATATTATTGTCCCAGTCAATTGCACCCCAGAGAACACAGGATGGTGCAGAGTATCCGTAGTCGGCTGCTCGTATGCGAGGCCAGTTGGTCGGCAACTCAAACGGTTCGACTACGTGCTTGGTCCGTGAAAACTCAGGAAAGGCCGCTCCCTCTGCCACATCCCAATCCCCTTCGAGAAGTCTCTTCCGTTCGACATCTGGGAGCGAACGCAACATAGCCTCGTATTGACCGTCAGCCATGAGGTGGGGATTATCTGTCAACCGCGCTGGAACAAACTTTCGGAAGAAGAGCGGCTGACCTGCCTTTTCGTGACCGCTAGGCCAAACAAACGTTTTACGTGTGTCTATGTCAAAAGCAGGGAATGCTTTGTTTTCGGGAGTACCGTCAATGTATGTCTTCTTGACCCACCAGCCACCTACACCTCCGGGGTTGGCTGTGCATCGCATGTACAAATGTTCTTGAAGTTCAGGATCGGTGGCACGAAGCCTAGAACGCAAATAGTCCCACACATACGGTGTGGGGTACTGGGTAATCTCATCGATGCCTATCCAGTTAAATGCCTGTCCCTGAAATCGGGTAACGTCCTTGTCTCTGTCTAGGTAGGTAAACCATATCGTGGCTCCTGATGGGAAGTGCCACGTTGATTTTGATTCACGGAACTTTGCTCCGGGAAACGCCTTTGTGTAAAGCTGGCGTGACTTGTCTATCAGTTCTGTTAGTTCGTCGAGGGTACGCCGGAGAAGAAGACCCCTATGATTGGCATTATGGCAATACCGTAGGGGATCAGCAAGTAAAGCAAACGATTTACCGCCACCAGCCGCTCCACCGTAAAGAACGTCTCTTTCACCCGCCGAAAGAAACTCCTCTTGAGGTCCGGGATTAGCTTGGAATACAACTTCGGAATCCCCCACAAGATCGGAAACGGACGAGGGTAAAACGGAGATATCTCCCATGTCGATGACTGCTGTGTCTGCTCCCTTGATAGCTTTCTCAACTCTTCCAATAGTGCTTTCAAGATCACGAGCTTTCTTTCGTTTTGTCTCAGCCTTTTTTGTGGCTTGTTGTGCTTTCTTCTTTGCGTCACGTAAACGTTTCTGGGCTGCTCTTCGCGCACGTTCGGCTGTAGACAACTGATAGGTGCGCTTCGTAGCGACTTGAGCCATACGCTTAGTCTTTTTCTGCGCTGCTTGCTGCAGGGCGGGTTTGGTTACGGATGTCCTTCATCTTGTAACCTAGTCGCTTTAGTTTGTTACGTGCGAACTCTCCACCTTCCATGTCGTCCATGTCAGCTTCGGTGGCCTGTCGTAAGATAATACGACGGGCATCGTTCAACGGAATCAAACTTCCGTCCTCTTTGTAAAATACGCTGTCCGGGTTGAACATACTTGTCATTCTGTCAAACATTCCCATCGATCACGACCTCTTTCTTGGGGGGTAGCAGGACTACTCCGTGTATTGCGGTTACATTGTGGTTGATTTGTTCTTGTTTTGCTACACCGACACGGTTGAGGAGTGATTCGGCGGCTTTGAGGCGTAGTTCGTCACCTCGTTCTGGGGCGGGATTGTCTATGGTTGAGATCACGCGGTTAGCTGCCTTCATTGCGTTGGTAGCTAGGATGGTTTTGGTGCGTTCAATGATCTCATCGGCTAAAGTTGACTTGAGCCACGCGGCAGACCCACGGGAATACCCTGCATCTACAGCGGCGGCAGTTACCTGACCGCCATTTTCAAATAGCAATTCTAGGAATTGTGCCTGTTGAGGTGTTAATTCCCTTTTTTTCTGTGTCTGAGGAAGTAAGTTCATTACATTGCCATTTAATTTCTAACTGAAATAGATTAGCTGATACAGTAAACTCTGCCATTTCATCTACACGAACTTTACACTGTTCAAATGTAGAATATGGGCCTTTTGTATCAGATAATTCTCTGCAGGTGTCGGGGGAAACCGACAAGCAAACCAACAACAGGGCTTCAAACATGTCGTATTTCCTTGTTTTTTGAAATGTGGGACCGATTAATTAGCCTACATCGCCCTGTTGGTACAAGTCAAGAGGAAAATTGTCGGGATGTGCTAGATTTATCTAGCCCCACAACCAAAGTATACAGATTATATACCTATAAGTCAACAATAAAAATAAAAATGGAAGGATGGGGGGCTTTTTTCTTGACAAAACCGCATATCGACTGTACAATGGGACTAAGTCCTGCCGGGAAATACACCCATACCACCCCCTTCGTCTGCGCGTAGGGGGTTTCTTTTGGGGAACCCCGCTATACTCCTATAGGGGTACCCCCAAAGGAGTTGTTTTTTAGTCATATCGATAACCTACACGCCATAAAATCTGTCGGGCCATTGCTAGCATATGCCGGGGGGGTGGGGTGGCCCTCGCGTACGCCCACGCGTTGTATTTATTTATCTTTTTACGTTTCCCAAAGACCTTTGCCAAGGTCGACACCCCACCGGATCGCACCCAAAAACAACCCCGCCATATATCCTAACGGGATAACATGCCCGCACACCCGCCCGCGTTGCATGATTTGTCATCCCTTTAATTATTTATGTTGACAGATCGTTGTTGAATTTGCGCTGCAATACCACCACACCCAACCCGCGATTTATCCCGCCAGTTCAACACGCTGGGACACATTCAGACAACAGGCAAAAAAAGAACCCGCCGGACTAGCCAAGCGGGTTGAGTCAAGGGAGGTAAAAGGTAAGGTGTTAGTCGCTGCTATCAGGCTTATAGGTAAGTTGCAGCCTTGCAACCGTGCGGGGATTATCTGTGCCAAAGTGATAATGATCGAAGCCGGACAACCGCAAGAAGTCTTTCAAGCTGCTGGCCTGTGATTCCAGAGATTCAACCATTGACAAGATAAAAGCCTGTTCAGTGCTGGTCATCACAACAAGCTTCTTTGCAGCATCTTCAGTGAAATTATTCTCGTTGATATTAAGAGTTGATTTAATCATTGGTTTGTTTCCTTGTTACAAGTTAAAGGGGACAAGCTGCCCCGTCCCCATGATTGTTACACTATGCTTTCAGACTATGCAACCAGTTTGTAACGGGCTTTTGAACCATTACCAAAGACTGCATTTATCTTGTAACCCTTCCCGCGCAACTTTGCGATACCCTGATAAACGCCGCCTGTGGTCATGCCAGTTTCACGCATTAGCGTGTTCTTTGTTACTGCATGGGTACGACTGGCAAGGCATCGGTAAAGCTTTCCAAGCTTACTGCCGGAATGAAACCCGCGCCGCAGCCGGACAGATTCAGCCGCATGGCGTGTCTTTTCCCCGTTCTTATCAGCAAACAATTCTTCCGATAATTGGGTCAAAACTTTCTGCCGCTCGTCCTGCCGGTAGTATTCTTCGAATTTATCGGCAAGGCTCATTAGTTCGTTTACAAGGTTTTGTGGAATATTAGTCATTGGTTCGTTCTTTCTGGGCTATGCCCGTTGGTTAAAACGATAAAAATGCGGATATTAAAAGTATTAAGAATATCAGCACCGCAGACCGATATAAAAGTAAGATTGCTTCCATGTTATGCTGCCGCCCTACTTTCTGCCCAAGTCCAAGCCGGAGATTCAAGCACCATTCGCACTTGATCGTTTCGCACCCGCTGGGTATTCGGCACGTTATGGTTTGATCTTCCGGCAGATCGTTCTTTGCCGGTTTTCGGATCAGTCCAAGCTTCCTGAGTATGGGTTGACCAATGAGTAAGGGCATTGTATGCCGCCCACATGGTTGACCCCAATTCGCGCTTTTCCTTGTCGAACAAGTAAAGCAAGTGATTCATTAGGGATTCATTCACGGGTTTAGCCTGTCCTGCCTCTACTGCTCTTGTGGATTTGTGGCAGATAGATTGTGCCAAAACTTCAGCAAACTTGGCATCACTCATCTTAGCACCTACCCACAAATTCATCTGGTCGCGCTGGCCTGTCCACATTTCCAGACTGCCACCCGCCTTGCTAATCAATGCATCTGGGGACAAGTTCTTAGTGTGTTTTGCTTTTTGGTGATATGCCTTTTCACCCCCAAACACTAACGTATTGCGGCAGAGGTCACGATAGGCACCGCTAAAGATTTGAAATGACCATGACATGTCTACCGAATTAAAAACATCCATGCGGCAATTCACCGAATCCGACGAATCCCCGATGGTTGTTTGTAGGTCGTTAAAGTGGATTGTTCGATGCGCTCGAAGCCCGTCATCATAAACCCGATCAATCACCTTTACATTCGACAAGGGCAAATCCGACTCATTCAGCAATTCGGCTTGCCGCCGGAAAAGCTTATCATGCGGCACCAGATTGTAAGTTTTGCCGACTGGCCTTGTATTCAGGATTGCCCCAGATGCGGTATTTTGTAGGGCTGAAAAATCCGGCATGGGTACCGGCTCACATACTTCTATTAAATCATGCCTTCCGGCTATTTCTTCATAACTATCAGCATTCCTAGTCGTGATTGCCTCGATTGGAACCCGCCGGACACTGCCGCGACGGGTAAACAATTCAATGTTTGATGGATCGTTGTGTTCAACAACGTTTAGGTCTGTGTTTATTTCTACTACGTCAAACATGGTTTCATGTTCCTTTCGTTGTGGTTATGCGGGACAACCCCGCCAGACTGTTATTGCACCCCCCGCCGAATCGGTCAAGGGATAAAAACGGGACGGAAAAATCTGATCCCGCCCCGCCCCATTTTGAGCAAGCCCCGCGACTCAACTTGCCCGATACTGCCCCCGCCAGTGGTAAAACCAACAAACCAATCCGGCATGACAGTCCAACTTTTAGCGTCGCATCGTTTGTCACGTTATCCCGTAACGGTCACGCCAAACGCGCCAAGTAATAGCCTGTAATTGATAGGGCATGATTCCCGCATCGTTCGCAGCTTCCTTGTAAGCTTCCTGTAATGCTTTATATTCACGCACCCCAATATTGGTTCGGTCGTCGGTTAATCCGATACGCTCATTATAAGCAATGTTCCTTGCATGCCCGTCAATAGTAACGTTAAATTCGCCCATGATGTCACAAAAGAACGACGTTATTTTCTGCCCCTTCAGCATAGCCTTTGCCCCGTTGTAGGTTGGACGTTCTGCCAATATGCCCCAAGCCTTCTTTTTCATAGCGTGGTAGGTTGACACTTTTACGGAGTCGATACCGTCACCCTTTAAAAAGGCACCTATTAAGGCATCGGCATTGCTAACGTTGCGTTCCCATTTGTTATTTGGCGACAGTGCAGAAATAACAGCCACCACAAGGTAAACACCTATCCCGTATTTATTGCCGATATCATACGCAGCGTCATAGGCTGCAGCATACCACGCCATACCCCCTTTTATCTGTACTGGGTCAGCGTCAAGATAACAGTGGGTAATATTGTTGACCATTTTTTTGTGAGCTAGTTTAGTTGGTCGTTTCATTTGATTGTTTCCCCCGTATGAATCCAGACTGGCGCGTCGGTTTCTATCCAAACTTTAGCACCACAAGATAAAGGTTTATCTGGGGAATATACCACCCGCGCCAGCCCGTCAATTTCTGCTGCGTAGGTATAGTGATTGCTTTTACTGGTCTTAATAGTAATTGGTGGGTCTTTTCGAGCCTTATATTTAGCATTAGCCCGAATCACGTGCTGGTTTATATGGATTCGTTTTTTCATCGGTTCGGTTCCTTCGTTGGTTTAGGTTGGGTTTCTTTTAGTGATAGTTTCCGGCGCGGTCAAGTACTTTTAATTTATCGCGCAATCTTTCTAGATAGCATTCTGGACAAGAAAAGAACCTGTCCATCTCAACCACCATCGCAGGTTCGCCGCAGGTATCACACTTGTACTTAGGGTTTAGCGTGGTTTGTTTGTCTCGTTTTAGCGTGGTCGATTTGTCAAAGTTTTGGCGTGGGGGATTTGTCATTGTTTGTCACTCCAGTAGTTGTCCCACGCTTCCCGTAACATGTCAGCGTACTCGTTTTTGTCACGTGTTCCCAGCCAGTCGCGGTGGGGTTCCATTTCCTGCATAAACTGCCCCAAGTATTCGCAGCCACCAATTACCTTGTTTGCTACGTCCCAGAAGTCTTCTTCTAGCTGGATTGACCAATCGCTCATTTTACTCATGTTCACCCCCATTACCTCTACCAAGCCCACCAAAGTATTGGGGCTTGCGTCTTGCTGTTTCAAATACACTCGCCGTAATAAACACACCAGCTATCAAGAGGGCGTGGGCTACGGCACTGATGCCAAAGACAACAATGCTACCCATCCACATTGAGAATACGATGCACCACATCCATGCCAGTATCTGCATGATTAGATGGCGTGTGTTTGTGTCGGGGATGTTGGACAGCGGGTTGCGTTTGCTGTCCATGATTAGGCTGTATAGTTTAATCATCGTTAACTTGCTCCACTGTAATTTCTGCGTCATAGTCACCGTCATACTCTTTCCAATGTCCATCCCAATTCATAGCTATGATTCTAGCTTGGTTGGCGTTCTCTGCTTCCAGCGTGGCTACTTCAGCCACAGTATAGCTTCGGGTTACTTCAAATTTTGGCATCACTCACCTCGCAAATTAAATTGAAACTGTAGTGTGTCCATTGCATCAGAAAGTTCTTGTAGGTTGTAGGCACTAACAGCCTTAATGCCCCCCATGTCAGGATACAATGCAACGTCAAGCACTCTGTCTAACAGTGTGTTTACTTCGATGACTGCTGCACGTTGCTCCATAGTCAACTTAGCTATCCGGTTTCGACGATTGATACGCTCCTTCTCACGGACGTTTTCCCAGTAAGCAATGCGTTCATCTTGTGTCATGTTTTCTAGTTTTTTCGCCATTTGGTTTCTCCTCTCTGGCAGTTGATAAGTAACCGATATAGGAAACAAACTACCCTGTCAACAAAAAAAGAAACGGGACTAGAAATTAATCCAGCCCCGCTCTTCAACCAACCAACGAAAGTACAAGGGGTAACCACTCCCCCTGTTCAACCTTACTACTAAGCTACTTCGTAAGGTGTCCTCAGTTTTACCAAAGCCTGTTTGTGTTTGTCAACCCACAAACGACATTCATTTTCACTTTTTCCGATATAGATTGTAACAAGTCGTAAGTAATCTACGCAATCTTTTTTCTTTACTGTGTCCCTATTTGTCTCACCAATACGCACAGATGATGCTGGTGTATTGACAGTCCACCTATCATCATAATCACGTCTAACAATTTCCAATTCAAGTTTTGGGGTTTTCAATGATTCCATGTTCTTCCTCGTAAGCTTCAACGTATATGTCCAGTGCTTCTCTAATTAGATCAGCGACTGCAACTTGTTCGAGTGCTTTCTTTTGCATTTGATGTGCAACGTAAGCAAGTTTGTCAAACTGCTCTTCCTTCATCAACAGATTGTAAGTCTTGGTGGGTTCAAGTATCTTGTTTGGTCTTGGCATCCCGTGCATCCTTCTTTGATAGTTTATCTAGGTTATCTTTTTTCCTATTAGGGATAACTTGTTTTTGGTATTTCTTATCCCTTAGTATCTTTGCTATGGGGTTGATTTTATTATGTACTTTCATGGTGGGGTTTCCCTTAAGGGTTAGGTTACGTAATAGGTAACACACTCTGTCAATAGCCGTCAACTAAAAAACGTGGTTGACACAATTTTATTTGGTGTGTTATCGATATGGGCATGAAATCACCATCTTGGTTACAAGGCTACGTAGAGTCACTGGACATTCAGCCGTTGGGTCGTTACCGATCCGACTGTCCTGTCTGTGCCAGAAAGAATACCTTTAGCGTAACTGATGACGGACTGCAACGACTGTGGTATTGTTTCCACGCTGACTGTAATGTGTCGGGTCGCACGGGTGTTACCCTGACCAAAGAGTTTGCGAAACATGCCCTCTCTAGGTCACAGGCTAATACGCCTGTTCCCCGTACTCGAAACACTTACGAGTTGCCGGATACTTTTGTTAGTCTTTCTCGTAACTTAGATGCAGAACTTTATGTTCGATCTGTACATGCGTACGATGCGTACTTGTCAGGTCGTGCAGACATTCGTTATGATTTCAAAAGAAACCGTGTCGTCTTTATTGTCAAGGATGGCAAAAAGGTCGTTGATGCGGTAGGTAGAGCAATGGATGGAAGGAGTCCAAAATGGTATCGGTATGGAAATAGTAGATATCCTTTTGTTTCTGGCAATGGAGAACGTGGTGCCTGTATTGTCGAAGATGCTGCTAGTGCTTGCAGTGTTAGCGGTGTTATCGCGGGGGTGGGAATCTTAGGTACGAATTTGCTAGAAGAACACATACAACATTTAGCCAAATACCCCAGAGTATTTGTTGCGCTTGACAAAGACGCAACTGACAAGGCAATTGACATAGTAAAAACCCTGTGTAGAATAGTTCCAACCAAACTCATGGTATTATCCCGTGACTTTAAGAACATGACAAAGGACGAAAGAGATGACTACCTACGAAACTACATCGATAGATAAGCAGATATTAGGCTTCTGTCTCAACGCCGACTTCTTTGGTCGCGTAAAGAACATTATTGACAGGTCTATGTTTGACAGAGAGATGCGTGATATATTTGACACACTGACATTCTCTCACACAAAGTATGCAAAGGACTTAACAAAGTCAGAACTCAGTAGTTTGTTTAATGACCGCAACCCTGCTATGCCAGAAGCAACACGTAGTAAGGTGCATGAAACTATAGCCAAACTTGACGTGGGTAATGCTGACAATGCCGACTTACATCTGGACTTGGTACACAACTTTTGGCTGCGTGATCGTGCGCGGCTAATTGGTGAGAAAGCAATTGATATTTTTACGGGTGACAGTGAGGAGTTTGGCGAGTTACGTAGACTGATTGATACCGTAGAAGATGGACGCATCAGTGACAAAACTACCTACACAAAGGTAGAGGATGACCTAGAGTCCCTGTTAGATAACGAGGCTGGTGATCCCGACTTCCCTTTCGACTATGACCTGATTGCGGAGAACGTGTCAGGTCTGGACAGGGGTAACTTAGGTATATTGTTTGCTAGACCAGAATCTGGGAAGACAACTTTTTGTTGCTTTCTTGCAGCATCATACATAAAGCAGGGTTTTAAGGTTGTGTACTGGGCAAACGAAGAACCCGCACCAAAGATTAAGCTTCGTTTAATACAGTCGTATTTTGGCTTGACACGCCAAGAGATGGAGCGTGACCGTGTTGCTTTATGTGCAAAATATGCAGATGAGATTGAACCTTTGCTTACAATCATGGATTCTGTCGGTACCTCTGTTGAAGAGGTGGATGAATACGCCAAGTTAAATAAGCCGGACATTATGTTTTGTGATCAGCTTGACAAATTTCGTATATCCGGTGAGTTTAATCGTGGTGATGAGCGTTTGAAAGAAACCTACGTGTACGCTCGTGAGATAGCAAAACGAAACAAAGTGTTAGTGTGGGCTGTCAGTCAGGCAAACTACGAGGCACATGACAGACAATGGATTGACTACTCAATGATGGACAACTCACGAACAGGTAAGGCTGGCGAGGCTGACATCATTATTGGTATAGGTAAAACAGGCTCAAGTGAAACAGAAAATACCGTCCGTCATATTTGTATATCTAAAAACAAACTTAATGGTTATCATGGTATGATACACGGACAGATTGATATTGAACGGGGAGTGTACTACTAATGGCAAAGCATGGTGATGTCAGAGAAGATGGTATGATTTTCTGGGGCATGTCTGGTAAGCATGAGGACTGGAGAAGCCCAGATAAATTCTATGCTGCCAAGAAAAGAAACTACGATAACAAGGCACGTTTGAAGAAAATACGAAGACGTTGGCTCAACATGTATAAGGTGCGTAAAGGGTGCAGTCTGTGTGGTTACAATGAAAACCCTGCTGCTCTTCAGTTTGATCACCTAGACCCATCTACTAAAGTTCGTGATGTATCAAACATGATAACCCTGAAACTAAAACGTTTGATGGATGAGGTTAGAAAGTGTAGGGTTCTTTGTGCAAACTGCCACATGATACACACGTTTGGAGAAAACAAATGAACGTACTGACCTTCGACGTAGAAACAACTCACATACAGAAAGAAACGGGTGGGACAACAGCACTGCCATACTTTGGTAATCGTCTTGTGTCTATCGGGTATAAGCGTTTGTCATCACCTCATGTACACTATCACTGCTACTACCATGCGGATAGGGAACCCCATGACTTTGCACCTGAGTTGTTTCAGGAAGCACTCAACGAGGCTGATACAATTGTCGGACACAACATCAAGTTTGATCTATCATGGATCAGAGAGTGTGGTTTCTTTTTTAATGGAGAAGTATATGATACAATGGTTGCGGAATATATTTTGGCAAAAGCCCAGCGTTGGCCTCTTGGACTTGCTGCTGTTGCAGAAAAGTATGACGTTACCCAAAAGGAGAAAGACCTTGTTTCGCCGTACCTCAAGGACGGCAAGACCTTTTACGACATACCGTGGGAGATAGTAGAAGAGTACGGAAAAGCTGACGTACTTGCCACAGAAGAGGTGGCCTTGAAACAGCTTGATGCCTTTGGCACTACATTTAAGGAGTTATGTTTTGGAACGGACTTTGTTACCGACGTTGAGGCTGTCGCTTGAGATGACAGAAGCGCTCACTGAGATAGAGCGTAATGGATTGAAAATAAACCTAGACACACTGAAGCAGATTGAGACAGAGTTTCAGACAGAACTGGATGAACTGGAGATACGCCTGAATGAAATGGCGCGGGAAGCAATGGGGGATACTCCCATCAATCTTGCCAGTCCAGATGATCGTAGTATTCTTCTTTACTCCCGTAAGGTGAAGGACAAGAAAGAATGGTCACGCATATTTAATTTGGGTCACGAGATGCGTGGTGCCACGATGAAACCAAAACAGCGTGTGCGTATGAAAAGAAGTGTGTTTACTTCAACAGTTCGTCGCATGACAGAGGTGGTTCGTAAGACTGTTGGTAGTAGGTGTGCAGGGTGTGTTGGTTTTGGTAAAGTACGTCCCGTCAATAAGAACGGAAAACCCAGTAAAGTGCTGCGTGTCTGTAAACCCTGCAAGGGTGCGGGTGTGATTTACACACCCACGCGAGAGGTTGCCGGATTCAAATTGGTTCCGCGTGATACCTACGATACTGCTGCTGCTGGATTCAAGACGGACAAGACTACATTAGAAAACAGAGCAACAGAGTTGACAGGTGATGCAAAGGAATTTGCCACCGCTTACATACGGTACAATGCTTTGCGTACTTATCTGAATACTTTTGTAGAGGGAATGAAAAACAATGTTGATGAGAATGGTATCATCCATCCAGAGTTCATGCAGTGTGTTACAGCGACGGGTCGCCTTTCGAGCCGCAATCCTAACTTTCAGAATATGCCACGAGGTAATACCTTTGCAATACGAAAGGTTGTCGAGAGTAGGTTTGATGGTGGCTACATACTTGAGGGGGATTACTCGCAACTAGAGTTTAGAGTAGCTGGCTTTCTTGCAAAGGACAGTCAAGCCTATGTTGATGTAAGTGAGGGTACAGATGTTCACCAATATACTGCAGATATTATCGGATGCAGCCGACAAGAAGCAAAGGCACATACCTTCAAGCCTCTATACGGCGGCACCACCGGAACAGACGCTCAACAACGCTACTACAGAGCCTTTAAAGATAAATACGAGGGAGTTACCCTCTGGCATGACAAACTCCAGCGAGAGGCCGTTAAAACGAAGCAGATCACCCTTCCAAGTGGTAGGCAGTATGCTTTTCCATCTGCGCGGTGGACGGAGTGGGGTACAGCCACAAATCGCACGGCGATATGTAACTACCCTGTACAGGGTTTTGCTACCGCTGACTTGCTTCCTACTGCTCTTGTTCGTTTAAGTAGGATGATGCGGATTAGGGAACTCAAGTCAGTTATCTGTAATACTGTACACGATTCGATTGTGCTTGATGTACATCCTGATGAGAAAGACGCTTGTATCAAGCTGTTAGAGTACGCAATGTTGTCGCTACCCATTGAGAGCGAGAACCGATACAAGGTTGAATATGATATGCCTGTTGAAATAGAATTGAAGATAGGAAAGAATTGGCTTGACACTGAGGTAGTAAACCTGTAAGATCATTCTACACACCTGATTATAGGAGCATGAAAAATCATGGAAACAGGAACAGAAGTAATGGAAATTGATAATATCGATGCAATTGTTGCAGCATTCAACGACGACAACGTTGAAGCACTAATGGAAGCAAGTGGGCAGGGCGGTAATAATAATCGTCAGGTTGGCTTACCCCGTATAAATATAAACTACGACGCAGAGACAGAAGATGGTGTGTCTCTTACTCGTGGGACGTGGAAAATGTACTTAGACGGTAGGTTTATCTACGCAGATAAAGTAAACATCCGTCCTATTTTGCGTACCTTTGAGTACAGCGTTTGGGATCAGGAGAGTGGTACCTTCTCGTCCAAGTCAGTTCAGAAGACCAGCTTGTCTGGTATGTTCCCGGATACCACTGGTGGTAATAAGTGTGGCAGACTCACACGGGATGAAGAGGATCGCCTGTCAAAGGATGACCTAGCGTATTTGCATTCCCGTTCAGTCGTATGTAATCAAGTAATATACGCTAAGATAAGTGGTAGCTTTGTCACTGCTGAAGGAACTGAGGTTGAGGTTACAGATCAACCAGTGGTTGCATACTTCAAACGGTCTGGGTTCAAGCCTATCTCAGACTTCATTGATAGCTTATCCAAGCAGAAGAAGTTGATGCAGAAGTGCGTTGTGTCCTTAACTACCCACAAGCACAAGAAGGGTAGTGTAACATACTGGACTCCGGTTCCTGCCCTTGTTGGTGAGGCAGACATTACAGATGAGGATAAGCAACTCATGTCAATGTTTGCTGAGACTGTAAAGGGTCATAACGATAATGTTATGAACCAAAACCGTGAAGCGGCAAAGCTCGTTGCTGACGATGACGACATCGATTTGGCAGCGGATTTTGATAATGCTAACGCTGCTTAAAATACAAGATCATATGATTAATGCTTTGCGGGGGGAAACTACTGTCTCCCCGCAAGCAGTTAAAGACTTTACTAACGAATGCACTGAAGCAGCAGAACGACAACTTGTCCATCAACGGGGTGAGTTTCGTATTCGTATGTCAGGTCTTGGTCGTCCTCTTTGCCAGCAGGTGCTGGAGAAGAAGGGCATCAAGGAAGACATGGAGTACAACACCTTATTCCGATTTATGTTTGGTGACCTAACAGAATCAATCCTTATGCTTATAATGAAAGAGGCTGGGGTAGATATTGTTGACTACCAACGAGCCGTTGAGTTACAGGTAGGAGACACACTGGTCAACGGTACTCTTGACGTTATCATACGTGATGAGTTGGGAGTAGAAAAAGTGTGGGATGTTAAGTCAGCTAGTGATTGGGCATTCAATTACAAGTTTACTGGTATAAATGGTGGCTACGACAAACTAAAAGAAGATGATCCCTTTGGCTATGTCATGCAGGGGTTTCTCTATTCGGAAGCCACGGGCTTACCGTTTGGGGGGTGGATCGTTGTTAACAAGTCTAGTGGTATGGTGGCTATTGTTGAAGTGCCGGATTGGGCGCAGGATGACAAGGAAGCTTATTTAAAAGATGCAGAGAAACGAGTCAAGTTTCTTACAGACCCTGACGTAAAAGAGTTTGTTCCATTTAAGTCAGAGCCAGAAACATATCGTCGGGATGGTGAGGTAATTAGGACAGGTAATAAAGTTTTACCTAGAATATGCAGTATGTGTGGGTATCGGCAACACTGTTGGCCTAATGCTATCTTACACGGTAAAGTTACTTCCAGAGCAAAGAACCCACCACTGGTGTGGTACGACAATCTTAAAAAGAAAGAAATGTAAGGATGCCGTATCTGTTTGTAAAAGATTATGAGGTAGAACTTATGGAACTAAACAGTGACCTTAGTCATATGTATATAGAGTCCAGCACTGGCACAGGGGGAGAACGTAGGGTCACTAGACTAAGGTTACATGAGAAAGGATTGCCTCTTACTCTTGTCAATCATTATGGCAATGATGGTCACTTAATGTCAGACACAGATGCCAGAGATATTAAAAAGGTTGAAATTGAATTACAACAAATTAGTAGACGGTCATTTTCAGGAGCGTATGTATGTGTGCCGATGCACCCTTTGACAAAAGAACTTACCAACATAGAAAAGTATTCCCCAAAACTGGCAGGGTACCTAGAAAAAAGATTAATATCAATAGGAATAACCTTTTGAATAATAAAATAAAATACAGGTCTAATTTTGAACTTAGTTTAGCAAAGACTTTGACGGCAAACAACATTAAGTTTCAATATGAAGAGGAGCGATTTGAATACATACCTGCCCCTCGACATTACACTCCCGACTTTTACTTTCCAGAAACAAACATTTATGTAGAAGCAAAAGGCCACCAAGATAAGGGGGACAGGGTAAAGATGATACTTATGAAGAAACAACATCCTAAATTAGATGTTCGTTTTGTATTTATGAATGCCAAAAATAAGATTTACAAGGGAAGCAAGACGAC
>Ga0114932_10002177_pt1 | contig 21061 bp, 29 predicted proteins | sample 2SBtaG_2_FD_87286 | JGI IMG/M metagenome (GOLD analysis project Ga0114932, IMG submission 87286) | Deep subsurface microbial communities from Kolumbo volcano to uncover new lineages of life (NeLLi) - 2SBTROV12_ACTIVE470 metaG | ecosystem: Environmental > Aquatic > Marine > Volcanic ... | reverse complement strand
TATTGTTGTTGGAATCTCTGGTTTTATTTTGTCTATATATTTTAATTTGTATTGGTACGGACAATTCTCAAAAGTAGAGATTCTTGAATGTGAGTAGGCTACCATTATGAATTTTAGGAATAGGGTTATAAAAATGTTTTTACATTCTAAAATTTTAAATAGTTTATTTTCTTTTAAAATTTATGAAAAAGAATGGTTTGGCTCCGATTTTGATTTTTGGAGTTGTTGTGTTTTTGATTGTTTTATGGTTGGTTCCTTCTTTTGAAGATGGTGATGGTGGAGTTGCTTGTACGGAGGAGGCGAGGGTTTGTCCCGATGGGACTTCTGTTGGTCGTGTGGGGCCTGATTGTGAGTTTGAAAAATGTCCTTCTGGTGATGACGGAAGATTCTATTGTGAAGCTTCTCAAAGAGGAGTGGAAGCTTGTATAGAGATTTATCAGCCGGTTTGTGGGTGGTTTGATTCTGAAAAGATTCAGTGTATGACTTATCCTTGTGCTAAAACATACTCTAACTCTTGTTTTAGTTGTCAGAATCCTGATGTGCTTTATTGGACTGATGGAGGGTGTCCAAGTTCATAAAAAATAAAATGGAATTTAAATATATAACTTCAAAGCAAATGTCAAAAGTAGACAAGACAGCGGTAAAAAAATATGGCTTGCGAATAGAACAAATGATGGAGAATGCTGGAAGGAATCTTGCAAACTTCACTTTAAAATCAAAACCGAAAAGAGTAATAATCCTCTACGGAAAAGGAAACAATGGTGGAGGAGGGCTCTCGGCAGTCAGACATTTATTAATCAAAGGAATAAAATGTATAATAGTCCCTGCTTCAAAAAATCCAAACAAACAAGTAAAACAACAGCTAAAAATTTTAGAGAAGTCAAAAATCAAACCAAGCAAATTTCCAAAAATAAAAAAAGGAGATATAATAATTGACGCTCTTCTTGGCTATAATATAAAAGGAAATCCTCGAAAAAAATACAAAGAATTAATAAAACTAGCAAATAACTCAAAAGCAAAAATTATTTCTTTAGACATTCCTTCAGGGACAAATCCCGATACTGGAGAAAAATATCCCCCTTCAATTAATGCAAATGAAGTTTTAACTCTTGCTCTTCCAAAAATTGGTTTGAAAAAAATCAAGAATGTTTATTTGGCAAATATTGGGATTCCTTCAAAGGTTTATTCTGATTTGAAAATTAGAGTTGGTAATTATTTTAAGAATGGAGATATTATTAGAGTTAATGCCTGTTAACAAAGTTTTATAACTCTCTTTTTACGTTGGACATCATGGAAACATTTGGTAGTGCAAAAAAACAATTAGAAAAAGCGTATAATTTTATAGAAGTAAGCGAAAAGTTAAAGACTCTTCTTGAAAAACCAGAGAGAATTTTACAAAAGGAAATCCCAGTAAAAATGGACGACGGTAAAATTCAAATTTTTGATGGATACAGGGTTCAATATAATGATTCTCTAGGTCCAACAAAAGGTGGCATTCGGTTTTTCCCGTCAGTTAACTTAGACGAAGTTAAATCCTTAGCGTTCTGGATGACATTTAAATGTGCAGTTGTTGGTATACCTTATGGGGGTGCAAAAGGGGGCGTAGTTGTTAACTCAAGAGAATTGTCTTCTGAAGAACTCGAACGGTTAAGTAGGGGCTATGTAAAATCATTTTATGATTCATTGGGGCCTCTGAAAGATATACCAGCTCCTGATATGTACACGAATGAAACAATCATGGATTGGATGAGCGACGAATACAATAATATTTCAGGAAAATTAGTTCCAGGAACATTCACCGGGAAATCAATTAAAAATGGAGGGAGTCTTGGTAGGGAAGACGCTACGAGTAGAGGAGCTTTCTATATCTTAAAAGAGTATTTTGAAGAAGAAAAAATAGATCCTAAGAGAATTAGTGTAGCTGTTCAAGGTTTTGGGAATGCTGGTTCTTTTATTGCTAAATTTTTGAGTGGGCTTGGGTGTAATGTAAAAGCTGTAAGTGACTCAAAAGGTGCAATATATAAAAAAGAGGGAGGGGTAGATATAGAGGAATTAATTTTGAGAAAAAAAGAAACTGGGTTACTAGGAGGAGAGGGTTTGGAGAAAATTTCTAATAAAGAACTTCTTGAATTAGATGTTGATTTATTAGTTCTTGCTGCAATGGAAAACCAAATTACTTTAGAAAATGCGGATTCAATTAAGGCTAAATATATTTGTGAAGTTGCAAATGGACCTGTGACAATGGATGCTGAAGAAGTTTTAGAGAAAAAAGATATTATTATATTCCCAGATATTTTGGTAAATGCTGGAGGGGTCACCGTTAGTTATTTTGAATGGGTTCAAAACCGAAATGATGAATTGTGGGAGATTAAAAAAATTCATGAGAAGTTACAAAAAATTATGAAAGATTCTTATGGTGATGTGAAGGAAGTTTCTCAGGAGAAGTGTGCTAATCTTCGAACTTCTGCATATGTTGTCGCATTGAAGCGATTAGATGAGGTGACCAAAAAGAAATTTAGTTAACAATGTTTGGCGAACTTTTATAAATGTAGGGGGGCTATTTTATATTATGAAGAAGAGGGTTTTGATTTTAGGTGGTACTGGTAGGATTGGCCCTGGGATTATTGAAGAGTATTGTAAGAACTATAGAAAGTCTTATGATTTAGTTTTGGGTTATCATTCTAGAAAGCCTAAATATGAGGGTATTAAATTCGTGAAAGTTGATTTAGAAAATATTCGTAGTTTAAAAAGAGCGATGAAGGGAGTTTTTGTTGTTGTAAATCTTGCAGCGAATGCAGATGCAGATGAGAAAAGTTTTGATAAGATTCTTAGACCTAATATTGTTGGAGCTTATAATGTATTTGAGGCTGCTAGGCTTTCAAAATGTAAAAGAGTTATTTTTGCTAGTAGTGTTCATGCAATAAAAGGATATCCTCATGACCATGAAGTTAAATCAACTGAGGTTCCAATGCCTCTAAATTTGTATGGTGCGTCTAAAGTTTTCGGAGAAGCTCTTTGTAAAGTCTTTTCTACAAAATACAATCTTTCTTGTTTAGCAATAAGAATAGGAGCATATGTTGCTGACGATAAAAAAAAGACTGTTTGTTTTAGTAGGGCAGATTATGATTATACTATTAGTCAAAGGGATATGGCTCAGTTAATTCATAAGTGTATTATGGCACCAAAATCTGTTAAATATGCTGTTCTAAGTGGGATTTCAAATAATAGGCATAAAAGAATGGAGCTAAACTTTACGAAAAAGCTTGTAGGTTACAAACCAATGGATGATGGATTTGAAGTTTGTAAAAAAATAAAAAAGAAATTTAGGAGCTCAAAATGAAAATAGGTTTTGTTGGTTTGGGGAGGATGGGTTCAAATATGGTGATGAATCTTGCTGGTAAAGGTTATGGGGTTGTTGTTAATAATAGATCTCCAGAGCCCACAAAGAAATTGGTCCGAAGGAGGGGCGTTACCTCGAGTTATAGTTTTGAAGAAATGATAAAAAAACTTCCAAAGAAAAAAATAGTTTGGTTAATGATTACTGCAGGAAAACCTGTGGACGATGCTCTAAAAAAATTAATTCCTCTTTTGAAGAAGGGAGATATAGTAATTGACGGAGGGAATTCTTATTTTAAAGATAGTCAACGAAGATATAAAGTTTTGAAAAAGAAGGGGATTAGTTATCTTGATTGTGGAGTCTCTGGAGGGATGGAGGGTGCAAGAAAAGGTGCTTGTATGATGATTGGAGGAGATAAAAACTCTTTCAAAAAAGTTGAGATTTTATTCAAAGACATGACTGTTAAAGATGGCTATGGTTACATGGGAAAGTCCGGAGCAGGGCATTTTGTGAAGATGGTTCATAATGGAATTGAGTATGGAATGATGGGTGCTATAAATGAGGGAATGAAAGCTGTGCAAAAATATTCTTCGAAGTTTGAAATAGATTTACAAGAGACTGCAAAAGTTTATGCTAATGGAAGTATTATAGAGGGTAGGCTGATGTCTTGGTTGTATGATTCTTTTAAGAAGCCCCACTATTTAGATGAGATTTCTTGTGAAGTTCCAAAAGGGGAAACAGAAAATGAGATGAAACATTTAGAAAAGATGGCAGAGATGAAAATTTTAAAAGAGGCTCGTCTAATGAGGGCTCGGTCTCGTAAAAAACTAGTTTGCGGAGATTTTATCGCCGCTATGAGAAATCAGTTTGGAGGACATAAGACAAATAAAAAATGGTAGTTCATGGAAAATTAATTTTTGAGTATAGTAAAATAAACAAAGATATCTATATTGGAACTAACCAGTGTTGTCAAGTTCATCTTAATTCAAAGTTAATCAAAAAAGGAATTCGTGCAGATATTTCCCTTGAAGGGAAGAAAATTGATCAGCCTTTTGGTGCAAAATATTATTTGTGGCTTCCCACAAAAGACCATATAGCCCCCACACAACAACAATTATCTGTAGGCGTGGCGCACATCAATGATTTAGTTAAAAATAAAATTAGTGTTTATATCCATTGTCAACGGGGGCATGGGCGTGCCCCAACTCTTGTTGCAGCATATTTAATTTCTAAAGGGATGGGAGTAAAAGAAGCTATTAGTTATATTAAGAAAAGAAGGAAAAAAATTCATCCTAATAAAAAACAGATTAGGGCTCTTGAGATATTTAAGAGGAGGTTGAAAAAGTAGGATGAGGAAAGGTAAGATTCAAGATATTGCTAATTTATTGAGGAGAGATTCTCTGAAAATGACATCTGTTGCTAAAAGTGGTCATCCTACTTCTTGTTTGTCCTGTGCAGAAATTATTAGTTCGTTGTTTTTTGATGTAATGAGGTACGATGTTAAAAATCCTAATAACTCGGATAATGATGAATTTATATTGAGTAAGGGGCATGCTACGCCGATTTTGTATTCTGCATTATTTAGGGCTGGTTGTATTCGAAATAAATTGGAAGATTTAAGAAAAATTAATAGCTCATTAGAAGGTCACCCAATTCCCTCTTCATTGGAATGGATAAAAGTTGCAACAGGTTCCTTAGGGCAAGGATTAGGTGTAGGTGTAGGTATGGCGCTTTCAGCGAAGATGCAAAAGAGAAAGTTTAGAACTTATGTTTTGATGGGAGATAGTGAAAGTGCAGAGGGCTCAGTTTTTGAAGCGATGGAGTTAGCTTCTTATTATAAGCTAAATAATTTGATCGCGATTGTTGATATTAATCGGTTGGGGCAGAGGGGAGAAACTCTTTTGGGGCATGATATTAAAAAATACAAAAAGAGGTTTGAAGGATTTGGATGGAAGATTATTTCTATTGATGGACATAATACTTCACAAATTTCTAAGGCTTTTAGAAGTGCAAGAAACTCAAACAAACCAACTCTTATTCTCGCAAAAACTTTCAAAGGAAATGGGGTGAGTTTTCTCAAAGATAGAACAGGTTGGCATGGAAAAGCTTTAGATGAGTCTCAATTAGAAAGAGCTTTAGAAGAAGTTCCAAACCCTCTGATGCCAAAATTTAAAATAAAATCTCCAAAGAAAATTAATTACAAATCTAAGAGTGATAAATTAGGTATTGATAAATATGATTTAAACGAAGAGGTGGCAACAAGACTAGCTTACGGAAAAACTCTTAGTAATTTAGCTTCGTCGAATGAAAATTTTATTGCAATTGATTCAGAGGTTAGTAATTCAACACATTCTGAAGAAGTTAAAGAAAAAAGTCCAAAACAATTTGTGGAAGCATTTATTGCAGAACAAAATATGATTAGTGTTGCTCTCGGATTAAGTAAAAAAGGGTTTAATGTTTTTGCTTCAACTTTTTCAGCTTTCTTAACTAGGGCTCATGACCAAATTAGGATGGCGAGTATTTCGGATGCAAATCTAACAATTTCTGGAAGTCATTCTGGAGTCTCCATTGGGGAGGATGGTGCCAGTCAAATGGGAATTGAAGATATAGCACTTTTTAGAGCATTAAATGGGAGCACAATTTTCTATCCAAGCGATTCAATAAGCACACAAAATTTAACAATTCGAGCAACAGAGTTAAAAGGAATAAAATATATTCGAACAACAAGGTCAAAGACTCAAACATTGTATAAAGAAAATGAAAAATTCCCAATAGGAGATTTCAAAGTTTTAAGGAAGTCAGGGAGGGATAGAGCAATTCTTGTAGGTTCTGGAATCACAACTCATGAAGCCTTGAAAGCATACGAGGTTTTAAAAAAGAGAGGAATTAACGTTGCTGTCGTAGATTTATATTGTATCAAACCTTTCAATCATATTAAATTTTTGAGATTTGTTAATGGGCATGGTAAGAAAATCATCCTTGCAGAAGACCACCGGGTAGAAGGAGGAATTGGTGAGATGATTTCTGGAGGAATCTCTGTTAACAAAAATCTTATTAACCTAACTCACTTAGCAATAAGTAAGCTCCCACATTCAGGAAAAAAAGAAGAATTATTAGAAAGACACGGAATAGATTGGAAAGGATATCTTCGTGCTTTTGAATATAAAAAATAAAGATGGCGAATATATTAATTATACTTGGAAATACAAAGACTAAGAGTTTTGGAAAGGCACTCGTAGATAGTTATGAAAAAGGGGCAAGAGCTGGAGTGCATAATGTTCGGAGGATAAATCTTCGAGACCTCAAGTTTGACCCAATTCTTTGGGAAGGATTAGATAAGCCCCAGAAATTAGAACAAGGATTAGTTGAAGCTCAAAAAAGTATTTCATGGGCAGATCATCTTGTTTTTGAATACCCTAATTGGTGGATGGTGGCCCCTGCGATATTGAAAGGGTTTATTGATAGGACATTTACTTCGGGGTTTGCATTTAGATATGTTGAGGGAAAATTAATGCCAGAGAAATTATTAAAAGGAAAAAGTGCAAGACTTCTTGTGACTATGGATTTGCCCCCTATGGGTTATTGGCTAATGTTTGGCTCTCCAGGACATAAGATGATGAAAAGAGGTGTCTTAAAATTTTGCGGAATTAAACCAGTAAGAATAAGTAGTTTTGGCTCTCTTAGAAAATCAAGCGATGAAAAAAAGGCTAAATGGTTAATGGAAGTAGAAAGGTTAGGGAGAAAAGCAAAATGAAAAGAAAAAAAACAATAAAAAGAGAATTGAAGAGGAAAGATTTTAGAGTTTCTATTTTTGGTTCAGCTAGGCTCAAGAGGAATTCTTCCGAATATAAACAGGTTTATACATTAGCTAAAGCTCTCGGGAAAGAGGGAATAGATATTGTGACAGGGGGTGGTCCGGGATTAATGGAGGCTGCGAATAGGGGACATAAGGCTGGTAGAAAAAATGGGGATACACATTCTATCGGTTTGGCTATTAAGTTAGAGAAGGAACAGAAGGCTAATAAAAGTTTGGACATTGTAAAAACATTTGAGACTTTTTCAAAAAGGTTAGACAACTTTATGCTTCTCTCAAATGCTGTAGTTATTAGTCCCGGAGGTGTCGGAACTTTATTAGAATTTTTTTATACTTGGCAATTGGTTCAAACAAAGAAAATTTGTGATATCCCTATAATCTTTTTAGGAGACCAGTGGCCAGGATTAGTAAAGTGGCTAGAAAAAGGACCATTAAAAAGAAAATACATCGATGGACATGATATGAAACTTTTGTTCTTAGCTAAAGATTGTAAGGAAGCTGAACGGATGATTAAGAAAGCTTACGAGGGTTACAAAAGAGGAGATAAAAAACTTTGTTTAAATTATAGTAAGTATAAACTTAAGTGATAAAATGGGATTTTTTGATGTTTCTTTTTGGGTTGTAACTTTGGATTTTATAGGAAAGATTTGTGTTGGGATAATGGCGTTATTGGTTCATGATAGGATAAAAACTGAGAAGAAAATAGATGGAATGGTTGTCAAAGAAATGAATACTGAAAGGAGATTTGGAATTGGTGCCTTATTGCTCTTTACCCTTAGTTATTTGCTGAGTCTTATCTAATTTAAGATTTTATAATGCTAAAAAGGTAAGGGAATAATTTAATAACAGAAAGGAGGTGAAAGAAATGAATAAAAAAATGATGATGGGGGTTATGGCTTTGCTTTTTGTAGTTTCCTTGTTTTATACATATGAAGGGATTGGAATGCATTCTCAAGTTAATGTTGAAGAGGCAAAATTTCATGATTTACAAAATGATTATTTTAGTTTAGATAAACAAACTAGAGATTCTGCTCCAGCAAAATCTCCTCTTAATTCACAATTGGCTATAATAAAAAATTATCCTTCAGAGCTTTTGAGGCTTAAACTTGTAGGTGTTGGAAAGATTTTAACAGGAATTTATATTCTGCTTTTTGGAATATTGATGGCTTTGATTATGATGCCTATCCGTCTTGGAATGATAATTAAGAAGAAGTAGTTTTAATTATCCAATCTACACCATCTAAAAATCCTTTGGAGGTGTAGATTCTTTTTTTATTTTCTTTTTTTATTTTCTTTTTTACTTTTTTTATTTCTTTAGGTCTTTCTTTGAATGGGACAAAAATGCCGTATCCATACCCATTAACATTCAACCCAGTCTCTACATCACTTAGTCTATCACCCATGACAAAAATATCTGTGTTTCTTTTGTCCCATTTTAATTTTTTTAGAATCTGGTTAATCATCCCAGGTTTTGGTTTTATGCAAGGGAAATTTCCAACCATTTTTTTATTAAATTTATATTCTCCTCTTTTTTTTGTGTATGCTGTTGTTGCTTTGCCACAAACTATATATCCATCTATTTTTGCACCTTGCTTTTCGAGTTCTTTGATTATAAGTTTACAGACTTCGTTTGCTCTTTTTTGAGTTAGTAAGGGGAAATCTTTTATTGCGATTCCAGGTTGGTTGGTAATCATGTAGATTTTTGCATCGGGGAATTTTTTAGTTAATCTTTTTATTCCAGAGACTACCCCTGGAAGGATTTTAACTAATTTTTTCCAATTTCTTTGCCTACCCAAATGATATTTTTTATCATAAACTATTGTTCCATCGCGATCCACACAAATTAAAATATTTTTCTTAACCATCAAATACCTTTCAAGAATTTAGTGGGATTTTTAGATTTAGCAACAGCAGAAGAAACCAAAGCTCCAGAACAACCAAGCTTAATTGCTTCATTATAATCTTCTCCTTTAGAAATCCCTGCCCCACAAATTGGGATAATCTTCGTTCTAGAAAGCTCCTTCACAAATTCAAGAATTTTCTTCGGCTCACTTTTAGTAATAGATTTCCCAGTAGAAATAAGTTTGGGGTCTTCAAATGCAATAGCGAAGGGTCGGAGTTTTTTAATCTCCCGAACCTGCCGAATAGAACTTGCACAAACAATTAATTTAATTTTTAATCTATTACAATCTCTCACCGTCCACTTTATAGTAGATAAAGAAACCGGATGCTCAGAATGATTAAGTAAAGAACCCTTAACACCTGAAGCCTTCAATGAAGAAGGAGTCAAAAAACCCGTTCCACGACCTTTCTTTTCAAAATCCACATGCTGAGAAAAAACTTTTAACCGAGTCTCCTTAACCAAACAAAGATCTCCTGGCTGAAGACAGGCAATAGCTTTCTTATTATATCTCTCGATTAATCGAAGAAGATTCAAAGTCCCCGCCCCCTTCTTATAAGTTTTAAAATTTAAAATTAGCATCTCATTTCCCCCACAAAACTCTTTTTATTTTAGAAGTCAATTTTAATGGTTCACGACTCTGCCAAATATTCCTTCCAATAGCAAGTCCAATTGCCCCAGACTTTTTTATTTCCTTAACTTGTTTTAAAAACTTAGACTCTTGTTTTTTTGTTCCACCAGCAATTACTACTTTTGTTTTTCCAGCAGATTTCACAGCCCATTTTAAATCATTCAAATCTCCTTCATATCTGACCTTAATTATATCCGCACCGATTTCTAATCCTGTCCGAGTTGCATAGGCCATTAAGTCCTTTTTACTTTTTCCCTTAACCGACTTTCCTCGAGGGTAAATCCAAACAATTATTGGGAGACCATTTTTATGTGCTTCTTCTTCAATTTTTCCAAATTCCGATAACATTTCACTTTCGTATTTACTTCCAATATAAATTGTATATCCAACAGCCACCGCATCAAGCTTAATTGCTTCTTTAACTGAACATATTTGACGAGAAATTGGCTCACCTTTGTAAAGATTAGTTTTCCCATTCAACTTAATTATTAAAGGAACTCCACTTTTAGAAATCTCATTACGATATTTTTCTGCAATTCCTTTTTGGAAAACAATCCCATTATATTTTCCTTTTTTCGCGATGTCTATTATATAATTCGGGTCCACATTTTTTTCATTAAAATCTGTTGGACCATGTTCTATTCCTTGGTCATCTGCTAAAAAGAGTGCCCCTCCTTTAGTTAGAAGTTTATTAATTTTAATTCCCATATAATTCTGTTTCCGGATGGAAAGCATACCATGCAAACCAAAAATCCCTCTCCTTGACAATCTCAGTCCTATCATCAAGATTAGTTATTCTTACAATCCCATCTTCGTCTCGTTCAAGCTTTACATTTACACCTCCAATCTTATCAGTTATAGTTCCCTCGCTTATTAAATCTTCTTCTCTATATGCTTTATAAGTCTCTCCAACATTTATACCAAAGACAACTGTTTTTGGATGCACCGAATCATCTTCGTTTTCTACTGGAAATAATGTGAATGAATTTTCGTAATAGTTTCCATAAGGGTCTTTCCCATAGCTTCGAGAATATCCTGTATCTTGACTCAATATTTCTGCATTAGGATTCAATTCCTTGAATTCTCCCCAAGTAACTGTGTCAATTGAAATAGCATTTAGCTTAGTTCCAGTTAATTTGCCGACTATAGCAAGACCATCTATTTGAGTCCAATAAGAATCTGTTTTTCTATCATACATTACCAGATTGCTATTGTATAATTTTCCAGAAGTTCCAAACTCAACAACTTCTTCGTTAAGAATTCTTTCATAAGCAATTCCTGAACCACATAAAGGGCAGTAAGTGATTAGGATTGGGTCTCCTGAGACAAAATCGTTTACAATTTCATGCCATACCATTATTTGTAGAGGGTATACTCTTGTGACATTTTTATATTTTAAAGCGAGAATTAGTTCGTTATCTTGAATCCATTCATCAGCCTCTAAAACCGAAACGAATTTAGGATTATCAATACTTGGAATTCCGTCTTTTGGAGGACCGCCTGAGAGAATTTTGCTTGGATGAACAAGATAATCAACACCTTCAATAAGATTATCATTTTCTAAGGAATTATCTCCTTCCAAATTTTTGGTAGAAACTTCATTATTAAAAACCACCCCTAAAACAAAAAGAGCAAGAACAACTCCAAAAACTATCGAAACTATTTGAATTTTTTTTATCATATGAAAACCTCAAAGACAAAAATCAAGTAGTACAAGGATATCACAAACATTATAATTCCTGTCCAAAGATTAATGGCACGTTTTTTATTTACAAGAGAATTAATTATTCTCTTAGATTTGAACGAAGAGAGATAGGAGAAGACTAATAGCGGGGCTGCGAGACCTATCCCGAAGAGAATAAAGTTAATAAGATTATTTAAGAAACTAATGGTTGAGGTTGAAACTGCGAAGAGAAGAACGAGGGAGGCAGGATTGCACGGAAGAACGATTGCTCCGAAAAATAGACCGAATACGAAGGCTGTCAGAAGAGGGTTCTTTTTGTTTCTCATATTGTATTTTGGAAGAATTTTAGAAAGGTCGAAATTGAAGATTAACAAGAGACTAACTATTAATAGTATAGAAAATGCAATCGGAGAAACAATTCCAATGACATTCGTTAAAGATTCTTTTAGGAAGAACGAAAAAATTAATCCAACTAAAAACATAGAAGTTATAACGCCTGCAGTGATTATCCAGCCGAATTTTATAATCTGTTTAGAGATAGATTTTTCGTCCCCCTTTTTGTTTTTTGTTACTGATGCTAGATAAGCTAAGAACCCTGGATAGAGCGGGAGCACACAAACAGCCCCGAGAGGAGCAATAATCCCCGCAAAAAAAGCCAGCCAAAAGTTTAGTAATATTTCCATTTTAAATTAGATTAACATTTCGAGATTTCATTTGAAAGTTCCTCTGCAGTTTTCACACCATTTTGTAATAGGCGAGAATTCCCATCAGGACAAACAATAATTACGGGAGCTTGAGGAGCATTTACAATAGTTTGTCCAAATTCTTTAATCAAACTTTTCGTCGCATCAATTGGGAAAATTGAGAACTTCCAGGTGAAACCATTTTTTTGTGCATGGTTTATTACCTGTTCTTTATCTTCGTTTGGGTCAACATCAATAGAAATATGTATGGACTCGTCTCCTGATTCAATTAATTTTTTAATTTGCTCTTGTTGTTTTCTGCAAGTTGGACACCACACTGCAAAAGATTCCAAAATGACTACTTGTCCAGAAAAGTCAGAAATTTTATATTCTTGTCCAGTCAAAACATCTGTCAGGGAAGTTTCGTTCCAAGGAGTCACAATTTCTAATTTATTATTTTGGCCTTCAGGATAAATCTCCCCATAAATATCTGTCGATCGATTTAAAATTAGCAAGATTGTTCCAATAAAAATAATCCCCACAGCAAAATAAATTATTTTCTTATTCATGTTTATCACCTTTTTTGATGTGGGGGAGATTCCTTATAAAAGTTTGTTTAGCTGTGTTAACGGTTCCCAAATATTCTAGCATACTCTGGGACAACATCTTTTGTGAATTTTTTCATCCCTTCAGAGGTCTTTAGATGATTGAGTAGTTTTTGGATAACCTTGAATGGAATTGTTGCAATATCTGCTCCAGCAATCATGACTTCATTTAATTGCTTAGTGTTTCTGATACTTGCTGCAAGGATTTTCGTTTTAATTCTATTTTTCTTGAAAATTATTGAAATTTCTTTTATTAAATCAACACCCGATAAAATACCATCATCCTCTAAGATTTTTTTATTTTTTTTAAAACCCCTCGCAGGGAAATAATCCTCTTTTTTGAATTTTATTCTGTTTATTTCTCGAAGATAATCATCTTCTCTCCCTACGAATGGGCTTACAAATTTTGCTCCAGCTTTGGCGGCTAAGAGTGCTTGCTGTGGTGTGAATATAAGTGTGGTGTTTATTGGAATCTTTTTCTTGGATAAAGTGCTAATAGTTTGGATACCTTCAGAACTTTTTGTGCAAGATTCTTCTAAGCAAGGATTAACAGGAATTTTGACATAAACATTTTTTGCAACTGAGTTAAATTTTTTGAAAAGAATTTCCCCTTCCATTACCATAGAATCATAATCACTTCCGATAACTTCAAGACTTACAGGTCTTCCTTTACAGACCTTTAAAATTTTCCTAATATAATCTTCAAAATTTTTAACCTTATATTTTTCTGAAGCTTTCTTAATAAGGGAAGGGTTTGTTGTAACTCCATCTAATATCCCCCATGAGTTAACTGTTTTTATCTCTTCAATATCTGCACTATCTAAGAATATTTTCATTTAACAATCCTCGCCTCCAACATTTCCAATATATTCGTAAGCTGAATGTGCTGCTGTGCAACCATCAGCGACGCCAGTAATTAATTGTTTGAATGCTCCGTCTGAAACATCTCCAGCCGCGAAAATTCCCGGAACATTTGTTGCACAGATTTTATCTGTAATAATTTCCCCCGCTTTGTTAGTCTTTACACCAAAATCTTTTGCTAAACTTGATAGAAAAATATGTCCTATTGCAACAAATAGTCCGTCTAGTTTAAGTGTCTTAGATTTTTTGTATTCCTTATCTAAAACAACTTCATTTACAAATTGTTCCCCTTTAATTTCTACAACATTAGTATTATTTATTACTTCTATTTTTTTATTTTCTTCAACTCTTTTAAGGTTTATTGGTTCTGGGTGTATTTTTTCTCCTCGATAAATTATATAAACTTTCTTTGCATGTTCTGCTAGGACTAATGCATCTTTTGCAGCGGAATCTGAACCTCCAACTAATCCAACAATTTTGTTTTTGAAAAGTGGACCATCACATAATGCACAATAGTTGACTCCCTTATTTTCGAATTCCTTTGAACCTGGAACATCTAACTTTTTCCATTTAGTTCCCGTAGCAAAAAGAATAGACTTAGCGACATAAACTTCTTTTTCAGTTTTAACTTCAAAACATTTTCCTTTCTTGCTTACCTTCTCCGCTTTTTCTTCTTTTATTGTAACTAAATCATAAGACCTGGCATGTTTTTCTATTTTTTCTGCTAATTCTGTTCCTGTGAGCTTTATGAATCCTGGATAATTTTCTACTAAGTTTGTTGTTGTGATGACTCCACCTATTGGCAATTCTGAACCTTGGCTTTTTCCAAGAACTAAAGTTTTTAATCCAAGTCTTGCGGAATACATCGCAGCTGCTAGGCCTGTTCCTCCAGCTCCGATTATTAAGAAGTCGTAGTTTTTTGAACTAGTTTCCATTTTAAATCTTAAGAGCTTCTTTCAATTTAGCCTCATCAAACCCTACAAGAATAGTTCCATTCACATCAATTACTGGAACACCCATTTGTCCGGACTTCTTAATCATCTCTGCCGAAGCTTTCTCGTCGCTACTAACATCTACATCTGTAAATTTAACATTGTTTTCTTTCAAGAATGCTTTAACTTTCTTGCACCAAGGACATGTCGGTGTTGAATATACTTTCACTGTCATAATATTACCTCCTTTTATTTTACTTTATATATAAGTAATGATTTAAATAAATTGATAGAACTTTTTATATCTTTGGATTTTTGCAAATAAGAACCCGAAACAAACATATTCGCTCCAGCAACAAATGTTTTTGAAATTGTTTTGTCGGTTATCCCACCATCTACTTCAATATTTAGTTTTGGACTCAACTTCCTTAACTTCTCAATCTTCTTTAACATTGATGGAAGAAACTTAGCACCATATCTTCCTGGATGAACTGCCATGATGAGCACCATATCAATTTGAGATAAAAATGGTTTTATTTTGTCAAGTGAAGTTTCAGGTTTTATTCCAATTCCAATCTTTTTTCTTTTTGATTTTAGAAGTTTTATTATTTTCCCAGGATTTTTTTCAGCTTCTAAATGGAAAATAATTGTATTAATCATTCCAGAATTTTTATTAATCCATTCTTCAGGATTTTTAACCATTATATGTGCCTCATATTTTCCTTTAAACTTTGGTAATTTAAAATCAAATTCAAGAGAACTATTTTTCACAAACTTTTTATCCATAATATCTAGTTGGATTCTTGAAACATGTTTTTTGACTTTAGAAATTCTTTTGTTAAGCTCTTTTTGATTTTTTGCAATGATTGCAGGGATAATTGGATTACTTAGAGTTTTCATTTTAATTTGTCTATCTTTTTTAATCTTCTTTCATGTCTAGTCTCGTTGCTGAAAGGGGCTTTTAGCCATATCTTTATAGAATTTTTTATTTCTTTTTCTTTCATAAAAAAAGTTCCAAGTGATAAAACATTGGAGTTGTTATGCGCACGGGATAATTTTAATAATCTATTTGCAGAGGGTTTTAAACTTCCATAATACAAAACTGTCCGAACACCATTTATTCTATTAGCCGCAATTACTTCTCCCTGTCCAGACCCTGCAATAATTATCCCTCGAGAATTTTTATCTTTAGATACTTTTTTTGCCATAGGAATTACAAAGTCTGGGTAGTCGTCCTCTTTATCATATTCAAACGGGCCACAATCTTCTACAGCGTATCCCTGTTTTTCAAGCCAAGGTCTGATAGAGGCTTTTATTTTAAATCCTGCATGGTCTCCTGAGAGGTATATTTTTTTTACTTTTTTCATTTTATTTTTTTACTTTCAATCTTTTTTTAGTGTCCTTTTAGTGTCCGCCCAGAAAAATTGCAAGGCAATTTTCTCCCACTCTTTAAGTAGTGTTTTGTTAAGAGCAGACATGATTTTTAACATGAAAATTTTTTATTCGACAATTGGTTTAATTTCCTCCCCGAATATTTTTGAAGCCTCCTTACAATATCTTTCTATATTTTTCTTGAAGTAATCTGGTTTGGCCTCTTGAATTTTTCCAATAATAAAATAACTGATTGCCATCATAGAACCATAATCTGCGTTTTTTGGAAGAGGGATGAATAATTTGTTTTTCCCATAATGCTTGTTTTTTTCTCCAAAGCTTATGAATAATTCATTAGTTGAAGGAACTATTGTTGTTGCATGTTTGATATATTCAATTGTTTCAACATCTCTTGCAATTTGTCTTCCAAATAATTCTATGAATTTTACTTGAAGCATTCTAACAATCCCAGAAAATTTTGTAGGAACTAAGATATAAAACTTATCATACTTCTTGAAATTAGCTAGTTTTATTTTTGAAGTTTTATTTTTTATATAGTTATAAATTTTCTTAGGATCTTCTCCAGTTTTTCCAAGAATCATGCTTAAATAAGTGGAGGTGTTATATGTATAAGGTTCTCGCTGTTTTGGAAAGATGTATTCGTCGTATTTATGTTTTTTATCCAAATATTTTTCTGAAGGGTTTGAAGGAGTATTGGTAATCAAGGTTATATGTTTTTTATATTTCTTAGAAACTTTCGCAATAATTGGTGAATGTTTCCCACCTGAAGCTGAGATTATGACTACTCCATCAATTTCTTTTATCCCTTTTAATTTTTTTTCAAAATTACTCTCACTTGCGAAAGTAGCATTTTTATCTTCGAAGATAATCTTTCCTGTAGCTTCTGCATTTCCAGAACCAATCACTAAAGGGTGCTTGTAAGGGATTTTTATTTTTAGGAGTTTTTCTTTTTGGAATAATTCTAAAGCTCCAAGGACGCAGATATCAAGGTTTGGAATATTCTTAAGATTGAAAGTTTCCATTATCTCTGAGTTGTTTCTAATACCTTTCACCATCTTTATCATAAATAGGAGGGGGGGTATTTAATGGTTTTCCTTAACAAAACCAAACACAAACATTTAAATAACTATATGATAACTATATCATATGCAAAAGCTAAAACAAATTCATAAAATGGATTGTCCCTACAGACTTTTTTTCAAAGCCTTCTCAAATCAGACAAGATTAAAAATTATTTCTTTATTAAGAAAAAATTCAATGACAGTTACAGAAATCTGCGAGAGCACAGGGTTTGAACAAAGTAGGGTCTCACATAATTTGAAGTGTTTGGAGAATTGTGGTTTTGCAATTGTTACTAAAAATGGAAATTTCAGAGTATATTCTCTAGACAAAGAAACAATCGTTCCAATAGTAGATTTATTTGGAAAACATATAGAAAAATATAAGGACAGACTCAACTCTTGCGAGATAATTAAAAATGGGAGTGATGCCTCGCTATAAATTAAAATGGTGAAAAAAATTCAACACAAGGACAAAACTTACTATCAATGCACGGCGTGCGACATGTATTATCCAAATAAAAAATTTGCACAAGAATGCGAAGATTTTTGTAATAAATATAGAAGCTGTAACACCGAATTGATTGGGCATGCGGTGGAGTTAGAAGACATTAAATCAAAAACATGTGATATAGATTGTAAGGGGGAGCATGAGAAAGAGTGTTGTTAGAATGGTAAATAAAAAATATGATTTAATAATTATTGGGGGAGGAGCTGCTGCTTTTGCTGCTGCAAATACTGCCAATAAACTTAAGAAAAGAACTTTGATGATTAATGACAAAACAATTCTTCCAATGGGGGGTACCTGTGTTAATGTTGGCTGTGTTCCTTCAAAAGTTATGCTTCATCAAGGAGAAACAATCTTTTATCCTCCAAGAACTGAGTTTAGTGCATTAAAAGTTTCTGGAAAAGGGGATTTTGTTAAGGCATTAAAAGAAACTCGTGAAATGGCTGCTGGTTTTCAGTATAGTAATTATGGAAAAGTTATTGAATCACAAAAATTTGTTGAATTTAAAGAAGGAAGGGGAGGATTCAAGGATGAAAATACTATAGTTGTGGATGGGGAAGAATTTAAGGGAGAAAAAATTCTGATTGCTACCGGGGCTTCAACATTCATCCCAAAAATTAAAGGTATCGATGAAGTTGATTATTTAACTAATAAAAGTGTATTTTTTGATTTGAAGGAAAAACCTAAATCTATAACTATTTTTGGTGGGGGTGCTTCAGCAATAGAGTTCTCACAAATATTTGCTCACTTTGGAATAAAAGTAGTGGTTATTCAAAGGTCCGAGAAGATATTAACAAAGCAAGAACCAGAAATTTCTAAAGCGTTACAAAAATACTTAGAAGAAGAAGGAATTATAATTCATACAGGAACTAATATTAAAGAAGTAAAAAATAAGGGAAAGTTAGTTAGTGTTATTTTTGATAAAAATGGTGAAGAAATAATTGTTGATAGCGAAAAACTTTTCATGGCTCAAGGACTAAAACCCCATACAGAGAATATTGGTGTTGAAAATTCAGGTATTGAATTGAATAAAAGAGGGTTTGTTAAGGTTAATGAATTTTTACAAACAAATAAGCCTCACATTTATGCTATTGGAGATGTAAATGGATTAATGCCTTTAGAAACTGTTGCTGCAAAACAAGGGGCTGCAGCCGCTAACAATATGTTTGGTGAAGAAAAGAAAATGTTAAATTATGATGAAATTCCCTCGGCGGTGTTCACTTATCCACAAGTTGCAAGTGTGGGGATTACTGAAGAGGAATACATGAAAAAATATAATACTTGTTTATGCAAAACGGTCGATTGGAATCATGTAGAAAAAGCAGCAGCCATTAAAGAAACTAAAGGGATGTTAAAAATGGTTATTGACCCAAAAACAAAAGTAGTTCTTGGGGTGCATATTTTAGGGCCAATGGCTGCAGATATTATTACAACTGCGACTTATGCTATAAAAAATAAAATGACAATTTATGATATTAGAGATACAGTCCATGTATTCCCTACCCTTAGTGAAATAATTAAAAAAGCGGCACAAAGTTTTGAACAAAATCTTGATGAGATGTCTTGTTGCGTTGAATAAGAAATGGAAAATTCAATTAAGAGGATTTATATAGCATCAAAAGAGGTGTTAAGGAAAAAAGGTTATGGACTGATTTTTATATCTGTTGCAATTATTTTCTTTGGAATTTTATTTTTCCTTCCAGTCTTTGCAATACCAGGCAATGATATAAAATTTCAAGGTAATGTTTTTACCATAAATGATTACTTAATTATGATATTCTTATCTCTGACCATAGGATTATTAATTTCAATGCAAGTTTATAATTTTAAAATGAAGCGTTCGGCTAAGGTTGCTGGAAAAGGTATTTTAGGAGGATTCTCAGGTTTCGTTGTAGGAATTTTTGGGACGGCTAGTTGTGCTTCATGTATTGCCGTAGTATTTGGATTTTTGGGCGCTGGAACAATATTCTTTTTAGTAGAAAATCAAGGCCCTGTAGTTTTTATTTCTAGTTTGTTAATGATAACCTCTATTTATCTAACTTCAAAAAATATTTTAAATGGATGTGAGGAGTGTAAATGAGCAATGAAATAAAAATTAGTAAGAAAACAATATGGATTGTCGTGATTACATTAGTGGTAATTGGTCTATTCTTTTTTATAAGAAATGGGGGGAATCTTTCAACTGGAAATATTGTAATGTCAGGGCAAATTGGCTCACAAGTGGGAGATATTGCCCCAAGCTTTCCTTTACAAACGATTGATGGTGAAAATATTTTCTCTGAAAAATTTAAAGGGAAGAAAATAGTTATTGGATTTTTTGCTACATGGTGTACCCCCTGTCAAATAGAGGCTGCGAATGTGAAACAAGTTGATGATGAAACGGGAGGAGATAAGTTTATTGTTTATCAAATAGGTGTGGACCCTAAGGAGAGCTCCCAACAATTACAGACTTTTAAATCAATCTTTGGAAATAATGATTGGATTCTAGGTATTGGAATGGATGTTGCTAGAGAATACAATGTAAAGTCTTTAGATACAACTTTTATTCTTGATGAGGAGGGGAACATAATCTATAGAGATAATGGTATTCCTGCAAGTTTAGAAGTTTTAAGGGAGCATTTGGCATGAGGTTAGTAGATGCTTTAAAGAATAAAAAATCTTTAAAATGGGGGATTTTTTCAGCTTTTATTATAGGGTTTATCCTCCCAGTAATTCAAACTGGATTTTTTCAGAGAAGTTTTAGTTCATGGATTTTAACACTTTTAAAATCCCCCCTTAATACTTCACTTTATTTTATATTTATTTTATTGACAGGAGTTGTGATTAGTCTTTTTATATATAATAAAGAAGAAAAATCTTCCTGTAATGTAAAGAAAGGTTCTAGGTTTGGAGCTGTTGGGACATTTTTTGGATTCTTTGTTGGGGTTTGTCCTGCTTGTGTTGGACTTATAGGATTACTATTCCCTTTGAGTGTTTCAATAACTCTTACTTACTATGGTTGGATATTTATGACACTTGCAATTATTTTACAACTACTTTCTCTTAAAAATCTCGGCGGATTTAAGGAACAGTAAAATATGAAGGATAAATTAAAATCATTTATTGAAGTTTTTTTAATTTTCCTTTTTTTTATATTCTCTTCATATATTGTGCAAGAAAATATGGATGGAGTCTCTAGTTTAATAAAAGGGGGGCTATTTGGAATATTTATCTATATTGTTATTGTAATTCTCGCGATAGTTATCGCTCCAATTAGTATGGTTCCGATTATTCCCATTGCTTCTAATGTTTGGGGATGGCGTCTATCAGCAATTTTGAATATAACTGGATGGACCTTTGGCTCAATTATTGCTTTTTATTTAGCTAGGAAATATGGAGCACCTTTAATTAATAAATTTGTTTCTATAAAAAAACTCAATAAAATTGAGAGTTTGATGCCAAAACAAAATGTCTTTTGGGGCATTGTTTTTTTAAGGATGTCTCTTCCTGTAGATATTCTCAGTTATGCCCTTGGACTATTTAGTAAAATTACATTAAAACGCTATGTCTTAGCTACCCTTATTGGGGTAACACCCTTTGCTTTTGTTCTTGCTTATGTTGGAACTGTTTCGTTTTATTACCAAATTGGAGCCTTAATTATTGGTTTATTTATTTTC
>Ga0114932_10002176_pt1 | contig 21069 bp, 18 predicted proteins | sample 2SBtaG_2_FD_87286 | JGI IMG/M metagenome (GOLD analysis project Ga0114932, IMG submission 87286) | Deep subsurface microbial communities from Kolumbo volcano to uncover new lineages of life (NeLLi) - 2SBTROV12_ACTIVE470 metaG | ecosystem: Environmental > Aquatic > Marine > Volcanic ... | reverse complement strand
GATGTTGCCTCGGGCGAATTCGGCCAGGTGGGTTGACGGGTGGAAAAAGTTTTCGCGGTCCCATTCTTCCAGTTTGTCGTTCTTTAACATCGGTTTTCCTTTTTGTCTTACGCCCAGTCACGGCAGACGTATTTGATTTCCATGAATTCTTCCATGCCGCGCCGCGCCCCTTCGCGCCCGAGGCCTGATTGCTTGGTGCCGCCAAAGGGGATGGGCGCGCCGGTGACCTTGGTGCGGTTGACGGCCACCATGCCGAACTGGAGCGCGCGGCTGACGCGATAAATGCGCTTGGGGTCGTCGCAATGGAGATAGGCCACCAGCCCGTATTCGGTTTCGTTGGCGCGTTTGATGACGTCGTCTTCGGTGTCAAATGGCGTGACCGGCGCGACCGGCCCGAAGGTTTCGTCGGACATGATCAGCGCGTCATGCGAAACGTCGGTCAGCACCGTGGCCTCATAGAAAAGCGGTCCAAGGTTACTGCGTTTGCCCCCGCATGCCAATTTTGCGCCTTTGGCAAGTGCATCTTTGACATGTTCTTCCTGTTTGAGAACCGCTTTTTCGTTCATGAGTGGGCCGAGGTCGCAATCATCCAAGCCTTTGCCAAGGGTCAAAGCGCTGGTTGCCGCGACAAACTTCTCGCAGAACTCTTGGTACACGGGCCGTTCCACGAATATCCGGTTGGCGCCCAGACAATCCTGTCCCGTGGTCGCGAACTTGGCGTTGATCGCCTCGGCAACGGCATTTTCCATATCCGCGCCCTTGAACACGATGAAAGGCGCATGACCGCCCAACTCCAACACCAGCCGCTTCACGGTGTCGGCGGACTGGCGATACAAAAGCTTGCCGATCGGGGTCGAGCCGGTGAAAGACAGCGCGCGTACGCGGGGGTCGCGCGTCCAAGGCTCTACAATCGTCGGCGCGTGACCGGTCACGACGTTAAAAACGCCCGCAGGAAAGCCCGCGCGCTCGGCAAGTTCGGCCAAAGCCAGCGCGGAATATGGTGTTTCGCTCGAAGGATGGGCCACCACGGTGCACCCGGCCGCCAGTGCCGCGGCGGCTTTACGTGTCAGCATTGCATTGGGAAAGTTCCACGGCGTGATCAGGGCGACGACGCCCACTGGCTCTAGCCATAACTCCACCTCTGCACTTGGCAGGTGGCTTGTCACGCCCTCGATATTCGGGCGCTTGGCTTCTTCGGCGTAAAATTCGACAAAGGCGGCGCCATAGTCGATCTCGCCGCGGGCTTCAGACAGGGGTTTGCCCTGTTCCAGAACCATAATGTGCGCAAGATCCGCTTTGTTCTTTTGAATTAGATCAAACCAGCGCCGCAGAACGGTCGACCGCTCTTGTGGCAAAAGCCCCGACCAGCCCGGGAAAGCGGCTTGCGCGGCATCGACGGCGGCTGTGGATTGCGCTGCCGAAAGACTGGCCATGTCACCAAGATCGGCCCCGTCGGCGGGGTCAGTAACCCGGACCGTCGCGCCTGATTCCGAAGCACACCACTTGCCGCCACTGAAGGAAAACGGGCGGACCAGCGCCTTGTCTTCGATTTCCGCTCGTGCTGACAAAGCCGTTTCCGACATCTCGCTTTCCTCGATTTGATAAGCACGAGATACCCCGCTCTTGGCAGAAGATTTGACTGAAGTTTGAGGGGGCGGCAGAAGGATGGGCTGCGCAAGTGTAGAAAAGAGATAGAAAAACGGTCGCGGTAAGGGCATCCACCGCGCCGAGTTACAGATTTCCGAATTTCACGGATTAGAGGCCTACGCCCGGTCTGACAAAAAAGCCTAACCGTCGCTGTCTCGCGTATCCAGCAAAACCTCCAGCGGCGGCGGCCCCTGTCCCTTGATCGGTTTCGTCACGACATAGGTGAAATAGCGCGACAAGCCGATGCGGGCATCCAACATCTCGTCGATAAGCCGCTGATAGGCGTCGATGTCGCGGGTTAGGATCTGAAGCAGATAGTCAAAACCACCGCCAAGCGCCCAGCAGGCCACCACCTCGTCATAGCGCTGCATCGCGGCCTCGAACGCGCGAAACCGGGAAGCGGTGTGATCGGCGATCTCGGCGGCGACAAAGACGGTCACATGCGGCGCCACCTTCTTGAGGTTGATGCGTGCGCCGTAGCCTTCGATCAGTTCGGCTTGTTCCAGCTTTTTCAACCGGTCCCAGCAGGGCGTCGGCGACAGGCCAATCCGTTCGGCCAGTGCCGCCTTGGTGATGCGCCCCTCGACCGAGAGGATGCGCAGGATTTCCAGATCGCGCTGGTCCAGGTGCATGATGCGCCTCCGTTCAGGTCCCAACCACGCCAAAAACGGCAACGCAGTCGCCAGACTGGGTGAGGCCCGGGAAATGGCGGCTGATCAAAATGCCGTCGCGGCGGGCCCGGTATTCCATCGGCGGCTGCCCCGTGCGATCCAGCGGCCAGACACGGGCCAGCAGATCACCTTTGGCAACCGGTTCGCCCAGATCCACCATCACCTCAAAAAGCCCGTCGCCCTGGCTGAACAGAAAGCAGTCGTCATCCGGCATGTCGAGTTTGACGGTCGGATCAATCTGTAATTCACGCGGCACGGTTCCATAGCCGACCAATACGTTGCGCAGGCCCTTCTTTGCAATGGCGTTGGTCCGCGCGGTCGACGGCCCGCCGCGCATTTCTGGGCCGTCCATTGGCACCGCGATTGACCCGGAAATGCACAACCTTTTTGGGGTCGCGCAGGTTTTGCCGGGACTAAGTGGCCGTCGGTAGCACCGGTTCGCCGGACCGCGGCCCGTGATTGCTGGGCTCTGTGGCTATGGGGGATAAGGCCCGCCGGGAAACCTGAACCGCTCAAGGAAAAAACGTCGGCCTTGGGTTCCGTTGGTGTTGCCGCGCTGATCCCGCGCGCTGCCAGTGACCACTCCGCCGGTGGAAATGGTTTCCAACCTATCGCGCGATGGGGCTTGCCAGTTCACTGATCTGCCGGTCGATCGGTTTTCCGGTCTACCAGTGAACCAGTGAACCAGTCGATCGGTTTTCCGGTCCACCGGTCTACCAGTCTACCAGTCTACCAGTCTACCGATAAACTAGTTTTCCGGATGACTTCACCGATAACCACCTGATTTAGCGAAACTTATTGCATTTCGGTATTTTGTTGACCAACGGAATAGATGTCGAAAAGCGTCGCGACCGAACTCAGGTCTGAACCGGTCTTCGCATCGCGCCCGGGAGGGTGCGCGTCCACCGCTAAGGCAGCACCTTGCCCGGATTCAGAATATTTCCGGGATCCAGCGCCGTCTTGATTTGCCGCATCAAATTCAGTGCTGCAGGGTCCTTGCGCCGGCCCATGGCGCCTCGTTTCGCCAATCCGATGCCGTGTTCAGCCGAAAAACTGCCGCCCAGTTCCTGCACCACGTCTTCGACCAATTCATAGATCGCTTCCCTTGTCCCGGCGCCCACGGCTTGCGGCTCTCCGGGATCCGGCCACAGGCTGTAATGGATGTTGCCGTCGCCCAGATGTGCGATGGCGATCACTTCAGCTTTCGGCGCAACCGGCTTCAGTCGCTGTTCCATCTGTTCCAGAAACGGTGCAACCGCGTCCAGCGGCACCGCTATATCCGCTGTTACCGGTACGCCAAGATGGGTGGAAACTTCGAACGCCATTTCCCGTTGTCGCCACATTTCCAGCCGCTGGCCTTCGGAACTGGCGATCGAGGCGGTCAGGACGTCGCCGGATTCCAACAAGTGGGTCAGGCTGTCTTCCAGCACTGCTGCGATTGCGATGCGACCGTCTTTGGCCGGTTCCGCACTTTGGCTGCCGGTCGCCGCCAGTTCGACCAGAATGCCGGTCTCCATCGGTTCGGGAAATGGCGCCTTTGCGCCGGGGTCCAACTGTTGCAGGTGCCGGAAATAATTCGCGGGCATATATTCGAACGCCTCGACGGCACCGCCCGATTCCGCCTGTAGCAGATGCAGCAATTCAAGTGCGGCGCGAATATCGCGCATGCCCACCATCGCCGTGGCAAAGGCACCGGGTTTCGGCACCAGCTTCACCACCGCCGATGTTATCACGCCCAGCGTGCCCTCGGAACCGATGAACAAATCCTTCAGATCATAACCGGTGTTATCCTTGTGCAGCGCTGACATCAGGTTGACCACCTCGCCGCTGGCCAGTACCGCTTCGAGCCCCAGGCACAAAGCGCGGGTATTGCCATAGCGCAAGACATTCGAGCCTCCGGCGTTGGTCGCAAGATTGCCACCGATCATGCAGGAACCACGGGCACCGAACATCAGCGGAAACGTCAGGCCATGCGACGCCGCGGCATCGTGCAGATCGGACAGAATGACACCAGCCTGCACCCTGGCGGTGCGGGCAAGCGGATTGATCTCGGGTTGCCGGTTCATCCGGTCGAGTGACAGCAAAATCCGGTCGCCCGACTCCGCTGCATAAGCCCCGCCGGCAAGGCCGGTGTTGCCTGAAATTGGAACCACCGGCGTACCGCTGGCGTTGGCCAGCATCAGAATTCGCGAAGCCTCGGCCGTCGATTTTGGCCGAACAACCGCCAGCGATCTGCCTTTGTATGCGCCGGTTATGTCATGCTCGTATTTCGTGCGCTGCATGTCGCCATGCAGACAGTATTTTTCACCGACAATGTCACCTAGCGCGGCAATGAAATCGGCCATTTCACCTCTCTTTTCATGGCGTTCTGCGGTCAGACAGCCAATTTCGGCAGCAGGCCGCGCAACATTTTCAGGCAGGCCGCAAGTTGGTCCCGCGAGACATATTCGTCAGGTTTGTGGGCCTGCACGATCGATCCCGGTCCGCAGACGACCGCCGAAATTCCAAGTTCCTGAAACAATCCCGCCTCGGTTCCAAACGCGACCAGTCCGACGGAATTTCCACCGGTCAGTTCCTGCACCAGCGTCACGGCGGGGTTGTTTTCGGTCGGCTCCAGACCGTCTACATCGCCGACATATTCGATGTCGATCGAAGCGTCGTGATAGCTCGACCGCATTTCAGGCAGCAGAACGTCGTCGGCAAATGTGTTGATCCGGTCGCGCACAAAGGCCTTGTCGTCGCGGTTCACCGGGCGGAATTCCCAATCTATCCGACAGAAATTCGGGATCACGTTATGCGCAACCCCTCCTTGGACCGCGCCGACATTGATGGTGGTCCAGGGCGGCTCGAACCGGCTGGTCAGAGGGGCGCGGGGTTTCAGTTCTTCGCCGATTTTCAGCAACTCGCCGATATAGCGCGCCGCGTATTCCACGGTGTTGACGCCCGCCGCGGGCAATGATCCATGCCCCTCCAGCCCGCCAAGGCGCGTGGTCGTCTCGCAGCACCCTTTGTGACCTTCGATCACCTGCATCGAGGTCGGCTCGCCGATGATGCAGATCGCGGGTTTGCGCCCCTTTTTCTTGAGGTCTTCCAGCATGACGCGGGCACCCAGGCACCCGGTTTCCTCGTCATACGTAAAGGCAAAATGCAAAGGTCTTTCGAGATTCTTGGCGGCGAATTCAGGGGCGATGGCCAACGCACAGGCGATGAAACCCTTCATGTCGCACGTGCCGCGCCCGAACAACAGACCGCCTTCTTCACGCAGAACGAAAGGGTCGCTGGTCCAGTCTTGCCCCTCCACCGGCACCACGTCGGTATGACCCGACAACACGATGCCGCCATCAACATCCGGGCCAAGTGTCGCGAAAATATTGGCCTTTGCGCCGGTCGCGTCGCGGGTGATCTCGATCTTCGCGCCAAGGTCGGTCAGAACGGTTTCAATAAAGGAAATCACATCAAGATTGCTGTCGGTCGAGATTGACGGCAATTCGACCAGCGTTCGGGTCAACGAGACCGCTTCGTCCAGCAACTTGCCCATCAACCCTGCTCCCGCAACCAAATCCGCAAAATTTCTAACCCGCCAACCGGCGGTCGGCAAGGCGGCCGATATCGGCGCACCCATCCGACATGATCCACCAATCAGTCAAAGAAATAAGGTCCCGCTTCGGCCAACAGCGTCCCGGCCAGCGACCGGCCCAGTTCGGCGGCGCTGTCGATGGGGCCGCTGACCTCGTGACTCAGACGCTCCGAACCGTCGGTGCGCAGAATTTCGCCGCGCAGACGCATCGTGCGTTCCCGGATTTCGGCGAATCCAGCGATCGGCATTTCGCAGGATCCTTCGAGCACCTGCAGATACATGCGCTCGGCCTCCAGCCGATAGCCGGTGGGAAAATCGTGAATTGGCGACAAAAGATCCTTGAGGGTTTCATCGTCGGCCCGCCGCTCGATCCCGATCACACCCTGCGCCACGGCGGGCAGCATTTCGGAAAGCGGAACCGGGCCGTTGGCGGCCTTTTCCATCCCAAGCCGGTTCAGACCCGCCATCGCCAGAAACGTGCAATCCGCAACGCCCTGATCCAGTTTCTGGAGCCGTGTCTGAACATTTCCACGAAACTCCACCACATTCAAATCGGGCCTGCGATACAGAATTTGCGCCCGCCGCCTGAGACTGCTGGTGCCAACGGTCGATCCCTTGGGCAGGTCCGTCAGGTTTTCGACGATTGGCGACAGGAACGCATCGCGCGGGTCTTCGCGCGGCAAAAAGCAGTCGAGCGTCAGCCCGCCGGGTTGCAGTACTGGCATATCCTTCATCGAATGCACCGCGATATCGATGCGGCCATCGATCAGCGCCTCTTCGATTTCCTTGGTGAACAGACCCTTGCCGCCAACTTCGCGCAGCGGTTTGTTCTGGATCATGTCGCCGCTGGTCTTGATGACCACAATCTCGAAAGACGCCCGGTCAAAACCGTGCATGTCGATCAGGCGTTGCCGCGTTTCATGCGCTTGCGCAAGCGCCAGCGGAGAGCCACGCGTCCCGATACGCAGCGGGGAATCAGAATTGGGCCAAAGGGGTTGCATCGCCATTTCCTAGCGCCGCGCCCGGACGCTGACAATGCCCTTGCGCACAAAGACACATTGACTTCGCCCCGTCGCGGCGCAAGGACACAAAGTCGGCACTTTTCCGGGGAAACACGATGTCAGAAAAACCGCTGTTGCGCGCATTGAAGGGCGAGGTCTTGCCGGTGCCGCCTGTGTGGATGATGCGGCAGGCAGGGCGTTATCTGCCGGAATACCGGGCGACGCGCGCCCGGGCCGGGGATTTTCTGTCGCTGTGCTACAATCCCGAACTGGCGGCCGAGGTCACGTTGCAGCCAATTCGGCGTTTTGGGTTTGATGCCGCCATTCTGTTTGCCGATATCTTGCTGCTGCCACAGGCGCTTGGCGCCGATTTGTGGTTCGAAACCGGCGAAGGCCCGCGGCTTTCAACGATGACGAGCGCTGCCGATTTTGCCGGCCTGAAACCCGTTGATACCATCCACGAAACGCTGTCGCCCGTCTATGAAACCGTCGGGCGCGTTGCGAGGGAACTGCCCCGGGAAACAGCGCTGATCGGATTTGCCGGCGCGCCATGGACGGTTGCGACCTATATGATTGCGGGGCGCGGCACGCCGGATCAGGCACCGGCACACGAGCTCATGCGCAAGACCCCTGCGGTATTTGACGCGCTGATCGGGTTGCTGACCGAGGCGACCATCGCCTATCTGTCGGCGCAGGTCCGGGCCGGGGCCGAGGTGGTAAAACTGTTTGACAGTTGGGCCGGATCGCTTGGAGATGCCGCGTTCCAAAAGTATGCGTTGAAACCGGCCAAAGACATCATTGCCGGTCTGAGGGCGGTTCATCCCGACCTGCCGGTCATCGCGTTCCCGCGCGGCGCGGGCGAACGGTTCGCAGGCTTCGCAAACGCCGTTGGTGCCGATTGCGTGGCGCTTGATACGGCGGTCGATGCGGCATGGGCGGCCGAAATGGTGCAGACGGATGGCTGCGTACAGGGCAACCTCGATCCGGGGCTTCTGGTGACCGGCGGAAAGGCGTTGTCGGTCGAAACCAGGCGCATCGCATCGGCGTTTTCCAACGGGCCGCACATCTTCAACCTTGGCCATGGAATCACACCCGACGCCGACCCCGCCAATGTCGAGGTGATGTTGCGGGCATTGCGGGGCTAGCGCCCGCCAATTGCCAGGGCGGATGCGCGGGCCACCGTGTGAGGCGCTCAAGATTTCGGGAAATCCCGTTCGACCCCAACGGGTTACAGCGCTTTCCCCGGCTTTCGGGCGCTTGCGCTTTACCACCATCCCCGATACATCTGATGTAAACGAATCCGCGCGGTCCGGATTGCACGGGCGGCACGAGACATCCACGAACGGAGCCGCCATGAACCTTGATCTCGTCGACCAGCGCGGTCTGGTGTTGCTGGGATGCGGAAAGATGGGGTCGGCAATGCTGGCTGGCTGGCTGAACGCGGGGACCAGCGCCCGAGCGATCAGCATTCTGGACCCCAAGCCGACCGAATGGGTGCTTTCCCTGCAAGAAAGCGGTGTTTCGGTCAACGCGGGACTGCCCCAAAATCCGGCGATTTGCATTCTGGCGGTAAAGCCGCAAATGATGCGCGAAGCGCTTGCGGCGTTGAAACCGCTCGGCGATGGCGACACCCTGTTCCTGTCGATCGCCGCCGGCACCCCCATCCGCGCCCTGGAAACCGCTTTGGGCGCGCGAACGCCGATCATCCGTGCCATGCCAAACACGCCTGCTGCGGTCGGTCATGGGATCACGGCGCTGATCGGTAATGACCAGACTTCGAATTCCGATTTGAAGCTTGCCGAAAATCTGTTGGGCGCCATAGGACAGACCGTGCGCCTGGATTCCGAAGCGCAGATCGACGCCGTGACCGCGGTTTCGGGCTCGGGTCCCGCTTATGTATTCCACCTGATCGAAACACTGGCCGCCGCGGGCGAGGCGCAGGGACTGCCAGCCGATATCGCGATGAAACTGGCCCTGACCACGGTCGCGGGTGCGGGGGATCTGGCGGAAAACGCCGCCGAAACACCGGCCGAACTGCGCGTCAACGTCACCTCGCCCGGCGGCACGACCGCGGCTGCGCTTGGTGTCCTGATGGACCGGGCAACCGGATTTCCCGCCCTTTTGGAACGCGCGGTCACGGCGGCGGCGGCACGGGCGCGCGAATTGGGCAAACAGGCATGAGCACCATCGAATTTGCCGATTTCCAAAAGGTCGATATCCGTGCCGGTCGTGTCCTGAAGGCCGAGGCGTTTCCGGAGGCCCGCAATCCAGCCTTCAAACTGTGGGTGGATTTCGGTCCGGAGCTGGGGGAACGCAAATCCTCGGCCCAGATCACGGAGCACTACGGTCTTGCCGATCTGCCGGGGCGGATGGTGATGGCGGTGGTCAACTTTCCGCCCCGCCAGATCGGCCCGTTCATGTCCGAAGTTCTGGTGCTGGGGGTGCCGGATACCAACGGCAACGTCGTGCTGCTGGCGCCCGATCGCGAAGTCGAGCCGGGCACACGGATGTTCTGACGGCTAAGCCCAGACGTCCCCGACCGCCGACCGCCAGTGGCGACGGCACAGTGAAACATAGGTCTCGTTGCCACCGATCTGTACCTGGTCACCCTCGCGCAGCACCGTACCATCCGGCCCCTGCCGTACGACCATCGTCGCCTTCTTGCCGCAATGGCAGATGGTGCGGACCTCGCGCATTTCGTCCGCCAGCGCCAACAGCGCAGCGGAACCCGGAAAAAGTTCGCCCCGAAAATCGACGCGCAGACCGTAACACATGACCGGCACGCCCAGATCATCAACCGCCCGCGCCAGTTGCCGGACCTGTTCCTTGCCAAGAAACTGAGCCTCATCGACGAAAACACAGGCAATCGGCCCCCGTGCCTGCCGCAATTTCAGACGCTCGAACAGATCGTCCCCGGGCGAAAATGTCGCGGCATCGTCGCCAAACCCGATCCGGCTTTTGATGCGACCCTGTCCGGCGCGACGATCCAGATCAGCGGTCAGAAGATACGTTTCCATGCCGCGTTCCCGGTAATTGTGCGACGCCTGCAGCAGGATCGTCGATTTTCCGGCATTCATGGTGGAATAGTGGAAATAGAGCTTGGCCATGAACCCTGTTTGCCCGTGCGGGAGCCGGCGATCAAGTGGATTGCGCGCGCGTTTGCCGTGCCAGCGTGATCTGATGCCGGTTCATAGATCGGGCCCAGCCCGCGCATCCGCAAAATTTGGACCAGTCTGATCTTGCTTGGCCGAAACACGCGGAACCGGACCATTCGTGACTTGACCGCACGGCGAGCGTGGCCCGGCGATTTCCCAACCAGCGGTACATGCGGCAAGCTATCCGGTTTCGCCGGGGCGATGTATTCGAATTCAGGTGCGGCTGGCAAGATCCGAGGGCGCGTCGCTAAAGTGACTAAAATATTTTAGTCACTTTAGCGATCCCCTAGAAACCTGTTGTTCCTGAACGGTAAATCCCGAATTCAACGCAACCCCGCGCGCCTCAGATTCTTTCGCCCGAAATCATCCCGACACGGCACATTCACGATCGTTGATGCAGCGCGCGCGTGGCGCCATGCAGTCAGGCAACGCCTGCGGATTGGCTCTGGAATGTTCCGAATGCGCCGGGTAAAGTTTCCTTTCCTGTGAAACCCGCAACGGCGGGACCAAGAAAAGGCAGCCTATCTGAATGTGCCCCGCACCCGTTTCCCAGGACCAGCCACGCGGCTTTATCATCCCTATCGGCGGCGGCGAGGACCGGGTCAAGGAAATGGCCATCCACCGGAAATTCGTGGAATTATCTGGCGGATCAGATGCCGATATCGTCGTGATCCCCACCGCCTCGCGGCTCGAAAATACCGGACCCGACTACAACAATATTTTTCGCGAACTCGGCGCGGGACAGGTGGAATTCCTGCCGATCACCAGCCGCGCCGATTGCGACAATCCCGCTTTCGCCGAAATGCTGGACCGGTCCACTGGAATTTTCATGACCGGGGGCAATCAACTGCGCCTGTCAACGATCCTTGGCGGTACGCTGGTCGCCCAGAAAATCCGGCGTCAGAACGCGTCGGGCGTACCAGTTGCCGGCACCTCGGCTGGGGCATCGATCATGTCCGAGCATATGGTCGCGGGCGGCGCAAGCAATTCCAGCCCGACCTCCAGCAGCATCACGCTTGCCCCAGGTCTCGGGCTAACCAACGCCGTAATCATCGACCAGCATTTCACCGAACGGAACCGCCTGGGCCGCCTGCTTGCCGGCACGTCCTACAACCCGTTTCTGATCGGCCTCGGGATTGACGAGGATACCGCGGCCTTCATCGGACCGGACGATCTGTTGCAGGTGGTCGGCAGCGGAACCGTGACCGTCGTGGATACCAGTGCCTTGACCTATTCGTCGATGTGGCACGCCAAACCGGGCGATGCGTTAAGCCTGCTGGGGTTGCAAATTCACGTGATGGGCGAGGGTTGCCGCTTTGATCTTGCTGATTTTCAGGCCTACCCGCCCGATCAGACGGCAGGATTCTGCACATTGCCCGAAACCCTCGAACCGACCGCCGAACCCGGTCTGCCAGCGCCAAAGTAACCCATGAAAACATAACGTCCAGAAGGTCCCCCAAATGAAAATCGTCTCAACCAACGTTTTTGTCGGCCCGAATGTCTGGGCTCGATTCCCGGTCATCCGCCATGTGGTCGACCTTGGCGTTCTGGAAGATTGGCCCAGCGCCAAAATCGGCGAGGATTTCACCGAAGCTTTGGTGGCTGCGCTGCCGGGACTCGCAACACACGGTTGTTCCTATCGCGAACCCGGCGGATTTCTGCGCCGCCTGCGCGAGGACGGTGGCACCTGGATGGGCCATGTCATGGAGCATTGCGCCCTTGAAATTCAGGACGTCGCCGGGTCCGACGTCACTTTCGGGCGGACGCGCAGTACCGGTGACGCGGGCCAGTACAACATGGTCTATCAATACCGCCAGCGCGACGTGGGGCTGGACGCCGGTGAACTGGCGCTGCGGCTCTTGATGCATCTGCTGCCAAAGAAATTGCAGCAGCAGATCGATTACGATTACGACCCGAAATTCAACTGGGACGAAGAGCTGCGGTCCTTTGTTCTGGGGGCCCAGCGCCGCGAATTCGGCCCCTCGACCGGTTCGCTGGTCAAAGCCGCCGAGGAACGCGATATTCCGTGGATCCGCCTGAACAACCATTCGCTTGTGCAGTTCGGCCACGGCAAATACCAGCAGCGGATACAGGCAACGATCACCAGCGAAACCCGCTACATCGGCGTCGAAATCGCGGGCAACAAGGAAGAAACCCACAACCTGATGAACGATCTCGGCCTGCCGGTGCCCCAGCAACGCATGGTTTACGATGCCCGTGCCGCCGTGCGGGCGGCGAACAGGATCGGCACGCCAGTCGTGGTCAAGCCGCTGGACGCCAATCACGGGCGCGGGGTCACGATCGATCTTTCAGAGGATGACGAGATCGCGGCCGCGTTCGACGACGCGCTGGAACACGGCAAGACCAAGGGCGGTTTGGTCGAAAGTTTCATCACCGGTTTCGACCACCGGATGCTGGTCGTCAACGGCGAGCTGGTGGCCGTGGCCAAACGTGTGCCGGGCCATGTGACTGGCGACGGCAAATCGACCATCGCCGAACTGATCGAGATCGTGAACAGCGATCCGCGTCGCGGGTTCGGTCATGAAAAGGTGCTGACAAATCTGATGCTGGACAATCAGGCCCGCCGTCTGATGCGAGATGCAGGCGTGACCAGCGAAACCATCCTGCCCAAGGGCGAAACGCTGTACCTGCGCTCGACCGCGAACCTGTCGACCGGCGGCACCGCCATCGACATGACCGAGATCACCCACCCCGACAACCGCGACATGGCCGAACGCGCCATTCGTGCGGTCGGGCTGGATGTCGGCGGGGTCGACTTCCTGATCGACGACATCACCAAATCCTACAAGGATACCGGCGGCGCAATCGTCGAGATCAACGCGGCACCCGGTTTCCGGATGCATGTCGCCCCCAGCGAGGGCGCCTCGCGCGACGTTTCGGGCCGGGTGATGGACATGCTGTTCCCGATCGGAACCGAGGCGCGCATCCCCATCGCCGCGATCACCGGCACCAACGGCAAGACCACAACCTCGCGGATGCTGGCGCATATCATGAAAACCAGCGGGCGGGTCGTCGGCATGACCTCGACCGATGGCGTTTATGTAGATGGCAAACTGTCCGTCAAAGGCGACATGACGGGCCCCACTTCAGCCCAGATCGTGCTGCGCGACCCTTCGGTCGATTTCGCGGTGATGGAGACCGCGCGCGGCGGATTGCTTCGCGGCGGGCTGGGGTATCAGCGTTCCGACGTGGCGGCGTGTCTGAACGTGACGGCCGATCATCTGGGGCTGCGTGGCGTGAACACGGTGGATGAACTGGCCGTGGTCAAGCGCGTGGTCGTGGACAGCGCCACCGAAACCGTGGTGCTGAATGCCGACGACATGCACTGCCTGCGCATGGCCGATTTTTCCGAGGCCAAAAACATCTGCTATGTCACGCGCAACGGCGAACACGCGCTGGTCAAAGAGCACATCCGCGCCGGTGGCCGCGCAGTGGCGCTGGAAAAAGGCATGAACGGCGACATGATCACGATCTACGACAATGGTACGCATATGCCGGTTCTGTGGTCGCATCTGGTGCCCGCGACGATGGAAGGCAAGGCGATGTACAACGTCGAAAACGCCATGTTCGCCGCTGGAATGGCCTTCAGCTTTGGCGTTGATCTCGACAACATCCGCCATGGGCTGCGGACGTTTGACACCTCGTTCTTTCAGGCGCCGGGGCGCACCAACGTGTTTGACGAACACGCGTTCAAGGTCATTCTCGACTATGCCCACAATCCCGCGGCATTCCGCGCGATGTCCGATCTGGTGGACCGGCTGGACGTCGCGGGAAAACGCATCGGCGTTGTGTCCGTTCCGGGCGACCGGCGCGACGAGGATGTTATGGAAGCCGCCGGAATTCTGGCCGGGCATTTCGATCACTACATCTGCAAAGCGGACGACAACCGGCGAAAACGCGGTCACGACGAAATACCGCAATTGCTGCGCAAGGGATTGATGGAACACGGCGTTGACGCGGACCACATCGAAATCATCCCGTCCGAAGCCGCGGCGGTGGATGCGGGCCTGAACATGGCGCAAGAGGGTGATTTGCTGGTCATATTTGGGGATGACAGCGTTCGGTCGTGGAAGCAGATCATCCACTTCAAGGACGAAGACGCGCCCAAAGCCATGGCCACAAGCCCGCAACCGACGGACGAGGCGTTGGGGATCGAAGATATCGTCGGCAAGGGCGATACGCTGATCCGCGACGATCGCGGTGTGCGCCTTGCACGTACGTCCGATGAAGACGGCGACTGAGACGGCCCAAACGGTGCCGGCGCCAATATCGCGAGGAACTGCCATGCCCGAAGCCGCCGAAATCATCGAACGCGCGCTGAACGTGCCGTTGCCCGAATGCGAGAAAATCTCGCTTGTCAGCGCCCGGCGTCAGACCGGTCCCGGCATGTTGTGGGACCGCCCCGGAGCCGTGCTGGACGTGAAGCTGGATCGGGTCGGCGATGCAACGATCCGGGAATTGTGGGCGCGCGAGGCACGTCGTGTTCTCGATGCAATCGGCTGGCGGGCCGAGGGCGCCACGTTGCGGTTATGGCAAGGCGGTGCCAGTCTGGCCATTTCGGCCCCCATCGATCAGCTATATTCGGCGGTTTTCGCAGCCCAGACGGCATGGCATTTCTGCGCATCTGAGATTGCTGGTGTGCCTCCGGGCGATTTTTCCGGCATGGTTGACGATCTGGTGTCCGTCATGAAGCGCGAGGCCAACCCGGCCCTGATCGCGCTGGCCCGGACGGCAGGGGATCGCGGCCTGGAAATACTGGCCGACGAGGATCACCTGTCGCTGGGCCACGGTGCCGGCTCACGGACCTGGCCGCTCGACAACCTGCCTGACCCTGTGAATATCGAATGGGATCAGATATATAACCTGCCTCTGGCCCTGATCACCGGCACCAATGGCAAGACCACGACGACGCGGCTTTGCGCGGCGATTGCCAAGGCCTCTGGCGTGGTGTCGGGGCTGACGTCGACGGAATTCGTACGCGTGGGCGACGATATTCTGGACCGGGGCGATTATTCCGGGCCGGGCGGCGCGCGTATGGTGCTGCGCGACCGGCGGTTGGAAATCGGTCTGCTCGAGGTTGCGCGGGGCGGCATCATGCGCCGCGGGCTTGCGGTGCGCAACGCGCGCGTCGCGGCGGTCACCAATGTTGCGGCGGATCATCTGGGTCATTACGGCATCAACACCGTCGGTGAACTGGCGGCGGCCAAATTCGCAGTTGGTCGCGCATTGGCCGCAGACGGCGTGATGGTGCTGAACGCCGACGACGCGCATGTCCGCCAACAAGCCGCCAACGTCGCCGCGCCGGTCTGGTGGTTTGCACTGGACCCGGACACAGCGCAAATCCGCGCGGCGGTTCGCGATGGAACGCCCTGCGGATGGCTGGAAAATGACGCGCTGGTTCTGTTCGACGGGCGGACGCAGGATGTCTTGATGGCGGTGGCGGATATCCCCATCACGATGCGGGGTGCTGCGCGGTATAATATCCAGAACGCGCTGGCGGCTGCCCTGGTTTCCAAGGCGCTTGGCGTTGGTGGCGATGCCATCCGGCGCGGGCTGGCCGGATTCAGAAACGACCCCCGCGACAATCCGGGGCGCTGCAACGAATTTGCCTGGCGCGGCGCGCGCCTGTTTGTCGATTTCGCGCATAATCCGCATTCCATTGCCGCCGTTGTCAGCGCAATGGCCGCGATTCCCGCCAAGCGCCGCTTTGCCCTGATCGGCCATGCCGGCGACCGGTCGGATCAGGATATCCGCGATCTTGCGGATACGGTGTTTCAGCTTGACCCGGATTTCATTGCCATCGCCGAAATCGAGCGCCTTTTGCGCGGGCGCGAGATTGGCGAAATACCGAAATTGCTGCGCGACGCCTGCGCGGCGCAGGGCATGGCTGACGACCAACTGATGATGGCGGAATCCTCGTTTGACGGGGTCAGCCAGATTCTCGCGCGGATCGAGCCTGGCGACATGGCGCTGCTGCTGGTCTATTCCGAACGCGAGCGGATATTCGAGTTGCTGGAAGCCGCCCCGGAAGCCGGGGGATGAGCGAGGCACCGTCTAGCGCGGTTTCGGAGTCTCGCCGGCCAGAACCTTGGCGAACCAGTCGGTATCGACGTTACCCCCCGTCAGGATCACCCCGACCTTCTTGCCGCGCATCCGGTCCTTTTCCTGCATCAGTGCCGCCAGTGCTGCCGCCCCCGCGCCCTCGGCAACGTTGTGGGTGGCGTGGAAATACAGGCGCATCGCCGCCGCAATTTCGGCGTCGCTTACCGTGACGAACCTGTCGGCCCCGTCGCAGTATATCGCGAAACTTTCGGCCACGGGCACGCGCACGGCCATGCCGTCGGCGATGGTCGCGGCTGAACTGGTTTCGACCAGTTCGCCGGCCTGGACCGACAGACTCGCGCAGGGCGCCGCTTTCGCAACCACCGCGACAACCTTGGTCGAAAGCCCCAGCGCATCGCGAACTGAAATCACGCCACAGATGCCCGTGCCGCCACCGATTGGCACGTAAACCTCTTCGAGATCGGGTACGGCGGTGAACAGCTCCAACGCATAGGACGCGACGCCGGCGGTCAAAGCGCGGTGATAGGGCGGCACCGGAAAAAGATCTTGCTGGGTCGCCAGACGAAACGCCTCGATCCGAGCCTCGTCGAAATCGTCGCCGAATTCGATCAGATCGGCCCCGAAACCACGCATGGCGGCGTTCTTTTCCATGGAATTGCCGTGCGGCACCAGAACTTTGGCAACCATCCCCGCCGCCACCGCCGCGCGGGCCTGCGACTGTCCGTGATTGCCGCGCGTCGCGGTGATCACACCACGGCAACCGGGGTGTTCGCGCCTGAGCCAGTTCATGAAAGTGATGCCGCCCCGGATCTTGAACGACCCGACCGGCGTGTGGTTCTCGTGCTTGACGACGACGGTTGCGCCCGTTGCCTTGCCCAGAAGCGGCCAGATGTGCTGGGCCGTCGGGGGCATTTGCGTGTAAACTTGTTCGCGGGCGGCCTCGACTTCGGCCAGCGTGATCACGTTTCTTTTGGCTGACGTCCGGTGCATCCGGCGAACCTAGCAGGCTCGGGAACATGGGCCAAGACGTCTGATTTGGCGTGAATTGGTCGGGATCTTGGTGCCGAAGTCGGCGTGACTGAAATATTTTAGTCACTTTAGGCCGGCCCACCTATCTTGCTGATTATCCGTGATTAATTACTGATATCGCCATCGGTCGACGCCCGGAATGCTTGGAACGGGCCGGCATGCGTCAAAGGCGCAGGATGCCGCGTCTTGCCAGATCCACCTGCAAAGCGTTCTTGATGCTGAAAACCGTCGCGCCGACCCCAACCTTTGCAGGGGGCCGCCCGACGACCCAGGGAAACGTCCCGCTGCGATTTGCAATTCCGGCCCCGTAGGGTATAGCCCGGCGAATGACCCAGAATTCCCCTTCGCTGCGCCCGGATCTTGCACCGAAAGCGGCCCTTGCCGGGCGTCCCCGACCCGATCAGCCAACCATCGGCATGGTCTCGCTTGGCTGTCCAAAGGCGCTGGTGGACAGCGCGCGAATTCTGACCCGGCTCCGGGCCGAGGGCTACGGGGTTTCACCAGATTACACTGGGGCACAAGCCGTGATCGTCAATACCTGCGGCTTTCTGGACAGCGCCAAGGCCGAAAGTCTTGCGGCCATCGGCGAGGCTTTGGCGAAAAACGGTCGCGTCATCGTCACCGGCTGCCTGGGGGCCGAGCCGGAATATATCACCGGCGCGCATCCAAAGGTGTTGGCCGTGACCGGACCCGAACAATTCGAGGCAGTGCTTGATGCGGTTCATCAGGCGGTGCCGCCGGATCCGGATCCGTTCGTCGATCTGCTGCCCGCAAGTGCCGTCAGCCTGACCCCGCGCCACTATTCCTATCTCAAGATTTCCGAGGGGTGTAACCACAAATGCCGGTTCTGCATCATTCCGGATATGCGCGGAAAGCTCCGGTCGCGCCCGGCCCACGCCGTCATGCGCGAGGCAAGCGCGCTGGTTGAAAACGGCACAAGGGAATTGCTGGTCATCAGCCAGGATACATCTGCCTATGGCGTTGACATCAAGCATGAAACCGATCGTGACCATCGGGCGCACATCGTGGATCTGGCCCGGGATCTGGGAACACTTGGCGCATGGGTGCGGCTTCATTACGTGTACCCCTACCCGTTCGTGCGTGATCTCGTCCCGCTGATGGCAGGTCCTGCCAGCGGTGTTTTGCCATATCTCGACATCCCGTTTCAGCACAGCCACCCGGATGTTCTGAAACGAATGGCCCGCCCGGCGGCCAGCGCCAGAACGCTTGACGAAATCACGAACTGGCGGGCGATGTGCCCGGACATCACACTGCGTTCGACCTTCATCGTGGGCTTTCCGGGCGAGACCGAGGCCGAGTTTCAGCACCTGCTCGACTGGCTGGACGAGGCTCAACTGGACCGCGTCGGCTGCTTTCAGTACGAAAATGTCGCAGGAGCCCGATCAACCGCCCTGCCCGGCCATGTTTCCGCCGAGATCAAGCAGGAACGTTGCAACCGGTTCATGGCCAAGGCGCAAACAATTTCAGAGGCGAAGCTGGCGGCCAAGGTCGGGCAAACGCTGGACGTGATCGTGGACGATGTTGACGACCAGGGTGCCACCTGCCGCACAAAGGCCGACGCACCGGAAATCGACGGCAACCTGTTCATCGACGAGGGATTTGAAGAGTTGCAAGCCGGGGATATTGTAACAGTAAAGGTGGACGAAGCCGGAGAATATGATCTGTGGGGCCGCATCCCCCCGGGTTTGGGCCGGGGCAATCATGCAATGGCTCGCCGCTAGCGACGGATTGAAATGGTGACCCCCCCCAGGATCAGGGCCGTCGCAATGATGAATTGCACGGTTGCGACCTCGCCAAGAAAGACCATTCCACCGGCCAGCGCGATTACCGGCACCGTCAGTTGCGCAACCGCCGCCACCGTTGATGCCAAACGTGGCAGGACCAGATACCACAGCGCATAGCCAAGCCCGGAAGTCACCGCGCCGGACAGCACCGCAAGTCCCACGCCCTCTGCCCGGATCGGCAGATCGTCCCCAACCGCCAACCCAACGACCAAAGCCACGGGCACCGACAGCAGAAAATTTGCCGCTGTGGCCTGCAGCGGACGCCGAATGCGCCGCCCGTAAAGAGAATATATCCCCCACCCCAGCGCCGCCGCCGCCATCAGCACCACCCCGGCCAGCGCTGGCGCATCGGCGGACGGCGCCAGCAGAAACACCAGCCCCCCAAAGGCGATACCCGCCCCGATCCAACGCGCCGTCGGCATGTTTTCGCGCGCCGAAAGCGCACCTGCAAACATGGTGATCTGCACGCCGCCAAACAGGATCAAGGCCCCCGTCGCTGCGCCCAGCGTCAGATAAGCGTAGGAAAATCCCAGGACATAAAGCGACAATGCGCCGGTCGAGACCCACGAAACCTCGGACAAATCCACCAGCCGCCGGTCCTGCCAGAACACCAGAACCGCCAGAACAAGAGCACCCGATCCAACCCTGATCATCGCGAACGCCGAAGGCCCGATCATCCCGTCCGCCAACGCCAGCCGGTTGAGGACCGAATTGGCAGCAAAGGCCACCATCACCAAACTCGTCAGGAAAAACAGGCGCATATTACGCAGACTGGGCCAGATGCCACCAATGTTCAAATAAAACTAACGTCAGCAGCAGGCGCAACTTGCCGCACGCGGGCAGGCTCCGCCGTCCGGGTGGGTGGATTGATGTGGGAATCAAGTTTCCTGTCGTTGCAATCGCCGCATCACCTCACTGCCCCCAGCATCGCGGCCAGCGCCAGTGCCACCGCCACGCGGTCGCGTTTGCGCGCAAAATCGATGTCGCGCCCCAATCGCGTCCGCACCCCGGCCAGCGCCGCGTGGTAATTCGCGAAAAACGGTGTGCTGGCCAGTGCCGCCAGCAGCAGCGGATCACGGGGGTTGAGGGTCGCGTTCACCTCGCCCACCAGCCGTTGATGCGCGGTCTCGTCGCGCGCGCGCAGTGCGTCCAGTGCCTGCTGCACCGCCCGCTGCTCGGCCTGAAACAGCGCCAGATCAAGCGCGCGCCCGATCAGCGGGCCACGATTCGCCACGGCCTCGGCGCGCGCGGTTTCGACCTCCAGAGCCCCGCTCAGCCCTGCCAGAAAATCCCATGTGGGCTCGGAATACAGGTGCCTTTGCGATGGAATATCGATTGCCGCCAACCCGGAGGTGGTCATCGCGGTCACGCCAAAATAACCGGTCTTGGTGCCATATCGACGGTGAAGGCGCAAAAAACGAACCACACGAGCACAAAATCCCCTGCGCAGCTCCGGTGAATAGCCGGGAAGGTCGTCGCGCGCCGACGGGCGAAAATCCATCGTCTGCCCGCAAACCAGCGTTCGCCCCTGCCAGTGCCAGCCCAGCGGATTTGCCCACCGGCCCGGCGCAGGCACGCAGGCCGCCAGCAGCAGCACCAGCAGGGCCGCCCTCAAGTCTGCACCGGATTTTTGCGTTTCGGTCCCATCATTCGGCCCGATCATTCTGCGTTGCGCGACCGGCATTGCCGGACTACCGTTCTGACATGTTTACCATAGAACACGAATTTGATGCGACGGTTGTAACTCTGGTCGACGATGGCAAATCGCCGCTTTCAGAGGACGTGATCATCACCGCGTTTGCGTCCTGTGTCACGATCGAGCAATTTGACGAAAAGCGCGGCGAGACGCTGAAAATCACCCTTTCGCCCGCACAATTGCGCGATCTGGGGGCGGCGCTTGATTTGCCCGAAGGCAGCTATCAGTTTGGCGATGCCGGCTGAACGCACCCCGCTTCGAACCGCGCATCGCCCTTAGCAGGAAGCCACCGCAAACTGCTTGATCCGTGCCGTTGCACCACGTTTCAGGCACAACCGCGATTTCGCAACACCGATCGCCTTGGCCAGCACCACCACGACCGCCGCGTTGGCCTTGCCGCCTTC
>Ga0114932_10002175_pt1 | contig 21072 bp, 17 predicted proteins | sample 2SBtaG_2_FD_87286 | JGI IMG/M metagenome (GOLD analysis project Ga0114932, IMG submission 87286) | Deep subsurface microbial communities from Kolumbo volcano to uncover new lineages of life (NeLLi) - 2SBTROV12_ACTIVE470 metaG | ecosystem: Environmental > Aquatic > Marine > Volcanic ... | reverse complement strand
GTCGGGCCGCAGGCGGCGGCCAAAGTCAGCGTCTTCCCTCCTCACTCCAGTCGCTGCGCTCCCTACGTTCGTCAGTCCAGACGCTGACGGCCGCCTGGCTGGCCCTCGACCCTGCGGGTCGATTTGTCGGGCCGCAGGCGGCGGCCAAAGTCAGCGTCTTCTCTCCTCACTCCAGTCGCTGCGCTCCCTACGTTCGTCAGTCCAGACGCTGACGGCCGCCTGGCTGGCCCTCGACCCTGCGGGTCGATTTGTCGGGCCGCGGGCGGCGGCCAAAGTCAGCGTCTTCCCTCCTCACTCCAGTCGCTGCGCTCGCTGCGCTCGGCGCCTGTGAACGGGCGTCCCTCGCGGTTCTGCGGGGCGGTTCAGATGTGAGCGTGCTTGGGCAGATATGGGGCTTCTTTTTGGCCACTGGGACGATTACTGTGATGGAGACGGGCAGATGACCCGACAGGAGAGTGTGCAATGCAGGTGAGCTTCAACAAGACGGTTCCGGTGAACGCTTCCACCGACAAGGTCTGGCGGATCTTCGCTCATGAGTTCGATGACGCCCACAAGTGGATGGCGTCCGTTCCGCATTCACACGGCCACGCTGTCGGCGAGAAGTTTGAAGATGCATGCACACGCGGGTCGCGTCTGCTCGTTGGACGGCAACCCGAACGGCATGAAGGCGTCCGAGCAGTTCCTCGCCTATGACGAAGAGGCAAAGACTTGCACGATTCGAATCGACTTCCTGAACACCATGGCGGTGTTTCCGATCGACCACAACAAGGTGGACTTCTCGATTGTGGACGCCGGTGACGGCAAGTCCGAGATGACCTGGGCGTTCAGCTCGCAGATCAAGCCGTGGGCGTTCTTCCTGTGGCCGGTGATTCGCCTGGGCTTCGGGTTCTTTGTCGGCCAGATTATCGAAGAGCTGGTCTACTACGCCGAGAATGACGCGCCTCATCCGCGTAAAGTCAAGGCTCTGACGACGGCGGGTGCTGCGGCGTAGCTCCAGATTCCGGTCAGTCTGGCGAGATGGCTTCGTCCGCCCGGGCCCGCTCCATCAGTGTGAGCCGTCGGTCTGCGAACCACCCAAGGCTCACGAACAGCAATCCACCGGTGCCGAGCAGTCCTCCGATGCTTGCGCTTGCGAGCGCCCCGAGTCCGGCGAAGGCCGACAGGATGTCGCTAGTGGAGGGCACGTTGCCAGGGGCAGGTGGGCCGAGCGCGCAGGCCGTAGCCGAAGATAAGGCTGCCAACGCGGTGCAGATGGCTCCGAAGATCATCATCCCTCTGCCGTAGTTCATCAGCTTGCGGTTCGCGTCGATGTCCGAGCCCTCAGCAAGAACGGCGACCCTTGGGCCGCCGTACGTTGGTCAGATTCAGTCCACGCTGGTTGGCGTGGCTGGCTGGCTACTGCTCCATGAAGGAGCGCAGACGCTTGCTGCGGCTGGGGTGCCGGAGCTTGCGAAGGGCCTTGGCCTCGATCTGACGGATGCGCTCGCGGGTGACCTCGAAGTCCTGACCAACCTCTTCGAGGGTGTGGTCGGTGGCTTGCCCGATGCCGAAGCGCAGTCGCAGGACGCGCTCTTCGCGTGGGGTCAAGGTGGCGAGCACCTTGCGAGTGGTCTCGCCGAGAGAGGCGCTGACCAGGTTCTCGGCGGGCGAGAGCGTGGCCTTGTCTTCGATGAAGTCACCGAGGTGGCTGTCCTCTTCTTCGCCGATGGGCGTCTCGAGGCTGATGGGCTCTTTGGCAATCTTCAAGATCTTGTGGACCTTGGCGACCGGCATTTCCATCTTGTCGGCAATTTCGTCCGGACGCGGCTCACGGGACAGCTCTTGCTGCAGGTGACGCTGAGTGCGGATGAGCTTGTTGATGGTCTCGATCATGTGCACCGGGATGCGGATGGTGCGGGCCTGATCGGCGATGGCGCGGGTGATGGCCTGACGAATCCACCAGGTGGCGTAGGTCGAGAACTTGTAGCCGCGGCGGTACTCGAACTTCTCGACGGCCTTCATGAGGCCGATGTTGCCCTCTTGAATCAGGTCGAGGAACTGCAGTCCGCGATTGGTGTACTTCTTGGCGATGGAGACAACGAGGCGCAGGTTGGCTTCGACCAGCTCGCACTTGGCTTGCTCGGCGAGGGCTTCGCCACGCTTGAGCTCGCTGGCACTGTGGGCCAGCAGATCGCGGCTCATGCCGGTCGCGGTCTCGATCTTGCGGATCTTGCGGAGCTCGCGGCGGACCCGGCTATCGAATTCCTTCCAGGAGGCTTCGCGGATGCCTGTGCGCTCGATGACTTCCTTGCCGGCGCTGTCGAGGTTGCGACGCACCTGACGAATGGAGCGGCGCAGATCCTTGACGGGCAGACGCGCGTCACGGGCGACCTTGTCGATCTCTTTCTCGGCGCGGGCGATGAGGTGCCATGCCTCTTGGATGCGGGCCGAGATGGTGGCCACCTGACGCTTGGTCAGATCCAGGCTGGTCATGTGCTCGAACAGTCCATCTTCGGCGTCGAACATAGTGTCTTCGGCGGTGGCCTTGCGCTTCTTGGACTTGGCCTTGCCGAACGCCAAGCGAGCTGCGAGCAGCACCTTGTTCAGGGCGCAGGCGTCGGTGTGAGCGTCGACGAGGGACTGGCCGTTCTTGGTCTTGGTCGGACGGGGCTTTTTGCCCGAACGGATGGCCTTTTGGATTCGCTCTTCTTCGCGCTCGATCATCTCTTCGATGAAGTTCACGCCGAGCGATGAGGTCAGCACGATCTGGCCGACCGTCAGCTCACCGTCTTCGATGCGCTTGGCAATCTCGATCTCGCCTTCGCGGGAGAGGAGCCCGACAGAGCCCATCTTGCGCAAGTACACGCGGACGGGGTCGTTGCTGCGCGTTGCGTCGGCAGCCTTGTCCTTGTCGTTGGTGCCGCGGCGCTCCGCCTCGGCGGCTTTGCGCTCCTTGTTCACGATCTCGATGTCGAGGTCCGAGAACAGGATCATCAGGTCATCGAGTCGATCGCTCGACACCAGATGGGTGGGCAGGGTCTTGTTCATCTCTTCGTAGGTGACGTAGCCACGTTGCTTGCCCACCTTGATGAGCTGCTGAACTTCGGAGATGTCCTTCTGCATAGACATGGAGCGACGGCCTCACTTGGAGAGGGGAAGGTGAAAAGGGGCTGCGCAACAAAACAATGAGATATGTATAGAGTCGGCTTGGAGGCCTTGATGGCGATAACCAGACGACAGGCCGATTGTCAAGCCTCGTCGCCGATCCGGTCACGATTTGTCTGCAGCTCTGCGTCCAGAAGCTGCGTGTAATTCTCGACGTCGTTCTTCCGAGATGCCAGGTCTAATGCCCTGATACGCTTGCGAAGTTCGGCTTGATCGCGCAGTGCTGCCTCGATGCGTGGCCGATCGGAAGCCCGTTGCGCATCTTTGATTTGAATTGTGAGTTGAGCCAGGCGGGCCTCGCGTCGCGGACGTCCCAGCTTCTCGAGAATCTGGCAGACACCCAGCCGCGCTTCGCTCTCGGTATACAGCGACTCGCGCGCCACGACCGCCGACAGTGTGCGGCTAACGCCTGGGTCCTGCGCCTCGATGATGGTGTTTGCGACGGGCTCTCCGGCGATCAGTCGGGCGACGATGCCACGAAGCTCGAGGTGCTCGTCGAGCAATCGCGGGTCGGTGTGTTGAACCACATCGGCGACCTTGTCGCGCCGATGCACGAGAAGCCAAAGCAAATGGACCATCTCGCGGTTTGGGCGCCATCCGGCTGGCGTGGGCGGAGCGGCTGGGGTCTCTTTGCGTGCGCGAGAGCTGGGGCCTTCGCGACGCGCTTGCTGCACCCGTTCTAAGAGGATGCGCTCGGGCACATTTGTGGCGCGCGCCACCCGCGACAACAGGTTGCCTGGCAGGCCGGCAAGCACGGGAACAAGGTCGTTGATGATGTGCTCGCGAGCCACCGGGTCATCGACCTTTTGCAGCTGGTAGTCGACCACCCACTCGATGAGCGGAACCGTGTGCTTCAGCGCTTCGGTCATGGCGTCTGCACCCTTCTCGCGAATGAGCTCGTCGGGGTCTTTTGCATCTGGAAGCTGTAGGCGCGATGCAGACAGGCCTGCGGTGACGATCGTTGGCAGGCTGCGCATGGCGGCACGGGAGCCGGCTTCATCGGCATCGAGCAGCATGATCACGTTGCGCGAAGAGCGACGCAGCTTCTCGCATTGATGCTCGGACAGCGCCGTGCCAGAGATGGCCACCGCCTCTTCGAAGCCGGCTTGATGCAAGGCCAGGACGTCGAAGTACCCCTCGACGAGGATGGTGCGGTCCTTTCGTTGAATCGCCTGGCGTGCCATGTCCAGGCCATAGAGCACGTTGGACTTGTTGTAGAGCCGGGTCTCGGGCGTGTTCAGGTACTTCGGACCCTCGCCATCGAGCAACCGACCACCAAACGCGATGACACGGCTGCGTTCGTCCCGAATGGGAAAGAGCAGACGATTGCGGAAGGTGTCGTAGTAGCCATCGCTCTTGCTGCGCGGCTTGACAAGGCCCACATCGGTGAGCTGCTGTGCGGTGTAGCCTCGCCTGTGCATGGTATCGAGCAGCAGGCTCCACTCGTCGGGAGCGAAGCTGACGCGGGCTTTGCGGGCCATGTCGCGGTCGAGGCCGCGCTCGTCGATATAGGCCCGACCCCTCTCGCCTTCGGGACGCGTCCACAGCGTGGTCTCAAACAGCTGCGCCGCCTCTTCCATCACCTCATAGAGCGTTGCCCGCTTCTTGAGGTTGTCCCGCTGTTCGGGCGTGAGTTCTTCCTCTTCGATGATGATGCCGGCCGGCCCGGCGAGCTCTTTGACCGCTTCGATGAAGCTGAGCCCCTCGATGGCCATGAGGAAGCGGAAGATGTCGCCGCCCGCCTGGCAGCCAAAGCAGTGGTAGATGCCCTTTTCGGGCACAACGTGAAAGCTTGGCGTCTTTTCTTGGTGGAAGGGGCACAGGCCTTTGTGGTCGCGTCGCCCTCGCGAGAGCTTCACGTACTTAGAAACAACCGCGACGATGTCGGTCGCGTCGCGCACAGAGTCGATGATGTGACGAGGTACCAGAGCCATCGAACGCAACTAACTCGCGATCGCCGCACCAAGGAGCGGCGAGCTTCGTCTTGCCACCTACTGCTTGTGCTTGAGCGGCCCGCTCTTTGCGTCCGATTCGAGCTCGGCATCGAGCTGCCGCATCGCCTCTTTGCGCAGTCGGTCCTCTTCGGGGTCGCTGGCGGTCTGTTCCCGCGCCGCGGCGACCGCTGAGCCCTCGGCGACTGACTTGACCTGTGCGGCGAGCGAGTCGACCTGTTTGTCCGCGTTGGCCACGTGCATGCCCATGCCCATGCTTCCCAGCACCGCGACGGCCAGCAGGGCAATCAAGCCCACCAAGACAACAATCATGCCGGCCCCGGTGATTCCCGAGACCATGACGCTGAGCGACATCACCACTCCGATGATGAACGTGATGCGCAGCTGCCATGTGGCCCAGTTTGGCAGGCCCACGGTCCCCTTCACACGTGTGCCTGGACCGTCGGCTTCAAAGGTGCACGAAGCGACGGCTTGGGTCAGCGTCCACCAGTCCCGCTCGTCCATCGCGACGTTGAATCCGGTCCGGTCGACACTGCCGCCGAACGGCTTGGCCCCACCACCGAAGATGGAGCCGCGGTAGGGCAGCAAGCGGTAGCGAGTCTTTTCGCTCATTCGAGCGGCGACTTCGTCCGGTGATCCTGGAACGTAGAAGTCGAGGTCTTGTGTCTTGGGCATGGCCCAGGCTACTCCGCGCGACGCGAATCAGGCGACTGCGGCTCGCAGAGCTTGCTCGTCGCGCACCAGATCGTCGACGCGGCCAACCCGTGCGCCGACTTCGCGCAGCTTGCCAACCAGGGCTTCATAGCCACGGTCGAGGTGGTAGATGCGCAGCACTTCGGTCATGCCACCTGCGGCCAATCCGGCGATGACCAGGGCGGCTGAGGCGCGAAGGTCGCTGGCCATGACGCTGGCGCCGGTCAGTCCGCCGCCCCCGCGCACGGTCGCGGTGTTGCCGTTCAGCTCGATATCGGCGCCCATGCGGCTCAATTCAGGCACGTGCATGAAGCGGTTCTCGAAGATGGTCTCTTCGATGGTGCTGGTGCCGTTTGCCAGAGTGGCCAGCGTCATCAGCTGCGCCTGCATGTCGGTCGGGAAACCGGGGTGCGGCCGAGTGCTGAAGTTCATCGGCTGCAGAGGGCCATCGCGGCGCAGGCGGATCGATGTCGGGCCAACGTCGATCTCGCAGCCGGCGGCTTCGAGCTGCGCGATGAATGCGGTGCACAGGCTGGGATCGGTGTCCGTGACCACGACGTCGCCTCCGGCAGCAGCTGCGGCCGCCAGGTAGGTGCCTGTCTCGATGCGGTCGGGCAGAATGCTGTACGGCCGGCTTGCGGGAGTGAGCCGGGGAACACCCTGAACCACCAAGGTTGAGGTGCCGGCGCCTTCGATGCGGGCGCCGAGCGTGATGAGGAAGTTGGCTAGGTCGACGATCTCGGGCTCGCGAGCGGCGTTGTCGATCACGCTGGTGCCGTCGGCGAGGACCGCAGCCATGAGGATGTTCTCGGTGCCGGTGACGGTGGGCATGTCGAGCCGGATTTCGGCGCCGCGCAGCGTTGGAGCCACACCGTGGATGTAGCCACCGGACAGCTCGAATCGGCAACCGAGTGCCTCGAGGCCCTTGAGGTGTTGGTCAATGGGGCGGGAGCCGATGGCGCAGCCACCTGGCAGGGAGACCTTGGCCTCGCCATGTCGAGCCAGCAACGGGCCCAGGACGAGGACAGAGGCGCGCATGCGTCGCACGACGTCGTAGGGCGCCTCGGAGAATGCGATGCGCGTGGTGTCCAGACGGGTGGTGGTGCCGGCCAAGCTGGGGCAGCCGATGCGGCCCAGCAGCGAAAGGGTGGAGCTGATGTCCGCCAGCTGCGGGACGTTGGTCAGTCGGTGTTCGCCGGGGGCGAGCAACGTGGCAATCAGAATGGGCAGCGCCGCGTTCTTGGCACCGGAGATCGGGATGGTCCCGTTGAGGGTTTGGCCTCCCTCAATGACAATTTTCTCCATACCGGGGACTCCTGAGGCGCGTAGATTCGGGTAGTTAGGGGCTTGGCTGCAATTGCGCAACCGACCCGTTGACCTATTCAGCAGAACTCGTGCCACAGACGCCCTTTCCTCGCGAAGGTGCAGGAATTGGGCACATTGTGGCGATCGCCTGCATCTAGTCGGCAACAAGGATCTACAGGCAACAGAAATGCATTTCGGAAACGAAGACATGAGGTGCTGTTGATCACCTGGATGATCATTGCGATGGCCGCATTTGCAGGCGACATGCACGCCGGCATTCCGGTCGACGCCAGTGTCTTGCTGGGCAACACGGTGTTCTTGGAGCACGGTTGGTCGGCCCCGGTTCTGGACGGAAACGGCGGCAATGTTGCGGTCTATGTGGGCCATGGGGACCAAGACGCGCGAGACTGGATGCTGGGCCGCATGCGCGACCGCGGTACTCCTGCCCTGCCCATCGGAGCCGAGGAGTCCATGGGGAATGGCCACAACGTCGCCGCATTCCGCGACGGCAACGTCGCTGTGGTTGTGGAGCGTCCCGGCGGTCGCGCCCAAGAGCTCGCGACGGTCTTGTTCGAAGCCATCGAAGACGAAGTTCCATGGCCACAGTCCCCCATGGTTCAGGTGCAGGGCGTGCATGTGAGCGTCGACGGCTTGTGGGCCAATGTCGCCATCCGGCCGGCACCCTCGGTCGAGCCTGGCAGCTTGATTCCTCGGCCCATTCGCGTCATTCCAACGGGTTCGAATGCCGCCGTGCTGGGGCATGAAACCCATCGAATGACTGTTGTGGTGTGGGACCGATACGGGCGAACCGCCACGCAGATCTGGACGCAGCCCGTGCCTCAGGCGGCCAACGAGTAGGCCGCTAGTCCTTTCGGCGTTTGGTCCAGTCTTTGTCCGGGTGGTCCAGCGCCCACTGAAGCCTTGCGACCATGCCTCGGACGGCGCCGACCTCTTTCTTGGATAGGCCGGCCTTCTGCAGGCTGGCTCGTGCGGTCTGGCCGACCTTTTGTGGGCTGGCGGCACGGGTGTAGCCGACCCGCTGCAGCAGCTTCACAAGCTCGACTGCCGCCGGCTCGAGATCTCCAAGCTCGGCGCGGGCATCTCGGTCGAGCGGCTCGCGATGGGTCGCCGTGGGGCGCTTCTTACCGTGCCCGCCAAGCATGCGCCCGGTGGCCTCGACGCCGCGCTCTCGGGCCTCGTCAAACAGTGCGTGGGCGACCAGCAATACGGCCTGACCCAGGTTCAAGCTGGCATGTTCTGGGGTGCGAATGCGCAGGATCGCCTCGGCGCGGTCGACGGCGACTTTGTCCAAGCCGAAGTCTTCGCGCCCGAACAGCACGGCGGTGACCACATCATTCGGGGCATCGAACACTTGTCGGGCCACTTCGCGCTCGTCGATCACGCTCTGAGTGCCTCCGCGATGTCTGGCGGTCGATGCGATGACGCGATGGACTCCATCGAGCGCCTCGTCGAGAGTGTCCACGATGCTCATCTGATCGAGAAGATCGGAGCAACCGGGCGCCATCCAACGCGCCCGCTCTGGATCGAAGGCGGGAGGGGCCACCAAGATCAGCCTGTGAAGACCCATGTTCTTCATCGCACGGGCCGTGGCACCCACGTTTCCGGGATGCTGGGGCTCGATCAAGATGACGACCACTCGGTCGAGTGCCGACGTCAACGGGGGCGCGCGATGAACCGGCCTCTGCTGGGCAGCCGCATTGCGCGGTGCCTCAGGCTCATTTCTTGCCGCCGCCAAACAGTCCGGCGAGCCATGCAAAGAAGCGACCCAACAGTCCGGGCTGTGCTTCGTCGGCCTTGGCGGGGACCTGCTTCTCTTCGGACTTGTCGTCCTTGGCCTCGGCTTTGTCGGCCGCCGGCTTGGCCTTTCCGATGGACGGTTTCGCTGAGAGCCCGCTCTTGGGCATGCTCAGCGGCGCCGCCTTCTTCACTGCCTTCTTCTTCTTGCGCCTCTTCTTCTTTTTCTTCTTCTTGCGCCGCTTCTTTCCGCCGCCCTCTGAGTCGCCAAGCTTGAGGCGGGACTCGACGAGTGCACCGGTGTCGCGGTCGCGAGCAGTGAGATTGAGGATGCCTTCAGAGTCGATGTGGAAGGTGACTTCGACCTTGACCTGGCCCTTGGGGGCGTCTCGAATGCCACTGAAGACGAACGTACCGAGCATCTCGTTCTCGGCGACGTACTTGGACTCGCCTTGGTAGATGCGCAGCATGATGGAGCGCTGACTGTCCTTGGACGTCGTCAGGGTTCGTGTCTTGTAGTCGGGCAGCGGCTGGTTCTTGGCGAACAGCACGTGCATCGTGCCATCGACCTTGTTGATGCCGATGGCCATTGGAAGCACGTCCAACAGCGTCATCTCGTGCGCGCTGGACTTGCTCGAGAGGCTGTGGGCCATGATGGCCGCGCCGATGGCAACCGCTTCGTCGGGGTGCACCTTTTCGGAGGGGGCCTTGCCGACCCATTCCTGCAGGCGCGTACGCACCAGAGGCATGCGCGACTGGCCGCCGACGAGCAGAATTTCGTCGACCTGCTCTTTGGTGGAGCCGGCTTCGCCAAGAATTCGTTCGCAGGTGTCGATGGTGCGCACGACCAGATCGTTGGTGAGGCCCTCGAGGGTCTCGCGGCTGATCCTCATGTCGAGGTCGACGACTGTGCCGTCCTCGTCGGTGGCGACCTTGTCCAGCTTGATGCGGGCTTCGTCGACGGAAGACAGCTTGATCTTCGCGGCTTCGGAGGCCGTTCGGATGGCTGCGACAGCCTGACGATCGTAGGAGAGGTCGATGCCTTCGTTGTCGGCGACCTCGCCCAAGATGTACTGCATCAGGTGGTCGTCGAAGTCGACACCGCCAAGGAACGTGTCGCCGCCGGTCGCGATGACCTCGAAGATCTTGTCCTTGATGTCGATGATCGAGATGTCGAACGTGCCGCCGCCGAGATCGTAGATGGCGACGCGCTGGTTGAGCTTGCGGCCGAGACCGTAAGCAAGCGCCGCTGCCGTCGGCTCGTTGAGCACGCGCAGCACCTTGAGGCCAGCAAGCTTGCCTGCCGAGCGAACCGACTGACGCTGCCTGTCGTTGAAGTACGCCGGAACCGTGATGACGGCCTGGTCTACTTCTTCGTCAAGGGCGTCCTCGGCGTTCTCTTTGATGTGCTGGAGCACAGCCGCAGAGATCTGCTCAAGGGTGAAGACTTGGTCTGCCACCTTGATGAGCACTTCGGAGGACTCGCCTTCGACGAGCTCGTAGGTGAACACTTGGCTCACGTTCTCCATCTGTTTGGAGCCGAATGAACGGCCAATCAAACGTTTGGAGCTGGAGACCACCTGAGAGGCGTCCTCCTTTTCGTGTGCTTGTGCGGCTGTACCCACGAGTCGGTTTCCCGACTTGTCGATCGCGAACACCGATGGAATGGTCTTTTGCCCATTCTTATAGGTGATCAGTCGAGGCTTGCCGTTCTCGATAAACGCGGCACACGAGTTCGTCGTGCCGAGGTCGATGCCAATGGCCCTTCCCATGTGTACCCTGCCACTCCCCATTTCGCGGACACGCATCCCGCGCGGAGACCCTGTCTAGCACAGCGGCAAAACACGGGTCAACGAGACTGGGGCTGTGTGCCCGGGTGCGCCCTATGGGGTTACTCTTTGCGCGTTCCGAGGCCGCGTGGTGCGTCGGGCTGCGGAGGACGGAATGGGGCGAAAGGGCCGGGATCTTGCTGCACGGTTCAAGGCGGCGATGGATGACGACGCCTCGCAACGGCAGACTGATCAACAAGCGCGTGAGTTTCGACTCGAAGAGGGGCGAAGGGCGCGCGACGAACTGTTCGCGGATGTCATCGCGTTCTCAGAGGCGGTCGGGTACGTCACAGCGGAGCGCGGCGCATCGGGAGTGTTGCTGACCGCGGGTGCCAAGACCCTGATGTTCGAGGAAATGGGTGAGGGCGAGCGGGTAAAGCTCGTCTTCGAGAACTCCGAAAAGGGGCAACACCGCCTGTTCCGCATCGGCGAAATTGATCGCTGGGCGTGGAGCTTCATGCGCTACGGCCGTGAAGAGCGCATGTTGTTCTGGGATGACGGACTCGAAGAGTTGTGTGTCATTGCGCTCGGACTCGCGCGTCCTGGAGAGCAGACCGCGTCTTCCGCACCGATTGACAGTGGGGACACGGACGATGAGAAGGCCGGCGAGGGGCCGGCCAAGCCCAAGCGCTCGCTCTAGCAGGTTTTCGGACTGCTAGTAGATAGTCAGGAGCACGACGCCGATTGCGCGCTCGGACGCGGCTTCGACGCGGAAGATCATGTCGTCGATGCGAACGACCTCACCGACCTTGGGGATGTGCCCGAACTTCTCGAGCAGCATGCCGGCGACCGTCTCGTAGTCTCCGGCCGGAAGCGGGCGGCCCAGGACCTCTTCGAGGTGTTCGACCTCGGCGCGGGCAGGGACTCTCCAGCGCTTGTCGTCGATCTTCATGATCGTGTGCTCGTCTCGTTCCCGCTCATCGCGGATCTCGCCGACAATCTCTTCGAGCAGGTCTTCGACGGTGACGACGCCGACGGTGCCGCCGTACTCGTCCACGACCACTGCAAAGTGCTCGGGCGAGCGCCGCATGTCGTTGAGCAGGGCATCGACACGCTTGCTCTCGGGAACAAAGGGCACCGATCGCACCATCTGCTCGAGGGTCTGGCCGTCACGATTTCCGAAGAGAAGATCTTGGGCGTGCAGAACGCCAACGATGTTGTCGACACGTTCACGGAACACGGGAATCCGGCTGTGGCCGCTCTTGAGCGCCACGGTGATCGCGTCGTCCACGGTGGCGTTGGATGCGACGCCGTGCACGTCGATCAGCGGGGTCATGACCTCCTCGACGGGCGTCTTGGTGATCTCGAAGATGCTGCGGATCATTCGCGTCTCTTCGGGGTCGATGTCCGGGTCCTCGAGCAGATCGAGGATCTCGGCGCGAGACAACGCGGTGGATTCAGCTTTTCCGGTCAGGCGGCGCAGCGCTCCTGCCCAATGTGTCACCACCCAAAGCAGTGGTGCGAACAGCCCCTGAAGGGCGCGGAGGGGAAACGCCACCACCGGCGCGATCGTGTTGGCGTGGTACTGGTACACCGTCTTTGGCAGTGCTTCGCCAAGAATGAGAGCAAACGGGACGAACGCGAGGGCGACCACCCACTCCGAATGCACGCCGGCACCGTGGAGCATGCTGGACACCAAGAATGTGCCGCTGATGACGCACAGGTTGGTGCCGATCAGGCACGTACCGAGCAGCAGTTCTTCGTGCTCTAGAAGGTCGAGGGCGATGGCGGAGCCTCGGTGGCCTTCCTCTTTTCGCGTCGTCAGGCGGGTGCGGTTGGCGCTGACCATGGCGATCTCGGACCCGCTAAAGAAGCCTTGCAGGCCCAGGCATGCCAGTACGAGCGGTATTCCGGCGATGGGACTCAAGACACCGCCTCTTGGTTCGCTTCGGGGGCTTCCACCACGAAGATCTCCTTGATGCGCCGGCCTTCCATTGCACCCACGGTGAACTGGTGTCCGTCACAAAGGACCTGGTCACCCGACTTGGGCAGGGTGCCGAGCTCGTGAAAGACGAATCCGCCGATGGTGTTGTAGTCCCCTTCGGTGAGCTTGATTCCGGTCTCTTCGACGAAGTCCTCGATGTCCATCCAGCCCTTTACCGAGATGGTGCCGGGACGGACGCGCATGATTTCGCGTTCCTCTTCGGCGTCGTGGTCGAGCAGCTCGGCCAGCAGATCATCGAGGGTCACCAAGCCGACCAGAGTGCCGTGTTCGTCGACCACAAAGGCCATGTGGGTCTTGGACTGCAGGAACTCGCGCAGCATGTCGTCGGCAGGTTTTGAGGCGGGCACGAACTGGGTCTGGAACAGCAGCGACCTGAGCTCTCGCGGTGTGTTGGGCGGCGCCGATCGATAGCCGAGGAGGTCTTTGAGCAACAGCACACCGACAATGTCATCGGGTCCGCGCCGATAGATAGGGACACGGCTGAATCCGGCCTCGCGACACAGGCGCAGCAAGCGGCTCCAGCCGATGTTCAGCGGCACTGCAAAGACGTCCGGTCGCGGTGTCATGACCCGCTCAATGGTGAGGTCGTCGAATTCGAATACCGCCTCGACGATTTCGTGTTCGCGGCGGTCGACGTCGCCCTTTGCGGCGCTCTCTTCGATGATGTCGAGAATCTCGTCTTCTTGGAGACGCTCGTCCGTGGGCTTGTCCTCGACCTTGAACGCCTTGCTGCCTAGGCGAACGACGGCCCCGACCAGGATGCGAATCGGCAACACGAGATAGTAAAAGCCAGTCAGCGGCCATGTCGCGAGCTCTGTCCACCGGCTGTTGAAGCGGAATGCCAGCACCTTGGGTGTGATCTCCGAGAACAGCACCAACAGGGGCGTCAACACGCCGATTGTCAGCAGGCCCCGCACCAGGTCGCTTGAGCTCGCCAATGCCGCGAACGATGCGGCGAGCGCTGCAATGGCGACGTTCACTGTCTCGTTGCCCGTGAGGATGGTCGTGATCAGTCGCCCACGCTGATCGAGCAACCAGGCGCTCTGTCGATCGGTACGCGTGCCCTTTCGCAGTCTCTGTCGCTCGACCTTCTGCAGCGAGAACATCGCCGTCTCGGTGCCCGAGAAGAAGAACGAGAGTGCAAACAGAAGGAACATGAGCGCGATAGCCCATGGGAGGCGCTCTGGGTCCAGATTGACGTTCGCTCCGGTCGCGGCAAACGGTGTCATGTGGACGACCCGAAGTGCGAGAACGGGGGTGTTGGCCACGCCATTCCCTTTAGCTGAATGCGTCCGTCGGCAGTCAGTGTGCCAATTCGGGTCAGCTGCACCCCCCGTTCTTCGGCCAGATCGCGCAGGGCGTCAGCATTCTCGGGGTCCGACGCGAACAACAGCTCATAGTCGTCGCCGCCCGCCAGCATGAGCTGCATGGGGTCAGGTGCGTCGTCGAGAGCTGGGTGCTGGTCCAGCATCGTGGGATCGACCACAGCGCCTGTGCGCGATGCGCGGCAGAGTCGGAGCAAGTCGGCGCGCAGACCATCGGACAGGTCCATGGTGGCGCTCGCCAGCCGTAGGCGCGCCAAGTCGAGTGCAAAGTACAGCGGTGGATCGGGACGGCGCAGTGCAGCCAGACATGCCTCGGGAGGCTGACGCAGTGCGTATCCGCCGGCGGCGAGACCGGGGCTTCCGGTCACCCAGATTTGCTGGCCTGGCCGGCCGGCATCGCGTCGGAGCGGCTTGTCGACACACTGTCCGCCCATGGTGACGGACACCACCACGGGTCCCGGACTACGCGTTGTATCGCCGCCCTGCAACGCGACGCGCCACTTGTTTGCGGCAGCTGCGACTCCACGTCTGAACCCGGTGATTTATGGGTCATCAATGGGCTGAGGCAATGACAGGGAGAGCAGCATCCATTCCGGCAGGGCTCCCATTGCGGCCAAGTCGCTGACCGAGACCGCAACAGCCTTGTAGCCAACGTGTTCAGCGCTCAGGCGACGATTGAAATGCACGCCCTCGACCAAGGTGTCAACGGTGATCGCAGTACCACTGGGCAGCACCGCGGCGTCGTCGCCGGGACCTACCTTGGCGCCCTGGAGCTGGGAGGGGACTGCATCGAGGAGTGTCTGGATCACTCGATGCTCAGGGTCCTCTTCATCGGAGGAGGGGGGTTCCAGTCAGGGTGCTCCGTAGGCGTTTGCACCTATTCTAACAGGCTCGGCAAGCTGCTCAAATGCGCGCGCCCGGTTGGCGCCTCACTCTGGAGCGGCACCCTCGTCCGGCGTGGGCTCGCAGCCTTGGGGCAGCGTTCCGTCTTCGAGGGCCGCACATGGGTCGGGAACGATGATGACCGGCTCGGGTTGCACCTGGAAAATCTTCTCGCGGTCGATGGAAAGGATGCGGAAGACGCGGTCTGCGGCGAGAGTCTCGGCGTCAAAGCCGCTCGTGCCCGTGCCGGATTGTTGGAGATCGACGGCGAGCAGGGCATCGCGGAACTCAAACCAAGTCTTGGCGTCGCTCATGGCCGCCGCGGCGACCAGCTGGCCGGCATCGACGCTGACGGCCTCGAGTGAGTTCGGGCTGTGTCCGATGGTGGCGCGGAAGTTGTCCGCGAAGTTGATGGAGGCGGTGTCGTATTCGGCGAAGCTGTCCACGAAGAAGCTGCCACGAGTGGGTTCGCCACCCGCGCCTACGATGTCGGTGCTGTTCCAACCCGACAGGCCCAGCAGGGTCACGGTTGGGGCGTCCTTGATGGGGACGAACTCGCCCATCGGGTACTCCTCGACCGCCAGCGCCGCTGCTGCAAGAGGCACTCGGCGCGCGTTGTCTGGAATGAATAGGCCCTCGAAGTTGATGATCGGTGGCAGCACGACGGTGTCCGGGTTTCCGCCGTTCTCCTCTGCTTCTTCTTTGAGGTCCTTGAACTCGCGCCAGCGCTCTTCGTAATCCTTGAAGGTGAGCTCCTTTGCGAAGGGGCCCAAGTTGGTCGAGGTCGGGTCGTAGAACTTTTCAGCGGCGATGGTGCCTTCACGCTTCTCGACGGATCTGCGGAACGCCTCGGCGCTGCGGTGGCCGTAGCCGTTGTCGGGAGCGAAGATGGCGAAGCTCTTCATCTCTTTTTCGGCCATCGTGAATTCGACCAGGGCCTCGACCTGGGCGTCGGCGGTCACCATGGCTTGGAGCGTCCAGTCCCGTTCAGCGTCATGGGCCAGTGCCTGGGACAGCGAAATGAGGGGCACTCCCAGTTCTTCGGCACGCGTGACGACCGCATCGGTCTCGGGAGTGAGCAGCGGCCCAACCACGGCGATGACCCCGTCTTCGAGCACCATCTTTTCGAGTGCGGCCACGGCTGTCTCGGCGGTGGAGCCGGAATCGACGAACAACAGGCGCCGCTTGGAGCCGGCGGCGGCGTATCCGAGCTCGAATGAGGCCTGGACCTGCTTGCCGGCAGCGGCGTACTTGCCTTCGAGGGGCAACAACAGGCCAATGCTGTTCGCGTTGATGCCGTGGCCCGAATCGATCATCTGCAGCAATGCGGCCGCGCCGCCGGCCAACGCCTCGTCTTCGCTCGCCTTTCCGACCAGCACCCGGGCTTCTTGCTCTCGACCTTGTTGCCAGGCCAAACGCGCTTGGTCCAAGACGGAAAGAGGCTCGGCAGTGTCTGCGGGCGGCGGGTCGGTGGGCTTGTCATCGGGTGGGGCGTCGACCGTGCCTCCGCGGGCGGCGCGCAGGGTGCTCTCGATTCGGGCCTCGACGGCAGGGTCCTCTTTGGCAAACTGCATGGCGCGTTTGGTGTAGTCGCGGACCGCCGAGGCGTCATTGACCTCGACCGCGCCGAGTGCGAGCAACAGGTAGCGGTCGGCGTTGATGGTCGCGGGGACGAACTTGTCCGAGATGTCGGTCAGCTTCTTTTTCGAACCCGAATCTGCACTGTCGAGAAGGGCGAGCCCCAAGCGCGCTCCGTCCAGCGCCTTGTTCTTGGATGTGTCGCTGAGCACCTTGGTGAACCAGGTGCGGGCATCGTCGGTGTTGCCGGCGAGTCGGTGTTGTTCGGCTGTGTGCAGCATGACCCATGGCAGGTCGTCTTCGCCGGTGTCGCCGGTCTGGATGGCATCTTCGAGCAGCCGAATGGCTTTGGTGCGGTCGGACTCGGCGTACGCGAGGGCGTCTTCGACGATGGCCGGCTGGGGAGGCCGGCGGCCAGCGCAGGCAGCGTCGGCCAGCGTCAGGACCGCGAGGAAAGGAAGGAGGCGGAAGTTCATGGTGGGGCTACTCGCGTCCCTTGACCGCGGCGTCAAATGCGCTGCGCTGTGGGTGGCAGTTTTCGGGCAGGATCTGGAGCCAGTCGCGCAGAATGCCCTGCTCGGACTCGGAGAGGTTGACGGGGATCTCGAGCGCTACCTGCAGGTGCAGATCACCCCGGCCCTTGCGGCCCACTCGGGGCAAGCCGCGCGCGGCAAGTCGGAAGATCTTTGCCGGTGATGTGCCCGCTGGAATTCGGATGGTCGTGGCGCCCTCGAGTGTGGGGACTTCGACGTCAGCGCCCAAGGTGAGTTCCGCGTAGGTCAGTGGCAGCTCCACGAGTACGTCGTCGCCTCGGCGCCGGAAGAGTCCGTGTTCAGCGACGTTCACCACTACAAACAGGTCACCCTCGGCTCCGCTTCCGCTCGGGCTGTTGCCCTTGCTCTTGAGCTTGAGTTTTTGGCCCGTGGCCACGCCGGCGGGAACCTTGACTGTGAGCGTGTCTTCGATGGATTGGCGGCCCTCGCCGCTGCATCGATTGCACGACTTGGCGATGGTGAAACCGTTGCCTTCACAGTGGTAGCAAGACGTTCGAAACAGCCGGGGACCGGAGGAACGGCCACTGCCGTCGCAGACGCTGCACACCTCGCGCCCGCCGTCTGGGTCGGCGCCGTCGCCGCCGCACAGCTTGCACCGCACCTTGCGGGGCACGATGATTTCTTTGTCGATGCCCGATGCGACCTCTTCGAGGGACAAGCTGATGGTGTAGCGCAGGTCTTCGCCCGCTTGGTTCTTTTTGCGGCCACGGCCGAAGAGGTTGCCGAACATGGCTCCGACCACGGCGTTGAGTTCCTCGGGGCGGGGCGGTCTGCCGTCGGGGTTGTACAGCGGACCGAGCCGGTCATAGCGCGCGCGCTGATCGGGGTCGCCGATGACTCGATAGGCCTCGGTGATGTCTTTGAAGTGCTGCTCGGCTTCGGGGTCATCTGGATTTCGGTCCGGATGCCATCGCATGGCTAGCGAGCGATACGACTTCTTGATCTCGTCCTGCTGTGCGTTTCTCGGTACGCCCAGCACGTTGTAGTAGTCACGGTTCGACATGTGTCCCATTTAGGTCTCGCGGTCCTTAATCGGTCTCAAGGCACCTGCTAGGCGCGCGATCACCGCGTCAGAAACTGGAAAGCCGGAGTCGCTCAGAGCGATTCGGTGAGTGGTACGGAGCAGCAGGCCCGCCTGTTGCAGCAGGGCGACTTCATCGTGGTCAACCGCCATGCCAGTCCGTTCGGCCAGCCAGCCGTGATCGACTCCTCGCGGGGTCCGCAGCACACTCACCAGAATGTCGCTCGCGCGTTCGTGCGCTGTTGGCCTCTCGATGTCGGCTGTGGGGTCAGCCGTGGACAGGTAGCCCTCGATGTCGCGAAGGTTGGAGTAGCGCCGTCCATCTGGAAGGTAGCCGTGAGCCGACGGACCGATGCCCATGTACGGTGCGTCCGTCCAATACAATTGGTTGTGTCCCGACCGGTGGCCAGGTCTTGCGAAGTTGCTGACCTCGTAGCGCTCGAGCCCTGCCCCGCGCAGGGTCGACACGATGGTGTTGTACATGTCGGCCCATAGGTCGGGGTCAATGGGCTGCATGCGGCCGGCAACCCGTGCTCGCTCGAATGGGGTGTTGGGCTCGAAGGTCAGCCCATACAGCGACATGTGTGGCGGGTCATGCCCAAGCATCGCCTCGAGATCCCGGTGCACATCATCGAGGGTCTGCCCTGGCACTCCGAAGATGAGATCGATGGACCAAGTCGGCACGGCGTCTTTGACACGAGCGATGGCTCGTTCGGCCACTGCCGCGGTGTGGAGGCGGCCGAGCAGGGCTGCGTGGCGGTCGTGCAGACTCTGGACGCCCAGCGAAATTCGGGTGAGCCGCGGGTGTGCCGTCCAATCGCCGTCGATGTCCTCGGGATTGCACTCCATGCTGATCTCTTTGGCATCGGGAGCGAGCTCGAGCAGCGCTGCTAGCTGCGCTTGTGGAAGCCGGCTGGGAGTGCCTCCGCCCAGGAATACGGTGGCGGGTGGGCCCTCGAACATCGGGCCGCGCTGGGCAAACTCGCGGTGCAGGGCTGCCACGAACTCTGCCCAGGGAGTCTGGCGGGGCTCCTTGCGCACAAAGAAGCCGCAGTATGGGCAGATGCCGCGGCACCAGGGGACGTGGATGTACAGGCCCCAGTCGGTCGTGGGGTTCATCCGCTGCTGGTGGATTCTTCGGCTCGGCGGGCAATGAGCGTGGCCGCAGTGGGCAGGCCGCGATTGGCGGCGAGACGCTTCATGAAGCTGGGAACGAGCCGGCTGGTTCGCAGACGGACCTCGTAGCAGAGCAGGCTCTTTTGGGGGTCTTCGTCCCAGCGCGTGACCTGCCAGCCGCCTTCACCGCCGCGCACAGCCCCGCCGCTCTCGTTGCTGACCATGCGGAAGGGCAGCCACGACTTGTTCGCGTAGTGCCAGTGACGCACCTGGTAGCTGCTCACGACGCCCTTGGTCGTGATCTGAAAGTCGGCGTCATAGACGTCGCAGGCGTTTCCTTTGGCCAGGGTGACGCTGCGGCTGGCCGTGATGTAGGGAAGAAAATCGACGTATTGGTCGAAGGCGAGGATGTGCTTCCACAGGATGTCCGGCGGCGCGCTCGCCAGCACCGCTGCCACGCCGGTATCGGAGGAGCCCGCAGGTCCGTGCCGAAAGACTGTGTCTCCGGCGCGCAGCAATGTGCGCTCCTCGCGGGTCCACGGGCGGCGATTTGGGGCCTCGGTCGCGTGTCTTGAGTGCGCATCATCGACCGCGTGGCGGCCGAAGAGTGCTCCCAGAGAGTGGCGACGTTTGATCATTGGATGGGCTCCACAACTACCTCTACGAGTCCACGCCTCACAACTTTGCACAATGCGGCCTCAACGTCACCCGCTGTGACCTGCTGCAGCTGCCGGCGGTAGCCTCCGATTCCCGAGGGCAGGCCATATCGCTCGGCAAGGGCTGCATCGGCCGCGCGTCCAGACGCCCGCTGAAACGCCATCGCCGCGTGACCAGCCAACATTCGCTTGTATCGCGACACCTCGACCTCGGTCGGCGGCGCGTCCACGACGTTGAGCAGCTGCTGTCGCAACGCTTGCCTGGCCTCGGCGCTTCGCTTCGGATCGGTGGCAATGCCCACTTGAAACACGCCGCCGGGAAGTCCTTCGGACGAGTGCGCCCAGACGCTGTAGGCCAGTCCGCGCTCTTCTCGCAGGGACATGAAGAGGCGTCCGCTTTGTCCGCCCAAGACCGCACAGCCCACGTCGAGCGCCGCTTTGTCGGGGTCGGAGAGGCGCGCTCCCCGCGTGGCGATGACGATCTGGGTTTGCTCCCGCCCAGCTTGGCGCTTGTGCAGCGCTGCCCGTACGGCACCTGGGGTCACATCTCCTGCTGTCACGGGTCGGCCAGCAGGCAAGGGATCAAGCCATTGTGAACACACCTCGATCACCTCGTCGGGGTCCACTCCTCCAGCGACTGCAACCACTAGGTTGTCGGCTGTGCATTGCCGCTCGTGCCAGCGATGCAGTGTGCCTGGGCCGATGCGCATCAGTGACGCCTCGGTGCCATAGCGCGGAAGCCTCCACGGGTGCCCTCTCCACAGCGCCCCCCACATGGCTTGGCTGGCCACACTCGAAGGGCGGTCCGCGACCGTATGGACTTCTTCGATGAGCTCTTCGCGGACGCGCTCCCATTCCGCTCGATCAAAGCGCGGTGCGGTCATCACTTGACCAGTGAGCTGCAGGGCCCGGGCGCAGTGGCTCGCGGGAAAGGAGCCGCGGAGTCCGATGGTATTTCGCCCAGCGATGGCATCCATGGTCCCGGCGATGGCGTCGATCGCTTCGCCGAGGCTGGTCGCGTCGAGCTCGCCGGCTCCCAGCGTCAGCATGCGTGACCACGCGGCACTCATGCCTGCGATTCGGCTGGTCTCTGCGAGCGCGCCGCCGAGTCCGCAGACACGAACAGCCATGATCGGGCTGTCGTCTGGCAGCACCAGAATGGTGGCGCCGGAATCGGTCACATGCTTGATGCGCGAGCTCCGGATTTGGATGGGGCGCGTGGTCACCGCCTTCAACGCATGCTCGATTTCGCCGGGCTTGAGGTCCTGGTCGAGGGCCAGCACGCTGCATCGCTGCGGGGTGAGGTAGGTGGCGGCT
>Ga0114932_10002170_pt1 | contig 21116 bp, 17 predicted proteins | sample 2SBtaG_2_FD_87286 | JGI IMG/M metagenome (GOLD analysis project Ga0114932, IMG submission 87286) | Deep subsurface microbial communities from Kolumbo volcano to uncover new lineages of life (NeLLi) - 2SBTROV12_ACTIVE470 metaG | ecosystem: Environmental > Aquatic > Marine > Volcanic ... | reverse complement strand
TTATATCGTAACGGCCCTTAAAGCCTATCGCGCCAAAAGTCGTTCTCACCCTACTATGCAGGCACAGGCTTCGTCTCTAAGTGACGCTGACATGGAAAACATCGCGGCTTACTTCAAGACTCTGGGTAAGCACTAGCCTTAAATCAACACACCCACGCAACATAACGATTACAGCCTGACCCAACAGGAGTTCCATCTGTCATGATTAGAACGATCCATTTCGCGTTACCGCTCACACTTGCGTTATCCGTCATCACCTCGCCCGTTGTCGCAGGTGGGGACCCTACTGTCGGGAAAGAAAAGTCAACGCTTTGTGCGGGCTGTCATGGTGCTGACGGTAACAGCGCCAATCCTCAGTTCCCCATTCTCGCCGGGCAATACCCTGAGTACTTGATTCGTGCACTGATGGATTATAAATCTGGCGCGAGGAATAATCCCATCATGAAAGGCATCTCGACTGGACTGTCTCCGGATGACATGCGTGACTTAGCCGCCTACTTTGCTTCACAACCCTCAGCGCTTTCCAGCCCCACCACCTGGTAAAACGGTCGTCGTACCGTTGTTTCTTCCATTCCCAGTCGGATTCTCAAGGCCGGCGTCCTTTGCACTAAACTGACGATCACTCGTCAGGTGCCCCACCGACACCCCTAGACTAAGAACGGTGACTCATGAGCCACTTTATTGACCAGATCATCGAAGCTGCCCTAGAAGAAACTCCTGGTTTAAAGGTCACCACACGTTTTCCACCCGAACCTAACGGGCACCTTCATATTGGCCATGCAAAATCCATCTGCCTGAACTTTGGGATGGCGGAAGCTTATGGGGGAAAGTGCTTCATGCGCTTTGACGATACAAACCCCCTCAAAGAAAGCTCTGAATACGTCACCGCCATCATGACCGATGTGCGCTGGCTGGGATTTGACTGGGACGACAGGCTGACACATGCCTCGGATTACTTCGAATCACTTTACGCTTGGGCGGTAGAGTTGATTCGAAACGGAAAAGCTTACGTGTGTTCGCTCAACAGTGAGGAAATGCGCATTTCACGTGGCACACTCACGCAGCCTGGGAGTAACAGCCCCTATCGGGATCGTTCCGCTACTGAAAATCTTGATCTCTTTGCGCAAATGCGCGCGGGAGACTTCCCTGATGGTGCGCATGTTTTGCGGGCGAAAATCGATATGTCCTCACCCAACATGAACCTGCGCGACCCAACGTTGTATCGCATCCGTCATCAGTCTCACCAACAAACCAACAGTGAATGGTGCATCTACCCGATGTACGATTACACGCACGCGCTATCCGACGCGCTTGAGGGTATAACCCATTCATTGTGTACACTGGAGTTTGAAGACCACCGCCCGCTGTATGACTGGGTGTTAGATCACACCACTGCACCCTGCCATCCTCAACAAATAGAGTTCTCACGCCTTGAATTGGACTACACGGTCATGAGCAAGCGCTTACTGACTCAGCTGGTAAACGCCGGTGCTGTTGACGGTTGGGATGATCCCCGAATGCCGACACTGGCGGGAATGCGCAGGCGCGGGTACCCACCCGCCGCCATTCGAGATTTCTGTAATCGAATCGGCGTAACGAAGAAAAATCAACGCATAGAAATGAATGTCCTTGAACAATGTGTCCGGGAATCTCTGGAACCCACAACACAGCGTGCACTCGGTGTCCTACGACCAATAAAATTAATTATCGACAACTATCCCGATGGAGTTTTCGAAGCATTTGATATTCCCAATCACCCGAGTGACCCGTCTGCTGGAAGTCGGGAGGTAATGTTTGGACGCGAGATCTATATAGACGAGGCCGACTTTCTGGAGGACCCACCGCGGCGTTTCTTTCGACTCTCGCCAGGACGCGAAGTCCGACTGCGATATGCCTACTACGTAACGTGTGTTGGAGTCGACCGCGACTCCAGCGGTGATATCTCAGCTATCCATTGCACCTACGACCCTGACAGCCGTGGCGGTGGCACACCGGATAAGCGCAAGGTCAAAGGGACACTTCATTGGGTATCAGCAGCACACGCGCTACCGGCCCAGGTCAGACTCTACGAGCCGTTATTTGTTTCGAGTAACCCCTTGGAAGAACCCAATATTGAACTAACAGATCAATTAAATGCGACATCACGTACCATCATTCAGAACGCACAACTAGAATCCAGTCTAGAACATGCCCCTATCGCCATGCGTGTTCAACTGGAACGGGTCGGCTATTTCTGCGTTGATCCTGACACACAAAAAGATCAACTGGTTCTTAATCAAATCGTTGCGCTACGCGATTCTTTGCCACGCGACAAACCATCATGAAACGCCGTCAGGGCGAACCGTGGATGGCAGCAGACACCTACGCACGCTCCCTCAGCGGTCTGACCGTCAACTTGCTTGTCCACCAGATCGATGCGGCGCTTGATTTTCATGAGCGGGTTCTCCTGGTTAAGGCGATCTATAGCGACCCAGACTTTGCTGTTGTCCGCGGTTATGATGCCGAGTGGATGCTGCACGCCGATCACACCTACGACGAACACCCGGCGCGAAAGAGGCTTCAGGCCTTCCCACAACGAGGGGGCACCCTAGAACTACGTTTACATGGCTGTGACCCCGATGCCGCCGCACGACGCGCCCAGGCATTGGGATACGAGGTCATACAAACGCCAACCGACAAGGCTCATGGACTGCGTGAAACCTATCTCATTGACTCAGACGGATATCTTTGGGTACCAGATATGCCTGTAGGTGTCGTTTCAAAGCGCAACCACAATGTGTGACTCAAATGTTTGTATCCGTGCAGATCTCTTACGCATAATCGGCTAACCCGATTCCTAAGCAAACGACCCAGGCCATAAGCCATGTCAACACCACCTGAAACGCCTTTTCTGGAAGGTGAGTTTCGTCGCCGAGACCACTCGGTGCAACCCAGACTACTATGGCCAGAATATAAATCCACTCTGAACCGAGCACCCACTCAACCTTTGATTCCACTCTCACCCACTTTGTCGGAAATTACTGGGCCAACTTTTTCTCCACAGGATATCGCTCTAATCGATCGAGACTTGCTGCAAAATGCACGAATCGATCGCGACCCGTTGGGCGAACGAACTTTGCTTACGGGCCGCGTAATAGATCAAGATGGGACGCCCCTTTGCGCAACAAGGATAGAGATATGGCAAGCGAATGCCGCTGGGCGTTACCAACATGCGAGCGATAACTACCGGGCGCCACTTGACCCCAACTTCAGCGGCTATGGCTGCTGCCACACCGATGAATCGGGCAATTACGAGTTTCTCACCATTCGGCCGGGGCCTTACCCTTTTGCCAACGGTACCAATACCTGGCGCCCTTCCCATGTGCATTTTTCGATTTTCGGGCCCGCCTTTACGACTCGCCTGGTCACTCAGATGTATTTCGAAGGGGACCCTCTGATCCGGGACTGCCCGATGCTCAGCTCGATTCCCGATCGCGGTGCCCAGTCTCGGCTCGTTGCAGCGTTTGATAGGGAACGGTCGCGACCCTTTGACTGTCTCGCCTACCGCTTCGATCTGGTATTGCGTGGCCCGAAACAAACGCATTTCGAAAACCAACCGGATGGGTTGTAAATGATGTCACAAGATCCACTACACCATGAAACATCATCTCAAACAGTCGGACCCTTTGTGCACATTGGGCTCTATCCCGCAGTCTCCGGTATCGTGGCGCGTTCTCGCACTTATGGTAACCAGTTAGCCACCACGCAAGCATACGGCCAACGTATTCGAGTCGAAGGTCGAATCATCGACGGCAATGGCGAAGCGGTCCGGGACGCCTTGCTTGAATTCTGGCAAGCAGATGGACATGGCCGCTATGCACACCCCGCGGATCCTCAGGCGGCATCCGCGGACGCTGGACTGAGCGGATTTGGTCGTTCCGTGACTGATTCTGATTCGGGGATATGGACGTTAGAGTCAATTAAGCCTGGAGCAGTAACAAATCTTAGCCAACACTCCATGGCACCCCATATCAATCTTGCTTTGTTCGCACGCGGGCTAAATATTCACCTGCATAGCCGCATTTATTTTGACGATGAGGTAGAAGCAAATGCTGTCGATCCTGTGCTTCAGCACTGTGTGCCAGCTCCGCGCCGACAAACCCTCATCGCCCGCCGTCAGGAAACCACACAGGATCGATGTGTTTACCGATTTGATATGGTGCTACAGGGGGAAAACGAAACCGTATTCTTTGATTTCTGACCGCATTAAAAACGGAGGAATTCGTCCATACGCTCAAAGAACGCCTCGCTTTGCCGATGCTAGTTGAGATCAGAGAAAGTACGACCCTCACGCACCAACCGCTCTAGCAACGACGACGGATTCCAGAAGAAATCATCTGTCATCGCGTAATCCCTTAACAACTTGAGGATCTCATCTAACCCCGTTTCGTCCGCAAAATGCATTGGGCCTCCTCTCCACCGCGGAAACCCGTATCCAAAAACCTTCACCATATCGACATCCAACGGTCTCAGCGCAATGCCCTCCTCTAGCACCCGCGCTGCTTCGTTAATCATAGCCAGCATGACCCGATTCTGTATTTCTTTCACAGAAAAGAAACGTCGCTTAATGCCATGCCGCGCTGACTCAGTATGAACAATCTGTTCTACCTCTGAATTTGGTAGAACAGTTCCATCGGCCTGGTACACATACCAACCTCGACCACTCTTGCGGCCAAACCAACCGCGTTCACACAACCGATCTGCGATTTCCACGTAGCGCTCTCGCTGAGCGCGGGTGGGTGCCAAACGCTGCCGGTTCGCCCATCCAATATCCAACCCAGCCTGGTCCATAACTCGAAAGGGGCCCATCGCCATACCAAATGATTCCATCGCCTGATCTATCTCCCATGGCATCGCGCCGTCTTCAAGCATGTAATCGACCTGCTTACGGTAATGAAACAGTATTCGATTGCCAATAAATCCGTCACAAACACCAGCCAACACGCCGACCTTGTCTAAGCGACGCGCGAAGGCAAGGCAGGTCGCTACAACATGGGAACCCGTTTTCTCGCCTTTAACGATTTCAAGCAAGCGCATCAACTGCGCGGGCGAGAAAAAATGCAAGCCAATGACGTCTTCTGGTCGGGAGGTAACGGCTGCGATCTCATCGGTATTCAGATAAGAGGTATTGGTTGCCAGTATAGTTCCGTCCGGAGCGTGCTCATCAAGTTGCCGGAAAACTTCTTTTTTTATCTCCATGTCTTCAAACACGGCTTCAATAATAAGCTCGGTAGTCGACAAACAAGCGTAGTCCGTATCGGTCAACAAACGTTGACGCGCCGCAGTGTGGTCCGAAGAAGTCATTCGATCGCGCTCAACAAATGCCTGCAAGCCGGCTTCAATCCCCGCTCTAGCCCGGGCACTTTCTGCCAGAGTACGCTCCAAGAGCACCACATTGAACCCCGCCTTGAGCGCGCAAACCGCGATCCCGATTCCCATGGTGCCACCGCCCACAATGCCGAGATGCTGAATATCCCGAGGATGCGTGTTTTCCAGACCCGGAATTTTAGCCACCGCTCGTTCAGCGAAAAACGCGTGTCGAAGGGCGCGTGACTGAGATGATTTCCGTAATCCCTGGAATACGGCACGTTCGTTTCGAAGGCCTTCTTCAAAAGAAGCGCTCAAACCATATTCAATCGATTCCAGGGCCCTCAATGGGCTTTGCTGTCCCCTGGCCCGCCGAACGACGCGGGCCCGCTTCTCGGCAAAAACTTGAGTTGGTGGACTTTCTGGCAACGCTCTTTGACTCAACGGCACCGGCAACGGCGGTGACCCACGATTTACGAAGTCAATCGCAAACTTAATCTCATCACCTTCTATGATTGCATCAACCAAGCCAAGCGCAGCCGCTTCGTCGGCCTCCACGGGCCGGCCAGACGTCACCAAATCAATCGCAACGTCAATTCCCACCAGCCGGGGCAACCGTTGTGTACCCCCGGCACCAGGAATCAATCCCAGCTTCACCTCCGGCAAAGCCAACCGAGCCCCGCCCCCTGCGAGCCGATAATGACACCCCAACGCCAGTTCCAGGCCCCCGCCAAAAGCCACCCCATGAATCAATGCCACGACTGGTTTGGGGCAAGCCTCGATCAGGCGAATAACGTCCGGCAAACTCGGGGTTTGGGGTGCTTGATCGAATTCGCGGACATCCGCTCCGGCACAGAACGCGCGACCTTCACCGCAAAGGACCGCACCCTTGATCTCACTATCGGTTATAACTTTAGTTAACACCCGATCGAGTCCCAATCTGACAGAATGCGATAATGTATTCAGCGGTGGGTTAGACATCGTAATCACAGCAATCGCACCATGTTGTTCGAGGATTACCGGTGTTTGTTGATCTTGACTCATCACCTCTATCCAGAAATATAAAAAAGTGCCAACAAGCTTCAGCGCGTTAAAGTGCGGAGTCTACCAACCGCTTTATTGCTTATAGCCATATCTCACCGTAGAACGCCACATCAGACCCATCATGCCCAACAACAATACCCTGACAATCAACAATCTAAAACTTGAGTATCGCGCAATAGGTGACATCAGGTCATCCAAAGAAACTATCGTGATGCTCCATGAAGGCCTCGGCTGTGTTTCGCTATGGAATGACTTCCCCGAACGCCTCGCCGAGGCAACGGGCTGGCGAGTAATTGCCTATTCGCGCTGCGGCTATGGATCTTCGTCACCGTGCGACCTACCCCGCCCATTAACTTACATGCACGACGAGGCCTTCCAGGTACTCCCCGGCGTCCTCGACCGAGTGGGTTTCGATGGCGGGATCCTTCTCGGACACAGTGATGGGGCCTCTATTGCTGCTATCTACGCTGGCGCCCACAGCGATGAGCGCCTACGGGGCCTGATTCTAATAGCCCCCCATTTCTTTACCGAACCGGCAGGGTTGGAAGCCATTGAACGGGCCCGGATGGCATTCGTTGATGGCGATTTGCGCCCCCGCCTTGAGAAGCACCATAAGGGAAACGTCGACTGTGCATTCTGGGGTTGGTGTAACGCCTGGCTAGACTCGGGTTTTGAACAGTGGGATATTCGAAAATACTTGTCCGATATCTCTCAACCCGTGCTCGCAATACAAGGCGCCAATGACGAATACGGTAGCCTCGAACAACTTGACGAACTTGAGGCATCCTGCCGGGCACCCGTGACCCGGCTCATCATCCCCAACTGCGGCCATGCGCCTCACCGCGAAAAGCCGACAGCGACACTCAGTGCAGTTCAAACTCTGATTAATAGACTAGGGTAATTTTCTACACCTGTTCTTCACCTCACAACTGGTGCAGTACGGTCTTAATCGGTTCATAATTCAGCCATATTACAGATGCCCACTCGTTGACTTAATGCCAATGCAAATTAACTTCCAAACCCAACCCGAAAGTTATCGGCACTGGCACCTCGAAATTGATGGCGACGTCGCGACATTGTGGCTCGATGTCTCGGAAGACGACGGCCTATTCGATGGTTATCAACTCAAACTCAATTCTTACGATCTCGGTGTTGATATCGAGCTTTATGACGCGACCCAACGTTTACGTTTCGAACATCCCACAGTTCGTACCGTTGTGATTCGTTCCCATCTTGATCGCGTCTTTTGTGCCGGTGCGAACATTCGAATGCTGGCCGGAGCCAGCCACCATCTCAAGGTTAATTTCTGCAAATTCACCAACGAAACGCGCAACGGTATCGAAGACGCGAGCACTCATTCTGGACAACGTTATCTATGTGCCGTTAATGGGGCCTGCGCCGGGGGGGGCTACGAATTGGCCCTTGCCACGGATTACATTATGCTAGCCGATGACGGGGCATCCTCTGTCGCACTGCCAGAAGTCCCGCTACTGGCAGTACTCCCAGGGACAGGCGGCCTGACACGGATCACTGACAAGCGTCGCGTGCGGCGCGACCTCGCCGATGTATTTTGCACACTCGAAGAGGGCGTCAAAGGCCAGCGGGCACTCGACTGGCAGTTGGTAGATGAGATCGTTCCGGCCAGTGATTTCGATTCAGCCGTGGGAAAAAGCGCCCAACAGTTAGCGGAGACGTCCGATCGTCCACGCGATGCTAAAGGTATTGTCTTGGAGCCCTTGAAACCGCGCTCCGCACCTGATCGTCTGACCTATTCCACGGTCGACCTGACTATTTCGCGGGATGTTGGGGTTGCGACGCTCACTATATCGGGCCCGCAATCCCCTCCGCCGACCGATTTGGCCGAACTGATCAACAGCGGGTCTGCGTTCTGGTCCTTGAGTACTGCTCGAGAATTAGATGATGCGATCCTGTATCTGCGCTTCAACGAACCGGAGATAGGGGTGCTTAAGTTTGCCAGTCACGGTGACCTGTCAAGAGTCCTCTCCTATGATCAGTTTCTGGAACAGCATTCTGATCACTGGCTTTGCAGAGAAATCAGACTTTACTGGAAGCGTGTACTGAAGCGACTCGATGTAACTTCCCGTTCTATGGTCAGTGTCATCGAACCCGGTAGTTGTTTTTCTGGAACTCTCGCTGAAATACTTTTTGCCTGTGACCGTAGCTACATGTTGAGCGGAATGCCCGAAGGCACCAACATACCACCCGCCAGCATTTTACTTACCAGCGTCAATTTTGGTGCTTATCCAATGTCTAACGGCCTAACCAGACTGGAGACGCGTTTTCTGGGGCAACCGGAATTGCTGAAAGAAATCGAAACAAAAGTTGACACTCCATTACTGGGTGACGAATGCGAATCAATGGGATTGGTGACATTTGCATTCGATGAAATTGATTGGGATGATGAGATACGAATTTTTCTCGAGGAACGTGCCGCGTTCTCACCTGACGCCATGATCGGGATGGAGGCGAACCTGCGTTTTGCGGGACCCGAGACTATGGAAACAAAAATTTTTTCGCGCTTGAGCGCATGGCAGAACTGGATTTTTCAACGGCCGAACGCCGTTGGTCAGAAAGGTGCGCTGAAACGCTATGGCAGTGGCCAAAAAGGCGAGTTCAACCGGGAACGGGTGTAATCGACCCTCCCCGAACGGAGAATAATCAATGACTGATTCGGTCAACGTCAACTATGACACCTTGATACCCAATAATGTTGGTCTTGCTTCCGATCGTCGAGTGCTGCGCGGCCTCGAGCAGTGGCACAGCAACTACCTCAATTGGTGGAAACAAACTGGACCGGAAGGTTTTCAAGATGCATCCGTTTACTTGCGCACCGCCGTTAGCGTCGAACGTGAAGGCTGGGCCAAATTCGGTTTTGTCAAAATGCCCGACTATCGTTGGGGCATCCTGCTAGCGCCAGCAGTGGAGGATCGACGTATCCCATTTGGCCTGCATAAAGGGGAACCTGTTTGGCAGGAAATACCTGGAGAATACCGCTCCATGCTACGTCGACTCATCGTCATACAAGGCGATACGGAACCGGCATCGGTCGAGCAACAACGGTACCTTGGTCAAACCGCCCCATCACTTTACGACATGCGCAATGTTTTTCAGGTGAATGTTGAAGAAGCCCGTCACCTGTGGGCCATGGTCTACCTGCTTCACAAATATTTCGGCCGCGATGGCCGCGAAGAAGCACAAGAACTACTCAGTCGCCGATCGGGGGACGAAGATAGACCGCGACTACTGGGTGCATTCAACGAAGAAACGCCAGACTGGTTATCTTTTTTTATGTTTACATTTTTCACCGATCGTGATGGCAAGATGCAACTCGAAAGCCTGGCACAGTCAGGGTTCGATCCTCTATCACGCACAACTCGATTTATGTTAACGGAAGAAGCCCATCACATGTTTGTTGGCATAAGCGGTATTTCCCGCGTCATTCAAAAAACTTGTAGCGCGATGAAAGAAGCAGGTATCGAAGATCCAAACGAAATAGAAAGCATTCGCTCTCTAGGAGTTATTGACCTACCCACCATTCAGAAGAAAGCCAATTTTCATTATTCCGTTTCACTTGACCTGTTTGGATCAGAACTTTCGACCAATGCGGCTAATTTTTTTAATTCGGGCCTTAAAGGACGTTACCAGGAAAACGATATTGACGATGACCATTGCCTTACCGACGCAACTTACCCAGTCATGCGTTTGATCAACGGCGTAATCACCCAAACCCAGGAAGCCGCTTTGCCCGCACTCAACATGAGACTCCGGGATGATTACGTGCGCGACTGCGCGCGAGGCGTTGAACGGTGGAATCAACTCATTGCCAAAGAAGGAATTGAGTTTCGTGTCGAACTGCCACACGTTGCGTTCAACCGGCATGTTGGAGAGTTTTCCAACATCAAAGCAACGCCGCAAGGAATGATTATTAACGAAACCAAGTGGCAGGAAAATGTGCAGGAGTACTTGCCGTCCATTGAAGATAAAGCCTATATCGCTTCCCTTATGAGGCCCGTAACAGCACCCGGCAGTTATGCGTCCTGGATCTCGCCGCCAGCCCGCATGATCGATAACAAATCGGAAGATTTTGAATTCGTTCGCATACAACACTGAACCGTGCCCGCATAATGGTTACGACCTGTGACTAACAATGGCCCGCCGTTTCGTGCGGATCATGTGGGTAGCCTGCTCCGCCCACCCTCCTTAATGCAGGCCTACCGTGACCATCGGAGTGGAAAAGCAACTGATGCCGCACTGGCTATAGCTCAAGATGATGCCATTCGGGAGGCTATCACCCTCCAGGAAGCGGTGGGACTCGAATCCATCACTGATGGAGAATTCCGCCGCGCTTCCTATTGGTCAAGCTTTGTCGAACGAGTTGATGGCCTGGAAATTAAGAATGCTGCTTTCACGTTTCGTGACGAGTGTGGCCATGAACAGGCATTCACCGCACCCCATGTCAGCGGCCCTGTGCGACGACAACAAGCCATCGCAGTCGATGAATTTAAATTTGTGCGTGCATCAACGAATCAAACACCCAAGACCACCCTGCCCTCACCACCATCCATGCACTTCTGGCGAGTGGATCAAGGCATTGATCAAACTGTATATCCGGATACTAAAAGCTACTTCACTGATCTTGCCGCTGTCTACCGACAGGAAATTGCAGCGCTCGCAGCCGCAGGATCAACCTACATCCAGCTGGACGACGTCCCGTTTGCCATGTTGTGTGACCCTGAAGTTCGTACGAAGGTGGCGTCAAAAAATATCGATCCCGACCAATTGCTTCAGGATTACGTCGCCTTGTGCAACGACAGCCTTCGCGATCGCCCTCCAGGTGTCACTGTCGCAATGCATTTTTGCCGAGGTAACTATAAGGCACACTTTCTGTCCCAGGGAGGATACGAAGCGGTTGCTGAACTACTCTTTAACGGGCTGACGGTGGATGCCTACTTTCTGGAATTTGATTCTCCCAGAGCAGGCGATTTCACTCCTCTACGGTTTATGCCAACGGGCCGACGCGTTGTGCTGGGACTGATCTCAACCAAAATACCGACCCTGGAACATTCTGATACATTAATGCGTCGTGTTGATGAAGCGGCACTGCATATTGATCCTGCCGCAATATGCATCAGCCCACAATGTGGATTCGCAAGCACTATCGGCGGTAACCCGCTAACCATCAGTGAACAACGTGCCAAACTCAGCCTGGTGGTAGAAACTGCAGCCGCCTTGTGAAGACCATCGACTTCATTAAAAACCCAGATAGCGGCTCATTACGTCACCACCATCCAGAAGCGATCGCGAGTCACCCTGCCAGACAATGCGTCCCTTCTCAATAATAAAATGATGATCGGCGATTGCAGCGAGATCTCGGACATTCTTGTCAATGACTAGTATAGATAACCCCTCTGCTTTGAGTTGACCAAGACAAGCCCATATATCTCTCCGGACCAATGGCGCAAGCCCTTCAGTCGCTTCGTCCAGTATCAGCAATCGGGGGTTGGTCATCAGTGCACGCCCGATCGCCAACATCTGTTGTTCGCCCCCTGACAATAAGTTACCCGATCCTTTCAAGCGCACCGCCAATGCAGGCAACATATCCAACACCCGATCAAGATCCCAGCTTCGGGCCCTGTTATGCGTTAACTTAGCCGTAGCAACAAGATTTTCAAGAACCGTCAAATTCGGAAAAATCTGTCGTCCTTCGGGTACCAACCCGATGCCCCTTTGCGCAACGCGGTAACTCGATAGGTTAGTAATCTTTTGTCCCTCCCACCTTACCTCGCCTTCTCGAACAGGTAGCATGCCCATAATGCAGTGCACTGACGTTGTCTTACCCATCCCGTTTCTACCCATCAACGTCACAACCTGGCCCGGTTCGACCTTAAAACTAGTACCGAACAAGGCCTGGCTCGCACCATAAAACGCCTGGATGTCGTTGACCTCTAGCATACGTTTACTTTGATTTTCACGTATTCGAACATCATGTCTCTCCGGCCTACTCGATCGCCGTATTCATGTCTTCGCCCAGATAGGCCTCGCGGACGGATCGATCAGCGCGAATAACATCCGGTGTGCCCGTTGCAATGGCCCGACCCTCAACCATCACAGTAATTCTATCGGCGAGTGCAAATACCGCATCCATATCATGTTCAACCAATATGACGGTGCGCGAGCCCTTCAATGATTCCAGCATAGACACCATACGAGCGGAATCTTCCCGCCCCATCCCGGCAGTGGGCTCATCCAGAAAAACCAGCTCCGGATCGGTCGCCAGCACCATCGCCAACTCCAGTTGCCGATGCTCTCCATGGGACAGAGGTCCGGCGATCTGCATTGCTTCAGGCTCGAGACCCACTTGGGTCAGTGCCCGCATGGCCGGTTCGGTTAACTGGTCGTCAGCAATCGCTGGCTCCCAAAACCGGTATGAGTGCCCTGCCTTCGCCTGCACCGCCAGTACCACATTTTCAAGCACCGTCATGTCCTGAATAATGCTGGTGATCTGAAAAGATCGTGCCATGCCAAGATGTGGCCGCCGGTAGGCCGGCATCCGAGTAATATCCCGGTCGCGGAAAACAATCTGGCCGGCATCCGGTAACACGACTCCAGTTACCTGTGACACCAGCGTAGTCTTGCCCGCACCGTTGGGTCCGATCACGGCATGGACTTCTCGTTCCAGCACATCAAGGCTCAATCCGTTTGTCGCTACTACGCCACCAAACGATTTATACAAATCTTTAATACTCAAAATTACGGACTCACCCATATCAGCGCTCCGGATTCCTGCCAAGCCAACTATCGATACCACCCTTGGCGAACAAGACCACTAAAATGAGAAAGATTCCAAATATCAATTGCCAATACAACCAGAATCCTGAAAGGATCTCCTCCAGGAGAATAAATAAACCGGCACCCAGAACCGGGCCAAAGAGACTGCTCGTCCCACCCAGCACCACCATAAAGATCAACTCTCCTGATCGAGTCCAATCCATCATTTCCGGACTAATAAAGCTGGTGAAATTGCCGAGTAAAGCGCCGGCATAACCGCACAACGCTCCCGCGATGACATAACACACCAGCCTGTAACGGAAAGTATCGAAACCAAGAGACTGCATTCGACCCTCATTACCGCGCGCACCCTGAATCACCATACCGAAACGCGAATGTACGATGCGTCGGATTAAATAAAGAACACCCAGCAAAGACACAAAGCAAACGTAGTACAACACCGTGTCATTTTCTAAATTCAGCCATCGTCCAAACTCGCTTCGGACTTCAATGACCAAGCCATCGTCGCCCCCGTATTCTTCTATTGAAACGAAAGCGAAAAACACCATCATTGAAAATGCCATGGTGATCATGATGAAGTTAACGCCACGAGTTCTCAAACACACCAGGCCTGTCAAGAAGGCGAAGGCAACCGACACCCCAATCGCTATTCCTATCTGTATGAAACCATTGTAAATCTCGTAATAGGCAGGAATGCCTACTGCATAGGCTCCTATGCCCAGGTACGCGGCGTGCCCAAAACTGATCATCCGTCCATAGCCCAGGATCAGATTCAAACTGACCGCGGCAATCGCCAGAATCACCAATCGCGTTGCAAGGACAAGAAAAAACTCCCGGCCCGTCACGCTGACGAAGACCGGTAACAGGGCCAGGGCCACCAGCACCCCCAGTGTCACCCATCCGCGCACCGTAAGACTTTTCATCGCTAAAAAGAACCGAACTCAGTGCCCGCGGGGCCCGAATAATCCTGACGGCCGAACAGCCAGAATAACAGCCATCAGAATATAAATTAGCATTGCCGACACTGCAGGAGCGGACGTTTCAGCATTTTGTGCCGACATAAACATTTTAAATAAAGCGTCCAAATACGATCGCCCCATAGTGTCGATCAATCCCACCAGGATGGCCGCGATGAACGCACCCTTAATCGAACCGATGCCGCCGATAACGATCACCACAAACGCCACAATAATGATCTGATTGCCCATTCCGATTGATGCCTCGGTAATCGGCGCAATCATCATGCCGGCTAAACCGGCGAGCACGGCACCAATGACGAAAACAATTGAAAATAACAGTCCGATATTGACACCCAGGGCACTGACCATCTTGCGATTTGATGCCCCCGCACGAATTTGCATCCCAAGTCGAGTCCGCGTTACCAGAATGAATAATCCGAAGGCAACCGCAAGACCAGTCAGAATGATGGCCACACGATAGGTTGGCACTTCGATGGCACCGCCCAGCGAAACCTGGCCATCCAGCCATGCGGGCAATGGAATGACCTGACCATCAGGCCCCCATATCATCTGTGTCAATGTGTCAAAAACGAGAATCAGTCCAAAGGTTGCCAACACATGATCCAGATGATCACGCTCATAGAGGTGCCGAACAACAACCAGTTCAACCAGAATACCGACAACGGCAGTGGCTGGCAGTGCTAACAGTAGCCCCAACCAAAATGAATCCAACCACTGCGTGAGGGTTGCGCAGAAAAATGCGCCAACCATATACAGCGATCCATGCGCCAAATTGACAAAATCCATGATGCCGAAAATCAGGGTTAACCCTGAAGCAAGCAGAAAAAGCAGAATTCCAAGTTGCAGACCGTTCAACAGTTGAACAGTCAGCAGCGTCCAATCCATGATGATGTCAAACCGCCGTGGAAAACGACATTAGCCTTGTAGAACTAATTCCGGCAGGCAGAGGTTCACCACCTGCCTGCCGGATTCATTCAGCCAAATACGAGTGCAATTACAGTTTGCACTGGCCGTGATAACTATCCTGATGATCACTCAGCACTGTCGATACATGCGAAACAAACCAATCCCCGTTGGCATCCTTTTTAACCGTCCGCAGATAGAAATTCTGGATCGGGAAATGATTGGAACCATAACGGTACTTACCCCGCACGCTTGGAAAGTCCGCCTTTAACATGCCGGCTCGAATACCATCCTGGTTGCTGGTGTCTCCGTTAACGGCGTCAACCCCACTTTTGATCAACATAATCGCGTCATAGGATTGTGCTGCGTAATGCGTTGGGTATCGACCGGTCTTGGCCTTGAAGTCCTTGACAAATCGATTGTTCGTCGCATTATCAAGATCTGGGGCCCAGAACATCGTATTCCACGAGCCAAGCACACCTCCAAGTTTTGCTTTCTGCAAACGCCCAAGAGACAACGCGTCTACCGTAAAGACCGTGTAAAGCGGAATCTTTCCACGTAATCCCGCCTGATCATACTGCTTGATGAACGCCGGCCCGGCCGGACCCGGGTAAAAGACAAAGATAGCGTCCGCGCCCGATGCTTTGGCTTTGGCGAGTTCTGCGGAAAAATCAAGTTGCATGTCCTTACCCCACTTGGTCATGTCTTTTCCCACGATTTCTCCCTTAAAGGTTCGCTCAACACCTGCCACCATGTTCTTACCGGCAGCGTAGTTAGGCGACATGATATATAGCTTCTTTACACCCTTCTTGTTCAAAACCTCCCCTGTAGCCATTGGGTTCTGATCGTTCTGCCACGAGGAAGAAAAGAAATTCTTGTGGCATAACTTTCCGGCTAACGGTGACGGTCCTGCATTGGCACTGATCAAAAATTTACCTCCATCCAATGCGGATTTGCGTGATGCGAGCAACACATGTGACCAGATAAATCCGGTGACAAAGTGCACGTCATCCTGTTTCACCAGTTTGTCGGTTTTCTGTTTGCCGATTTCTGGTTTAAAACCATCGTCCTCAACGATGAATTCAACGGCTTTGCCACCCATCTTATGACCAATATGATCCAGAGCGATGTTTGCGGCATCAACCATATCTCGCCCCATGGCGCCTGCCGGGGTGGTCAGCGTTGTGACAAATCCGATGCGCACGTTGTCAGCAAATGCTGACGTGGCAACCAACCCCAGCGAGAGAACAAAATACTTAAATAAACGACTCATCATCATTCCAGCTCCTCCTTCAGCGTTGTCATAACGATATCCGGCATCGCCGGCACCGCGGTTTCTATATTCTGGCTTCCGTCTGCGTGAATCATACCCCAGACATCAGAGAATCCAGAATGTCCAAATGCTCACTGTTGGGCAATCAACCAACAGGCCAGACAGTTCGCCATTTAACTCGAGTTCAGCCGTTGGGCTAACGCTCCCTTAATAATCTTCCTTGTTGGCGTCAACGGCATTTCCTCAACGATTTCCAATCGTTCCGGCCATTTCACCTTAGATACATTCTCACCTTCAAGCAACACACAGACCTCCGTTAACGACAGATCGAATCCCGGTCGGAGGGTGACAAAACAGCAGGCCTTTTCTCCCAATACTGGATCCGGCATAGCCACAATAGCTGCCTGATCAACGGCATCGTTCTGCATTAACAGCGCTTCAATATCCGTCGGGTTGTATTTGACACCGCCACGATTGATCAAATCCTTTGTGCGGCCGGTAAGACGGATGTATCCCACATCGTCGATACAGTCCAAATCTCCGCTACGAAACCAGCCGTCCCTGGTAAATGCCGCCGCGTTAGCTTCATGGTTATCAAGGTAACCACCGAATACTGACGCACCCCGAATTTCAAGTTCGCCTTCCTCACCCGCCGACAGAATGTCACCGTCGAGCGACCGAATGCGCACTTCATTACCACGAGCTGGTGGACCTGCACTCGTAGCCGCAACACTCAGCGGATCCGATGCGCGAGTAAAACTCCCCGCCTGGATTTCAGTCATGCCCCATAACTGGGCAACCGTACTGGTCGGTATCGCCGATTGATAGCGTTCAAGTACATGGGTGGGACACGATGCACCAGAGAAAACAGAAAAACGCACAGACGCAAAGTCTCTTTCATTGATCAACCCCTGACCCAGCATAGCGGCCGCGTGTGCCGGGCCGAGAAACAACATGGTCGGTTCGTGCATTGAAACCGCCTGTCCCAGGTCTTGTGGCGTAAATGCAGGTAACAGAACTGCCGCCGCGCCGCGACTCAGTGCCATATGAAAGTTGAATATCCCGTAGAGATGACTAAATGGTGCCGCCGATAGAATGCGATCATGTTCTGTGACCTCAAATTCGTCCGCCGCTGACTCGATATTGCCGAGCATGTTCTGATAAGTGAGCGGCACCCCTTTGGGACTTGATGTCGTGCCCGAGGTATACAACAACAGGCATGGATCCGCCGCCACTGCGCGGTCATGCTGATCGAGGGGTTTGCCGGACTCGGCGAGACTCCAAAATGACCGTGCTTCGCGCGGAGCCTGGCCGACAATGATGACCTCCTCAAGCGAATCCAAGCGGCGTCTTTCGGCCAGCATAATTGATGCAAGATCGTAACCACGAAAAACATCCGCAGCGATAACAGCACGGGCCTGACTGTGCTCAAGAAGAGATGCAATGTCACCGGCCCGGTATGGCATGTGAATGGTTTGCAAAACAGCGCCGATTCGCGCCACAGCAAGGTGTCCGACCACAAATTCAACTGTATTGGGTAACTGTATCGCGATCACATCACCCCGCCCGAGACCAAGCGCCTTAAGACCGGATGCAATCGCGCCTACCTGCGCATCCACCTTGGCGTAACTCATGCTGTGCTCACCGGCAATCAGCATCGGTGCATTCGGTCGTGACAAGGTGGCCTGGTTTAGCCAGGTATCGAGCGTGGCTTTTCCCCACAAGCCTTCTGCCAGAAAACCGGCAACCTCAGCCGAATTAAATGTGAGGGCTGTCCTAACCCGCATGCCGGCTTCGGGATAATTTATTCTATCTGCCGGATCTTCATACCTATCTTCGCGCCAACGTCGACCGCCTCCAAGGTGGAACAGTTTTCGATGCTGATCAATTCGATAATGCTGGCGTTCCAGGTAAACCCGAATGAAGCGAACCTGATCCACTGAGAGGCCTACCCGCGACGCAATTTCGGTATCGGTAAGCCCCATGTCTGCGCGCTGTGCTTCAACCGCATCGTAATCAAGCAATCGGACCGGATCACCCTGCCGGCGCTGTCGATTCAGACTCAGCTGATAGATGGCCTCACCGTACGAGTCGATCATGTTCTGAGTCACGCCGAAGGGCATATGTCTATCCGCCTGGGTTTTCCATCGATGCCTCGGTCGCCTTGCGGCGTGCCAGGCCACGCTTCAACGGATTCGATAACGGTGCCTGTTGTGCGATGGGGCAAACCCGCATGCATTCAAAGCACAGCGCTAGAAGTTCGCCGGCGCCAATCGACAGTTTGTACCAGATAGCCTGACTCTCTGGACCATACAATGCCATCGCCTGATCGAGTGGATCTTTCGCCTTGAGTGTTTCCATCAACACTCCAGGAATAGCCTCGTACTGCTGAGACATCTCAGCGCATTTATCTGCTTCGAAACACGATTCTTCCGTCCGGCCATTGGCATCGATTGTCCCACTGAGACACCCGGCTGGACAAAATTTCTGACATGGGGTTCGACCTTGTTTTCGATACAACTCGACACAGGACGGGTGAGGGCACGGGTTTTCAGCCATCGGTCCGTCACTCACGAGCGGCATCTCCGTGAATACCGAACTGTAATAGAGCATACCGAATTCGGGATGCAGAAGAATATCACCGGCCATTGAACGCGCGCCAATGCCTGCCACCTCAGCATGGAGTTTCATGCTTTGCATCGGAATGCGCGCTCCCTGCTCTGGATCAATGTCAGGTGGGCAAAATACTGCGCGATAACCAAAAGTGGATTCAATATAGAAGGCCAGTCCGAACGCAACCTTATACGCCAAGGTTTCCGTATCGCCGACATAGGCAAGGGTTTTTGCGTTCGCAGCCCAGGCTCCGGCCGTCCCACCGCCCACTCCGATAGAGATAACCGAACGAACCTTTGGCATTACGGTACGAGGACCGTGGCCCGGGGGCGACATCCGTTCTAGAATCCCAACATCCGCTATACCGACCGCCAGCGCCCCTTTCTTAGCGCAATAAGCATCGACGAGTGATCGAATTTCGGTCGGATCAAATGCTTGTGTCATTGTCCAGGTTCCGAGTTATCCATGATCGAAATCGCTGTTAAAAAACTACCGCTCCCCCAAATCCCCTGCCTCGCCCACGACCATAACACTATCCAGTTCGTTGATCGAAAATAAACACCCAAACCGTACTCTATCCTGATCATTCCCTACACATATCATGCAACCGGTAGCGCTGGATTTTGCCAGTTGAAGTGCGAGGTAATTGATCGATGAACTTTATCCAACGCGGGTATTTATAGATCGCTAACTGTGATCGTGTCAGTGCCTTAAGATCATCTTTCAGCTGTGTCGAGACCTCAATATTAGCTTTCAGAACAACATATGCGCAGGGTTTCTCCAAACCTTCTCGGGTGCGCCGACCCACCACTGCGACATCAGCAACCTGAGGGTGACGCAATAATACCGATTCCACCTCCGTGGGAGACACCCAGATACCCCCCACCTTCAGCATGTCATCGCGACGACCCCGATAATGGTAGAACCCCTCATCATCCTCAACATACTGATCACCGGTCCGAACCCATTCGCCAACAAATGTCTCTTGGGTTTTCGCAGGTTGATTCCAGTAACCCACCGCTGCTGACTTCCCCTTGACCTCAAGCGCACCCACATTACCGCGCGCCACTTTGGCACCGGTGCGATCGACCAAACGCAAGGTATAGCCCGGCACCGGCTTCCCGGAAGTCCCAAATCGGATTTCTCCAGGTCGGTTACTAAGGAAGGTCTGCAACATTTCGGTCGTACCTAACCCGTCGATAATGTCTATCCCGCACCGATCGACCCATCGCCGGGCTACTTCTTCCGGCAGCGCTTCACCGGCAGAAACACATAACCTCAAACGTCCCAGTGCCGCTTTCGGTATTTCCTCAAACGCCGTTAAAAGTTGTGCATAGAGCGTCGGCACGGCGAAAAAGAGCGTCGGCTGATACTCGCATAAACATGCAACAATGTGTTCAGCAGTAGGCCTATGGCCCGTCACAATAGATGTCGCTCCCGCATAAAATGGAAAAGTCATTGCGTTACCCAGACCATAGGCAAAATGCATCTTGGCAGCGGAAAAGGTGACATCCTCAGAAGATACCTTAAGCACACTCTGCCCAAACAATACGGCGGTATAAATCAACGCTTGATGACGATGCATGACACCTTTGGGTGTTCCCGTGGAGCCCGAGGTGTAGAGCCAAAACGCGATATCCTCGGAGGTGGTGGGCCACGCCGTAAGTTCATTTGATGCTTCGGCCATGCGACCAGACAGTGATGTGCTGAGCGCGCTGCGTTCATCGACGACAATCACCTCACAGGCGAACGACGCTGACCTAGCCAATCGCTGAAAAGACATCGCCAGATGCCTGTCAGTGAGCACCACTCTGGCTGCACTATCAAACAGGAGTGCCCGATAGTCCGCTTCGGTCAAACGAGTGTTAAGCGGCACCGCTACCGCCCCAATCTTGACCGTAGCCCAAAAAACAGTAACCAACTCAATTCCATCAGGCAGGCAAATTAAGATTCTATCTCCGACCCCAACCCCTATGTCCCGTAGCACATTACCGCAGCGATTGACACGCTGCGAAAGCGCGCGGTAGCTGTAGGGACCCCTATCATCAATGAGCGCCACCCGCTCGCCCCAACCCCGTTGAACGTTGTGATCAACGAACTCGAGTGCCGCATTATAGGCCGACGGTAATCCTATATCTGGTGGTGAC
>Ga0114932_10002166_pt1 | contig 21140 bp, 28 predicted proteins | sample 2SBtaG_2_FD_87286 | JGI IMG/M metagenome (GOLD analysis project Ga0114932, IMG submission 87286) | Deep subsurface microbial communities from Kolumbo volcano to uncover new lineages of life (NeLLi) - 2SBTROV12_ACTIVE470 metaG | ecosystem: Environmental > Aquatic > Marine > Volcanic ... | reverse complement strand
GCACTTATTCTAAACTTCCTAGTTTCATCAACTATTTTAATTGGTGTGTACTTAGGTTTTTATATTGCCGTTTCAGACACAGCGATAGCCGCACTAACTGCTTTTGCGGCAGGTGCGTTTATGTACGTTGTGTTTCGTGACCTTCTACCAAGTACTATGCGCGACATAGTGCGTAAAAGAGACGCAAAAAAACACCTTATTGCAGGTGTTCTAGGACTCATTGTTATGTTTAGTGTTGGAGCACTACTACCTCATCACGAGGACTCTACTCATGAACAAGCTCAAACGACTCCGTCATTGATTTAGTTATCATACGGTTTTCAAATTCACTTTCATCGTTAGGATTAGTACCAGTTGCACAAACCCCATAAATATAATCTACTGAGTCAGCATAGGTGCAAACCTCTTGGTGATCAAACCTAAATAATGTTATTTCCAAAGCCTCTTTTTCATCTAGCTTTGTATCCTTCTCCCCTTCAATTAAATCCCTCAAGAAAAGGCACGGAGATTCTTCTATATTACAATCTTCCTTTTTTAAATCTTCTTCAGCAAGCCACGCACCCCACCACTCCTTAACACTAAGTTCTTCGGGGTTTTCAAACATTCTTACAACAACACCTAGCCCATCATTTTTCGAAACATACACCTCATGGAAAGCCTTCGTCTCCTGCGGCTTTAGTGCTTCTTGAACCTCCCAATCACTTGGGTGCTTTATTGCAAAACCATTTTCCAAACTTATGTATTGAGAAAATCCTTCAGTACTATTAACCACTCTTTTGTAATTAAGAATATTTCCGCGGGATAAATAACTTAGCGTTAGATTTTCTTCGCTAATTTCCAGAATAGCGTATTCGTATGTTTCTTCATTTATAACAGTTCGCAGAAATACATCACTTTCCTGCTCATAGAAAGACCAAGACCCACTACCTAAAACTTTATTATCATAAACATCTTGTTGAGATCCATCCGTGTTAAAAACAACCTTAGACAACGGATCGTCTGTACTTTGCCAAGTTCCTACTAATTTTGTTCTATCTATATCAACTACTACATCCACTTCCTCCTCATTTCCATAGAAATACGCAGTTGCCCCCAGTAGTGCAATGGCAATTACAATTAAAAGTAGTTTTTTCATACGTACTTTCAGTATATATTACTTTTTAAGAAATAGTGAGAGTACAGCGCCTCCTATAAATGCTCCAGCAGTATTACTTAATAAATCAAGCCAAGTGTCGTATATCCCAGTTTGAAAAACTATATTTGTGGAGAATTCACCTAACATTTCTAAAAGTTCGTAAAAAACACCAAGAGTAGTTGCTAGCATTACTCCAAAAAGGAAAAACTGTACTTTAGTAATGTCGAGTTTTGCATTTCTAACAACAAGGAAAAGCATAAGAACCACTAAGAATCCTCCTCCAACAGCGTGCTGTATCCTATTTCCAAATTCTAATTCGGTAAAGAATATACTTATCGTAGAAAAGGAGAAACTAAGTACTGCTACTAGAAAGAGATACTTAAGATTAATCTTTTCAGTAGTAATAAACTTAAATATAGCTATGTATGTAATTGAAAAAAGTAATGCCGTAAGAAAGGAGAAAATCCACATAATTACTCATACCTAAGTACTATTTCATCCTTGTCTTTCATAAGGTACTCTCCCAGTTCTGTGTTTTCCTCTCCATTTACTGTCATTACTAAGTTGTCTCCAAATTCGTTAATGTCTTTGCCCCAGGCGTTAAAAAACATGTTCAATGTAGTCTCGTCATAAGTAACTGACCTATCAAACTCGAGGTGTATTGTTGGGAGATCTTCGTGAGTATGTATTGGATTGTGTCCTCCCATTAGCCCGGTGTTATTAGGTATCTCTATTTGTTCACCTTTAACATAAATTTCTATCTCTGGATGCCAATGAATCCCTTTGGTTGATATTACGTTCGGGTCAGACTCTTTAACACTCTTTGACCACATTGAACCTCCTACTATTAATACTAACCCTACGGCTCCTATAATTAAAAATTTATTCATGCAGCTTATTATACATCTTGTTCTTAGAATATATATAATATGAACTAACGGAAAATAATACTGCCCCAAAGCAAATCACGGCAACTTGAATTTGAGCTGTTGAAGTTGAGGCGTAAGTTAAAAGAAGTGTAAACGGTGTAATCCCGATGATGGTTGAGAATAAAAACGAACGATAGCCAATCGTGCTAAATATACCCAGTGCGTAACTTAAAATATCTACAGGTATAGTGCTCCGAAGCAAGGTTACAAATATGAAAACGTGGCGCCGTGGAATTGCTACTTCAATTTCGCGCATCCTCTTAACTTTCTCCATTTTCCCAACCCATTTCAATCCATACCTCCTTGCTAGGTAAAAAGCGATCATCGAACCAATCGTCCATCCTAAAACAGTATAGACCGCAGCTAAAAGTGGTCCCCAGCTGTTTGCTGCAACCGGAACTAGGAAAAACGTACTGATCGGGGCTATAACAACAGCCACAATCAGCAGCCCAATATATGAAAAAATTCCAACCAGTCCAGCTTGGTGCACAAAGCCTTCTAAAAACCCATTGTGTTGTTGAGAGACTTCCGAAAGAAGAACGAATCCAAGCACTGTCAGAACGGTTCCTACAATATAATATATATAACTATTCTTCATCTGAAACACCCGTCATAGTTTTAACTCTCTCAACTACTTGCTCAATTTTTATATCAGATTTCATAAAATATTCATATATATTTAGCTCCATAGCCTCTTGAACACTATCAATCCCGTCGACATTAGTTAGTAGAATAATCTTTACATTCTCACCCCACTCATCACTCCTTAAGCGTCTCGCCATTTCAAGACCGCCTTCTTTTGGCATAATAATGTCAAGAATAATTAGATCAGGCTTTTCTCGAATTGCTGTTGCAAAGCCAGAATCCCCATCTATTTCTGTAAATACTGTAAATCCAATACTGGATAGCCGATCCTTAAGGGCTCTCAACAACGGCTCTTCACTTTCAACAATTAAAATTCTTTTAGATTGTTCTATCATATCTTAAATATACACTGTTTCTGCGGTGTTTTGTTTATTGGCAGTGGAAAACCCTCTATATTGACTACTATTTAATTACATGTTATCTTTTCTCCAAGCTTTTGATACTCGTGTGGGGTTCAGCAGCTACAAACGACTGTAAAACGGAATGCTACGTTTGATTTATTACCCACACAGAGGAATCAATACCCTCTTTAGAAAAATACAATGAATACAAGTACCCAACGAGGACGGCGTCGTTCGTCTAACTCTTCCTACGGAGGAGGAAAATTTAATAGATCAAAATCATCCCGAGGGGGAGGTTTTCGTGGTGGAAATAATCGAAGAGGTCGAGGGCCTCGTAAAATGCCTACTTTTGATCCAACTCGATTTATAAACACAAATCCAGTTGAGGCAAAGGAAGAAGAGGTTTATGTTGCAAAGAATACCTTCAAAACCTTTGGTTTTAATGCAAAGCTAGCGGAAACTGTTGAATCCCTAGGCATGACAACTCCTTCACCTATTCAGGATCAAATTATTCCTGAAATAATGAATGATAATGACGTTGTTGGATTAGCAGAAACCGGAACAGGTAAAACTGCCGCTTTTCTACTTCCATTAATTGAGAAAACTCTAAAGGACAACAACCGACAAACTCTTATCCTTACCCCTACTCGAGAACTAGCTATCCAAATTGAAAATGAATTCAAGAAACTTTCACGTGGATTTAGACTATTCTCAGTAACATGTGTTGGTGGGGTAAATATTCACCCACAAATTAAGGCACTACGAAGAACTAACCACTTTGTTATTGGTACTCCAGGAAGAGTATTAGACCTAATTAACCGTAAAGATTTCAAAGCACAGTATGTTACTACTGTAATTCTAGATGAGGCTGATCGAATGCTTGATATGGGATTCATTGGAGATATAAAGAAAATCGTTGGAGCTACTCCAAAGGAGCGAGAAACTCACTTCTTTTCAGCGACAATGGATGATAAGTCAAAAACCTTAATTCATGAATTCTTAAAGAACCCTGTATCAATTTCTGTAAAGAAGAAAGATATTACAAACAGTATTGAACAAGATGTTGTTCCCTTTAAAGAAGACACTAAGTTCGAAACACTTCTTGAAATGCTGCAGAGGCCAGAGTTTAGGAGAATTATAATCTTTGGTGCAATGAAGCACAGTGTTAAAAGACTAGCAGAGCAACTTGAGCAAAATGGAATTAAATCAGAATCTCTTCACGGAAACAAAAGTCACTCACAAAGACAACGTTCCCTTGCAAAGTTTAAGAGTGGAAACGCAAGAGTGCTGGTTGCAACTGATGTTGCAGCTCGCGGTATTCACGTTGACAACGTATCACACGTAATTAACTACGACCTACCAAACACCTTTGAAGACTATGTTCACCGTATTGGTAGAACTGGACGCGCAAAGGAGAAAGGTAAAGCACTTACTTTCGTTCCAGCAAGAGCATAAAGAAAAACCAACGGCTCACCTAGGTGAGCCGTTGGTTTTTGTGCCGATTGTATTGACAGTGTCACTACGCCTGCTAATATAAATATATGAAAATGGCACAATCAACAATACAAATTCGAGTTGACGCAAAAACAAAAAAGGAAGCTAGAAAAACCCTTGAAGAATTGGGGATTGATCTTTCTAGTGCTATTAAGCTATTCCTTAATAATGTTGTAATCACTCAATCTATCCCTCTTAACCTACGAACAGAAAATGGTTTTACAATCGAGCAAGAAAATGAAATGGTGAAAGAAGCTGAAAATGCAGGGAGGGAAGGGGGGAAGTTTTCTACAGTTAAAGAGCTTATGCTAGATTTGGAAAATTAACCATGCAGCTTACAATCGTACGGTCTAGACGTTTTAAAAAATCATACAAAAGAGTATCTAAACACAAAGGATTCAACCGAAAAGTTTTTATCCATATAGCTGAACAACTAGCAACAAAGCAGAAATTAGACAGAAAATACAAAGATCATAAATTAATGGGGGTGCTTGCAAGATACAGAGAATGTCACATATCACCGGATATTTTACTAATTTACAAAATTGACAACGACGTACTTACACTAACACTCGTAAATATAGGAAATCATTCAAACCTATTTACATAACTATTTCTTCTTATCTAAATCTAGAATCTCATCAATACGAACCTGTTCAACAAATTCAGCAACGTGAGAAACCAAAATCATAGTTCCTTTGTACTCACTCAGAGCCTTGGCAATAACTGGAATGTGCCTGAAGTTTATATGGTTAGTAGGCTCATCAAAAATAACTAATCCAGGCTGCATAAGAACAAGTCTAGCTAGTGCTACTAGCCCCTTCTGTCCTTCAGATAAGTATCCAATTTTCGTATGTATAACTTCCTGAGTTAGCAAGAAGCCGGCTGCAGTTGCGCGCATGTCTTGCTCAACCTTTTTACCCATAACACCAAGTAGACACTGTCCAACAGTTTGATTAAAATCTAAGTTTGAAAAGTCTTGTCTGTAATACCCAATCTTCACTCCCTTTGCTACTTGCTCACCGTCAGCATTTCCTGAGGCAAGAGATTCAAGTAATGTAGTCTTTCCAACACCATTAGGACCAATAATCTGAAGGTGGCGTCCTCTTTTAAGAATTAAGTCACATTTAACTTCTTTAAGTTCGTGATTACGGATGACTTTGTAAGAAGTTAGTTTTAAAACTTCAGGAACAATGTCTTCTTGAGTAGGAATAGTGAAGGGGCGAATAGTTCTATCTTCTCGTCTAACCTCCACTTTGTTCTCTTCGTGTTCTTCCACTTTCTCCCTCATTTTCTTTGCAACCATTCTCATCTGACCCCCTTTGTGTGCAAAGAAGTTGGCTTTTTCTTTGTTTGCAAGAATTTCTTTTTCTAATTGAGCATTCTTTCTCTTTTCCTTCTCAACCTGAGCTGCGATATCTTTTAAAACATCATTGTAGTCACCATTAAAGAGTTCCACCTTTCTGGTTTGAACACTTAAATACAATACGCCTTGTGTAAATTCGTTTAGAAACTCTGAATCGTGTGAGATAACAATAACTGTTTTCTTATACTCCTTAAGAAATTCTGTTAAATGATCAATTCCCTCTCTATCAAGATTGTTTGTAGGCTCATCAAGAAGAAGAATATCTGGATTTTGTATTAGAGCAGACGCCAAAAGCAAACGAGCTTGTTGGCCTCCTGAGAAACTATTAACTATTCTTTCCTTAAAAGCGTCTGCGTCTTTACCTTGTGAAAGATTAACTACTTCAAGAATAGTATCGATTCTAGGATCAATATCGTAAATCTTTTCGTTAAAACATTTCTCAAAAAACCCTCTTACCGTCATCTCTAATTCATCCCGTGGTATAACCTGTCGTGAGATAGCGATGTTGTTTCGAGGCATTATATTAACGTCTCCTGAGTCTGGCTCGTACATTCCTGTGATAAGGCCAAACAACGTACTCTTACCAGCACCGTTCTGTCCCATCAATGTAAGTTTTGCACCATGGCGCAGAGAAAAACTCGCATCGATTAAAATCGGCTTGTTTTCTTCGTGTCCGAAATGGACACCATTAAATGTTACTACTCCTGCGTTTCTGGCCATAAGAGCCAGATTCTACAACAATTATAGAAGTCCTTCAAGGGTACTCGTGTATGTATTTATAAATTTGGGAATTGCTATAACCAATCCCAAAACAGGAAGCACTACAGCTATTATAGTAATCCACATAACTACTAGAAAGTATTTACGTGTTTTTTCTACTGAAACGTAGATTGCGTCTAATTTTTCTTCTGTATTCATTAGTAAATTATATCTCCTTTACAAAATATAGCTATTGTTGCATTATGGCGGAAAATGAAATCAATAAAGTGAGGTTACCATGAGCGAAATCCTAGATTTTAAGGTGAACGTCTGGTTGTGCGGTGCGGCCTGGATAGGCTGTGTTATGCCTGGAGGACCAGATATAAGTTCGCAAGAAAAAACCCCGCAGGCAGCTCTGCGCTCCCTTGCAGATCAGCTTGATGCTGCTGGTGGAATTGAAAAGACACCAAGGAAGCCAGAAAAAAAATCAATCCCAACGATCGAGCCGCTGTTGAACACGCGCTTGCTCATCTAAAGAAGCATGGCAAGTAACCATTTCTAATCGCCCGCCCCGTACTTTACGGGCGGGCGATTAAACTTAACTTCTCCTCTCTACTTAACTTTTTAACCTCCGCCTCTCTTTTCTGAGCCTCACTCCTATTTTCACACTCTTCAACATACAAAACCTCTACAACCTTATGAGCACGAGTATAATGACCACCCTTTCCTGAAGAGTGCTCTTTAAACCTTCTTTCCACGTCAGTTGTGATCCCGGTGTATAGAGAATCGTCCTCACACCTCATTATGTAGAGAAAATACATTACGGGCAAATCTTAAGTTCCAAATCAATCATCTCCCCTGCGCGTATAAATTCTTTTCGCCGAACTTCGGCTTTTAGCGGCAAAATATATTGTTCACTCTCTTTGCTGTAGAAAATGGATGTTTTCCATTTAGTTTCTCCAATTTTAGCCTCAACCGGAAGAGATCCAAAACCCCTACGAAACTCCTTAAACTTTTCTCTTATTTTTTTAGTTTCCTTCTTATCCAAACCAACAAAATGCCAAGTTGCACTCTCTCCTGGAAAAATCCAAACCTTTAATCTTTCCTTATACTTCATCCCCCAAGTTTTACGATAGTATCAAAATGCTTTTTAGAAATTGGAAACAAAGACAACCTATTACCTCTTTGCAAAAGTCTCATACCTTCTAGTTTAGGCATCCCTCGCATATCTTGAAGAGTTACAATCTCTTTGAGTTTCTTTTTAAACTTTAAATCCACCATATACCAAATCGGTTTCTCTTCCGTACTTTTTAAATCTGGGTGTTCAGACTTAGGGTCCCAAGATGTATGGTCGGGATACCCTTCCCTGACAACCCTAGCCACTCCAACAGCACCCGGAACCTTACAAGACGAATGATAGAAGAGAACAACGTCTCCCTTTTTCACGTCATCTCGTAACATGTTACGTGCCTGATAGTTACGTATTCCGTCCCAATGCTCTACCTTGTCTTTCTTAAGATCATCAATACTGTATGCGTTGGGTTCAGATTTGAACAACCAGTATTTCATACCTCTACTTAAGAGGAAGAGACGATCCTTCTCCTGCAAATTTTGTCTCCATCCATCCCATGAATAGTCCTATCATTACTCCATCGATAAGAGCCCAAAATGGTGAGGTTAACCCCGTCCAAGACACTAGATTTGACTGAATTAGAATTTGTAAAGATTCATAACCTAGCAATATATACATAAGGGTAAACAAGAAACCTGCAACGGCCCCTCTTATCCACCATCGCATCTTAAAGCCAAAAACTGGGTGGTAATCAAACATGCCCATTGTCCCAAGTGTTAGCCCCATCAGCATAAATGTAAGAAGAGTTCCAAATCCGAACATGCTAAGAACTGGAAAACCAAACATCGGAGAGAATAATATTGTTAATACTCCAACTACAGCTCCTATACTAATGCCGATAAACATTCGGCCTGTTATTGAGTGAATTTTAAACATATTTTATTATTTAACTACTAACTATATAAATTATAGCAGATTTCCTTTAGTTGCTGCCGGAGAAGGACTCGAACCTTCATTTCCAGGACCAGAACCTGGCGTGACTACCATTGCACCATCCGGCAAATTAACTATAGTCTCTAAAACTTAACAAATCCTTTAGTTCATATACTTCTTTTTTTCTAGAAACTTGTATTTGCCTATAAGATCTATGTGGGTGAAAACCTAGTCTTTTAACAAGTCGTTCAACGTTGTTTAACATAGACTCGTTAGCATTAGAAAAGGTGAGCTTGTAAGTATATGTTGGTTTGTGTACACAAAACGACCCCTCTGCTTCGTAGAGACCACGAAGATACCGAATTGTACATTTCTCGTCCAAAGAAATCCAGCGAGGAACACCTATATACCTGTTTCCTTGAGCTCCATGCGGAATACCTAGTCTTTTGCCAATATACTTCTCATATATAGTTATAGTTACTGCATTAGAATTCTTTACTTTTGCAATAGTTGGTTTTTTATCAAAGACCTTCTCTACTAACCACGCACTTCTGTCGATAAATCCTGGCTTATTATAATCTCCAACAATTCTTAAAACATCTGTACGCGGAAACTTACCAACATGGCCGTCACCTAAAACAACTCCTAACAATTCTGCCAAATTACCATCTTTTTTTAGCTCTGGATAACCAGACTTTATCTTTCCTTCTTTTTTCATCTTTTCCCTCCATTTTGAAAAATTATCTATTTTCTTTCTCTTCATTGTCTCTGATATTTTTCTAACAGAGGCGTCCGTTAACTTTGTCTTTCCTTTGTTCCAAGATTTGTGCATACACCCATTATACCAGACACTATGTACTTACCATTAGATGTTTATAATAAAACTAGGTGTCTCAACACCTTTCTGATATTATGGCCACATGCAAAAACTTAAATTAGTTACATGGAATGTCGGGTTTGGAGGAATGGGATCAGAAGCCGAAATTGCAATGGATGGTGGCAAAAAACTAATTCCCTCCTCTTTCTCACAAATACGAAAGAACATGAAGGGAATCCAAGAAACAGTGGAGTCACACCCTGCTGATATTTTTCTACTGCAAGAAATCTCCCACGGCAGTATTTTAAACTACTGGCACAATTTAGAATCCCGTGTACAAAACGCATTGAGTGAATTTAGCTCAAAATTTGTTTCTAACTTTAAATTTCCCTTTTTCCTAAGAATATTAAGAAACGAACACGGACTTAGTACTTTTGTACACAATGAACACGAAGTAACAAGAACTCAGTCTGTTCCGTATAAGAAAAGTGAGGCGTATTATAGAATCTTCCACAGAAAGGACTACTTTCTGGCAACTCACGTAACTCCAGAAAATGGTGAACCTATTGTTGTTATAAACACGCATCTATCCTCTTTTGATAAAGGCGGGATTATACGCAAAAGCCAATGTAGGGAAATTATTAACTTTGCAAACAAATTACACAAAGACGGAAACAAGGTGATCATTGGTGCCGACTGGAATATGCATCTACGGGGAGAGTCTATTCTAAACCGATACGAAACTAAGTTTCCAGAAGAATACCTTCTAGAGGGGTGGACAATTAACTACTGTGAACAAACCCCAACTGTTCGTTCTACAAACAAACCTTACGACAAGCAAACAAGCACAACTGCTACTATAGACGGGTTTATATGCTCTCCTGGAGTTAGTGTTAATAGTGTACAAGCGCTAGATTTTGAATTTAAGCATTCAGATCACAACCCTGTGGAGATAACAATCGAATACTAAACGCCGAAAACCTTTGAAAGAGAACTTCCTACAAAGAAGGCAATGTATGCTGCCGTTCCTCCAATTAATATATTTCGTAGTGACGTAAGTATTGGATTCTTTCCTAAGACTGACCCAGATGTGTATCCTATAGCGCCAAAAGCAACCAATGTGGCAATAACTGAAGTTTTTATGGCGTACTCTCCAAACTCTGGAATAAAGAATGCGGCCACAAAAGGAAGTAGTGGCACTAATCCTAAGATTACAAATGAAACAAAAGTTACAATCGACTTGTTTATAGGCCTACTAGCCTGAGATTCTTCTGAGACTGCCGAGAGATAACTAGACGCCCCCATAGAAAAAGCATCTGCCAAAACGTTGGCAAAACCTATAACTAAAATAACCCCAACTGGAAGTGCTGCACCAATTGAACCAGTAACAATAGCAAAGGTGGTTACTAGACCATCCATGCTTCCATAAACAAATTCTGGAAGGTACGAATTCTTTTTCATAATTAATTTACTAGCTTCTTCTTCAAATACCGTCCAACTGCCATGTAGCTTGAAAATGCTCCAAGAAGAACTCCTGTTCCGACAAGTACAAAGAATAACCATCCCAGATTACTTAAGTAATATGAAAGCACATTAAATGTTCCCAAAAAGGCTTGTGACGCTGGCCCTAGCCATAGAGCAACAGGGTACAAGAATATTAAAGCGAGCATACCTCCGGAGAACCCATATAACGCACCCTCAATTATAAATGGCCCTTGAACATATAGATCTGCCGCTCCAACTAACTGCATAACACCTATTTCATCTTTTGTAGTAAATATAGCTAACCTAATCGTATTGAAAACAATTAACACAGATACTATTATCAAAAATATTGTAACTACTATTCCCATCCTCTTAGAAGCACTTATTATTTCAGTTAATTTGTCTATTGCTGCCTTATTTTGGAAATAGTTAACCTTCTCTATAATCTGTGTTCCACTGCCAACAGCTGTTTCATTCTCAAGAAACTTCGCTATGCCTTCATATTGACTAGTCTCTTTTGCACTTATAGCAAGTGCTGCACCAAGAGGATTATCATCTAATTCCTCAAGAGCTTGAAGAGTTAACTGATCATTCTTGTGACGCTCACGGAACCGCTCAAGCGCTTCTGCTCGAGTTACGTATTCCACATCGTCCACCTCAGGGAGTAGTGAGACAGAGTCTCTTAAAGAAAGTATTTCGCTCTCAGGAGCACCAGTTAAGAAATATACGTTTATATCCACCTTCTCTTCAAGTTGAGTTAGAGTGGCATCTAGTGCGGATCCCGCAACCATTATTGAACCTATAACAAAAAGCATCAAGGCCATTATCAAAATAGTCGCAAAAGAAACAAAACCGTTGCGTAGGAATCCGATAAATCCGGCTCTTGAAACTCTTTTAATGTTAGTCCAGTAACTCATATCAAAATTATACTATAGTGAGTAAGTTCCTTTAACATCGTCTCTTGCAACACGCCCTTCATCCATTGTAATAACTCTCTTCCCTAGAGAATCAATAACTCCTTTGTTATGTGTTGAAAGTATTACAGTAGTACCTAGGTCATTAATCTTTTTAAGAATCTGAACTATTTCATATGTACTAATAGGATCTAAGTTACCAGTAGGTTCATCTGCAACCACAACATCAGGCTGATTTACAATTGCTCTTGCAATTGCAACTCTCTGCTGTTCTCCTCCTGAGAGTTCATGTGGAAAATTGTCCATTTTGTCAGAAATATCTACCAGATTTAAAACATGAGGAACATCAGCTTCAATATCTTCGTCGTGTGCTCCAGAAGCCTCCATTGCAAAAGCTATGTTCTCATACACAGTCTTGGTTGGAAGTAATCTAAAATCTTGAAAAACAGTTCCTATCTTTCTTCTTAAACTATTCAGATCACTTTTTTTAAATTCCGAAATATCTTTAGATTCATAGAAAATTTTTCCTTCACTCGGCAGTTCTTCTGCAAAAATCATTTTTAACAATGTAGACTTACCTGCTCCTGAGTGTCCTACGATTGAAACAAACTCTCCGGGTTCAATATTTATATTCACGTCGTCTAATGCTGCAGGACCGTCGTTATAGAATTTGGTTACTTTTTCAAATGAAATCATCATAATGATTGTTCAATTATACAGGTTGTTCAGATCTTATCCAATAAAATACGAAAGGTCGCCATCTAAAACATCATCAACATTTGAAGTTTCAACATCAGTCCTGTGATCCTTAACTTTTTTGTAAGGATGTAAAACATATGAGCGTATCTGGCTTCCCCACTCTATCTTAGTGCTTGAAGAAATTAATAATCCTTTTTCTAGCTTTTCTCTATCTTCTTCACTCTTCTTATACAACTTACCTCGAAGTATTTCCATCGCTTTTTCTCGATTTCGCTCTTGAGAACGCTCGGCTGTGCACTTAACTGAAATACCTGTAGGGACATGAACAATTCTAACTGCAGTCTCCACTTTATTAACGTTTTGTCCTCCCGCACCACCTGAGCGTGTAAAACTAACATCTAAATCCCCCTCCGGAATTTCTACCGCAGTTAACTCCGGAAGCTTTGGTACAACTTCCACAAGTGAAAAACTAGTTTGTCTTTTACCTTGTGCATTAAAAGGACTTATCCGAACAAGCCGATGAACCCCCGATTCGCTTTTTAAGGTTCCATAAACATTTTTTCCCTCTATTTCAAAAGAAACACTACGATAGCCTGCAGAGCTGGTACTTTCATCTAGCATAGTCGCCTTCCACTCCTTACCTTCCACAAATTTTTGATACATTCGAAATAGCATCGCAGAAAAGTCTTCTGCGTCATCTCCTCCTGCACCGGAAAGGATACTAATGATGGCTGAGCCACGATCATACTTACCTACTCCTGATTGAGCATCCTTTAATTCTTGAAGTTCTTTTATAAGACCCTGCGCTTTGGCAGAATCTTTCCAAAAATCAGCACCTTCCATTAATTTTTCTATTTCTTTTATTCTTTCCATGAGCCGAAGAGCGGGATTGAACCGCTGACCTACGCGTTACGAGTGCGTCGCTCTACCAACTGAGCTACCCCGGCATAGTGAGCCACCGTTCGGAATCGAACCGAAGACCCCTTCATTACCATTGAAGTGCTCTACCAGCTGAGCTACGGCGGCTTGCAGTAATATTACAAGCATTACTTTGTTTGGCAAACCACATCTACATCTTTAGTATATACTCCTAAATTAAGATATACCTATTGACCCAAGTCAATATAAGTGGATACTGTTACGTAAATGAACGAATACCACACAGATGTAATAGTAGTTGGAGGAGGCGCGTCAGGAATGATGTGTGCGGCTACTATTGCACAAGGTGGAAAGCGAGTTCTCCTATTGGAAAAAAACAAGGAGCTAGGTAAAAAACTCTCAATAACCGGAGGAGGTAGATGTAACATAACTAACGCTGAATTTGATACCAGAGCCTTTTTAGAAAATTTTCCAAAAGCAGGTAAGTTTTTGCATTCACCATTTTCAAAATTCTCCTCAGAAGATGCTATTAAGTATTTTCAAGACATAGACCTACCTACTGTAGTTGAGGCAAGAAAGAGAGCATTTCCGGCGTCTCAAAATGCAACAGATGTAACAGCAGCACTCGTACGAGAAATTAAAAGACATAGAGTAGATATAGAAACTGGCTCTGAAGTACGCACGCTCGCACAAGAAGAAGGAGTAATTACCGGTGTTGTAATGAAAAACGGAACCGTATATCGAGCGCCGTATGTGGTTTTAGCAACAGGAGGAGTAGCAGCACCCGAAACGGGATCAACTGGGGATGGATTCAAAATGTTAAGAGAGACAAATCACGAAGTTAGCAAGCCTAACCCTAACGTTGTGCCTCTAAAGACAAATGCTAAGTGGGTTCACAAACTATCAGGAACTTCCGTTTCCTTTATGGAACTAAAGTTCAACCAAGATGGTAAGACAAAGGTGAAGAAAAAGGGGAAAATGCTCTTCACTCATTTTGGTATATCAGGACCGCTAGTTTTGAACTCCTCACATGAAGTTAGTGAGCTTCTAAAAAAGGGTCCCGTTCATGCTGAAATAAATCTATTCCCTGATACTAATGAAGGAGATTTAGATAAAAGAGTTGTAAAACTCTTCAATGCAAATAAGAACAAGAAACTCCGTAATGTTCTTCCAGAACTTCTGCCAAAAAGTATCGCTCACACCGTTATATTCCTGGCGGACCTTTCTCTTGGAGAAGTTAGCGTTCACTCAATAACAAAAGATGAACGAAAGAAATTAGTCAAAACAATGCAATCGCTAGGATTTATGATTGCTGGAACCATGGGACTTGATCGTGCTGTTATTTCCGATGGAGGAATAGATCTAGAAGAAATAAATTTCTCAAATATGACTTCAAAGAGCTTTGAAAATCTATACATCCTAGGGGACCTACTTAACATAAACCGTCCTTCTGGAGGTTTTTCCTTACAACTTTGCTGGACTACTGCATACGTTGCTGCAAAAGATATACTAAAAAACCTTCCATAGTGAAAGTTTTTTTAGTTTACTGCGGGAACGACGGGACTTGAACCCGCGACCTTCCGCGTGACAAGCGGACGCTACTATCCAACTGAGCTACGTCCCCGTAGGGTATAAAGTATGCATCGCTGTTTCAAAAATATCTTTCTTTCGTTTCAAATACAAACTTGTGCGAGCATTATTATACATTAGCTTGTATAAAGCAATACTATCGTGCCAACTAAACACTAGTTCATAACCTCCTTTCTTTTTATATAAGTAACCACCCTTAATACCGTGTTTCTTCAAACACTCATGCAATGACAATAGAAAGTTCTTACTACCAGAAGTAAATCGGGATTGAAAAATCCAGCGCATCTTATTTCTATCTCTAGCAAAATGTTCTCTAAAGTAAGCACATCCATCTCCATCAAAATATCCTAGTATAAAGTCCCCTACATACTTTTTGGGGACCCTAGGAAATAAGAGTGTCTTACTCTTAGAAGGAGTCATACCAAGACTAATAAGATCGTCAAACACTTCCTTGCTCCCAATTTGAATTCTATAACTATCATTCCAATTTGGATTATCACTAACCCTTTGCGATATTTTGTGATTCGATCCTAAAATATCCCGTATTTCATAAACTAACTCTTTATCATTAATTTGAAATCCAAAAAAGTGCGCCCCTCTCCCACTAATCCACATATATCCATCCGCAGCAAAGAAACCCAAAACATATGCCATATCCGCATTCCACTTTTTGAAAAACTTCTTATTGACTTCTTTGTGCATAGCCATATATATTATATTGCATGACAGGTAATACTCCTACACTGGGTTGACTTATACAAAAGACCTCCCAATGGGAGGTCTTTTGTATAAATGTGTCGACGGGAGGACTTGAACCTCCGACCTCCGCTTTATGAGTGCGGCGCTCTAACCAACTGAGCTACGCCGACATTGTCAATAGTTTACACAAGTTAAAGCAAAAGACCACTCAAGAAGTGGTCTTTTGCTTTAACTTGTTGCGGGAACCGGAATTGCACCGATGGCTCGGGGTTATGCTTACCACTACAACTTTCGTTGCTCCTTCTATATAGAATGGATTTGTGGCCTGGACTATACCTTCATCCTCCTCAAATGAGGGTGGGATGCTCGCCGTCTAGTCTCTACACCTTCAAAGTATAAAATAAACTAAGCTTGGCTCGGTATTGCCATTTTACAGGTTTCACCGAATTTGACGAGATTCCATAAAGCATTACTGCTATATGAGCCCGTACAGTTTTCCTTGTAAACAAGGTTAGCTGAGCCCCGCGAGATACTACTTCTCCACCCCGCTGCTGGATATTGTACACGAACAACTCCTTTGCGCAACTTGTACCAACAAACATGGTAAACTTACCTACATACATATGGCACATGCAATTACAACCAAAAATGCTGTTATAGAATCTCGAAAATCAGGAGAAAGCATAAGGGACATAGCCAATATGTCCAAATTACCTAAAAGTACTGTTAGTTATTGGTGTAGAGACATACAAATGACTAAATCTCAGATAAGGGCTCTGCAAATTAAATGTAAAAAGGCTGGTTCTGCTAAATGCTTAGAAATTGCTGAACAAAAACGAACTGAGCGTATAAGCAGAGAAAAAGTGATAGATTTGCGAGCCTCAAAAGATATAGGACCAATAAATAAAAGGGATCTAGAAATGCTGGGTATCGGACTGTATTGGGGTGAAGGATACAAACGAGGAAGTAGTGAACTCGGATTTACAAATAGTGATCCCAACATGATTACGGTATATATGGAATGGCTGCGTATAATATTTCAAGTAGAAAAAGAAAACATGACTCTTAGGGTAAGCATAAATAGCTCTCACAAGGACCGAGTGAAAACTGTATTGAACTTCTGGTCAGAACATACGAGAATACCAATAGAACAATTCACAAAAACCAGTCTTATAAAATCAAAAATCAAAAAGACATACCCAAATAGAGACACTCACTTTGGCACCTTACGAATAAAGGTTAAAAGGAGCAGCGTCCTAAAATTAAAGACCTTAGGAGCAATATCTCATATTTCTAAAACAATAAGTAAGGATACAGATTAAATATAACCCAATTCTTTAAACACTTTCTCATAAAGTCCCACAGCTCTTTTAGCTTCTCTTTGAGAAAGATCAAAATCCGCTCCATCGTGGGCAATTCTGTTTCTAACTTTATGAGCCTCCCAGGCATCATCGATACTGTTAATATCTCCTTTCTGAACTTGCTTCATCTTCTCTCCCACTCCGTCACCAGTATAACCTTTTGAAGTAATAGCATCGTCAAGCATAATATCTGCCTCTAGCACCGCCTGTCTCCAGTCATTCGAATTTTCTGAAGAAACAGCACTCATCACTCCCTTCCAGCGCCCTTCATGGGCACTTCCTGTTGTTTGCTCATGTCCTGCAAGTCCAAGTAATTTCCTTCCTTCTTTTGATATTGATTGTTCTTTATAAAACTTCTCCTCAGATGATCGAACCTGACTTAAACGGATCTTTGTGTAAATTATTCCAATAATAATTAAAAGAGAAACAAAGAAGGCAAAATTAAAAAACGGAGACCAAGCACTATTGAAAATATAATCTTGCATAGAGGTATCTGCAGAATGTTCTTTAACTTCCACAAACTCTTGGAAATCTGAGTTAAAACTGGGTGCTGTAACTGAATTTAGGTGCGACATACTACCTTATTGTCTCAAACTTCTTGCCAATTTTAAATAGTGAATCATCTTGCTTGTGGGGAGCGATAAATTGCATGCCAATAGGTAAATCTACTCCCTCTCTTGAAACTGTACCCATCGGAATGGAAATTGCTGGAACTCCAGCTAGGTTAGCAGGAACTGTGAAGATGTCTGCTGCATACATAGAAATAGGATCATCCGACTTCTCACCTACCTTAAATGCGGGAGTAGGAGTTGTGGGTGTTGCAATAACATCAACTTTAGAAAAGGCTTCCTTGAAATCTCCTCTAATCTGATCTCTGACTGCTTCTGCTTTTCTGTAGTACGCATCGGCGTAACCTGAGGAGAGTACAAAAGCTCCAATTAATATTCTACGACGAACTTCTGCGCCAAACCCAGAACCTCTTGTTTCTAGGTAATCTCCCAAGAGATCATCTCCTTCTTTTTTAACTCCGTATCGAACTCCGTCATATCGTGCAAGGTTAGTTGAAGCCTCTGCCGGCATAACAATATAATACGCAGCAAGAGAATATTTCACATTCGGTAAATCTATATCAACTATTTCGTAGCCCTCTTTTTTCATTTTCTCTAAAGATTCCTCAAAAGATTTAAGAACATCCTCATCAACACCCTTTAAAGAGTTCCTTGGAACTCCAATTACTTTCGGATCTCCATCTCCACCCCCTTCAATTGAAGTTGCATCTCTTTTGTCATAACCTCGTATTGCATCAAAAAGAATCTTTGAATCCTCAACTGTAGTAGTTAAAGGCCCAATTTGATCCAAAGAAGAACCCATCGCCATAGCGCCATAGCGCGAAACTACCCCGTAGGTTGCCTTAAACCCAACAAGACCACAAAAGGCCGCTGGTTGGCGTATGGAGCCTCCAGTATCGGTTCCTAGGCCTGCTATAGCCAAGTCTCCGGCAACGGCTGCTGCCGTTCCACCAGAAGAGCCTCCTGGAACTCTACTAACGTCATGAGGGTTTTTTGTTACTCCGTATGCTGAGTTCTCAGTTGAAGAGCCCATAGCAAATTCATCCATGTTTGCGCGCCCTATTAAAACAGCGCCTTGTTCTTTCAGTTTTTCTATAACATGAGCATCATAACTAGCACTATAATTTTCAAGTATTTTTGAGGCTCCGCTTGCAATGTGTCCTTTAATTAAAATGTTGTCTTTTACCACAATGAGAATTCCTGTGAGAGGATGAACATTTCCTTCTTCAATCATTTTGTCAGCACTTCTAGCTTGTTCTTCTACATCATCAAAAACCTCTAAATACGCATTCAGATTATCTTCCTTTCCTAAGTATTGTTTGGCTAATTCAACAGAAGTTATTTCTCCTTTATCCAATAAGTCTCTTGCTTCTTTAATGGTCATATTAATCTTGTTGTATTATCTTCCTTACTTTCAAATACCCGTCCTTCGAATCTGGCATCGCATCAACCATTTCTTTTGTATGTTTTCCGCTCTCGTGAGGCTCCACATCTTCTCGCATAATATTATAGTGTTCCCCTACCTCTTTCTCGGTTCCCGCTAATTTCGCATCTTGAATTTGATCAACAAAATCCAAAATTTCTGGAATTTCCTGTTCAAGCTGCCTTACTTCCTGATCATCAATTGAAAGGCGAGAAAGCTCGGCTAGTTTTTTTATATCTACATCTGTCATGATTGAATCATATTAACAAACTCTTCCTCATTTAGCACCGAAACTCCTAACTTCTCCGCATTTACTAGTTTAGAACCAGCGCTCCCACCTGCCACAACATAATCAGTTTTTACTGAAACAGAACTGCTGACTCTTCCTCCAAGAGATCGTATTTTCTCTCCTGCCTCATCGCGCGAAATAGAAAGCGCTCCAGTTAATACAAAAGTTTTTCCTGACAGACTTCCTTCTTTTCTTTTCTCGCTAACAATATCCAAATGCCCTAACAGCTTCTCTAACATCTCCTTATTCCTATCAAACCAGACAACAATGGATTCTGCGACAATCTCGCCAATTCCCTCAATCTCCACCAGTTCTTCCTTCTCAGCTTTCATCAACTCAGAAATTGAAAAACTTTCCGCCAGGTCTCTCGCTGTTTCCTCCCCAACTTGATCAATTGATAATCCGGCTAGTAACTTGTTCAATGAATTCTTTTTGGAATCTTCAATTGAATCTAAAAGATTTTGTGCACTAACTTCGGCAAAGCCTTCTAGCTCCAGGACATCTCCTTTCTTAAGAGTATAAAAGTCGTCAAAACTATTAATTAAACCATTCTTTAGTAGTGCTTCCACTATTGATTCTCCGAGTCCATCAATGTTCATGGCTTTTCTGGAAGCAAAGTGTGATAACACTTGAGTACGTTGGCCAAATGAATCTTTAGACGAGCATCTCCATGCAGATTGTCCCTCCACTCTTTCAATAGAACCATCCCCGCCACAGGCCTCTACTTTTTTAGGGAATTTATATTTCTTTTCTTTACCATTCCTCATTTCTTTAAGAACTTCGACTATATCTGGAATGATATCTCCTGCTTTTTGTAGTATAACAGTGTCACCTATGCGAACATCGAGTCGCTTAATTTCATCTTCATTGTGCAGCGTCGCACGAGAAACGGTAGAGCCCGCAACTAACACAGGACGAAGATGAGCAACCGGTGTTAAAACACCAGTTCTCCCAACCTGTAAAATAATGTCTTCAACTACTGTAGTTACTTGTTCTGCTGGAAACTTTAGGGCTATAGCAAAACGAGGTGCTTTTCCGGTATAACCTAACTTTTCCTGTTGTTCTCTTTCGTTAACCTTTACCACTAGTCCGTCTACAAGATAATCCTTTTTAGGAGCATCTTTAACCCATTTCTCCCATGTCTTTAAAACCTCCTCTATCGTTAGGTGCTGTTCAAAATTACTATTAACTTTAAATCCCAACTCTTTTAGTAAGATAAGTTCTTCAATCTGAGTTTTAGGTAAAGACCCACTAATGAAAGCTACATCGTATATAAAGCAGTCTAGTTTCCTTTCTTTAACTATGCTCGGATCAAGTTGCCGAATAGTTCCTGCGGCGACATTGCGCGGATTAGCATATTCTGCCTCTCCTTCTTTCTTTCTCTTCTTATTTATTTGTGAAAAATTCTTTTTTCCAAGCCATATCTCTCCTTCAACTATAATGTCTACATTTTTAGTAAGTTTTAGAGGAATAGAATCAATAGTGCGCACATTATTAGTTACATCTTCACCAACTTTTCCATCTCCACGAGTAGCCGCCGTTAATAATTCCCCCTTTTTGTATTCCAGAACTATTTTGAATCCATCTATTTTAAGCTCAGTTGAATATGCAACTTCTTCAACATCAAGTATTTTCTTAACACGTAAATCAAACGCCTGCATATCACCCTCATCGAAGGCATCGTTAAAAGACCACTGAGTGATCTTGTGTGTAATCTTTTCAAACTTATCCAGCGCCTTGCCGGCCACTCTTTGAGTTGGTGAATCAGGAGTAATTAAGGATGGGAACAAATCCTCTAAAT
>Ga0114932_10002165_pt1 | contig 21162 bp, 19 predicted proteins | sample 2SBtaG_2_FD_87286 | JGI IMG/M metagenome (GOLD analysis project Ga0114932, IMG submission 87286) | Deep subsurface microbial communities from Kolumbo volcano to uncover new lineages of life (NeLLi) - 2SBTROV12_ACTIVE470 metaG | ecosystem: Environmental > Aquatic > Marine > Volcanic ... | reverse complement strand
TCTGCGCCATCATCAGTAACAAAAACTTCTCCATGTTGAAAGGGGCTCATTGTTCCTGGATCAATGTTCAAATAGGGATCCAGTTTTTTGATCCTTAATTTATATCCATGTGCTTGCAATAGGGTTGCGATTGATGATGTAGCAATACCTTTACCTAATGATGAAACTACTCCACCTGTAATAAATATAAATTTAGTCACAAACTTTTACTCCATCTTTGGAACATTAGTACCATCTATAGCTTTATCTTCGTGAATATGTTCGTTTTCTAATGATTTGATGATAGATTTATCGTTACTATGCTCATTTAATGAGTTTTTTGCTAACAGTAAACTATTGGCCATAAATATCAATATGAGTAATATTGTGAATTTACTTATAAATGTGGCTTGTGATCTACTTGGCATTTGACCACCGGCATTGCTTACAACGATACCATCACTACTAGATTTTTGAAAAATAATAACTAGTGATAGTAAGATGGTTATAAAAATCTGAAATCCAAATAAGAAAGGTAACATTTTTTTTCTTTATAAAATTTATATTTGCTATATTAATAAGTAGCTAAGTATTAATACATTATTAATTATAATTAATCAAAACCTTTTATGAATAAATTAAAGAAAATAAATTATAAATTTATCATTTTTAATTTTATTTTTTTATTCATTATCTGTTATTTCGTATTTCACTGTTTTGTTGGTGAGAGGGGTTATATAAAGATGCTTGATTTAAAAGAAGAAGTGCTTTTTAAAAAAAGCAAATTAATTACATTGAATGAAGAAAAAAAGGATCTAGAAAGTAGGGTTAGTTTAGTTTACGATGAAAACATCAACAAGGATCATCTTGACGAACTTGCCAGAAGATATTTTGGTTTAATTAACGAAGATGAAGTATGTATAGCAGGAAATAGTAAAGCAAAATAAAAATCAATTATAGAGTTTCATTTTACTTATTTTCCAAAACTAAGCCCTTTAAATTTACTATTAAATTTGGATACTTCGGTTGCTTTAGTATTCACATAATTTGCATCTTTTGTCCAAGCTGGGTGAGTTGTTGGATCAATATCCAATTTCAATAAATCATTTGATATAGTTGATCTGGTCTTGAATTTAGTTCCGTTAGTCATTTCAACAGTAATTTCTCTGTAATTAGGATGAAGAGAACTTTTTACTTTTTTTGAAACTAACTTTTCTTTCTTCGCTTCGTCTTTTTTATTTGATACTTTTGCCATGAAGTTATTAATTGATATTCAATTTATCTTCTAATTACATAATATTTGACATAAGAGCAAGAAATTTTTTTAATATTCAATAACTTTCTGTTTACATGGGGGGTAAAACATTATAACTGTAATGTTAAATAATAATGAGGTCTGTTTTATAGAATGGTTGTAAGTTTAAATAAAGTTACTCTTATTGGAAATGTTGGAAAGGAGCCCGAAATAAGGTTGACGCAAGAAGGTAAAGAGATTGTAACATTACCACTTGCAACAACTGAAAATTGGAAAGATAAAAATAGCGGTGAACGTAGAGAGAAAACTGAATGGCACAGAATCGTTGTGTTTATTCCTGCTTTAGTTAATATAATAAAAAATTATGTTAATAAAGGTACGAGAGTTTATATCGAAGGATCACTTCAGACTAGGGAATGGAATGATCAAACGGGAATAAAAAAATATACAACAGAAATTGTACTTCAAACATATAATAGTACAGTTATACTCCTTGGTAATAAAAATACTAATAAACCTGCTAGTACGACACATGGCGATAGTACAGAAGATTTAACAGACAATGAAAAGGATAACGATCAAGTTCCATATTAATTAAATAAAAAAATAAATTTTCTAATGTCTAATTTGTATAGACTGGGTATAGGTATGATGATGCTTAATAGCAAAAATCAAGTTTTTGTTGCAGAGCGAAAAAAACCTAAAAATGCATGGCAAATGCCACAAGGTGGGATTGAGGTGAATGAATCGCCTCAAGATGCACTGTTAAGAGAAGCTATGGAAGAGATAGGGACGAATAATTTTCATATTATTGCTGAATCTAGCAACTGGTTAAAGTATGATTTTCCATTAAAAAATAAAAGAACCTGGTTTAAAGGCAAATATATGGGTCAAAAACAAAAGTGGTTTTTGCTTAATTTTTTAGGAAAGGATGATGAAATAAATATAAACACTGTTGGAGCAGAGTTTATAAATTGGAAATGGATTGATGTAAATAAATTAGAAGAAATGATAGTTGACTTTAAAAAAGAGATGTATAGAAATATCGTGAGTGAATTTAACTCCATAATTTTAAAATACCTTAAATGAAACTTTCTGAATTTGATTTTAATTTACCCAAAGATTTAATTGCAAAATATCCTAAATACCCAAGAGGAAATTCTAGACTATTATATTTAGATAGTGATTCTAAGATTTATGACTATAAATTTGCTGAAATACTAAGATTATTTAAAAAAGGGGATTTGTTGGTTTTAAATAACAGTAAGGTAATTCCTGCATATTTAGTTGGACAAAGCAGTGGTTCAGCACGTTCTATAAAAGATATAATAATATATTTGAATAGAGAAGTAGATAAAGATAAATGGATTGTTTTTGCTAAGCCTGGGAAGTTATTAGAGCTAGGTAAAGATATAATTTTTAAAGAAAACTTAGTGGCTACAGTTTTTAAAAAATTAGATTCTGGTGAGTTTGTTTTGAAATTTAATTATAGCGCGTCTGATTTATTTGATAAAATATGTGATATTGGTGAAATGCCAATTCCTCCTTATTTTAAAAGGAAGCCTGAAAAATCAGATATTTGTGATTATCAAACGGTGTTTGCAAAAGATTATGGATCTGTTGCTGCTCCTACTGCAGGCCTTCATTTTGATGATGAAATGATGCAGAAGATTAAAAATTTAGGTGTTAAAATTGCCTATATTAGATTAGATGTTGGTGCTGGAACATTTATGCCTGTAAAATCTGAAGATATTTATAATCATAAAATGCATTCAGAGAAGTTTATTATTTCTAAGCGAACGACAGAAGCAATTAATCAAGCTAAAAGGGATGGAAATAGGGTTATATGTGTAGGTACGACTTCACTTAGAGCGCTTGAATCGTCTTCTGATAATAACGGATTAATTGTTTCACAAAATAGTGAGACAGATATATTTATCACACCTGGATATGAATTTAAGATTGCGGATTGTTTGATTACTAATTTTCATACTCCAAAATCTACTTTAATAATGCTAGTAAGTGCGTTTTCTGGTATAAATAATATTAAAATGGCGTATAAACATGCCATAGATAGTGACTATAGATTTTTTTCATATGGGGATGTCTGTTGGTTAGATAAATTAAAAAACAGTACAATCAAGGGTTGATATATTAATCTTAAAAATATAACCTGTCACTTATAGGTATAATTATTTTATGGTTGAAATATGGAACAAAGTTTACAAGAAATACAAAATGAAAAAAAATCTGTCACCAAGCAATTATCAAAATGTATTGATAACGAAACTGCAATTAAAAAAGATTATAAAGAGCTTAATTTAAAATATGAAAAGCTTTTGGAAAACATTATTCCAAGAATAAATAGTGTATTAGAAGTCTGTAAGAATACGGATAAGGAATTTCGAGTTTGTAAGCAAGAGTATTATAAGTGCTCATTAGAAATCAACAAAATAAAAGATTATGTAAAAGAGGGATTAGTAGTAAAATATAACAAGGAAGAGTGTAAAGATAGTTGTTATCCGTCTGATTTTCAAGAATGTATTGATGATTTACTTCCAAATCAAGAAGTTGTTGTTTCTGATATAGGTGAGTAATCTATAAAGTTCTAAAAAACATATATTTTTTATGAGGGTGTGTTTTTGTATTTTCTAATGAGAATACAAGCCCCTCTATTTCTGGAATCTTTCTTGAATAACTGATGTTTTCAAAAGAGTAATTATCTATCATTTTGGAGATAACACCTATATGGCCACATAATGAATATTTATAGTTTATTTTTGTTGGGTCGTTTTGAAGATCATATTCTCTATAAGCAAAAATATCACCAGCTTTAACATCATCAAAATTACAGATAGGGGTAATGTAATTTGATAGGATATCATGGAACTCTGACTTTTCTTGACTATTATAACTATCATAAAATTTTTCAATATCTAGAGTTGAAAATTCAGCTAGTTTGTTTGGGTTAATATCTTTTTCCGCATCAGTCCATTTTAATATAGATGTTAGGCAATCTTCAGCTCTAAATTTTTTTGATGTATATCTAGTGTCTTCATTTGAGCCTCCAAAAGCATAACCATTAGTCAAGTATAGTAATTCACCCTGTGCCTGGCTAAATTTATCTTGATAAAAATATTTCCAGGTTTTTAATTTAAACTTTATTTTATTATGATCTAAATTTTTTGGCAAAAGTGTTGTCTGTATGTTAGAGCTTGAAGTGATATTCAGTATATTGTTTTTATAAAGAAAGCCCTTTAATTTATCCTTCAAAACTAAATGCAAAATAGTAAAATAAAAAATCTTAATATAGTTCAAATATGAGTCAAACCCTTTAAATAGGATTCTATTTATTGAGATTTTTTCATTGTTTAAATCATCAATCAATTGATCTGAAAAGAGGTAGTAAGTGTAGTTTTTGCAAAATTCTAAGGTTCCAGATAGTAATTCAAAATTTTTATTATATTTTAATGGATAGGTTAGAGGAGTTAATTCACTGGAAAAATTGAAAATATATTCATTTAATTGGAGGCTACAGTGTATGTCATAATTCAAATCTGCTAATACATCATTAAAAATATCATAATAATTTATATTAAGATTTTTTAATATACCTTTAGTTAGAATGATTATTTGCTTAACTTCATCAATGGAAGTTGATTTTCTATTAATTAACTCTCTCCTTGCAACATCCAATATGCTTTTATTTGCTATATCCATTAATTTTTTTAAAAAATAATAAATATATACATATTAAAGATGGCAATGATAGTAAAGAAGAAACAATAAAAAAGTTATTCCAGCCGACACTTTCAGCTAAAAATCCTGATGAAGATGAAACGATTGTTCGCCCTATAGCGATTATTGAAGTTAGAATTGCGTAATAAGTTGCAGCATATTTGTTTTTACTAAGATTACTTATGTATGCAACTATTGCGATATTACTAATTGAGCTTGTTAGGTTTTCAAAACCATTAACAACAGCTAATATGTACAAGTTTTTAGGGAGAATATTGATCAATATGAAAGGTAAATTTGAAAGCATTGCTAATATTTCAGAAAAAAATAAATTAATACCGGGTTTTATTTTTAATACTAACCAGCCACCAATTGCAACACCTGTCAAAGTTCCAATTTGACCTAAAGATTTTACTGCATTTGCGATATCAATTTTACTATAACCTGAATCTAATAAAAACGGGGTTGTCATTGCTCCAAGATATGCATCACTAAGCTTATATAAAGCTACTAAAACAACAATTAAATAGCAGTTCTCAGTTTTTAAAAACATTTTAAATGGCAGAATAAATGATTGCTGTAATGAAATATTTTTTCTTTCTGAATTTTCATCTGGTATTTTTGAAGCTATTATTGTAACTAATGCAGTTGGTATAATGATTAAGCCCATAATTAAAAGAGAAACTTTCCAACTAAATAGTTCTGCTAAATAAAGCCCACCAACCCCAGAAATAATCATACCTACTCTGTATCCATAAATTGTTGATGATGCTCCTAATCCCTGTTCATTTGAATTCAATATTCTTATTCGGTATGCGTCGATGCATATATCTTGAGTTGCTGAAAAAAATGCAAGTAAGAAGGCTACTATAACAAATAGTAGTATGTTTGTTTGTGGATTTATTTCACCTAAAATAATTATAAAGAAAATTAAAAATATTTGAGAGATTAATATCCAGGATTTTCTATGTCCAAAATGTTTATCAAGTATAGGGATTTTGCAATAATCTATTAGAGGTGACCAAAGAAATTTAAAAGAATATGGTATTGTGACCAATCCAAGCACTCCAATTGTTTTTAAATCTATGTTATAGTCATGCAGTAATGCTTTTAATATTGAAGCTGTTATTACTATAGGTAACCCACTACTGATACCTAAGACAAAAATAACTATTATATTTTTAATTAAATTAAATTTTTTTGACATAAATCAGATTGCATAAACATGGATAAGTAGATGTATCACAAAAATAAAATTAATACAAAATATTCAAATTATTCAAAGAGGAATTTTGGAGTTGAAGTGGATACAATTGTTATTCACTATACACAATTAAGCTTTAAAGATTCAAATAGGGTTTTGACTCAATCTGGGAAAGTTAGCAGTCATTTTTTGATTAGTGAAAAAGGAGAGGTGTGCCAATTAGTTCCTTTGGATTATAAGGCGTGGCATGCTGGCATTAGTTGTTGGAGAGGGAAGGGTGATGTTAATCAAAATTCTATTGGGATTGAAATTGTTAATAGGGGTATGGAGTTAAAATTTTTAAAGGATAATGTGCAAGTGGTTAAAGCGCAGAAATTTTATAATGCACAATATTTTGCTTTAGCTAAAATTATCGATAAGTTGAAAAAACTTTATCCTAAAATTACGGATAAGAACATTATTGGGCATAGTGATATTACTGCAAAAACATTGAGAAAAATTGATCCAGGCGTTGCATTTGACTGGAGATTTTTAAATTTTCTTGGTCACGGTATATACCAAGAAATAGAAGAGGATGGTGATAATAAAGTAATGTTTAAGTTAGGCGATAAAGGGAAGGATGTTGAATTATTGCAAAGAAGATTGCAAAATATTGGTTATGAAGTGGAGTGCAGTGGAATTTTTGATAAGCATCTTGCAAATACAATATTTGCATTTAAATTACATTATTTTCAACATGATATAAAAAAGCGTAATTCAATCGGCTACGGAAAGTGGTATAGGCACCTTGATAATTTAATTTTGAAATTAATAGATAGCAAATAAAATTACTTTTTACTACTATCTTCAGATTTAATTTGCGCGCTTTTTTCTTTCTTAACTAATACTTTTTTAATTCTTCTTTTTACTTTTATTGCTTCTGAGGCAAGTTTAGAATTTGGTGTTTTTAAAAGGAAATTATCAAGTCCATGGTTGTGTTCAATGGTTCTAATGCTACTTGGTGTAGCTCTAAATTTTACAAAACAACCAAGAATTTCGCTCATAAGTGAATAATTTTGCATATTTGGCATAAATTTTCTTTTTGTCTTGCGGTTTGAGTGAGATACATTATTACCCACAGAAACTGATTTATTAACGTCAATCTGGCATTTCCTTGTCATCTTGATTCTACTAAAATTAAATTGTAAGCCATTAATAGCAAATTATATACCAGATTACAAGCATAATTAACTGCTTTTAAGCAATATTCTATCAATTGAAATTAAATATCTAGACTTTTATATAAAAATTCATATGATACTCACCGTAATGTAATTTAAACAAGAATTGATGATTAATATTTTTAAGTATTTGCCAATTAAAAAAGAAGAAGCGCCCAAGTTTATTGTTGTCTCACTGATGATGTTGATGGTTTTATTTATCTACAGTATACAAAGAACTGTTAAAGATACTATAGTTGTCAATGAAATGGGGGCTGAATTGATTAGTGCAATAAAGCTTTATGGGACTTTGCCAATGGCGGTATTAATTATGCTAATTTACGCAAAATTATCCAGCGAATTAAACAAAACCGTTGTTTTTCACATACTTAATGCATTTTTCATCACATATTTTATTGTTTTCACTTTTGTTATACGCCCTAATATTTCAACTCTACACTTTGATTTTAGTAATGTTAGAGATAATTATCCTTATTTGAGGTTCATAGTGCAGATGGTTGAAAATTGGTCATATTCTTTGTATTATATTTTAGCAGAATTATGGGGGAGTGTAATGCTTTCTTTGATGTTTTGGCAAACTGCAAATCAGGTATTTAAGATAGATCAAGCTAAGAGGCTATACCCTTTATTTGGTTTAGTTGCTCAAATCGGCATGATTGTATCTGGAGAATTATTACGACTGTTTTCTAATAAAACTATTTTTAAAGGTGGTTGGGATGAATCCATAAAGTATATAAATTTATCAACTTTGTTTGCAGCAGTAACATTGTCTATTTTATTTTGGATTTTATCAAATGTACTTGTACCAAGTGATATTATTAATGCTGAGACAAAAAAGAGGAAGAGAAAAATTGGATTTATTGATGGATTAAAGCATGTATTTACATCAAAATATATTGGGTTAATTGCATTGTTAATTATTTGTTATGGTATTTCAATAAATATAGTAGAAGGGGTTTGGAAAGCGCAAGCTGCAGTCGTTTATACAGATAAACAAGATTATGCTAGATTTATGGCAAATTTACAAACCTATACTGGAATTGCCAGTATGGTAGCTATGATATCTGGATCTTATATATTAAGCATTATTTCTTGGAGAACAGCTGCTATATTAACACCTATTGCTATTTTAATTACGGGAGGTATATTTTTTATTTTTTCAATATACCAAGTTGAGATTGTTGATTTGTTACCCTTTTTAATTTTAGCTCCGATAGTTATTGCCGTGTTTATTGGGTTGTTACAAAATATCCTTGGCAAGGCAACTAAATACGCTTTTTTTGATGCTACAAAGGAGATGGCATATATTCCTCTTAGTGAAGAATTAAAATCAAAAGGAAAAGCAGCCGCTGATGTTATTGGTGGTAGGTTAGGAAAATCTGGTGGAGCATTGATTCAACAATTTTTATTAATCATTATACCAGGAGCATCGTTGGTATCTCTTTCATCCAGCTTATTTAGTATATTTTTATTGATAATGGTTGTTTGGTTGATTGCTGTATGTGTGCTTGCAAGGGAGTTTAAAAAAGTTTCTAAAACTGAAGGTTAGAATAAATTTCTAATTACGCTATAAATTCATATTGATTATTTACTTAATTCTTTATGTCTAAAACAACCATTTGTATGATCATTTACCATACCTATTGCTTGCATAAATGCATATATTATAGTCGATCCTACAAATTTAAATCCTCTTTTTTTTAAATCCGTACTTATTTTATCTGATATATAATTTTTTGTTGGTAGTTCTGTTATTAAATTAAAATTTTGTTGTATTGGTTTATTGTCTATAAAACTCCATATATATTCTTTAAAGGAGCCATATTCCTTTTGTACTTCAATGAAATGTTTAGCGTTTTTTATAGATGATTCTATTTTTAACTTATTTCTTACAATACCTGCATTAACTAATAATTCATTTTTCTTTTTTTCGTTATAATTAGCAATTAATTGTGGATTGAAGTAATCATAAGCCTTGCGATAGTTTTCTCTTTTTTTCAATATTGTAAGCCAGCTTAACCCAGCTTGAGCTCCCTCTAATATTAAGAATTCAAATATCTTATTGTCTTCGTATACCGGCACTCCCCATTCTTTATCATGATAATCAATATATATCTGATCCTTAGTTACCCAAGAACATCTATTGGTTGGATTAATTGTTATCATACTTATTACCTGTTTTGATTTTTCTATCATATAATTTGCCTTTTCTACAGTTTTTTTTATCAATTGATCAAAGTGGCATCATCAAGTTAAAATGAGAATTATGATATTGAGTAAAGGATTATAAAATTGTTAAATCTAAAAATTGTAAATATTAAAAAAAATGAAAGGTATATCGAAGTAAAAACAAGTATATAATGGTGATGGTGGGGTTAATGCAGTAGTATTATAGGCTTAACCATAACTTAATTTTATATTGCAATTTGGCAGTATTTATTATATTATTAACTGGACGTAATTAATATTTTAAATATAATGCTTGATGAAAATTTATTATATGATACCGAAATATCAAGCTTATTGGCAATAAATCAAAGTTTGAGTGAATGGTCTACTAATGGCTGTGAACAAGTTTATGATGACTCTACAAAAGATAAAGAAATAATCATAGCTCAAAAAGAAGCTGACTGTATTTCTTTTGCTTTAAATCATAGTATATATGATAAAATGTATGGCAGTACTACATTTGAAAAAGATGTAGTAGTTAAGGCTGAAATTAAATGGAATTCCTCCTCTGATTTTGCTATTAAAACATCCGGAAGCGTCATATTTGAGGATAGTGGAAAAATTATAAGTGAAAAAGATGGGAACATTATTATTAAGGCTGGTATAGATAGAAATTGTAGTGATACACAATGCTCTTCTATAATTTTTAAAGGTGATTCTGCTCAGTTAGTATTTTCTGATCAATCCTTAAAGGGAATTGCAAAGCTTTACTATAATCCAGAAAAAGGTAATGAATCTCATAAATTTCGTAATCCTAGTGATTATAGTAGATTCGTTATTCCTAACAATAAACTTGAGTCATATATGTTAGTAAATAATGTGTATGATTTACAAATGATCAATCTTTTTTTATCAGCTAATTACGCATTAAGTTATGATATTGATGCTTCTATGACAAAAAATTGGGATAAAGGGAAAGGATTTTTACCTTTAGGAAAAGAAACCCGTTCTTTTTCTGGCAATTTTGATGGTAATGAGTATTCTGTCTCTAATCTATTTATTTACAGAGCAGAAGAAGAAAATGTAGGGTTATTCGGATTTTCTTCTGGGTCAGTATTTCATCCAAATATAATAAAAGATGTTAAAATAAATAATTTTAACGTGACTGGCAATACTTCTGTTAATCCATTAGTAGGTATGTCAGTATTAACTGCTTTTAAAAAAATATATGCAGATGGCAAACTTCTTGTATCGGATAATTGCTAACTAAATGAAGCATTTATAAACAATTATCATCTTATTTATCAATAACTATAAATAAATTTATTAAAAATGAGTAATAAATATAAATATCCACAGTGGATAAAACAAACTGGAGCTAGTAATATACTGCACTTAACAAAAGGAGAAAAAGCTCATTTAATAATTGCTGATTTAGGCTTTGTAGAAAATATAGAAATTTTTCAACACAGACTTTTATACTATTTACCCACCCATAAAACTCAATCAGGGAAAGGGTATTATAAACTAGATGTTGTACATGAGAACTTTAATTCACATAGTACTGGAGTTGCTTCTATTGCTGTGGGTAGTTTTTTACCTAAAGATAAAGATTATCTAGCCTATGGACTTGCTAATCAAGCAATTTGTATAAGTGTCAACAGTATTTTGTTGCAGCAGGTACTTACTCCTGGAGCATCTATGACAAGTACAATACTGCATTCATTAGGTATTGATTCAAGAGATGCATTGAATAATGCTGCTTTTAAAATGACTAATATTGTTAACCTTTCAATAGGGCAAGAAAATACTGGAATGTTAGCAACCTTACAATGGATATTTGGTTTTGGAACATTTAGTAATTTAGATAGTGTTGATTTAAATAAATTTAATGATGAGTTTTTACTTGTTATAGCTGCTGGGAATGACGGTAAACTATTATCTAAGGATGGATCAGATGCTGGATGGTTTGAAAAAACAATAAAGCTAGATCACTTTTTTCCTGCTTTATTAAAGTTGCAAAAATCCACAAATGTTATAATTGTAGGAGGAATGACAGAAGACTATAAAGATGTATCTGATACAACTAATTACAGTAAGCTATTGGTAGATTTAGCTGCACCAAGTAAAATGTTACCGATGCTAGAAAGTAAGGATTCATCTATTGTAGCTAAAGGTGGGACAACATATGCAGCTGCAATCGTATCTGCTACAGCAGAATTAATATTATCTTGCAATAATAGATTATCAGGAAAGGAAATAAAAAACATTCTACTTGAAGAGGCTGATGTCTTTGAAAAAGCTAAAGATAAAATAAAAGAAGGTAGAGTATTAAATATAGAAAAAGCAGTAAAAAGAGCTTGTATTCCTGATGATGATTATTCTTTAGAATACTTGAACGCTATTATTGGTGTAAAAGAAGAGGATAAATCTATAACAAAATCCTCGGAATATCCTTTTTTTACTAAATTTCAATGTGCAGTTGATTTTCCATATAATGAAATGTGTCATCCAATGGATTATTTTATATTAGGGGAAGAATAAACTTCGCAAGCATTATAACTCTCTGGATTAACAATTCTAATATAAAATACCTCTCTATTTAGTTTGGAGAAAGGTTTAGTTATTCATACATTTAAGATTAACCCAATAGGTCTTTTTCAATATTTTCACTAATTACAATAGTTTAGATTTTGTAGCTAACCCTTTTTCTATCTTCTTTACATTTTTATTTTGTAATAAAGTTGAATTTTATAAAGAATTTTTTATGGTTTCTACGATTTTTTCTTCTACATTTATCTTTTTGCCACTTGCCTGAGCAAAATCAGAATTTCCTCCTCCTTTTCCATCGATAATATCAAAGCATTTTTGAATCAACTCTTTAGCGTTGTATTGCATTGATATATCCTTAGATATTCCTATTAGGAGAGAAGTTTTATGAGTAATTTTATCTGCGTTAATCAATATAATGATAGATTTGCTACTATTTTTTAAATTATCATAAATACTTTTGAGGTCTACTTTCTGTTCAGTTAGTTTTAGTAATAAAATTTTATTTTCAGCTACAGTAATCTTTTCTAATCCATTAATGAGCAGTTCATTTTTATATTTTTCGTTAACTTTTGTTAGACTCTTAATTTGATTTTGTAAGTTGATTACATCACCTACGATATTTTCTTCCTTACACCTTAGTAATTGTAAAATTTCTTCATTTTGAGCGGTTTTGTTTCTAAAATAATTTAGTGCTTTAAGTCCAGTTAATGCCTCAATCCTTCTAACTCCTGCAGATATTGATTCCTCTGATGTGATTGCAAATAGTCCGATGTCTCCAGTGTAATTTACATGAGTGCCACCACAAAGTTCGACTGAATCGCCCATAGAAATCACTCTGACCTCATCATTATATTTCTCTCCAAAAAGTGCCATTGCTCCACTTTTTTTGGCAGCATTTATGCTCATTAAATTAGTTTCTATCTTCTTATTTGAAATGATTATAGAGTTTACTAAGCTCTCTACCTCAGCTAATTCCTCTTTGAGCATCCCTTTATTATGGGTGAAATCAAATCGTAATTTATCATTGTTTACTAAGGATCCTTTTTGAACTACATGTTTTCCTAATTTATTTCTTAAAGCAAAATGTAAAAGATGGGTAGCTGAGTGATTAGCTTTAATCTTATTACGTAATTGATAATTAACTGCTAATTTTACTTCATCACCTACATTTAATTTTTCTGATAGAGTAACATAATGTCCGTGAATTTTTCCTATAAACAGTTTTGTGTCATAAATTTTATTATTATTTATTGAGCCCTTATCCCCAATTTGTCCTCCAGATTCTGCATAAAATGGAGTTTGATCGGTTATGATGATAGCTTTCTCTTCTTCATTTGCAAATTCAACTAATTTATCATCAACTATAATTGCCTGTATTTTTCCAATAAAATTGTTGTTCTCTTTTCTAATAAATTCAGTGCTTCCAAACTTGTCATATATATCATACCAAAGAGATGAAACTCCTATTTCTCCACTACCACTCCAATTAGCCTTTGCTCTGGTTTTTTGCTCTTGCATTGCAACGTTAAAACCTTCATTATCAAGTTGTAAATTTTTTTCTTTTAAAATATCAGCTGTCAAATCTAGTGGAAAACCATAGGTATCATATAATTTAAATGCTTTTGAACCGTCTAAAATACCACCTTTAGGTAAATGATCTATTTCCTCTTTTAAATACTTAATACCATTTTTTAAGGTATCTTTAAATCTTTCTTCTTCCATATTTAAAGTTGAGATAATCAGGTCGCTTGCCTCTTCTAATTCTGGGTAAGAGTTTTGCATGCTGCTGATAAAATTAGGAGCTATTTTAGACAATAAATTACCATTATATCCAATATTATGAACATGTCTCATGGCTCTCCTCATTATTCTTCTTAAAACATATCCTCTCCCTTCATTTGATGGCAAAATACCGTCTGCAATTAAAAAGCATGAAGAACGAATATGATCAGCGATTACTTTGTTAGAAATAATTTCTTTATCATTACCAGATATTTCAACAATAGTATGTATCAAATTTTTAAATACATCGATGTCATAATTATTATTTACTCCTTGCATAACAGCGCTGATTCTTTCTAATCCCATTCCTGTATCTATTGAGGGTTTTGGAAGATTGATTTGTTCACCAGATTTTAATTTTTCATATTGCATAAATACTAAATTCCATATCTCAACGTATCTATCACCATCTTCATCTTTAGTGCCAGGCAGCCCTCCAAAATATTTTTCACCATGGTCATAAAAAATCTCTGAACATGGTCCGCATGGACCAACATCTCCCATCGACCAAAAATTATCATTAGTTTTGATTTTAATTATTTTATCATCACTAAAATTACTAATTTTTTTCCATAGATTCAATGCTTCATTATCTTCGTGATATACAGTGATGTATAATTTTTCTTTGTCTATTTGCAGTTCTTTAGTTAAATATTCCCACGCATAAAAAATTGCTTTTTCTTTAAAATAATCTCCAAATGAAAAGTTACCCAGCATTTCAAAAAAGGTATGATGTCTAGCAGTAAATCCAACATTCTCAAGATCATTGTGCTTTCCTCCTGCACGAAGGCATTTTTGAGATGTAGTAACTCTAGGGTGCTCCATCTTTTCTTTGCCTGTGAATTGATTTTTAAATTGAACCATACCTGCATTAGTAAATAGTAATGTAGGATCATTGTGTGGAATCAGCGGGGATGAAGCTAAAATTTTATGATTATTTTTTTGGAAATAATTTAAGAAAGATTTTCTAATGTCATTAAGTAACATTTGCAAATAGTAATAATTTTTATTTAGCCAGAATATAGTATAATCTATGTTTTAGGTAAATAAAAAAGCCATTTATTAATGATGAAATTTGTGTTTAGGCGCGAATTACTAACTATGCGAAAAAATTTGGTATGATGTGGTAAATTATTATGAGAGGAGAGTATTAAATTTATTTAGTATCATACCAGCTTTTACCATGGGAAATATTGACGTCAATAGGTATAGATAAACTAAAGGTATTTATCATTATATTTTTAATTTTAGTGCAGCAATCTTCAATAATTTCATTTGGAATCTCAAACAACAGCTCATCATGGATTTGTAAAATTAAAAATTCTTGAAGATTATAATCTAAATTCACCATAGCTTTTTTTATTATCTCAGATGCCGTTCCTTGGATAGGTGCATTTATTGCTGCTCTTTGGGCAAAATTTCTTATGTTGTAATTCCTATCATTAATATTTTCAACGTAACATCTCCTTCCCATCAAAGTTTTTACATACCCGTGTTTTTTTGCAAAATCAATAGTCACATCCATATATTCCTTAATACCAGGATATTGTTTGAAATATGATTCGATATAAGTAAATGCTTCTTCTCTACTGATATTTAAGCTATTTGCAAGACCATATGCGCTTTGGCCATATATAATGCCAAAATTGATAGCTTTTGCTTTTCTTCTGTGCTCTGCTCCAACGTTGTCTAATGGAATTTCAAAAATTTGACTAGCTGTTATACTATGAATATCTTTTTTCTGAATAAACGCATCTTTTAAGCTCTTTATATTTGCAATATCAGCCAATATTCTAAGCTCAATTTGAGAATAATCTCCAGATACGATAGAGTGATTTTCTTTAGCAATGAAGGCTTTTCTTATTCTATTTCCATCACTTGTTCTTATTGGAATATTTTGCAAATTTGGATCATGTGATGATAACCTACCTGTTGAAGTAGTTGTTAAAGAAAAAGTTGTATGAATTCTGCCATCTTCTTTATTTATTGCTTTTTGCAAAGCGTTAATATAAGTAGATATTAATTTTGAATAATGTCTCCATTCCAGAATCTTTTTAGCAATAGGCACTCCTAAAGTGGCATGTTTTTCAAGTGTTTCTGCATCCGTAATATAGCTACCACTTTTTTTAGATTTTTTTCCACCCTCTAACTTTAATTTATCAAAAAGCATTTCACCAATTTGCTTAGGTGAACCAATATTAAACTCTTCACCAGATAATTGAAAAATTTCACTTTGCAATGATTTTAACTTTTGTTCAAATTCAGTTCCAAGTTCAATTAATAAATTTTTATCTACTTGTATTCCTTTATTTTCAATTTTTACTAATAATGAAAGTAATGGCTTTTCAATAGTCTCATATATTTTAAATTTTCTCTCTTCTGCTAGCTGTGTTTTTAAAATGTTATGTATGCAATAAATATAAAATGCATCATGAGATTTATAATTTACATTATAAATATTTGCTAAGGTTTCAAAATTAATCTTTTGCTTACCAGTGTGTAGTGTGTATGCAAGTAATGAAACATCATCAAAAATTTTAAAATCAATCCCATTATTAACACATAAATGTATTATTAATTTTCCATCAAAACATATTTTTTTAATTGAGATATCTTCAAAAATATTTTTAAGATCTTTTAACATGGTATTAAGATTATTATCACCATGATCTTCATCACTAAATGAAAGTAAATTTAATTGACTAGTTAAATTTATTTTATAAAGATAGTTACCAAAATAGCATGAAAATGCATTATCACTAACGTGAAAATAGAATTTTCCAAATTTTTCAATTTCGGAATGCATTTTATATAACTCACTTGATGTAATGATTTTTGTAGTGACTGAATTTACAGTGCCTAAGGATTGATTTTTTGAAGAGGTTATTCTTTGAGTATTAAGTGATTTAAATTCATATTTTTCAAGAAAATCAGTTAATTTATCTTGAGTTATACCTTCGAATTTAAGTTGTTCAATCTTAAAGGGTAGGGTGACTTTATCATCTAAAATAATTAATTTTTTTGATAAAAAAGCTTCTGTTTTTGAATCTTCAAGTAATCCTTTTATTCTTATTGGTTCAATTTCATCAAGTTTATTATATATATTTTCTAGTGTTTCAAATTGGTTAAGCAATTTAGCTGCAGTTTTTGGTCCAACTTTTTTAACTCCTGGTATATTATCAGATGCATCTCCTACGAGTGAAAGATAATCAATCATTTGCGAATGTTTGATTCCAAATTTTTCCAAAACTGTACTTGAGGTGATGTATTTTTTCTTCAGCGGATCAAAAATTTCAACATTATTTTGCATTAATTGGATTAAATCTTTATCTGAGCTGATAATCCGAACTTTAAAATTTTTTTCAAGGGCAAGTCTTGTGTATGTTGCAATTATATCATCTGCTTCAAAGCCAGGTGCTTCAATTGCTCTTACTCCAAATGCTTCAATTGCTTCTCTAATAATGGGAAATTGTATTTTTAATGCTTCGTCTGGTTCTTCTCGATGAGCCTTATATTCAGGGTATAAATCGCTTCTAAATGTTTTTTTACCACTATCTAATGCTATTACCAACATTTCACAATCGTTGTCCTCTATAAGCTTTGCAAGCATGTTGATAAATCCATAAACAGCTCCAACGGGTATGTCTTTGGAAGTTGTTAACGGGGGGAGGGAATGAAATGCTCTGAATACAAAGTTATATCCATCTACGATACATAATGACATAATTAAGTAATACCAATAATTTGCTTAACTATACTGATATTTTTCTCAGCAATAGCTTTGGCTTTCATTGTTCCATTTTTTATAATTTGTTCAAGATATTTTTTATCTTCCATAATTTTAATTGCTTCTTTATTAATTGGGCAAATTTGCCTTATGATAACATCAGCCAAAGCTTCTTTAAATTCAGAATTTTTCATAAATTTAAAGTTTTTAACGACCTCCTCAACATTAATTTCTGTAAAGCATGAATAAATATTTACAAGGTTTGAAATTTCAGGTCTTTCTGTCACGTTGTAACTAATATTCGGAATATCGTCAGTTTTTGCTTTACGGATTTTCTTTCTGATTAACTCTTCATTATCAGACATGTTTATTCTTGAAAGGTCTGAGGGATCTGATTTACTCATTTTATTTGAGGCATCCTTTAAACTCATGATTCTTTTCGCTTTAGAATTCATTACAACATCAGGAATTGTAAAAATCTCTTTATCCACCTTCTTATTGAATGAGATTGCAATATCCCTAGTCAATTCTATATGCTGTTTTTGATCTTCCCCAACAGGAACGATATCTGCATTATAAAGTAAAATATCTGCTGCCATTAAAACTGGATATGAATATAATCCCAGATTAGCTGTCTCTTTATTTTTTCCTGCCTTGTCTTTAAATTGCGTCATTCTATTGAGCCACCCCATTTGAGTGAAGCAACTAAGTATCCAAGCAAGCTCAGAATGTTCAGAAATTTTTGATTGCTGAAATATTGTTACATCATCAGGATTTAGACCAGCTGCAATATAGAGTGCAATATTATATTTAATACTTTCTTGTAATTCTTGTGGGTTAAAATTTGATGTTAGTGAGTGCAAATCAACTATACAAAACAAGCAGTCATATTGTTGTTGCATTGTTAGCCAATTTTTAATCGCTCCCAGATAATTTCCAATGGTGATTTTACCAGTTGGCTGTATTCCTGAGAAAACCCTTTTTTTATTGTTCATGCAGTTTTTTAGTTGTTGAGAGCTAGGCTATAATACAATAACATCAAGGCCTTTGCTAGAAATTATTTAAGGCAAATTGCACATATAGCAATACTTTAAGAATAGATGATCTGTAATATAGCCTTGATACTTCTTCCATACTATATGAAAATTCTCATTCTTTTTTAAATTTTTTGACAAGTTTTTTCAATATAACAATCGATCAATTTAATAAATTCTAAAGTAATATTATCACCTCTTAGGGTATGAGTTTTTTTTCCATCTTCATATATAACTGCTACAGGATTTTCTCCATCTCCTGGTAAACTAATTCCAATATCAGCATGCTTACTTTCGCCAGGACCATTAACTATACATCCCATAACAGCAATTTTTAGGGATTCAACTTTTTCATATGCATTTTTCCAATGAATCATATTTTTATCTATATGTAGTTGGATATCTTGAGCCAATTGCTGAAAATATGTGCTTGAGGTTCTTCCACAACCTGGACAAGATGAAATTTGTGGGGTGAAATGCTTAATTTCTAAAGATTGTAGAATCTCTTGGCATAATTTCACTTCCGTAGTTCTAGGTTCACCAATCATGGGAGTTAAAGAAGCTCTTATTGTATCACCAATTCCTTCTTGCAATAAAATAGATAAGGCTGTGGTTGTGGCAACAACTCCTTTCATACCAATTCCTGCCTCAGTTAATCCTAGGTGTAGAGGGTACTTACATTTTTTTGATAACTCTTTATAAACTGATACAAGATCCTGTACCTTTGAAAGCTTTGCGGATAAAATAATTTTATTTCTGCTTATTCCTATTTCTTCTGCTTTTTTTGCACTTTTAAGTGCTGATTCAACCATAGCTTTTCTCATGATGAAATCTGCAGATTTTGGAGTTTTTAATTGAGCGTTTTTATCCATAAGATCTGCGATTAGGTCTTGATCTAAGCTTCCCCAATTAACACCAATTCTAATGGGTTTATCATACTTTATTGCAAGCTCTATAATTTGTTCAAAATTCTTATCACGCTTATTTTTAAAACCAACATTTCCTGGATTTATCCTATATTTTGCAAGTAGTTTTGCGCACTCTGGAACTTCTGATAATAAAGTATGACCATTATAATGAAAACATCCTACAAGTGGAATTTTCAAGCCTTTTTTATCTAAATTTTCAATTATAGCAGGAACAGATTTTGCAGCATCTAAGTCATTTACTGTAATTCTTACTATTTCAGAACCAGCATTGTATAAATCAATAATTTGAGAGGTAGTGGCTTTAACATCTTTTGTTGGTGTGTTTGTCATAGACTGTATCACCACGGGGTTCTTTGCACCAATTAATACATCACCAACTTTTACCTCTATTTTCTCACTTCTTTTTATTTGTTGTAGTGCGACCATTTTATATAATTTTTTAAGAATAATAACATTAGAGTTTTAAATAAAAAAGAATATTTAAGTTTTGATGATAACCTATACTCTAAATTGGCAACTTAACGGCGTCAAAGTAGTATAAGATCAGGGCTGTTTTGGTAATTTGTAAATAATGCCTAAAGTAAAATTATGCCCCCTAAGAGAATCACTTTTTACCGGGGTGTAATCACGCTTATACTTAGGTATATTATTACTAACAAAACTATCACTATCAAATCCTTTTACCTTTCCATAATCTAAGAATCTATAGCCTAAATTTAACTCTGTACTATTGTTAACTTTTAAAGATAAGCCGCTAGCTAAATTGTAAGAAAAGTTGTTACCTGGGTTAGAATGAAAAGCTTTCTTCTTCTTATTATCATTATCTGCTACTGTTCTTATTCCATCCTCAGGAGAGATTCTAGTATATCCTATTCCCCCACCTATATATAAATCAAAATACTTTGATATACTTTTATACCTATACAAGTTTAACATTAAAGTATATACATCCACTTTATGCTTATAATTAATATTGACTTTATTTTGCTGATCATAATTAAATTTTAGGCTTGTAGCGTTGTATAGTAAATCTATTCTATAATCACTATTAATATACCAACCTATTCCGAAATTATAAGCTTTTCCTGAATCATGACCTTTATCATCACAGTTATTAATACAAAAATAATCATTGTATACATTAGTTTGTAATTTTGAGGATCCTAAATCAGTTCTTAAATATATTTGACCTATAAGTTTACTTTTACTAGTTTTATAATTTATGCCTTTGTCTAAATATGCCAATTCTTTACTTATTGCGGTATCTTTTGATATATTTTTTGGCTCATCAACTTTTTTTGTTACCAATTCAACCTTGTGATCACTTTTGTTGTTTTTATAGTTTATATCTTTGTTTGAATATTCTAATTTTTTATTTATTACATTATCTTCTGAAGTATTTTTTGGCTCATCAATGTTCTTTGTTACTAATTCAACCTTATGATTACTTTTAGTATTTTCATAATTTATGCCTTTGCTTAAATATTCCAATTCTTTATCAATTGCGTTATCTTTTGTAGCATTTTTTGGCTTATCAATATTCTTTGTTATTAATTCAACCTTGTGATTTTT
>Ga0114932_10002164_pt1 | contig 21166 bp, 13 predicted proteins | sample 2SBtaG_2_FD_87286 | JGI IMG/M metagenome (GOLD analysis project Ga0114932, IMG submission 87286) | Deep subsurface microbial communities from Kolumbo volcano to uncover new lineages of life (NeLLi) - 2SBTROV12_ACTIVE470 metaG | ecosystem: Environmental > Aquatic > Marine > Volcanic ... | reverse complement strand
GTGAGGTACACGCACCACGAGCACGTTGGCGAGAGGTAATCCCATTCATCCAAAAGAAGTAGTTCACAGTTCAGCACTGATTCGAATGGCACCATCATTGTAGTGAACGTAGATATTGTGTGGAATCTTTGAAGTTAGAGCGGCAAGCGCCTCTAAAATTTCATTTTCACTTACATCAAAAGCTTCTGCGGCGCGCTGGCTAGACCATGGGACTGACTCAAAGTCAGATTTCTTGATCCACTCAAACAGTCGTCGCTCCAACTGAGACAAATCTTCCATCGGCATGTATCTCGGAGAGGCATCTCCCCTTTGGTATATTTGATTGGCTGTTGTGTAGTTGAGATACACAAATGGAACTCAGAGACTTTGCTCAACCATACGTCTAACACATTCTTCTGCAGATATATCACCATCTAACAGAATGTTGAGGGATTCGATAAATGGGGCAGGACAACCAACTTGGTTTGCTCGCTTGCGGAACATCCGTGCGGCACGAACCCCTTCAGCAACCATGTGCATTTCTGCTAACCCCTCTTCCAAGGTTTTACCTTCACCGAGTTTTTGACCAAGTGTCCTATTACGGCTACGTGGAGAAGTGCTTGTAACATACAAATCACCCAAACCGGCTGGTCCAAGTGATGTATCTTCTCTAGCGCCGAGTAAAATCAACAATTTTCTGCCTTCGGCAAAGCCAATTGGAACTAATGCTGCTTTCAGATTATCACCACCAATGCCATCGCGTAATCCATCAACGATTCCACAAGCAAGGGCAATTGTATTTTTGAAAGCGCCCCACAATTCGGCTCCAACGGGGTCGTCTGCAGCCTTGAGGACAAGAGAATCTGTTGACAACCTACTCGCTACTCTTTCAGCAACTGAACTGTCGTGAGCAGCAACCAATGCGTTTGTCAAGACACCACGAGCAACTTCTGGTGCAATGGTTGGGCCAGTTAATACCACAACAGGGTTAGAAAGATCAGCACCATTCAGTCGCTTCTCAATAGCGGCTGAAATTAGGCCACTATCTCCTTCTTCTTCGGGGGCGATTCCCTTAGCGAGGTCGACTAAGACATGGGATGGTCTGAGGTGAGGAAGAAGTTGGTCAACTACAGAGAGGATTACACCAGATGGTACCGCTAAAATGAGAAGTTCAGATGCGTCACAAACCTCGCCAATATCAAGAGTTGCGTCAACGCCAGGTAGTTCCACATCGGGTAGATATTTTTCATTGACATTGTTGAGGACCATTGACTCGTATACTTCAGTCTCTACTGTCCAGCCGATGACCGAGTGTCCATCTTTAGCCCAAATATTGGCTAACGCAGTGCCCCAATTGCCAAGCCCGAGTATACCTATCTTGGTCAACTGAACTCCTCTAAACCGTTTGACGAGATGTGTGGGTTAAGAAAGAAACCCTCCGCAGAGTTATCTAAAAGTGATAATAAGACATTTTGTTATTCTCTTGGAATAGTTTGAAATATATATTTTCTTAGTTATTCACAATGTTTTTCAACATCTTCTTTAAATCCCCTAAATTTCATGCCATCCCAGCTTTCTTTACCGAAAAAACCGTCAGCATTTCCAGCAATGCCCGTAATTCCCCATACTATGGTTCTAATATTTTTATTATTATACATCATCTTATCTAATTTAAATAAATCATCCGATTCTATAATGATTACTTCATCTTTGCAAATTAAATTAAATTTATTTCCACCATATTCCAAATACCACTGCACATTTTTTCCTTCTTGACAAACCCTAGCTATTTCGTAATGTGCGTCCCTGAAATTCATTATTGATTCCACAAACTTTACACGAGGATTATGATCTTCTAGTCGTAAAATAGTAATCTTTTGATTAATTTCCTCCTCATCTGTTTGTACAATTTTGACCATTATTTCGTTGTTGTCGTCGTATTCTAAAGGTTCATTTAGTTCCAATATAACATTTTTTTCTTCCTTATTTAATTCTTGAGAAAACTGAATTTCGTTGCCATCAATAAATATCTCTTTTATTTTATATTTTTTAGAAACACATGTATTAAACTCAAGTTTAAAACATTCTATTTTGGCAGGTTCTTGCTGATAAATTGTTACCTTTTTCGAACATTTTGAAAATTCTCCTTCACCATTACGTCTGTAGTGTAGTGTTGCGTTAGGAGGCATTATATCAAATAATAATTTTCTATTTAACTCTAAATGTTCATCTGTAATTTTGGAATCAAATTCCATATAAACATCCCCAGCAAGGGGTGAATTAATGTTAATTTCATTCTTTCCAACAAATTTGCACCCCTGACTCAAAGTGATATATTCGTGGGGTATATTAGTTCTTAGTTTAATTATTGCCGGCTCAGTAATCTCACCATATGATAATGTCATGGGTAAAATTTTGTCTTGCTCAATGTACCAAGAATTTTTGCCAATATCGAATTCTAAATCCTGAATATTAGTTTCATTCTGCATCACTAGTAAGCTATGTTTGCCTGATGGTAAATTCTGGTTTAAAGAAATGTGCAATAGACTATTCAATTGCCTGTCAGCCTTTATCTCTCCATTATCCCATAATTCATCAAATCCCCTCTCATTTTCTGAAACAATAAAAACAATTTCAGATCGATTTACGTCACTTCCCACAAATAAATCAAAATTAATTTTAATTTCATCTCCAAGAGGGATTACTGATTCGGGTATTAATTCAATATTTTCATTGGTAATAAAGCACTCAGAAGATAGGGTTGTAGATGGCTCAACCCTCCTGTTAGGAGTGTTTTCTGCATTTAACCAAAATGGGCTCAATCCAAATTGTTGGAAGAATTCTTCTGCGCTGTATAGTTGACTCATTGATGTTGACTCATTCGCTTTAATTATAATTTCTTCAAATGGCGGTGTATTTTTATTTACATTTAAACTAATAATAGTGTCAATAGGTAGTGCTGAATCATTTGATACTTCTATATGATAATTATTTTCATCACCAATAATTTTTATGTTGTTTTGTCCGGTATTATCTAATGCTTTTCTAAATCTTACTTGTTCATCAACAAAGAATTTGTCATTCCCAATTTTTGGAATTTGGAGTTTAGCTTGATTCCAAGGGCGAATTGGCTGTTCAGTAATGAAACTAAGAGTAATGGTTCCATTTTGAGTAATTTCCATCGGCCCATTATAATCAAAATTAATACCATTTTGTGACATTGTCGGTTTCTTTCCATCAGTAAATTTAATTGCAAAATCAAATTTTTTTACTTCAACTTCAATTAAAAAAGAACTTGTTTTTGGTTCAAAAGATATTCTTCTGTTATTTTCAATTAAATCGATGGTCATGCCTTGTCTTAAATCTCGTGGACGAATTCTTGTATCTGCAAAATTAATCTCAAAAGCCACTGGGTGTCCAGGATTCCAAGTTGCTACCACGCTACTTGATATATGCAATAGTTCATAGCTTATTCCCCCTCCCATTGTTTGTGGTTTACAAACACGGTTCTGCTTTATTCCGTGATGTAAATCACGAAGATGGTTTTTATGAAATAACAGCCGGAGAAGTTGCTGTTTTGTATAATTCTGATAAGGATGAATTTAAACGCCGATATATTAGCAGAGATAATTTAAAGGAAAGAATGACTTGTTTCTGTAATGATTGTAAGGATTGGTGCAGGGGTTTAGAAATTACGCGTGCGGATTTAAGCACAGACTTAGTGCCCTACTTTAAACATATTAACGTAAAATCTCCTCAATCTAGATATCGAGCAACTGTTAATCATCAACCGCAAGATGAAAATAGGTGTCCGTGTGATGATGATAGAGTACATTCAGTGCCTGGAGAACGTTCTAATCAAGATAGATTGGTTACAAGATTGTGGACTCAAAGAACTATTCAATATGAAACAGGTGCTCACAAACAAGCAGAGACTAAAATCAGACTTCCACGCCCAAGAAAACCACCAAGTCAAAATCAACTTCATCAAATTCGTGATTTTTTGGCAATTCCTGAAGAACATTGTTGGCCTGATGGTAACGTGGAGAACTTACTTTTTCCTGATGGTCAAGGTTGTGAATTTGAAGATCCACCAAACATGAGATACTTAGTTAATATTCCACAATCTAATGTTTTTTGGTGTGAAAAAATTAGAGATACTAATTTATTGATTGAGTGGAATGGATATGCAAATTCTCAGCCAGAAGATGCTTCAGATATTCGTCTTGCTATATCTAATGACATATTTCCAATATATGAGGGTGAGTTAGTAAATTCGGATATTATGAGGCGTTCAACACTTGAATTTGCAGTTGGGGATAAATTGGCTGGTTGGGTATTGCTTGCACCAGTTTCAAATTTAGCAGAAGAGGTTTATCAAATTAAATCAGCAATTGAACGTATTTCTGAACAAGACGTTGAAGTTCCGAGAAATAATAGGTCAGGGCAACTCCATTTTCCATTTAAGGAAGAAAACAGGACAATTAGGGTTTGGTCTTCAACTCCTTCAATTACAAATGACCAAGGAAAACCCTCGTATGAAAATACAAATTTAGACGATAATCCTTTATGGCTCCTTATCACAATGGAAGGTGAATCCTTAGCTGCCTCTACTCCTATAGTTGCCTATAATAGAGAAGAAGGGCGCCACATACCACTCTTGCCAAATGAAATAAATTTCAATGATGACATAAGATTCAATTTACTGAAAATAAATTTCCCTAAAGATGGGATAAATTATGACCTTCGGTTAGATTTGCCGAGCGGTGAGTTTCCAATCGCGTATAATGTGTCTAGGGGAAGGGTTCCATCTGGGGAATTTTCTCTTACAGTTTTCCCTCACAATATAATTAGGGACAATGATGAAGCTAGGGGTGCATTGCTTGAAATATTAAATTCAATGAAGAATGAAGAATGGGAAGAAGAAGATGTTGATTCTTTGTCACTTTGTCATAAATCAGTTAGAAAGGCTGCTAGTGAAGCATTAGATGCTGGCGAAGAAGGTAGGTTCACATCAGGTCAAATTACTAGTAAAATTGGCGACTTTTGGGAATGGATTCAATTAACCAAAGCTGATGCTGAAGATATAAGACCTAGACCGGCATCTCGTGATTATTTACTAAATTCTCCAGAATTTCAATTACATACCGATACAATTGAGGATAGAAGGATGCATCATATACCACTTGAGCCTTATTTATGGCATGAACCCAGTACTGAATTTTGCGTAATATTTTCTGGATACCCAATTTCAAAATTACGTGAAACATGGCCAGATGTAAAAACATGTGAGGGGGGATTGAGATTAATTCCATTGGCATCTGCAAAGGATTCAGTAGGTTACGATGTACATGGTGAACCACCCCAAATGTCAGTAATAGCTAAAACTCCAAATGAATGGCTAAAAACCCTGCATTCTTTTATTGAAGATGATGATTGGATTGAGATAGAATCTCCTGATTCAGATGCCTCCAATTTTGGAGATAATCCATCATCACGTTTTTTCAAAGTAGCTAATGGCTCCCTCCCTTGTACTCCAATTAAATTGAGGGCTTCTTTTGGATCTAGTGATTGGTGGATTCAAGATTGGAGTAGAGCTTCTTGTTTACGATTTGATAACGAAGGGGACCCATTTGATTTAGTATTGAGGATTTACACAGTAAATCAAATTGTTGAAGATGATACCGTGGATGGAGTTACATTACAGATATTAATGCAGGATAGTGGCGGGTGGAAAAAAGCTAATATTTGGTCTAATTGTGATAATATTGGTGAAAGAACCACTAATGAAATGAAGTTGATCATTGATGGTCCGAATTTAGATCCAACTTATATTGTGAGAGAAACGATACGTGCATTCGCCGCAATAAATGGTTATAAAGCAAACACAACAAACCAAAGATGGGGAGGTTGGGGCATCCCTAAATCACTTGCAGCGATGTTTATTGATAACATTGTTAATCCCCCTGGACTGCTAATTAAATTAAAACCAGAAACCAAACAAAAAATTATCGATAATTGGGCAAAAAGATTGTGGCTCGAAGTGAGAGAGGAGGAGGGAAGAGAATGAGGGTACATACGCTTAGAGAGGAAATTGAAAAACATGTTCGAATGGAAATTCGCAGAATGTATCCTATTGTCACTGATAGGTGGCCCGAAGACAAATCTCCAGAGGACGCATTAGAGAAAATGATGGATGACCATTTTTCAGGATACCCATTAATTCAAGAACCATTAGTTGAATCAATCCCACAGTACAAAGCCAAATATTCACCCGCACAAATAATTGATAAATTTAAAGGACAGCCCGAAGAAGAATTAGCAGAAAAAACAGCTGAAGCGTTGGAAATTTATTTGCCAGAGAATTTCAAAATGTATAGGCATCAATTTGAATCAATAGTCGCTTTCATTAAAGGGGAAAATATCATTGTTGCAACAGGGACAGGTTCGGGTAAAACAGAGGCATTCATGTTTCCTTTGTTAGCACATTTATTGAAGGCTGGACAAGCTATCAAAAATAACGATGACGGAAAACAAGATAGGGGATTAAAGGCAATTCTTCTCTATCCAATGAATGCTTTGGTTAGTGACCAAATGGGTAGATTAAGGGGTTTACTCGGTGATTTGAGAATGGCCGAATTCATTAGCAATAATGGGTTTTCTAGATACCCACAATTTGGTATGTATACTAGTAGGGCGCCCTTTCATGGTTGGTATGTTAGGCCGAATAAAAATGGACAATTCAAAGATAGGTCAAAAGCTGAAAGAAATTTCAATCCAACGTTGGAACAATTTGACTTGATTCGTAACAAGCGACCAAGCGTGTGGGAAGCAATGCTAAAAAATAATAAAATCCCAGCTAAAGGTTTTACCTTAATTGTAGCTGATGCTGATGGCTCTGATTCTAAGCCTTGGAATGATTGGGATGAAGAACATCAATTTCAATATTTAATTCATAATGATTGGATTAAGCCACATCCAGATCAATTAATGAAAATCAAGTTAGATGATAACCTAGGTGACAGGTCACTTGACTGGTTTGGTCAGCCGGAAAAAAGAACAGGGGCACATCCATTATTTAATGAGTTAAAATTCCCCAATTTGGATAAGGTCAAACCTAAATATATTGGTTCTGAAAATCGTGATAGAGAATTAATTGCTCGCCACGAGATGCATGGGGGGGGAGTCCCTCATCACTTAGCTTATGCAAAAAAACCAACTAATAAGAAGAAAAAAGACGGGAAACCTGTTATGATGTCGTCCCAACTTAATTCCGAAGATTGGTCAAATAAGGGAGAATTTGTAGATGAAAAGAAAAAAGCAGGGACTGATGCATCCAAAGTCTCAGGAACACCAGACGTCCTAGTTACTAACTATTCAATGTTAGAGTATATGTTAATAAGGCCATTAGAGTATGTATTTTGGAGAAATACAAAGATTTGGTTAGATGAAAATCCAGATGAAAAATTATTGCTAATATTAGATGAAGCACATCTATACCAAGGCGCAATGGGTACTGAAGTGAGCATGTTATTACGTCGTTTACAACATGCTTTGGATGTTGAAGATGATAGGATACAATTCATATTAACATCCGCTAGTTTAGGTGATTTCACGGCTAAAGGAATAGATTCCAAAAAGAAATTTTCAGGTGATATCACTGGAAGAAATCCCGATACATTTTCAGTCCCAACGCCTGAAAAGATAGGGTTTAGTAGTTTAAAATCAAAAACTAGGCCATGTAATGATGAAGGTGAGTTAGTTGATTTACTTGCCCGTTCCTCGGAAGTTGGGATAGATGAAGATGAGAGAAATAGTAGAAAAATGTCAGTGATTAAGCTAATTTGGGAAATGAGTGGAGAAAATATTGATGAAACACATGAAGGTTTTGAGGATTATTCAATAGAGGAAACCGCTCAATTATTATGGGAGACATTTGATGAGAATATTTCTATAGGTGCAGATTTATTAGCTGGTGTATATGATTCTATACATCCCAATATTGAAAATCCATTGTTTATCAAAACTGACTCTAATAGAGAGGGGAAAGATTTTGATGATTATTCAGAAACAGAACAAGATAGGATAAGAAACCTTTACCCTGAAATTGAAGAATTCATTAATATTAGATTCACAGAAGAAAATCCCGGCCCTCGCTTCATACATGAAATAGCTCGTAGTTTATGGGGTGATGATGGTGGTAAACATTTGTTAGCAGTTGAGTCTTTACTAGATTTAATTGCAGGAGCCCGCATTGAAAACGGCGGAAGAAGTATACCTCGTATGCCAGTAAGGGCTCACCTGTTTTTGCGCGGTTTACCTAGCGTAAATATTTGCGTTAATTGCTCAAAGACGTATCCAGCTCCAAGACAATTATGTGGTCATGATGGTTGTAATGGGAGGGTTTACGAATTATGTACCGATCGTAATTGTGGTGCCCCTTTCATACGATTATGGGTTATGCCAAAGTTGTCTGATGAAGAAGAACCGAAAAACTGGCGCCTTTCTGAAGATTTTGAAATGACTTATAATATTCAACGCCCTTCTTTAGATAATCAACCATCAATGGTTGCTTTAAATTCATACAGAACTGAATCTGAAGAATCTATTCCTAGCCCAACGCATTGGCTGAATCCCATCAGTGGCCGTGTTCATTCATTAACTAGTAAAATAGAACCTGTTGATGGTGCAATTTGGTTATTAATACCTGGATACGTTAAGGGGGATGGCGACCGAATTCAATGGAATCCAGATGATGACGGAATATCTAAACCTAGAAGATATCCATCACACCCTATGCAAGCCTTCTTCAAAAAATGTCCTTGTTGCAATAGGGATTACAATTATGGGGATATCGCTCAGTATGAAGAATTAGAAACAAGCGGTGAAGAAGCCTATACAATTGCAGTTAACCAGATTGTGAAGATGCAGGCACCTCGGCCAAATTCAAACACTCCTAATAGGGGTCGTAAATGCCTTCTTTTCTCTGATGGTAGACAAAGGGCTGCCCGTCTAGCACATAAAATATCTAATGCAAATACGACAGATGAATTTAGGAGAATTTTATTTTCTTTGTTGCGTCAGGGGTGGTTTAACAACCTCGATGAAAGAAAAAGAGTAATGACAAATTTATACCCATGGTTCATTCTCTGGTGTTCATATTTGCGAGCCAATCCTTTTGATAATGGCTCAAACCGAGATGATAGAGAATTGTTTCAGAGACATCAAAGCGAATTGGTTGCATTTACAATCTCTCAGATGAGGGCCGAATGCATTTCAGGTAGTTTTGGAGAAAGTTTTGCTAAGTGGGCAAAAGCTGGAATTAATATCAGCATTAAAGAAAAGGAAGAAGCTATTTTGAATCACATCTCATGGGTTCGAATGGATGAAATATATGGCCATGATGAGAAAGGTGATGAAGACAAAGCTCTGGAAAAGGCTAGCACCTATATTGAAGAAATAAAGAAATGCAATACATTCCAAGGTATTCGTAGAAATGAAGATATTGAGTTATTTAATGGGATGATTCCTGATGATGCAATTAGCTATGCACATCTTAGGATTGAGGCTGAAAGATTGAGAATTAATGATGACCCCGACCCTGAGAAAGGGGTTAAAGCAAGGATCAATAAATTGTTGAATAATCCAGTTCATGGCGGGGTTTTACCTCGTATGAAGGAAAACGGTAAGTTTCTTTCAGAGGGCGAGCAGTCAAAAATAAAAGCATGCCGTAGCGTGTTACGTTGTTTATTGAAAATGCTTGCAGATGAGGGACGAATTTATGTTGATTTATTTAACGACTCTAATCCTAATTTAGGGTTCAAAACGAGCGTGCTTGATGAGTTGGTTAACTCTATTAAAAATGATAATAATTTAGGGGATAAGAACGATTTTGTAAATTTGCTAATTGATGGTAAATTAAAGATAACTAATCTTGCTGGTGAAGAAATTTCTGTTCCCCCAATAGCAAAGTTGCATGGCCTCCCTAGTGAAGAATCAATATTTTTGGGCATGATTGAGATGACCCGCAGGGGTATGTTAAATGCTCAAAGTGAAGAAAACGCTATTGATTTATCTCACAGAGCTTCAAAAGAAATTTTAAGTCATATTAAGGCTGATGAAGACATAATGAATAGTTTTGTTGAAAAAATAATCTCGCCTTACAAAGCATACGATTCTGAAGCAAATAATGCGTCTTGGATTGGGACACTTTACTATATTTTATTCGACAGAAGATTCGGTATTGAGAATTTAGGATTAGGCCATTTGGAAGCTATATCTGAGAAAAAAGCGGTTCGCTATATTTTGCCGAAAATGTTCAATGACAAAATCAATAATAAAACTCGTTGGGCTGGTCCGAAAAGGCAGATTCTCAACCCTGAGGAAAAAGAAGCTGTAGATGAATATTCATTTGTTCGTTTGCACCCTCAATCTAAGTTTATTAAAGGAAAAGAAGGGAACCCCCTTGGATTTTCTGTAACTAAGGCTAGAGATTATATTAAGCATAATTGGGAAGATAGTATTGAAGGGATAGAATTAGAAGAAGTTGAATCTGAATTGAAATCACTTCTGTTGCCTAATGGAGAAACACGGAAGCGCCTTGATGCATCTAAGGTAATTGTAGTTCCTAGGATGACTGATGACCTTAATGATTTGAGAATGTGCAAGAGTGTTTTGATTCCAAGTTCTATACCTAAAGAGTTTGCAGAAAAAATAAGAAATCCTGAATCGGGAGAATTTATGAAATACTATGAAAATCATTTAGATATGACTGATTTAGATAAGCGAAGAATGAGGAGTTTATTTAAGCATAGATACAACACTCCATGGTTTGAATCAGTTACTATATTAAATGAAATAATTGATAATATTGTACCTGATGAACTTCCCGACATTTCACTTATGTTGTATAGATGTGAAGAGCATACGGCACAGATTGGAGAAAAGTTGGACAAAAATGCATTATTCTCCGATACTGAGAGGCATGAGCTGTTATTCCAAGATATTTTGGTTCCAAAAATTGTTAATGGAGAATTCTTACCTGAAGAGCCACCAATTGATATTTTAAGCAGTACTACAACTATGGAGGTGGGAATTGATATCGGTTCTTTGACTGCTGTATCACTAAGAACAGTTCCTCCCGGTCCAGCCAATTATCAGCAGCGTGTAGGGCGTGCAGGTCGTGGTTCTGCAGAGGTATCAGTTGCTTTCACTTATGTTGACAATTCAGCTTATGCCCAATCTTATTTCCGTCACCCAAAGCGCATAGTTTCACATCCAGATAAGCCACCCCGAATATATGTAAATAACAGAACAATTCGTAGAAGGCATGTTAATGCATTATTGTTAGAAGGCTTCTTTAGAAGAAAATCTGAAGATTATGATCCTATTCAATTATTATTCCCTGGGATGGAAGGAAATCCAGGAAGCCCCAATTCATTGTTGGAATCGTTGGGTACTTCTGAGGAATTTTACTTAGATGACGGTGATTATTCTTTTGAACAGTTTGAGGAATGGGTTCATAGCGACGTGACTTCAAATAATCAAATCAGAAGTGGATTATTACAGTCAATGGGTTCAGGTTGGAATCCTAGAAGTGGTGAAAGTGATGATGAAGCATGCGCTCGTAATTTAGATAGTATAGTTAAGCGTTTATTGACTCAAATGAATAATATCAAATCTAGAATGAAATCTAGAAGAGAAGGGGGTGTTTGATAGTGACTAATTACAATACAAGGATCGAGACAATAAGTAATGATATTGTTCAATATGCAGCCTCTCAAGGTGACACATTATTTGCAATGATAGATTGTAAATGGGATTTTCCTTGGGGTGATATTAAGGAAAAGTCTGAAAATTTTGTTGTTGAGAAAATGCTTGAAAATGATAGTTATATTTTGCCTGATGCGAAAAAAGGTGAAACACCATCTCCCGCTTATACATTATTGGGCGAAAATTTTGAGAAAGAGCAACCAATATCCCATGAAAATATATTGAAATGGGCAAATTATATCATTGGATTATGGGATATACATCAAAAAAGACCACTGAAAGAACATAAAGAAGATTTTGATAAAATAAAATATGAATGTTGTGTTAAAATCAATTCCAAATATCTATTGAATGATGGCAAAGATAAGCAACCAATAGAGAATAAACAACGCAAGAAAGCCACTTCCAAAGCTCCACCTTCTGGAGATGGGAATCAAAACGATGAAGGGGATTCCAATTCTGATGATGATGATGATTCAAATGACCTATTAAAAGATTTAATTCATGATGGCATAATGCCTAGTTTTGCTTTTCCTTTAGATGTCTGTAATTTCCATGCTGAAGGTTCCAAATATCCTGAATGGGGTGGGACAACTAGAGTTAGGGTACAGTATGCATCGACATCTCAATCTATGAAGGTGGCACTAAGTGAATACGCACCGGGTAGGAGGCTGGTCATCAAAAAATATGGTTATGAAGTCCGCGGACTATATATCCCACATAAAGAATGGAGTGACCCTATTAACCGTGGTAGAGATTTTCTTTCATCAAAAGATTCTATTGAAGTAGATAATCTAAGAAGAATGCGATGGTATAACAGGTGTGATTACAAGGGTTGTAATTGGGTTTGGAAATTTACTGACCTACCATTCAATTCTCAAAAACCATTACCTGGCAATCATGGGAATGATGTATCAATCAATGATTATTGGACTGAAAAGGGTTGTCCTGCCTGTAATAGCCGTGGCTCAACAGATGGTGGAGATCTTCGTTCCACTCTATTTATTACTCCATTTGGATTTTCTCCTGAAGTAATACCACATGATGCAAAGGGTCAAGCAGTTCGTAAGTTTGAACCCCTTCGTTTGTCTAAACAAACTACACCCACCAAGAGTGAAAAAGCTAGTCTCATGAGGCCAGAAGACAATTCAGTATTGACTGCAGATTTAGATAGTGGTGAACGGATACACGCGCAACTCCCATCTCCTTTACTAGGTGGGTCAGAAGGGGATGAAGATGATCTTATTGAAAATTGGCCTCTGGAAAGAGATGTTCAAGGGTGGGGCCGATTGAAACTTTGTACGATGAGAAAGGACGAAGATGGTGAATCAATATCAGAGATGATAATGGTGAATAGAGGTTCCAAAGCTATGGGTTATACAATCTGTTATGATTGTGCTAGAATTCGCCACGTTGGGTCTGAAAAAGACGGCCCTGAGGTTTTTATTGGGGCTGGAGATGCTAGGCAGATATCAGGCCACCACCGCCCATATATTATCACAAAACATGAGATTTACGGCTCATACGAAGGTGATAAAATTGGGCCAGCCTTTAAACAAGCTCAATCGCGATGTAATGGTGATTATTTTCTCAATCCATTGGTAGATACAGATTTTTCTAATGAAGAAGAGGGGGTTGCATTGGGCTTTACATTTAGGACAGATTTGGTTTCATTGAGATTAGTCATCGATGACCCTCTTAATCATCATATCACATCAAGAGTTGAATTTAGGAAGGCTATGAATGCAGTTACAGAAGCATTTGTTACCGCAATGCAGGAAACACTTGAATTAGTTGATAGGGAAATCCAGGGTGGTTATCGTTTATCATATAATTTATTGGAAGTTGGTGGACGTACTGATGTAATTGTTGACATATATGCATACGACGATGTATCTGGCGGTGCTGAATTAGTTACTGGAGTAATACCTGATGGTGATGATGATTCTTTATTGTTAGATGTGTTGAGAATAATGGCCAAAATACTTGGTGGCGAAAGATGTATTTCAGGTGAGGAAGGAGAAGGGTGCGATGAAGCTTGCATTGGGTGTCTTCTTGATTTCAGGAATAAGGGGATGCATGGTAGAATGAGTAGGAAACTGGGGCATCAGTTGTTCCGCTTAATCGAGAGTGACTTGAGCCCTTCTCCAGATGATTGTGATATATTATTTGACTCGCGTGCTGTAGAAAAAACGCCAAGATATCGATTATACCAATCACTTCAAAGCATATTAAATAATGTAATTGATATTGAAATTATTGAAGTTCCATCTCAAAATGGAAGGCCCTCTTTTGCACTTGCTAAGGCTAGTAAAAATGGGAAGGAATTGTATATTCATACTTATTCTATGTTAGTCACAGATGATAGTTGCCCCGAACGTGAGCGTGCTGAATCATATATTGAGGGCGAAGAAGGTTGCCGAGCAAGACCCGATAATAGTAACGCATTTTTGAATAGGGATTCAGATTCTGCAAAAGGAAGATATATGATTAAATCATTTGAGGTATTAGAGGATTCTCCACAGTCAATTTTAGATTATTTTGTTGCACCTAGTCAGTATGATGATGATGGCGTGTGATGTGTTTTACATGAAGAAGATTGGTAGTTATAACCACGCTACAGCATATCCTTGTCCGCATTGTTTAGATTCTTATCTAAGTGAATATATTCCAAAGGATGAACGTGACGGAGAAGGAATGAATGAAGAATCAACAGAATTCCATACAACTCCTGAAATAATTGCAGGTAATGTATTACATGAAATAGTTCAAAATATTATGATTGATGATAATCCATATAATAAATTCGAAGAAGTAAAGCAACACCTAGAGGATTATTCAAGGGAAAGTGGTTTCCCTCCAGAATTCAAATTATATTTCCATAAATTTTCCAAAGGGGACAGAATTACAGAAATGACAATTGTCCAAGAATACATAGTAAATGAGAGTGTGAATTATGGGACACCTCGTTCAGCTAAACAGGCAGAACAAAATGTTAGGACACGTGGAAAAAGATTTCTCCATTTAATTGAAGAGCTTATTGAGGAATTAACATTTAGAGCTGATGCTGAAAAATGGGTATCTTCAATAGACATAGGGATTTTTTCATCTCTTGATAAGAATAAATTTTTTGTGAATGGATTTGTTGATTTATTACTAATCATTGATGATGAAGATCTAGTCCAGGTAATAGAAATAAAAACTGGCAATCCTGTAAATATAGATATTTGGAAAAGACAAGTTGCTAACTATGTTGAACATTTAGCTAAAGAAATGGAACAATATAGGATTGAAGGATACATTTTACATTCTGGTGATGATATGAGCCCTGTTGCTGAATTAGTTAAGGTGGGTGAAGAATTTAATGAAAGGTGGAGTATTGGTGCAGAACTCAAAACACCTCAATCTTGCATGAAAATCATAGAATAATAATTGCGATAATTTTTGTTTCATGTTGCAAATATTTTATTTGTTTTCAACAAATATTGCGACGGGTTCTAAACCTCCAAGCCACGCCCTGTGCTTAAGCAGGGGTACCCGAGTGGTCAAAGGGGCTGGGTTTAGGTCCCAGTGCGTAGTGCTTCGCAGGTTCAAATCCTGTTCCCTGCACCAAATCAAAACCCCCTTTTATCTTGTACCATTGGGTTCAAGTCTGAGGTTACTACACGCTTCATACAAGGGGAGAGACCGAGCATGGATTCAACAACCAAAAACAGCCGTGAAGAATTGGTTGCACTTGCTCTAAAGGTTAGCAAAAACGCGGTAGCACAGCACTCTAATTTCCATGTGGGTGCGGCATTAGAAACAGCACAAGGTGAGGTGTTCACAGGTTGTAATGTGGAATCCGACTCGTACGGCCTAACAATTTGCGCAGAAAGAGTTGCATTAACCAAAGCTCTCTCAGAGGGTGAAAGAGAATTCACGCGTATTGCGATAGTTGGCATTCAATGTGATAAAAATGGCAACCCTATCACAGAAGATGATGAATGGTATTGTGGGGAATCAAATCAAACAGGGTTAGGTCCTTGTGGGGCTTGTAGGCAACTATTGTGGGACCATTGCCGAGATATCGAAGTGATAGGTGCCACGCCAGAAGGTGAAGTTGGTAATGTGTGGCAACTTGCTGAACTGCTACCTGACGCTTTCAATTATGAAAAGAAAACTTGAGGTGAAAAAATGGCAAATGAATCAGATTCAATGGTGGTAGTCCCAGAGCACGCGCTGATAGCGCACAAGTTGACACGCCTGCGAGATCGTGAGACATCGTCAGTATTGTTCCGTAATTTAGCCCGTGAAATCACCCAGATTTTGATGTCTGAGGCTACACGTGATCTTTCCACCACTAAAGATGAGCGTGAAACCCCACTTACTTCGTTCTCAGGGGAGAGCATAGCCCCAAGGATAGGCATAGTACCGATTCTTCGGGCAGGTCTTGGGATGAGTGATACTGCTCATGAAATGTTACCAATGGCACGGGTTCTCCACGTTGGTCTGTTTAGAGATGAAGAAACTCTTGAGCCCGTTTACTATTATGACAAATTGCCTACTCCGCCAAATGTGGATTTGGCGCTAGTTGTTGACCCGATGTTGGCTACTGGTGGCTCGGCAATTGCGGCGATTTCAAGGCTGAAAGAGACTGGAAATTCTGATATTCGATTTATTGGATTGATTGCCGCACCTGAAGGGATTGCCGCCTTGCGCGCGGCACACGCTGATGTCAAAATCTGGATGGCAGCGATTGATGAGAGATTGAATTCCCAAGGCTACATTGTTCCTGGCTTGGGTGATGCGGGTGACCGTATCATGGATACCTGAGGGGGGCTGTTGCCCCCTCAGTGATCCCCCTGTGCAGATATCATATTGATGAGAATTATTCGCGACTTGAATTTGATTGGATATTCTAAATTAAATTGTGGGCAATTTCGTTACTAAGTAATCGTCAAATAAGATTGGTTATTTCCAATATTGTGGGACCTACTCACCGAGTTAACAAAGGAAGGGTCGGCTGGCAAGGTCTCATGCCAATTTTTGTTGGTGAAGATCCTAAAGAAATACGGAAAAAATTGCACGATTTTATTATTGATGCAGGGGCGAGTCAGGATAGAGCATGGCGAGATTCAATTAGGATACTTCAAAAAGAATTTCATATTTTGGGTTCTAGATTAGATACGTCTGAATTTGGGACTCTACTTGAATATGAATTGCCAAGAGAGTGGGGCCGTCGTCCAGATGTAATCGTTTTACAGAACGGTGTGGTTGTAGTAATAGAATTCAAGGGAAAACCGTCACCAGACCTTGTTGATATTGACCAAGCAGCGGCTTATGCTAGGGATTTGAGGCATTATCACGAAGGATGTCAAGGGAGGCAAGTAATCCCTATCCTAGTGCCAACTAGGATGGTAGAAGGGGAATACAAAGTAGACGGTGTCTATATTGTCCCCCCTAAAGATTTGCCAAAACTTCTGGAATTATTTAGCAATTTAAGTGACGATTTGCCAATTAATTCTAGAGAATTCATTTCGGCTGATTGGGAACCAATGCCTTCATTGGTCGAAGCCGCGAGAGTTTTATGGGAAACTAACGAATTGCCTCGAATACGGCGAGCCCACGCTTGCACAGATCCAACATTACAAGCAGCTAGAAAAATAATTAGAAATGCTAGAGATACAAAATCACGCCGTCTGATATTAATATCTGGAGTACCTGGCGCGGGCAAGACTTTAGTTGGTTTACGTTTAGCATATGATTCAACTCTAACCGAATTAGCTTCACCAAGGAGGGATGGCTCTAGGCCATCAACAACGAGTGTTCTTCTCTCAGGGAATGGGCCTCTGGTAGAAGTTCTTCGTTATGCTTTGAAAAGTGGTGTATTTGTTCAAGGAATTAAACCTTACATAACCAACCATTGCGCCCCAGGAAATGAGCACAGAATTCCAAGAGAACATGTAGTGATTTTTGATGAAGCACAAAGGGCTTGGGATCACGAAAAAGTTGCGTCCAAACACCCTGAATTGAGAGGTAGTGAACCAGATTTACTAGTAGAAACTTCTGAACGTGTACCCGAGTGGTCTGTTTTCATAGGTTTGATTGGAACAGGACAAGCAATCCATGAAGGTGAAGAAGGAGGGATTTCTCAATGGGCAAGAGCATTGAGCGCAGCTCCCAATCCAGATAGTTGGAAGGTTCACTGTCCAGCTAACCTGTCAAAATATTTTGAAGTTGAAGGTATAGATGTTGAGAAATCCCAATCATTATCTTTAGATGTAACATTACGAAGTCATTTCGCTGAATCATTGCATGAGTACATTGATGGAGTTTTATTAAATTCCGATAATGACGTTAATGAATTGAAAAAGCATTCCCAATCATTGAAAGATGAGGGTTTCAGGATGTATATTTCAAGAGATTTGGACTTGGCAAAACAGCACGTTAAGACACGGTACAAATCAATGCCAGATGCCAGATTTGGAATAATTGCGTCGTCAAAAGATAAGGTGTTATCAGATTGGAATGTTCCTAATGACTGGAACACAAATAGAAGAATGAAAGTTGGGGCATGGTTCAATGAGGGCGAAGATAATGATAGATCATGTAGAACATTAACAGAATGTGCTACTGAATTCCAATGTCAAGGTCTAGAATTAGACATGACTATTGTAGGATGGGGTACTGATTTTATCAGAAATGATGGTACTTGGTCAAACATTTTTTCTCGTGGGTATAGACGACAACCCGTTGATAAATTCGCATTAAGAAAAAACTCTTACAGAGTTTTACTAACAAGAGCAAGAGATGGTATGATATTGTTCATCCCACCGATTGATCAATTGGATGAAACTTACGATTATCTTCAATCAGTTGGTTTTTCAGTACTAGAATAACCCTTAATCTATTATTAGATATACTTGGATTTTATTCGGGTTGCAATCCCCGCTAGGCAGACAATCGCAAGCGTTGCCATCAACGTTAATCCAGGAGTTTGGCCATCGTTAGGGTCGGAATCTCCTGCTGGTGGGGCGACACCAGCAAGGGTCACCACAACCTTGTTCCATTTGTCATCCGAACTAGCCGAGCCATCGCCATTTACTGCATTCCCATGCGCTGTGAAGGTGATATCTGTGGTATTATCTGCTGGCGCAGTCCAATTGACTTGCCAAGTTCGTTGGTCATTTCCAAACCCCGTGTGAGTCATTTCCCCATCCATGAGTTGTGAGGTATTATCGAAAGGTGCTAGCGTTCCGGCGCTCGCATCTAAGTTGAAACCACCATGGTTTTCTCCACTCGCTTCAGGACCGCCTGTGATGGTTATTGTAAGGGTCAATGTTTCTCCTGCAGTATAGTTATCTGGTACACCATCAAGGGTAACCACTACCCCTTCAGTAGCGCTTCCTGAATGGCAGGTACAACCAAATTGCACATTGCTTATTCCCGTTGGTCTTGCACTTACTTGTGTGAGGCTTAAACCCACTAGGGAGAGGATAACAAATGCCGCCAAGATTCCACTGAATTTCATTCTCATTGGCATGGCCCAAGGGCTATTCCATATTGAGTGTTATTCAAAGATGATAATTTTGTTGGCTATTATCCATGATTAGATTCAAATATGGATGGGGGTAAGTTTGGCTTATGACCATTCATTGCAAGGAGTGTACTGAGGTAAAATGTGGGGGCGACCATGTTTATGTGATTGAGATGCCAATGAGTGCAAAGTCACCAAACGCGACCAATCGTGGTAGCAGAGGCTACCTCTATGTTGGTAGAACGAGTAATCGGGTTGAAGACCGATTTGATAGCAATTTCAATCCTGATTCTAAGATTTATAGTAAATCTAATGCCAAAAAATTGCGTGATATTGGCAAGGATAACATCCGCTTGATGGCTGAAATCCATTCTCAATTCAATCCAGTCAAAAAACAACCAGACGACCGTAATCCTGAAACTTTTCGCGGCCATAAAGCGAGTTATGCTGAGCATTATTTGAGTAAATTACTCGAAGAATCAGATTACCATGTGGATTCCGATGCTCGGATGGCTTTCAATATTGAGCCTCGAAAAAAGAAATCAGCACGCTGATGGTTTAGATGACAACTCTGAGGTCTTGCAAGAACAAATCCACAGGGATCTCAGCATCAGACCAGACAACCCTCGGTCGTCCCTCAGCATCAATGATGTAAGTTGGTTGAGTATGGCTGAATCCATATCCTTCTTCGGAATCATCTTCAAAGTCAATTGGTCCAACTCCGTAGGTTTCAAGCACAGGTAGGATGGCATCTGGGTGCCCGGTTAGGTGAGGCCAGTCGTACCCTCTCTCTGTGGTCCAATTTCTCAGGTGAGAAGGTGAGTCATGCCATGGGTCAATGGTTACCGAAACTAGGGTGACGTTGTCCTTTTCAGAGGCATTGAGTGATTCGTGAACCATGTTTAATGAGGCTGATATTACAGGGCAGGTATTGTAGCAACGTGTGTATGTAAATGCCAAAATCACAGTTTTGCCGCGTTGTTCTTCCAAAGACCATAGGTTTTCGTCCATTGATTCAAGGGTGAAAAGTGGGGCATATTCAGTTCCCATCCATTTAGTTCCGTGAAATCTTTCTTCCTCAACTACGGGCTCACTAGTGCATCCAGATAATGGGATTAGTAAGAGTAGCAAGGCGGTTAGAATCTCTTTTGGGATTCGCATTTTGCCACACCTCCACTTTGCTTTCAGTTGTATTGAGAGCAGGCTTTGCAGTAGTCTGCACCGTAAGACGGAATATGGTAGACTTCCATCGCTCCACAATGTTTGCAGGCATTTCCAGTTGCAACCATTTCTCCCGTTTGCCCGCCACTCTCAGCGCTGGCAGAAGGTGTTGGTGTCGCTAACTCTGCTTGAGCTTGAGCGAGAGAAGGAATCGCTGGCATTTGTGATTCATCCTTCTTACCGCCGGTTAAGGCTAGCACAGCAATTCCAATTAGCAAAAGAACGATAATCGCAGCAATCGCACCAATCACAGCAGTGCTAAGTCCTTCAGTTGCTGGTTCAGAAGTTCCATCCGTGCTGTCTGTTCCATCTCCGGTGTCGTCTCCGGTCCCATCATTCACATCAGTTGTATCTTCACCTAATCCAGGGAAGTCGAGAGCATACATTGGATCGGTTCCATTAGCAATTTCATCAGCATCAGAGAATCCGTCACCATCATCATCGTCATCAATATCATTGGCAATTCCATCTTCATCCAAGTCTGGACAGCCAACTAATTCGCCTGTTGAAGTTCCTGATTCAGTTGGACAGTCATCTCCATTTGTGCCCTCTGAATTGTCTCCGTACCCATCCCCATCAGAATCAGTATGTTGACTAGCATCATTTGGCATGAAGTCATCTTTATCATTGACTCCATCCTCATCATTATCACGTTGACTAGCACTACATCCATTC
>Ga0114932_10002163_pt1 | contig 21174 bp, 18 predicted proteins | sample 2SBtaG_2_FD_87286 | JGI IMG/M metagenome (GOLD analysis project Ga0114932, IMG submission 87286) | Deep subsurface microbial communities from Kolumbo volcano to uncover new lineages of life (NeLLi) - 2SBTROV12_ACTIVE470 metaG | ecosystem: Environmental > Aquatic > Marine > Volcanic ... | reverse complement strand
TGGCGGAGGGAACGGACCCAAGGGCGAACGTTCTCTGGAAAACTATCATCGCCTCGTGGCTTGATGGGGTAGTGCCCGTCGACGAGTAATTCAGGGCCGAGATACGCTCTGTAATAACCGTTGCAACTTCCTCTGGGTCTCTGAAGGCCGCTTTGCGCCAAGACATCCATGTAGCGCGGGTCGTTCCTGAAGATGACCTCATTATCGCCGCCCAACCAGATGAATGAATCCGGATAACCACTCGCCTCAACCGCGAAATCATTCCAGCAAATCCAATTCACGTTTCTGACAATGGCCTCGCCCCAGCGCGACCGGTAGAGGTCGATCCGCAACCATTTTCCAAAATCAATGTTACGTTTCAGGACGGCACCGTTGGGCATCCTGGCGTCGGCGGTATAATACATTGTCATGAGCAGGAACAGGCTGAGTCGACTTTGTGACTGGCTTGCTCGCAGTCGATCTCAAGGCCACAGAAATCAGAGAATGTTCGACCGCAGTTTCGTCCGGGTACTGGCGGGGTGATCGGCCTGGATTTCTAACTTTTCGGCTGATCGTCATAGTCCGGCATCAGTATCCGTTCGGCGTCGCCTTGTGGGTCCTGAAACTGGTTGGTTTTCAAAGCCCAGAAAAACGCCCAAAGGCCCAACCCGCCCAGAAACAGCGAAATCGGAATGAGAAAAACCAGAATTTCCATTACAGGCGCACCCGCCAGGCGTTTAATGTAACCGTGATAGACGACGCAGACATGGCCAGGGCCGCGATCAGGGGCGTTGCAAACCCTGCCAAGGCGATCGGCACGGCCACCAGATTGTAAAGCGCGGCAAACGTAAAGTTTTCCTTAATCCGCCGCCTTGCAGATTTGGCGGTCCGCAGGCATTCGCCAAGCGCGGTAAGATTGCGGCCCAGCAAGACAATATCCGATGCAACCCGTGCCGCATCAATCGCGCTGGCGGGCGACATTGAGACATGCGCCACGCGCAAGGCGGCGGTGTCGTTCAATCCATCACCGACCATCAGAACTTTGCAACCATCCGATTGCAAATTTGCAATTTCCCCGGCCTTTTGTTTTGGGCTGATTTCGGCAGTGAAGTCTTCGATCCCGACCTCCCGCGCCAATTGCGCAACTGCATGTTGCGTATCGCCGGATAGCAATTTGATATGAATGCCGTGCGAATTTAGGTCCCGCACAACCTCAACGGCGCCCGGGCGGATTTTGTCGGTAAACTTGAAACACACCGCGGGTTCATCGCCTCTTTTCAAAAAGGTTGCGGAACTGTCGCTTTGCGTTCCCTTTACCCATAGGGCCCGGCCCAGCCGAATATCCTGATTTTCTAAGCGTCCCGCAATGCCAAAACCGGGGTGCTCTTTGATATCGCCTACTTTTGGCAACACAAGATGCAAACCATCGGCGGCATCAACCAACGCGCGGGCCATCGGGTGGTTGCTGCCCGTGCCAAGCGCAGCGGCCAGCGCGATATCGGCAGGTCGGCAGTTTTCAAGACCGTCGATTATCAACTCTCCCAACGTCAGCGTGCCGGTCTTGTCAAAGACAACCGTATCAATTTCGGCCAGCCGCTCCAGTGCGGTGCCGCTTTTTAACAGCACGCCACGACGGAACAGCCGCCCGCTTGCGGCGGTGGTTACAGCAGGAACCGCAAGGCCCAGTGCACAGGGGCAGGTAATGATCAAAACCGCGATGGCGATATTCACCGACAGTCGCAGATCACCGGATATCAACAACCAGCCAACCAGTGCCAGCGCTGCAAGAATGTGCACGCCGGGCGCATAAACAGCGGCGGCGCGGTCAGCCAGCGACGTGTATTTTGTTCTGGCATTTTCAGCAACCGCGACCAGTTCAGCCAGTTGCTGCAGCGCTGAGTCTCTGGCGACTGCGCTGACCTCAATCGTCAGAGGGCCTGTCAGATTAATCTCGCCGGCGTGCACCCTGGATTTGGGACCGGCATAAACCGGCGCGCTTTCTCCGGTCAGGAACGCACGGTCAACTTCGCTGTCGCCGGATTGAATTACTCCGTCAACGGGAATGCGACCGCCGGGGTTTACCAGAATGGTGTCCCCCAACATCAGGCTGTCCAGCGGCACAGTCTCTTTTTTCCCATCGGTTATTTTTGTTGCCCGCGCCACTTCCAGCGCCGTCAGTTCCTGTGCGGCGCTCCGGGCAGAGGCCCGCGTTCGATGATCCAGATAACGCCCGGCAAGCAGAAAAAATGTCAGCGACAGGGCCGCATCAAAATAAGCATGCGTACCACCCTGCGAAGTTTCGTAAAGTGACATTGCGCCAGCCAGTACAATGGCCAGCGAGATTGGAACATCCATGTTCAACCGGCGCACGGCAAGGGCCCCGTATGCGTTGTTGAAGAACGGCTGGGCGGCAAAAGCGATGGCAGGCAGGGCGATGGCAGCGGAAACCCAATGCATCATATCGCGCGTGGCGTCGGTCGCACCGGACCAAACAGCAACGGACAACAACATGACATTCATCGCTGCAAATCCGGCCACCGCCAGACGCATCAACAAACCTTTGTCGCGCGCCTTTGACGCCTCGTCCGACAGGTATCCGGCGTCCAGTTCCCTGGCTTTGTAGCCAAGATTGCCGATAGTTTTTATGAGGTGATCCGCGGTCACCCCCCTGCCCGTGTGAACTGTTACCCGCTTAAGAGTCAGGTTGACGCGCACAGAAATAACCTCGGGTTCCTTGGCAATGACTTTTTCGATTTTGGAAATACATCCGGCACAGTGGATATCCGGCAGAGACAAGATATAGGTTTCAACAACGTCAGGCACACCGCCGCCCTGCTGGGTCATTCTGCCGTCTGAAATTTCTGCGAATGCCATTTCAGCGCCCAATGCTCAGCGGAATATTCTGTCTGAAGGATGTGCCGTCCTGCGACGCGGCGATCAGGCGTACCTGCCATTTTCCCGGCCCCAGCACAGTTGACGCGGTATATGCTCCGTCGATGAAATCGAAAAACACCTGCCGGTCCTCGTTGGCATGGGTTGCGCGGCCGACACTGACGATAAGTCCGTTCACTGTAACAGGTTGGTTGTCTCTGTCAGTGAATTTCAGCACCAGAGTTGTGTTCTGATAATCTGCCATGACGGTCCATCCAAGTGCATCTTGCGCTGTTTTCTCGGCGTCGAATATTTGGCTGGCGACATAGGTGTTTTTCACTTCAAGTCCTGGAAAGCTGCCGATGGCAAAGTAAACCAGCGCAATATTTACGCCAACAATAGAGCCGAACGCCAGCAGCGCGATGGTCAGAACCTTGCGCCCGGTCAATAGTTTTTCAGGTTGTCCGCTCATTGTTCTTTCCCGTGAAAAACTGTGTTTTTGTAAGTCCGTGCCGCGCTGGAGCGGTCTTCAACCCAAATGCGTACGTCACTCAGTGCAGCGGTCGCCGCGGGGCTATCAGCTCGCGCAGTGATGTATACGTGCTGCAAAAAGGTTTCGTTGGCCTTGACCGTGACATATAGCGTCTGGGTGCCCTGCAACGAGACCCGCAGCTTTGCATCAGAGGAGATCGAGACCCGAAGTTCGCGGTCCTCCCCCAGCTTATTGCGCAATCGCAGATCGTAAGCGTTACGCACCGATCCGTCGGACAGCGTTACGTTTATGGGGTTTCGAACCGGAGAAACGGTGATGTCCATGTCCGACTTGATAAACAACGCCACCACCAAAAGAATGCCGACAACTGACCACAGCGTTGAATAAAGAATGGTCCGCGCGCGGATTACGTGGCGCCACTTGGCTTTCGGTGCCTTGCCTGCCCGTTCGGCCGGCTCGTCTGTTAACGCCAGATAGTCGATCAGGCCGCGTGGGTTTCCGATTCGAGTCATCACGTCGTCACAAGCGTCGATGCAAAGCGCGCAGGTTATGCATTCCAATTGTTGGCCATCGCGGATGTCGATGCCCATGGGGCAGACGTTCACGCAAGCCATGCAGTCGATACAGTCGCCTGTGGTGTTCTCGTGTTTTTTACCACGGGGCTCACCGCGCCAGTCTCGATAGGCGATGGTGATCGTGTCTTCGTCCATCATCGCCGCCTGAATACGTGGCCAGGGGCACATGTAAGTGCAAACCTGCTCGCGCATGAAACCGCCGAATACAAACGTGAAAGCAGTAAGTGCAAAGATAAATCCGTAAGCGACAAAGGCCGCCTGACCGCTGACCAATTCGCCCAACAAAGTTGGCGCGTCGGCAAAATAGAACACCCAGGCCCCACCGGTGGCCATCGCGATCAGCGCCCAAACGATCCATTTCGTGACCCGAAGCCGCAGTTTTCGCCAGGTAAAATCCTGTTTCCACAGTTTGATACGGGCGTTGCGATCCCCCTCGATCCAGCGTTCCACCAGAATGAACAAATCCGTCCAGACGGTTTGCGGGCAGGCGTATCCGCACCAAACCCGGCCAAGGGCGGAGGTGAACAAAAACAACCCCAATCCGGCCATGATCAAAAGGCCGGCAACAAAATAAAACTCATGCGGCCAGATCTCGATCCAGAACATGTAAAACCGCCGCCCGGCCATATCCACCAGCACCGCCTGATCCGGCAGGTTCGGCCCCCTGTCCCAGCGCAGCCACGGGGTGACGTAATAGATCGTTAGGGTGAACCCCATCAACCACCATTTCAGGTTCCGGAAAAATCCGGACACCCGGCGCGGAAAAATCGGCTGTCGCGCCTCAAACAATTGTGGTGGGGAATTGGTGGGGTTGCTCACGTCATGAGCCTTTCACATTGTCCTGTTCACGCGACGGTTATGGCAGGTTGCAGGTTTTGGCACATTGATGCAGAACAAAAAATCCGGCACCGGCTTTTAAAGTTGTGAACAGGACAAAAGCCGGTGCCGGGCCCCTAAAACATGGAGTGAATGTTTAGGGGTGCCTGCTAGTTCTCTCCTCCGCCCAACTGGTGAACATATGCTGTAACCTGGCGAATTTGTGCTTCGGTCAAACGATTGTTCCAGTTCGGCATAACGCCAAAGCGGCTGTTGGTGACAGTTGCAGTCAGGGAGTCTGCATCGCCGCCAAACAGCCAAATGGCATCGGTAAGATCAGGGGCGCCCTGATCGCGGTCGCCGGTGCCGTTGTCAGCATGGCAAGAGGCACAATTGTCCGCGAAAATCTCCGCTCCGGCTACCACCAACCCTTCGTTGTGCGTAGCGCCGGAAAGTTTTCGAACGTACTGCACTGCCTGTGCAATTTCGCTTTCTTCCAGAAATTCACCAAACTTTGGCATTTCCGAATACCGGGTATCGTCATCGGTATTCACACGAATGCCGTGGCTGATGGTCTGATAAATGGCATTGATATCGCCACCCCACAGCCAATCGTCATCCAGCAGGTTTGGATAGCCGACAGAGCCCTGCGCACCCGCGCCGTGACATTGCAGACAGTTTGTCCGAAACACCGCGGCCCCGCCTGAAACTGCATAGTGGTTTAGGGCGGCGTCAGTTTCTATCTGGTCCAGCGATACCTCTACCAGTTTTCTGTCCAGTGCGGCGTTGGCGGCTTTCACCTTGGCGATGTCAAGCGCGACTTCAGTGCGAGAGGCGTAGCCAAGCAATCCCGGCGTGGCCCCGTTTATCAGGGGCCATGCAGGATAGGCAATCAGATAGCCAACGCCCCACAGGATCGTCAGATAAAACGTAATCACCCACCAGCGCGGCATGGGTTTGTCATATTCGCGTATGCCGTCCCATTCGTGGCCGGTTGTGGGATAGTCCTCGTCGTTCAGGTTTTTTCGGCTCATGATCGGTTACCCTTTTTATCAACTGGTTCAGAGGCATCGTTGCCGGGCAGGGTCACATCATTGCGCAAAGGTATTTGCGCGATATCATTGTGCAGGGCATTTGACCCCGGTCGGAGGGTAAAAATGATGACACCGACGAATATCACGAACATGGCCAGCAGGCCCCAACTGTCGGCGATTTCCCGAAATAGAGAATAAATATCCATTGCGTTGCCCCCTATCGACTGGCGTCAGGTTGAAAAGTAGAGAAATCGACCAGCGTGCCCAGCATTTGCAAATAGGCAACCAATGCGTCCAATTCGGTAATGTCGGGCTGACCGTCAAAATTGCGCACTTGCGCCTTGGGATACCGCGCCAGCAGACCATCGGTGTCCGCATCGGGATCGGCCTGATTGGTGAAGTCCTCCTGTGCCAGTTCTATCATCTGGTCCGTGTAGGGCACGCCCACCCGCCGGTTGGCGATCAGGACGTCTTCGATGAACTGACCGTCTATTTTTCTGCGGGCCAAAAAACCGTATCCGGGCATCACGCTTTCCGGCACCACTGAGCGGGGGTCGATCAAATGATCCACGTGCCATTCGTCGGAATACCGCCCGCCAACCCGCGCCAGATCCGGCCCCGTGCGCTTGGAACCCCACTGAAAAGGATGGTCGTACATGCTTTCGGCGGCCAGCGAATAGTGTCCGTAGCGTTCCACCTCGTCGCGCAGGGGCCGGATCATCTGGCTGTGGCAGGTATAACAGCCCTCGCGGACGTAAATATTTCGCCCGGCCAGTTCCAGCGGCGAATAGGGCCGCACGCCGCTGACCTTTTCGATGGTGTTCTCCAGATAAAACAACGGCGCGATTTCCACGATGCCGCCGATTGATACCACCAGAAGGCTGAGAACCAGCAACAAGGTTCCGTTGGTTTCGATGAACTTGTGCTTGGATAGAATGCCCATTGTCACCCCTCCTTATTCTGCGGGAACAGCGCCGGTTGCCCGGGATATTTCCCCGGCACCGGTGGCCGTTTTCCAAAGGTTGACAGTCATGATGATGGCACCGGTCAGGTACAAGACACCGCCCAATCCACGCACCACATACAGCGGGAACTTGGCCGCAACCGTATCGGCGAACGAGTTTACAAGGAAACCCTGAGCGTCCACTTCGCGCCACATCAGGCCTTCCATGATACCGGTGACCCACATGGCCGAGGCGTACAGAACAATGCCGATGGTGGCCAACCAGAAATGCCAGCTGACCATACGCAGGCTGTAAAGCGCCTTGCGGCCCCAAAGGCGCGGCACAAGGAAGTAGAGCGCCCCAAAGGTGATCATGCCGTTCCAGCCCAGCGCACCGGAATGCACGTGGCCGATTGTCCAGTCGGTATAATGCGACAGCGCGTTGACCGCCTTGATCGACATGACCGGACCTTCGAACGTGGCCATGCCGTAAAAGCCCACGGACACCACCATCATCCGCAACACCGGATCGGTGCGCAGTTTATCCCATGCGCCCGAAAGGGTCATCAGACCGTTGATCATGCCGCCCCAGCTGGGCATCCAAAGGATTATCGAAAATACCATGCCCAGCGTCTGTGCCCAATCGGGAAGCGCGGTGTAATGCAGGTGGTGCGGACCGGCCCAGATATACAGGAATATGATGGCCCAGAAGTGGACGATCGACAGTTTGTAAGAATAAACCGGGCGCTCTGCCTGTTTGGGCACAAAATAATACATCATCCCTAAAAAACCGGCGGTCAGAAAGAACCCAACTGCGTTATGGCCGTACCACCACTGGGTCAGCGCGTCTTGCACGCCGGCAAACAATTGTACTGATTTGGAACCGAATATGGATACTGGCAGCGAAAGATTGTTGACGATATGCAGCATGGCAATGGTGACGATGAAGGCCAGATAAAACCAGTTGGCCACGTAGATGTGCGGCTCTTTACGCTTGAATATCGTACCCATGAATACCGCCAGATAGGCCACCCAGACGATGGTCAGCCAGATGTCCACGTACCATTCAGGTTCCGCATATTCTTTGGATTGGGTCGCGCCCATCAAATAGCCTGTGGCAGCCAAAACGATGAAAAGCTGGTAGCCCCAGAAAACGAACCATGCCAGATCACCACCCCACAGCCGCGTGGCCCCGGTGCGCTGCACCACATAAAACGATGTGGCGATCAGGGCATTGCCGCCAAAGGCAAAAATTACCGCAGAAGTGTGCAGCGGCCGCAGACGGCCAAAGGTGGTGAATGACAGATCCAGATTAAGTTCCGGGAACGCCAACTGGAAGGCGATATATGTGCCAACAGCAAATCCGGCCAGCCCCCAGAAAACCGTGGCGATAACCCCGGCCCTGACCACACCGTCCATATAGCCGGTGTCGACTTGTGGTTTGGCTGGCTTCATCGTGCGCAGGGTGTACACAAATACCCCCGCCGCCACGGCGGCGATCATAATCGCGTGCACCTGGTAGGCCAGATCGTGGGCAAAATTTGCCGCCATCAGCGCAAACATCGCAATCACAGCCAAAACAATAAGTTTGAAACTCTCAAACATCTGGTGGTCACCTCCAATAAACACCCGCGCCAAAAAAAACAGATGGCGGGGAATCGTCCTGTTCTGCGTTCTCAGTGACGTGTCAGGCCGACGGGTTCTTTGATCTATGTCAATTTTCGAAAAAATCGCGCGATGGCATCAACATTTGATGCAAATCAATGTGGAAAACTGGCCAGTGGCTAGATTCATGCGGAAAATTGGAAAGGAACCGACGATGGCGTATAAATCAATTCTGATGGTCTGGGACGGACGTGATGACAGCCTGCCCGCACTGAACGCGGCGATTGACCTGACCGCGAAAAACAACGGGCATCTGGATGTGCTTTGTGTGGGAATAAACTATCTGCAGCCGGGCATGTATTATTCCGAAGCCTCAACCTATGTTTCAAATGACGACTTCAAGAATACCTGCGCGGCGGCGGACAGTTTCAAGACCAGCGCCGAAAAAGTTCTGAAGAAATCTGACGTCAACTGGTCCTGCCAAACCGCCGTAACCGCAATGAACGGTCTTTCGACCGTCATTAAAAACGCCGCCTGGTTCAGCGATTTGGTCATTTTGCCCCAGCCTTACGGGCACAGCGGCAAGGAAAAATCTGTCAACACTTTTGAGGCCGCGCTGTTTCAGGGAAACTCACCTGTTCTGGTCTACCCGCTGCAAGAGACCCAGGACATGGGCAAAAAAATTGTGGTTGCGTGGAACGAAACTGCTGAATCCTTGAACGCCGCGCGGGCGGCGCTGCCCTATCTGCAAGAGGCAGAAGTTGTCGACATCGCAATTATCGATCCGGACACCCACGATCCCGACCACGCTGATCCGGGCACAGACCTCTCAAAGCTTTTGGCCCGCCACGACGTGAACGTGAAAGTTTCCATCCTGCCGCGCTCGGTACCCAGGGTTTCGGATGTATTACGCCAGCGCGCCACAGAGATCGGCGCCGGGCTGATTGTCATGGGCGCTTACGGGCACTCGCGACTGCGCGAGTCCATTCTTGGCGGGGCCACGCGCAATATGCTGGAAAACGTGAAAGTCCCGGTGTTGATGGCGCACTAAAGCCCTTTTGGGCGGGTTTTTTCGCGCGCAATGGGCTGACTGAGATAAAACGCGGTTTGTAAAATTTTCAGATCAGTATGCCGCCGTCGGCATCGTCACCGGATTCGTTTAACAACCGGGCCAGATCGGGCACTTTGATGTTACGTTTGCCCTGCAGCGCAATAACGCCTTCGCGTTTCAGGGCCGACATTTGGCGGCTGGCGGTTTCAATCGTCAGCCCCAGATATTCCGCCATCGCTTCGCGGGTCAAGGGCAGTTCAAACTCTGCCGAGTTTGAGGTTGTTGACAGTTTCAGATGTTTGTCGCGATGGGCAAATATTGACAACAGACTGGCGATTTTTTCCCGGGCGGTTTTGCGTCCCAGCAGCAGCATCCATTCCCGCGCCGCATCCAGTTCGTCCATCGTCATTTCCAAAAGGCGCGGACCGACAGATGGCGATGTGTCTATCAGTTGCTCAAATTGGTTTTTTTGAAACCGGCAAAGGACGACTTCGGTGATCGCCGCGATATCGTATGGCGCAACCAGCCGCCCCGGTCTGCCCACAAAATCACTGGGCAGCAGCAGACCCACCATCTGGCGGCGCCCGTCCTCCATTGTTTTGGAAATACTGGCAACGCCTGTTACAACCGAACCTATGAATTTCATATCATCGCCTGCCCAAACGATTGTTTGTCCGGCTTCGTAAGTCCTGTAGGACTTCATCTTCTCGATCTGCTCCAGCTCTGTGTCGCTGCTGCGCGAACACACCGCACGCTTGCGGATCGGGCAGGAACCGCAATCAACTTTGACAAACTTTTTGGTCTGGCCTGACATTGAATTCCGTGAATTGATCTAAATCAAGGCGGTGAGGTTTCCCCTCCTACACGGTGGTTCAATGAATCAACAGGTACAATTTGCCAGGCTGGGGTTATTTGACGCAAAAGTCCCAAGATACACGTCCTATCCGACGGCACCGCATTTCAGCACATCCGTTCAATCCAAACTTCACCGCCAATGGCTGGGCGAAATTACACCCGGCAGCTCTGTTTCGATGTATCTGCATATCCCGTTTTGCAAACGTCTGTGCTGGTTCTGTGCCTGCCGAACCCAGGGGGTTCAGTCTGACAAGCCGGTCAAATCGTATCTTGACACTTTGCAGGATGAAATCCGGCTGGTCGCCGATACGCTGCCAAAAGATGTGACGCTTTCGCGGTTGCACTGGGGTGGTGGCACGCCAACCATTTTGTTGCCCGCAGACATCATCGCGTTGGCCGAAACAATTGAAAAGTATCTACCATTAACTGAAACCGCCGAGTTTTCCGTCGAAATTGATCCCAGTGAAGTGGACGAGGCGCGGCTTGACGCTTTTGCCGCCGTCGGAATGAACCGCGCCAGCATCGGGGTGCAGGATTTTGATCCGAAGATTCAAAAATCAATCGGCCGGATGCAAAGCTACGATACTACCCTGAAAACGGCTGAAATGTTACGGGCACGCGGCATTCACAGTTTGAATATGGATGTGCTTTACGGCCTGCCATATCAGGATACCGAAAGCGTGACCAACACCACCAATCAGGTTATCGCTGTTGGCCCGGACCGTGTGGCGCTTTACGGCTATGCCCATGTTCCCTGGATGGCGCGCAGACAGACGATGATTCCCGAAGATCATTTGCCGGACGGACCGGCGCGGCTTGAATTGAGCGCCTGCGCACGCGGATTGTTTGAAAATGCCGGGTACGAGGCGGTTGGAATAGATCATTTTGCCAGACCGGAAGACGGGTTGGCACAGGCATTAAAAAGCGGGACGCTAAGGCGCAATTTTCAAGGCTACACCGAAGACACGTCAGAGGTGTTGATCGGCGTTGGCGCCTCTGCAATCTCTAGGTTTCCGCAGGGCTATGTGCAAAACATCGCTGCCACGGCAGCGTATCTGCGACAGATCAGAGAGGGCAGTCTGGCCACTGCGCGGGGCCATGGGTTTTTAAGCTGCGATCCCATGCGCGGGCGGGTAATTGAAGAATTGATGTGTCAATTCACGGTCGATCTGGATACGTTGAAGCAGGAAATCGGCGCGCGGGTTTACGATCTTAAACCGGAGTTTCAGCGCACGCATAAGAAATTCTTGGAATTTACAACTCTGGACGGCAACACATTAACCATATTGCAGCAGGGCCGGCCTTTGACGCGGCTGATCGCCCGGGAGTTTGACGCTTATTCCATCGACGCCGCCGGTCACAGCATGGCGATTTGACAGGGTGATAATATCTGAACCGGCGATCCTTTTTGCAGCGTGAATGTAGATTTCAAAATGTGAGCCCGGGTGAGTAGAAATCTTGGGTAAACCAAAAATACTTACGTGACCGGTTGTTAAAAACATTTATTCATCCGGTCGGTTAAATCATTGAACCAACTTATTGGATTATTGGCGCAATCCATTGGTCGCGCGACCTGCCGGTTCTATGGGCCTGCGGTCAAAACCTCTCAGGCTGTTTGATTTGACCCCGTATGCAATCCGAACGTCCCCGTCCGAGCCACACCTTACGTCGGCAACATGTCCACGCCTTCAATAACGGCATCCTTTAACAGCTCGTCCACAAGGCGTTTAGCCCCAACTGCCCATGCGGATTTTTCCAATGTCTCGCGAATGCTTGCGCTGACTGCCTCATACGGCAACTGTCTGCCTTTAGCTTTTACATCCATGCGGACGATGTGATATCCAAACCTTGTTTCCACAAGTTCCGCACAAATTTCACCCGTGGCAAGCCGTTGCAATGCCGCTTCAAATTCCGCAACGGTGTCACCCCTGCCCAGCTGTCCAAGCTGCCCGCCGTTTTGGCCCGAAGAACAGTCGGAATGTGTTTTTGCAAGTCTGGCAAATTCTGCCGGCTTTTCTGTCAACGTCTGCAACACCTCGTTTGCGGCAAGATTGGCCGCCTTGCGGGCTGCTGCATCGGAGGGGTTGGCCGCCAGCAAAATATGCGATGCCTGATACAGATCAGGTGCGCAAAACCTTTTCGGATCGGCATCATACACCATGCGGCATTCACCCTCGGAAATCTGTTCGGGGTTCAGGTTTTCTTCGAGATACACCCTGATTTTTGCCTCATCGCCGGTTTCCTGCAGGTCTTTGGTTAGCATAGCCGGTTTCGGTTCCAACCCCGCCGCGTCTGCCGCGTTCAACAGCAAACGGCGCACCACTAAGGCCCGCGCGGCGGCACGCCACGCCAACCCGGGTTTGCCCTTTGGTGCGGCGTGGTTCTGCGCTTCAGCAGCGATGTCCGCGGCAGCGATGGTCTGACCGTCAACGATGACGTCCGGAAACAGCGGCTTGTTTTGCACTCCCATGGTTCAGGACTTCTTGCGCGTGCGCACAACCTGATAGCCGGGTCGCCACAAAAACCGCACCGGGGCTGACAGCATGTGTACCAGTCGGGTGAACGGGAACAACAGAAAGATCGTCAGACCAAGGAAAATGTGCAGCTTAAAGAGAATATGCGTTTGTGCAATGTAGCTGGCAGACGCCGGATCAAAGGTGAAGATACCGTTGGCCCAGGCCATCAGCGTGGCCATTTCATGCCCGTCCAGATGTTGAAAGCTGACATAGACCGTAGCCAGACCAAGGATCAGCTGTGCATTCAGCAACAACAGAATGCCAATATCGGCAAACGAAGACGAGGCGCGAACGCGGGGGTCCGCAATACGCCGATGGGCCAGCATCAGCCCGCCGATCAGGGCAAAAACACCGGCGATACCACCGCCGACCGCTGCCAGCAGTTGCTTGAAACCGTGCGGGACGCTGAAGAAATCGTAAACCTCGATCGGGATCAGAAGGCCAAACAGATGTCCGGCAAAAATGATCAATACGCCAAGGTGAAAAAGCACCGACCCCATGATCAGCTGCTTGCGGCGCAACAACTGGCTGGAGCTTGATTTCCACGTGGCGGGATCACGTTCGTATCTGGCGATTGTGCCGATCAACAAGACCGTAAGGGCGATATAGGGGTAGGTTCCAAACAGGAATTCATGCATGGGGTCGCCTCCTTATTCTGTCGCCCGGGCCGCTTCAGGCCGGGCCTTGGGGGGAATGGGGTCCATTTTGGCAAGTATGTCGCGGGTGACCGGGCAGTCGCCACTTGGGTCCGGTCCGAAGGTGACTTCGGCTTCTTCCCAAACGCTGTCCAGCGCTTCAAGATCGGTCGGATCATCGTCCTTGACGCTAAGCAGCTCTTTCACCAGCTTGCTGGAGGTTTTGACGCCCGCCAATTCCGCCAACCCGGCCAAAACCGCCGCATAAGTGCTGTTTCGCCGATGCAACCGTTCGGCAAGTGCCGCCAGAATATGACCGGTTTCACCAAGCATTTCTTTGGCCTCTGCCACCTGTCTGGTGGACAGAAATTCCAGAACCGTTGGCAGATGATCGGGCAGTTCTGTACTGACCAGATCAAATCCGCCGTCACGGTAGGTTTCCAGCAGGTCAACCATGGCCGCACCCCGTTCACGGCTTTCACCATGCACATGTTCAAACAGGTTCAGCGACAGGGTGCGCGAGCGATCAAACAGCAGAACATATCGTTCCTGAAGATCGTACAGATCGGCCGTTTCCATGTCATTGATCAACGGCTCGATCGCGGCAATCGCTGTCTTTGACAGGATTGCTTCGGCCTTCAACAGATCGCGAATTTCACCTGCGGCGGCCTTTAGGTCGTCACTGGGGTAGCACAGCAATGCTGACAGAGCCTTGAGCGACTTAATCATGATTGTGCCTCCGTTGGCATGACAAATTTGCGTGAGCCAAACAGCTTGCCGCCGCTTGATCCGGTGGAACAGCCGTTGCCGTCGGTAAAGCCACAACCGCTGCGCAGATCCAGTGCGTCCTGCACCTGCTCGCGGTGGGCTGTGGGCACTTTGAAGCGTTCCTCATAATCGGCAATCGCCATGATCTTGTACATTTCCTCGATTTGCAGGGGGGAGAGGCCTACTTTTTTGGCCACCCCCAGATTGATCACACCGTCCACGGTTTTCGAGCGCATATAGGCCCGCATGGCCAGCATCCGTTCCAGCGCTGAAGTCACTGGGGCTTCGTCGCCCGCTGTCAGAAGATTGGCCAGATAGCGTACCGGAATACGCAACGATTTGACGTCGGGCATATCCTGTTCGATGCCGATTTTGCCGGCTTCGGCAGCGTTTTGAATGGGCGACAGCGGCGGGATGTACCAGACCATCGGCAGGGTGCGGTATTCCGGGTGCAGCGGAAAGGCGATCTTCCATTCCATCGCCATTTTCCAGATCGGGCTGTCCTGAGCGGATGTGATCCAGTCTTCGGGCACGCCATTTTCGCGTGCCGCCTTGATCACTTCGGGATCATTGGGATCAAGAAACACATCCAGCTGGGCATCGTATAATTCCTGTTCGCCCGCAACCGATGCCGCCGCTTTGATTTTATCCGCATCATACAGCACCACACCCAGATATCGGATGCGCCCGACGCAGGTTTCAGAACACACCGTCGGCAGGCCGCTTTCAATACGCGGATAGCAGAACGTGCATTTTTCGGACTTGCCGCTTTCCCAATTGTAATAGATTTTCTTGTACGGACAGCCGGAAACGCACATGCGCCAGCCCCGGCATTTTTCCTGATCGATCAGGACGATGCCGTCTTCCTCGCGCTTGTAGATCGCGCCTGACGGGCAGGATGCGGAGCAGGCGGGGTTCAGGCAATGCTCGCAAAGACGCGGCAAATACATCATGAAGGTGTTTTCGTATTCGCCGTATATTTCCTTTTGAATGCCCTCGAAATTATAGTCTTTGGAGCGTTTTTCGAATTCGCCGCCCAGAATTTCCTCCCAGTTCGGACCCCACTCGATTTTCTCCATCCGCTGGCCGGTAATCTTTGATCGCGGGCGGGCGGTTGGAAATGTTTCCATCTCGGGTGCAGATTTCAGATGATCATAGTCAAAATCAAACGGCTCGTAGAAATCGTCAATTTCCGGCAGGTCGGGATTGCCAAAGATGTTGGCCAGTATCCGCCATTTAGACCCCTGTTTTGGGTGCAACTTGCCGGATTTCGTCCGGGTCCAGCCGCCGTTCCAGCGTTTTTGGTTCTCCCAGTCCTTGGGATAGCCGATGCCGGGTTTGGTCTCCACGTTGTTGAACCACGCGTATTCAACCCCGTCGCGGCTGGTCCAGACGTTCTTGCAGGTGACCGAACAGGTGTGGCAACCAATACATTTATCAAGGTTCAGAACCTTGCCGATTTGTGCACGAACTTTCATTGGGCTGCCTCCAGTTTTGCCGGCTTGTCCATCCAGTCCACGTTGGTCATTTTGCGAACAATCACGAATTCATCGCGGTTGGACCCAACCGTTCCGTAGTAGTTGAAACCATAAGATTGCTGCGCATAGCCGCCGATCATATGGGTTGGCTTGATCGTTGCGCGGGTGACGGAATTGTGGATGCCACCGCGCAGACCGGTTTGTTCAGACCCCGGCGTGTTGATGATTTTTTCCTGCGCGTGGTACATGAAAAGGTTGCCCTCTTTCATGCGCTGGGACACAACCGCCCGCGCTGTAAGCGCACCGTTGACGTTGTAAACCTCTACCCAGTCGTTATCGACGATCCCGGCCTTTTTGGCGTCCTTTTCCGACAGCCAGACACAAGGCCCGCCGCGGTTCAGGGTCAGCATCAGCAGATTGTCCGAATAGGTGCTGTGAATGCCCCATTTCTGGTGCGGGGTGATAAAGTTCAGCGTCACGTATGGCTCGTTGTTTTTCGCAGACGCGTTGACCGATTTGGTAATGGTTTTCAGATCAACAGGCGGGCGGTAGGTACAAAACCCCTCGCCAAACACCCGCATCCACAAATGGTCCTGATACAGTTGCTGGCGTCCGGTCAGGGTGCGCCACGGGATCAATTCGTGCACGTTGGTATAGCCGGCGTTGTAACATACGTCTTCGCTTTCAATGCCCGACCATGTGGGAGAACTGATGATCTTGCGCGGTTGTGCTGCAACATCGCGAAAGCGGATTTTTTCGTCCTCTTTGGGTTTGGCCAGATGGGCGTGTTCGCGTCCGGTGGCCTTTTCAAGCTCATGCCAAGCCTTGACGGCAACGCCGCCGTTGGTTTCCGGCGCCAGCATCAGGATCATCTCGCAGGCATCAATGGCGGTATCCAGTTTTGCCATGCCCTTGGTGACGCCGTCCTCTGTGACAACACCGTTCAGGTCTTTCATGTGCTTCATTTCAACCTTGGTATCCCAGGCAATCCCTTTGCCGCCGTTACCGATTTTTTCCATCAACGGACCGATGGCAGAGAAGCGTTTGTAAAGATTGGGATAATCCCTCTCCACCGGCACGAAGTTCGGCGCGGTTTTGCCGGGTATCAGATCACACTCGCCTTTTTTCCAGTCCCTGACCTGATCCTGCGCAATTTCCGCAGGCGTGTCGTGCAGGATGGGCAGGGAAACGATATCTGTTTCCTCGCCCAGATAACCCGGCACGATCTCGCTGAATTTCCTGGCGATGGATTTGAAGATATCCCAGTCTGAACGGCTTTCGTAAGCCGGATCAACCGCCGCCTGCAGCGGGTGGATGAACGGGTGCATGTCCGATGTGTTCAGGTCATCTTTTTCGTACCAAGACGCGGTGGGCAGCACGATGTCGGAATAAACTGCCGTGGTGGACATTCTGAAATCAATGGTCACCAGCAGGTCAAGTTTGCCCTTTGGCGCGTCTTTGTGCCATTTGGCTTCCACCGGTTTTTGACCGCCTTCTGCACCAAGGTCCTTGCCCAGAACACCGTGATCGGTGCCCAGCAGGTGTTTCAGGAAATACTCGTGGCCCTTGCCCGATGACCCCAGCAGGTTTGAGCGCCACACAAACAGATTGCGCGGCCAGTTTTCCGGCGCGTCCGGGTCTTCTGCCGACATTTCCAGTTTGCCGGATTTCAGCTGCATGGCCACATAATCCGGGATTTTCTTCCTGGCCTTCTTGGCCGCTTTGGCCAGTTCCAGCGGATTGGTTTTCAGGCTGGGTGCGGACGGCAGCCAACCCATGCGTTCCGCGCGGATGTTGTAATCAATCAGGCTGGCGTCCTTCCAATCCCCGTCCGGTGCGGTTGGGGACAGAATATCGTCTGGCTTTAGCGTCTCATACCGCCACTGATCCGTGTGGGCGTACCACGCAGAGGTAGAGTTCATGTGCCGTGGTGGCCGCGCCCAATCCAGCGCGAACGCCAGAGGTTGCCATCCGGTCTGCGGGCGCAGTTTTTCCTGCCCCACGTAGTGGCTCCAGCCGCCACCGGATTGACCGACACAACCGCACATCACCAGCATGTTGATAATGCCGCGATAGTTCATATCCATGTGGTACCAGTGGTTCAGCCCGGCCCCCAAAATGACCATAGATTTGCCGTTGGTTTTTTCGGCGTTCAGGGCAAACTCGCGGGCAACCGTGGTTATCTTGTCACGCGGCACGCCGGTGATTTTTTCGGCCCAGGCAGGGGTAAACGGCATGTCGTCGTCATAATTATTGGACACCCATTCGCCGCCCAGCCCACGGTCCAGTCCGTAGTTGGCACAAAACAGATCAAACACCGTGGCCACATAGGCCTCGCCGTTTGCCAGTTTGATCTTTTTGACCGGCACGTTGCGCCTCAGCACATCCGGGTGCTCGCATTTCACGAAATGCCCGGTTGCCTCGCCGCCGAAATAGGGGAAATCCACGCCAACCACATCGTCGTGGTTTTCATCCAGCACCAGTGACAGCCGAAGATCGGCGGCTTTTGCACCGGCCTTTTCTTCAAGGTTCCATTTGCCCTGCTTGTCCCAGCGAAAGCCAACAGAACCATTGGGCACAACCGGGTTTCCGGTTTTACGGTCAAGGGCGATGGTCTTCCATTCGGGATTGTCTTTTTCGCCCAGCTTTTTGTCAAAATCATCGGCCCGCAGCAAACGCCCCGCCACCAGCCTGCCGTCTTTTTCGTCCAGACGCACAAGCATCGGCATGTCGGAATATTTGCGGCAGTATTCCTCAAAAAATTCCGCCTGACGGTCCAGATGGAATTCGCGCAAAATAACATGGCCCATTGCCATCGCCAGTGCGCTGTCTGTGCCCGCTTTGGGGGCCAGCCAGACGTCGCCAAATTTGGCGGCTTCGGAATAATCCGGGCAGATGACGGCGGATTTTGCCCCGCGATAGCGTGCTTCTGTATAAAAATGCGCATCCGGCGTGCGGGTTTGCGGCACGTTGGAACCCCACAGCAGCAGGAATCCGGCGTTGTACCAGTCAGCACTTTCCGGCACGTCGGTCTGTTCGCCCCAGGTCATGGGCGATGCCGGTGGCAGGTCGCAGTACCAGTCATAAAAGCTCATGCAGGTGCCCCCCAACAGAGACAGATAGCGGGATCCGGCCGCATAGCTGACCATCGACATCGCCGGGATCGGCGAAAAGCCGAACACCCGGTCCGGTCCGTAAGTTTTGGCAGTATAGGCGTTGGCAGCGGCGATGATTTCCGTTGATTCTTCCCAGTCAGCCCGCACAAACCCGCCCTTGCCGCGGGTAGAAGTGTATTCAGCCCTAAGGATCGGATCCTCCTGCAGCGCGGTCCAGGCCTCAATCGGCGAATTATTGGCCCGCAGGCGGCGGTAGCTTTTCAACAGGCGCGCCCGGATCAGCGGGGTTTTCACCCGGTTGGCGGAATAGAGGTACCAGCTGTAAGATGCCCCCCGGGCACAGCCGCGCGGTTCGTGATTGGGCATTCCGGCGCGGGTGCGGGGATAATCGGTTTGCTGGGTCTCCCACGTCACAATGCCGGATTTCACGTATATTTTCCAACTGCATGATCCGGTACAGTTCACACCGTGGGTCGAACGCACGACTTTGTCGTGCCGCCAGCGGTTGCGGTATACGTCTTCCCAATCTCGATTTTCCGTGGTGGTCACGCCGTGACTGTTGGAAAATGTTCCGGTTGCGTTGGATTTCAGAAAATTCAGGCGGTCGAGAAGGTGGCTCATCGATTGTCTCCATGGGGTCAGAGTTTCCGGCGTCAGCAAGCGGCGCCGGAATGATTTTTGTAAGGGCTGGATCAGGGGTTTTTAACGTACGCGTTCGGCCGAAGGTAAAACCACCAATTGATCACGATGCAAACCGCATAGAAGGCCGCAAAACCGTATAGGGCGTTTTCAGGCGTCCCGGCACCCATCTGTTCGCCAAACACTTTTGGGATGAAAAAGGCACCGTAGGCAGCAACCGCCGATGTCCATCCCAGAACCGGGCCTGCCTGTTCCTTATCAAAGACCACCGCAATCGTACGGAAGGTTGACCCGTTGCCAAGACCCGTGGCTGTGAACAGAATCAGGAAAAGGATCATGAAGGGCAAGAAATAGTCCTGCGGGGAGGCCGATTGATAGGCTTTTTGCAGGAAATAGGCGACGGCAAGTGCTGACACGACCATCACGCCTGAAACGATATGGGTCACCTTCGCGCCGCCCATCTTGTCGGCGATCATGCCGCCCACGGGGCGGATCAGAGCGCCGATAAAGGGCCCCATCCACGCATACATCAGGGCCGACGGGCCGTCGGGATTGTGCGTGCCGTGAGTCATAACCCCGTTCACCAAGAGGTGCTGGAAGCCAAACACAACCTTGATCGTAAGACCAAAGGCAGCGGAATAGCCGATGAAGCTGCCAAACGTCATCGTGTAGATGATGGTCATCGCCCAGGTATGCTTGTTCTCGAATATCTTGTACTGGTGCGACAGATTGTTCCCAACCTGACCCGGGATCAGGTACAAAAGCCCGACCGTCGTTCCGATAACCAGCGGGATCACGATCAGCTTGTCGATATTCAGTCCCGAACCGCCGACCTTGGCCGGCAACATCAGCCACAGACCGGCAGCCGCCACCGCGAACCCGATCAGCAACATGAAGGCCATGATGCCAAAGGAACCTATGGGGTTGGGGATATTGGGCGAGACGTGCTCGTCCCTGATGTTGTTCATGCCCAGCCACCCCGCGACCGCCAGCGGGATCAGCGCCAGCAGCCAGACATAGCCGGAATTCTGAATATAGGTCTCGGTGCCAGCGGGGATCTTCCCGATCAGTGTTCCCGAGGTATTCTGAAGCACCATCGGATCGCCGCCAAACAGCCCGAACGTCATCACCAGCGGGATCACGATCTGCATCGTGGTCACTCCAAAATTGCCAAGTCCCGCGTTCATCCCCAGGGCGTACCCAAGTATCTTCTTGGGATAGAAAAAGCTTATGTTGGACATGGACGAAGCAAAGTTGCCGCCGCCGATGCCCGACAGAAAGGCAAGGGCCTGGAATTTCCATAAAGGCGTGTTCGGATCCTGCAGGTAATACCCGGTGCCGATGGCGGGGATCATCAATAGGGCCGTGGTGAAGAATATTGTGTTCCGCCCACCTGCGATGCGGATGAAGAATGTCGAAGGAATTCGCAACGTTGCGCCCGTAAGACCGGCGACGGCGGCCAACGTGAATAGCTCGGCCTTTTCAAAAGGAAATCCAAGGTTCAGCATCTGGACCGTGATGATCCCCCAGTAAAGCCATACGGCAAATCCGCATAGGAGCGAAGGGATCGAAATCCACAGGTTTCTGGTGGCGATTGACTTGCCGGATTTGGCCCAGAATGCCTCATCGTCGGGGTTCCAGTTTCTGATATCTTGTCCCAAGGGGTTTCTCCTTTTTGTGGAAGTTTTCGACGGGCAGTCCGGCCGCCCGCCTAATTCAGGTGATCAAACATGCGGCACATCGGACAGATGGCGGTTCTCGCGCAGTTCGGGATGACGCCTGCGGTCCATTCTGACGATG
>Ga0114932_10002159_pt1 | contig 21186 bp, 7 predicted proteins | sample 2SBtaG_2_FD_87286 | JGI IMG/M metagenome (GOLD analysis project Ga0114932, IMG submission 87286) | Deep subsurface microbial communities from Kolumbo volcano to uncover new lineages of life (NeLLi) - 2SBTROV12_ACTIVE470 metaG | ecosystem: Environmental > Aquatic > Marine > Volcanic ... | reverse complement strand
GGAGATTATGGAGAGACTTCGAGATTCGGGCCAGAATTTAGCGGAAATCATGGATGTTTACACAAGTTCGGTACAGGAAGCTGAAATTATAAAGCCAAAGGAGCTACTAAACCATGGATAGTCCGGATCCGCTAAATCTCTTACAGTTATTGCAAGCCGCTTTTGAGGAAGGGAATGCCACTAACATTAGACAGCTTCAGGGTGAAATCAGAAAGCTTGGCGTGGAACTCCCTCCCGAGCTCGCGTCTGATCCTGGAGATGATAACTCATACACCAATCCCGACGGCTATGCAGGCGAATACCGTTATTACGACGTAGAGCCCGTATCTATGCCGAAGAAGCCCGTTGCCGGGGAAAATCAACGTGGGGAGGGAGCAGCCGCAGCCGCGAAAGATGCGGCGCAAAGGCAGTACAACCGCTCCCTCGAAGTGCAGAAGGCCATAGCCGATGAGCAAAAGATGTACAATGAGGGGGTGCAGAGAGGTACTGGCAACCACCCTCTAAATCGATGAGTGAGCACGACGAATATTTGAACAGTCTGACGCCGGCTCAGCGGCAATACCTGAACGAGGTGATGAGCGTATTCATGCGCTGGTACGAGGAAAGCGACATGGAGGACGAGGAAATGGCCGACGTGGCCTCCTACGCCGTCGATCGCTTCTTCGGGATGGATGTGGATTTCTCCGCCGATTTTGGTTTCGAGGAGTAATGTGGGACCTGGCATCGATCAAGAAGATGAATACGGACGCCGAGATCCGTAAGCGGGTGGCTCGTGCCCGAGCGCTCAACAGGGTCAGGAAAAAGGTCAAGGTTTTGAAATGCAGGAGTATAAAAAGCACAAGGAATACGACGTAATACCTTACCCTAAGGGTCTTAAGTCGGTTCCTTTGGAATTTTACGAGCCGGCTATGTCCGTAAGGGATGCAAAGTCTTTGGGGTCGAATTATCCGTATGTAGATCTAGTTGCCCCCGAGTACGCTAAGCGTATTGAGCGGGACGTAGCCCAAATTGAGGCACAGCCTAACTCCGGCAAAGTGTCTCCCGACAGCTTGTACCACGCCCACATGACGGCGAAGGACTACCCGGATCCCCGCAGAAAGCTCCCCAACAACGCAAGAGTCGTTGCCGAGGGCCGGGGAGGTGAGATTGCCGAAAGAAAACCGTGGACCCGGCGTGGCCTGACGTATCATACGCAGGAGCATGTACCGATAGACCCCCGAAAGGGGCGCCACAATTACCAATCTTGGATGGACGAAGACGGAATACGTCCGGTCGGCCCGGAGGGACACCAAGAAGGGATTGGCGGCCCAGGCTCCGAGTACCCCCCGGAATGGGGTTGGGCCCAACCAGACCCGGTTTTGACCTCAGAGGGAAGAAAACCGAATGCGCAGGTTCACTTTCGACGTAAAGGTCAAGGTTACGGGGGCGCGTGGAAACACGACTATGAAGTAGGCACTATTCCCACGTTCGACGGCAAGGGAACGCGGAAGGCCCATCGCCCCAATTTTCCCAAGCCCGACGGCAACGGGTCATATCAAGGCTTCGACACCGAGGAGGAATTCCTAAACACGGTGAATGATAAGTTCCCATATCGCCCATGACCACCGACCAAGACCAAGACCAAGAACAGTTGGCCGATCTCATACGGATTGATCCCGAGGTCTGGTTCAGCACGTTTGGGGTAATCAAGGACAAGCGTGGCAAGGACATCAAGCCCGTGCCGAACGTTTTGCAGAAGCGTATGTTCGAGCATTACCGCAAATGCCAAGTGGAGAGTAAACCTTGCAAGATGGTGATCCTGAAACCCCGGCAGAAAGGGGCTTCCACTTGCGCTCAAGCCCTGACCTACCACCATATGAGGAAGCACCCCAATTTGGCGGGTTCTCTTATGGGAGATATAGCGGGTACTTCAGACAAGGTTTTCGAGATATACCGGAGATACGCGGAGAATGACCTGTTCCCATGGGATGAGAGCGGCGTAAACCTGGCGGATGGCGGGAATTTGGCAGATGCCATTAAGTTAGTCACCGACAGCAACTACGGCAAAGAGACCGCCGGTTCCAAGAATGCGGGCCGAAGCGGAACGATCCAGGTTGGTAACATGACCGAGACCGCCTTTTGGCCCATGGCCGGGGAAAGAGACCCCGCTCTCGGTTATCTCCAGTCTCTTTACGACGAGGACAACATTTCATTAGTAGTTGCGGACTCCACTCCCAACGGGCCCAGCGGCTGGTTCTACAATACCTGGATACAGGAGAATGAATGGGCCAAGATATTCGCCGCTTGGTTCGAATTCGAGGATTCAGTGATTCCTTTCCGCGATGCGTCGATGAAACAGGATTTTATCGACACGTTGACCGATGATGAGAAGTCTGAAGTCGATCGCTTCGACGTATCCATGGAGCAGCTTCACTGGCGCAGGAGGGTGTTGCAGGCCAAATGCAACGGTGATATCAGCAAATTTCGACAGGAATACCCCTCCGACCCTGAGGAATGTTTCCTCATGTCCTCGCGCCCGAGGTTCCATATACAGATTCTCAAGGAAATGAGCGATGCGGCGGAGGGTCAGAAGTACCGGCAGGGTACCTTGACTCTCCAAGACGGGAACCGAGCTAGCTTTCTCCCCGATAAAGCAGGAGGCTGGAAGATATACAACGAACCCATGCACGACGAGTCCTATATCATATCCGTGGATACGTGCACGGGAGAGGACCAACAGGTGCAAGGTTTGGCGGCGGATCCTGATTTCCACAGTGTTCAGGTCTGGCGGCAGGGGTTTACGGACCACAGAGGAGACTGGCATGTGTCCAGACTGGTGGCTTTGCACCATTCCAGAATAGACATAGGTGTCTTGGTGGAGGAGATCGAAGCAGCCGCAAGGTGGTACGGAGGCGCTTTTATCGTTCCCGAGGTCAATAACAGCGGGCTGGCTCTGGTCAAGTATTTGATCGACCGAGGTTTGCACGTTTACCGCAGACGCAAGATCAATGATTCTACGGGAATGGTGGAGAAGAGCTTCGGTTGGTCTACCGATAAGGTGACGCGGAAGACCGTGATCGACCATATGGCTTCCGAGATTATGGATAAGAACATCGATATACCCGATAAAGGTGTTCTGAAGGAGATGCGGGTCTTCGTTGTAAACGACAAGGGTAAGCCCCAGGCGGCGCCGGGCCACCACGATGACCACGTTCTCGCCGCAGCTATAGCTTTATACAATATCGAACAGGCTTCCAAGTATCGGGAGGCCAAGAAAAAGGAAATTTCAGTGAGAATGCTAAGGAAGAATCCTTCCCTCTTATGCCCTGACGGCTTCATGAGAGTCCCCCTTAGCGCAATAAACAAGAAATACAAGCGGTTGAGGGGGAAGACGCTGTCACGCTAATGTTTACGCACTATGTCTAGATATCTTGAATCTTTGGGTAGGAACGCCAGGGGGCTCTACCATACACTTCGTAAAAACAAATCGCTCAAGGAAATTGACGATTACATGGATCGTATCAATCGAGGCGGTGGTAGCGGAGTTGTAGATTTTGCTGCGGACATGTCGGGTATCCCCGACCTCTATACGGCGGTTAAACAAGGCGCGCATATTGCGGATGACGTTTTTAGAGAAGGTAAGGAGTACGGGGAAACCGGAAGAGAGGGTGCTTTTCATCGAGGTTTGGCGGGAACGGCCCTGACCTTGGCACCTATTCCCGGTTTAAAAGCAGGAGCTAGGGGCGTGAAGTCCCTGGGTAATATGGGTAAAAAGCTAAAACCCAGCGATAGTATACGGATAGGAGCTCCGGTTAGAGGTAGTAAGCGGCATAAGTTGCAAGAAGATTTGAAAGCCAACACCTTCGGCCCGCAAGCTCTTAAAAAAATGAACAAGCGGATAGAAGATGAAAAACACCTAGAGAAAGGTAGAAAAGCCTATGGAGCTCTTCGCGGGAAATACGCAGACGAAGGTTTGCAAATGCCCGGCAAGTTCTCTCCGGGTTTCATGAGAGGGCGTAAAAAGGCGGCCACTAACACTTTGAGGGGTTACGACAAATGGCAGAACAAACTGGCAAAAGGCCCTCTGCGTACCCGCCTGGAAGATGCCAGCGGGGATACGGCTTTTCGAGCCCTTCGTGGGAAGGGAGACGCAGGTTGGACTACTATGCCCGGCAGACCTTTAGGTAGGTTGAGTGATTACGCGGGGGGAGTTCCGGGGCTATCTCCGAAATGGTGGGCCCAAAGCCCCATGAGGTCCCTCAAGACTCTGGGTAAGGACACAGGCAGGGACTTTGACTCGGAGTACAACCCCTTCTATGTGGAAGATCGTCCGGATCCGTCCGAAGGAGCCGATGTCGACGGAGCTCTGGAGCCCTACATAAACAAAGGATTTGAGAAAGTTCGGGAAGCTATAGAGGCCGCGAACGCTGAAGAAGGTCTGGAGGGACCCACGGGAGCCGAAGGTCCCGCAGGTGAAGAAGGACAGCCAGGCACGGGCCGGTTCGTCCAAACAGCTGAAGGTCCCATGTGGGTGCCCAACGACCCTAACCGCCCGACAAGGGAAGGGCCTGGTCCCTCGGATGTAGTTCCAACTACTTTGGCCAACCCGCAGAGGAGGGGCGGTTCCAGGAGAAGGCGGAATGAAGTGGAGCTAGCGGAAGCCGCTGCCGAAGCTACGGGTTTTAACCCCCACGATAAACCCATGCATGTCTTTAACGAGCGTGGACGCTTGGGGGATGGCGTAGTCAACAGAGACGAAATTGCAGAATATGAACGTAAGAGAAAAGCGTTCAGAAACTCAATAGATGATATGCGTATGTCCGATGACAGGGACATGCACATGATTAACGTCAACAGAGACAGGGCGGCTAAAGGCTTGTCTCCCATTTCCGAGGAAGACTACCGAGCTGCTACACGTGCCGATTCCGAAGCCAGACACCAAGAAGCCCTTAAAACTCCTCGAAATTTCTCCATTGACGACCTTAGCCCCAGGCAACGACATAAGCTTTGGGCCGCTAACAAGGTATCGGCAGAGAATCCTATTACGGACCCTCGCCATTTAGCCATGCAGAGAGCCATGGAAGAGGGAGAAGAGATGGCCGACGAATGGGAAAACCGTAAGCCGGAACCCGAACCCGAATTTGACTTCGAGCCTGTAGACCAAGGCCGAGACCTGACTTCACAATTAACGGCGGATAGAGGCCAGACCCTGGAAGGTGAGCAAGCGATTCCAAAGGAGAATGTGCGGATTACGGAAATAGGAGATATACCAGAACCTCAGATGGAGATGTCCACGGAAGAATATAACGACATGTTCCGGGATGACGAAGAAGACGCTGCAGCTTCTGCCGCAGAGGAGGCGCTATTGGGTTTTGAAATGCCCGAAATGCTAGGGGAGAACACCCTGGCGGATTTGGACTCTTTACGGAACGAGCTGGAGCGTAATCCTAAAATGCAAGCATTGGAAGGTTTGGACCGCCTCAAAAACATACTTCCTCCCGAAGAACTGGACAGCGTCCGCTCAGAAGAAGAAGAGGAAGAACCAAGCGAACTAGCCCCGTCCGGCAGCGTAGACACGATATCGGATTGGGCCGACCCCCTTATAACGGCTAGGGAAAAGATCTTTAACACCTCCGGTGGAGGTGTTATGCCTTTGGGGGAACAAGACGCGTTGTGGGACAGATTACTACACGCAGCTCGCGGCACGCACGAATTTGGACTGGATCAAGTGATAGCCGAGCTTCCGGAGCCTATGAGAAGCAATGCTGCTCAAATATTGGAAAACGAAGGCATAGAAGCCTTTCTTGATTAAGGGACGGCATGGCGTCAGAGTTAAATCTGGGCTCCGTTGATTTTGCGGAAAGTCCCGTGGAAAGTCCCAGCTCCCCGGGAGGGAAACCACGGGAATTCGAGCAGTACGAGAGCTTCAAGCAGGAGGGGGACTTCCTGGAAGACAGGGTGGGAGACCACAAGACGCTGAGCTCCAGCCTGAAATCTCGACGCGGGAAAGTGTATGGTAAAATACAGAAGGTTATGGAGAACTCCAATGATGGCTACTTCATGGGGGAAGACGAGGTGGGTCCCGAGGAGTGGCTAAAATCGGTAGAAGGCTCCTCTTCTTATAAAAACAATAAGGAGCTTCGCAGTTATCTGGATACGCTTAAGGGCTTTGACGACAAGATTGGCAAGCATGATCTTTTAGCTGAAAAAGCTTTCGCGGAAAGAGATGCGCATCTGTTGGAGGCTACGAGTATCCCTACGCATTTCCAAAAATCGTACGAGGACTGGCAAGACGAGAGAACGAAAGCAGGCAAGCAAAGAAAACCTCTAGACCCCGATGAGTTACATGCGTTTCTCAACACGTTTACCCCCTTTTACGAAGAGCCCAAGTTTAACTTTAGAGGTCGCTTGGAGAATGCGGAAGCCGTGGATCCTCGCTTTGCGGGGGACTACCGTAAGCCTAAGAGGAATTTTACCACGGGTCGCGTGGAAGACCCCGCTATGGATGTTATGCGGGGGCGTATGGCCAAAGCTTTGGCCGGGGATATCCAAGGTTTTCTCAGCTACAGAAAACAAGCGGAAAAGAACGACAAACTCAGGGCCCGAGGTTTTGAGTTTGGAAGCGGGGGCACCGCAGACCTGAAGCATCCCTTCGAACTCTCTCGCAATGAAAGAGAGATACTAGATAAGGAGGAAGCAAAGAATCTTGGGTTTAAGTCCTACAGGGGAATCCCTTTGGATGATGCTTTCGATAAAGACAACGTGGCGCATGCGGGTGAGTTGGAGTCGGCACGGATGATGCGTTTAGTCTTTGCCAGCAATTTGGCGTATAAAAAAGCTTTTGCGCAGTACATGAAGGATCTCGCCAACAAGGCGGATCTTGAGGAAGCTTCGGCTAAGCTGCAGATAGCTCGAAGAGCTCGTGAAGGAGCGATTCAAAAAGCCATAGGCGCGGGTTTTGCAATGGAGGTGCTGAACCGTGCGGAAGATCGAGGTCTTTTTGGCCAAGCTTTTAACGCAGTCAAGCAAGCGTGGAAACAGGGGCAAGGTTTAGGAGATGCAGCTCTTCTCTTTGAGCAGGCCGGAGTTACCGGTGGGTTCGGTATCGATGAGATGATCGGCGGAAAGATCGACCAGGAATTTGCAGAACAGTTGGTTGAGGTAATGGAACAGGCTAAGGAGGGGGGCACCACCGAAAGTTTGCAGGACTACTACCGAGAGATACAGGAAAACGAACCTGAGAACTTGGGAGAAGCGTTTGGACAGTTGATTAACAACCCTGCAGCTGCTGCGCAGTTATTCGTACAGTCGCTTTCCATGTACTTGCCGCCGGTATTCAGCTACGGACTAAAGACAGTTCCCGCAGGAGCTGCCGCCGGTCTGGTCGCAGGAGGGGGAGCAGGTGCGTTTAAAGGGGCCGGTTATGGACTGCGCTCGGCTTTTCCGATTGCCTCGTTCTCTCTTTCGTATCTCGGTAAAATTTTCGAGGACATGGAAGAAATGGGGATTGACACTAACAATCCTCGAATTCTGATGCAGGCGTGGAATAGCCCGGCGGTTATGGAGAAACTCCGGGTAAAGGCGGCCAAGTACGCGGGTGGCGTTTCAATGTTTGATGCCGTGGGTGCGCTAGGTGCAGGTAGGATAGGAAAAATTCTAGACGGACCTACTAAATTCATAGGTACGTCAGTTCTGCCCAATAGCCAAAAGATGGCTACTTTCTTGAAAACCGGGATAAAGACCGGCGGGGAAATAGGCTTCGGAGCGGGGACGGGTATGCTTGGAGATTACGTAGGCCAGAAGTGGTCGAACGATCCCGGGGAGAAAGTCGATCTTGCCTCGGTAGCTGCCGAAGGTTTGCTCGAAGTAGGCCCTCATGTCGTAACGGCTCCTCTGGAAATGGCCAGAGGTATATGGGGTAAACAGCCAAAATTGAACCCGGACGGCACGCTTGACGAAGAGGTCGAAACGGAAGATACAGTTGAGATATCCAAGAGCGAGACGGCACCTGACCCGCGTTCGATAGGAAATACACGTAACCTGAAATGGCGAGGACAGGAGGTTCCGGTATTTAGCTACGCCAGCGAAACGGAATTTACGGAAGGGTTGCGCCAAAAGGCGGAGGAAAACGGAATCTCTATGGACGACTCGGAGCTAAAAGCTACTGAGTTTTTGGCGAGCGGTTTATTTAATCCGGAAACGGGGTCTCACGGAACAAATCTAAATATAGCGTGGATAAATAAAAACGATGCGAAGGCGTTGTTCCCAAAATCCAACCCCCTTCGATCGGCTTACACTCCACATGCCGGCGAGCAAAACAAAGATTCCGTTATCTTTATAAACATAGACGGCGTAAAGGAAAGGCAGAAGCGTGGCGATGCCGGTGTCTTTTCCACGCTTCTCCATGAATCAGCCCATTTCGCCCACGACTTCATCTACGGAGATGAAGAAATAAGCGTATTTTGGGACGAAGTCGGGCAAGAAGACCGTCAGAAGATGGCCGCCGTATACGCGTCGTCTGGCCGAGCTTCGTCTGTAAACGATTTTAAAGACGCTTTCGATAACCAAGAAGAGGCTGAGCAGGCTCTAGCGATCTACGACGATTTAATCAATGAGAAAACCGGGGTAAAGTTGAGAAGAGAGTGGTTCGCGCATCAGGTCACTCGAGTATTGAAGGGGGAAAAGCTTCGAAACAATTCTTTGCAGAAGTTGATACAGGACTTTATAGAGCATCTGAAGAAAGCCGTTCAGTTCCTCATGGACGGAGGCCAAGGATCCGAAGTTGGTTCCGGGATAGAAGACAAAGAACTCGATGCTCAATTAGAGCGCTTTATCTTGGAAAGGTTACGGCCTGGTCTTGATTTTGAAGGTCAAAATATAGGCAATCAAAGGGTTGGTCTGGCTGCAGCTGGGCAGTTTCGTTCAGCCGTTACAAGAGATACAGAGGAACGAGGCCAGCTTGAGCACATAGTTAACCAATTTATAAACAGGCAACAGGGAGGGAAAGCGGTATCTGATAGTGCGACCCTGAAAAGAATAGCCGATACTCTCGGTTTAAAAGAGAAGTCGGAACTGAAGGAAGTGGTGGCTCTTATAAAGAAACACCGTTCCGCTTTGGCTAAGGCGGAGACTAAAGAGCAAGTGGAGGCTGCTGAGGAAGCGTACAAGAAAGGTGGAACTGCGCTCTTGCGGGTTAAGGATCAGGCTAAGAAAGCTCACGCGAGGGCGAAGACGGAAGCCGCAAAGGCGGCGAAAAGCGCCGAAGATAAAAAGAAGTGGGCCGGTGACGCGGCGAAAGAAGTAAAGGAATGGGATTTTCAAGGATCTTCGTTTATAGATTACGCGCGAAGTAAGGGAGCTGACACCCCCGAGAAAGCTTTTAGATTGCTGTTCAAGCGCCTTAGCGGAAGATTCTACTACAAAGAGGATGCCAATACTGTTGCAAACCCTTTTATAATACAGCAATGGTCGGGAGTGGCCCTCGAGAAGCTGCAGACAGAAGAAGGTAAAAACAAAAAGAAGGGGGACACTTTTGGGTTTGAGATCCCCATAGATAATTTAAAGTTGCCAAAGCTTACAAAAGATACTTTCTACCAAGCGAAAATCGGGGGCGGGCATGGTTACGTAGTGTTTAAGGTAGCCGATGCCAAGTCTACGGATAAGAAGGGAGTACTTGAAGTCGAAGCTACCGTTGAGCAACTTTTTGAGAACAAAGAAATCGGAACTTGGCTGCAAAAGGCGGCCGCCAAACTCAAAGAGCCGTTTAAATCCGCACCCAAAGCCAAACCCAAAACCGAAGCTGCATCGAAAGACGACGCCGATCCTGACGACGATGACCCCCCTCCTGGAGGAGGCGGGGGACGTGCTTCCGGCGACAGCGGATCGGCAGATGGTACAACGCCGGACGAGAAAGGTTCGGGAAGCCCTCCCGCCGCTGCTCCTAAGAAGGGAGCAATGCCTGGCGACGCACTGGGGAAGAAAGCCGCCGTCAAGGCGGCTTCTTATTCTGGGGAACCTCCGGTTAGAGAAGATGAGGACATATTCAAAGCTCGAGAAGAAGAACTCGACTATACGGCGGGACAGAGAGTAGCTCTGCGAAAAGCCGCCGAGATGGTAGAAGGTAAAACGGGAGAACTTGTAACGGCTGGTTACGCGGGAACGGGTAAAACCACCATCATGGAGAACATAATCCGGTATGCCTTGGATAAAGGAAGAGACGTAGTGGTTCTAGCCCCGACTTATAAGGCCTTGTCGAACATAAATAAAAGCATAGGAAAAGAACTACAAGATAGGATTAGCTCGGAAACAGTCCAGCAGGCTACGCAAAGATGGGATGACCGCCAGAAGAAGACAATCTTTGGGTTAAACGGAGAGATAATATCCCCCAATTCTCTTGTACTGGTGGATGAAGCTTCCATGTTGTCCAACTTCAACCACGATCATTTGCAAAAACACTCTTCCGTACTTTATTTCGGGGATGGCTTTCAACTACCTCCCGTAGGCGGCGATAATCGAGTAATGCAAAATCCGGACGTTACTCTTACGGAAGTTAAAAGGCAGAGTCTGAAGTCCAATCTTTTCTTGTTTCTCACCGCTTTGCGTAGCTTGGCTACGCCTAAACTGATTAAACCTCATATAGATATCCAGAAACCTGGAGATCTTGATTTTAAGCCGGCGGATGGTGATTTCAAAAAAGAACTACAAGCCGTTTTCAAGAAATGGTTCCAGGGGGGCAAGAGAGAAGAAGACTCCGTAGTAGCCATATGCCATACTAATAAAAACAGAAGCATACTTAACCAAGGCGTACGGAAGGCTTTGGGCTTTAAGCCAAACACTTTGAACGAGGGTGAACAGCTTCTCGTGTTAAACAACGGCATACGCTATACCAATTCCGAAACTTTAAATGTTACTTCGGCCTCGGTTATAGACTCGATAGATAAAGAAGCCTTAGCGCTGCGTTATAAGTCTCGTTATGCAACAGGAGACGACGCGGGAAAAGAGCTGTCTCCCGAAAATTACGATTTTTATGAAGTTACCTCAGACGTAGAAGGGTCTGCCGTTACCACGACGCATCTAGTTATATATGATACGGCTAAAGTGGGCCAAGCCAGTTTTGAACTGGGCGGGGTGTATACGGAAAATTGGGATGCTCTGCCTTCTAACATGGTTAAAACTCCAGAGCGGAAAAATGCTCCGAAGGAACTAGCCGACAATTTGTACGTTAGTACGTACGGCTATGCTTTGACTGCGCATAAGGCGCAAGGTTCCCAGTGGAATACCGTTTTCGTATACCCGGATGTTCGTATAAGCGAAAAAGATTCCTCGGGAAAGTGGCGCGCAAAAGAAGAAGAACAAGCTCGCTGGCTCTATACGGCGATGGGCCGAGCTCGAAAAAGAGTAGTTCTCACTAACACAACGGAACCACATGCACCTTTTAGATATGCAGCAATCCCCAGCAAAGCTCAGATAGAAGCTCTTGCTTCACCGCCCGAAGCCGCACCCGAAGCCGCACCCGAAGCCGCACCCGAAGCCGCACCCACCGAGCCGGAGAACGAAGTCGATACCCTGGAACTCGAAAAACGGGACGGCCTCCAGTACTTCGAAGGAAAACCCTTCACGGGGGTTGCAGTATCAAAACTCGATTCCGGGGCGAAGCTGTCGGAAGACACCTACAAGAACGGCAAGTTGCACGGCCCGCAGACCTTTTGGTACTCGAACGGGCAGAAGTCGTCGGAAACAAACTTCAAGGACGGCAAGCGGGACGGGATTACGACAAGGTGGTACGAGAACGGGCAGAAGGAGTACGAATACAACTACAAGGACGACGACTTGCTTTCCGTAAAGGAGTGGGACGAAAAAGGCACGCTAACCGAAAACAAACGATTTGCCGAAGCCGAACCCGCACCCGCACCCGCACCCTATCCCGAACCCGCACCTAAGAGGGTTTCGGCGGCGGGTAATCCGATAGATACGTACGGGCAAACTGTAGTGCGCTATGAGGGGAACCATGAAGGCGTAACTGAAATTGACTGGGGTACAGGCGCGAGCTTGGATTATATTAGATTCAAAAAGGCCGACGGTTCGTCCGTTAGATACGACCTGCAAAAGGGGAGGTACTATTATGAGTCCGGCAAACCCGGAATGCACCCGCCAAACCCCGCACAAGACAAGCTACGTGCCGGTTTGGTAGCTAAAATCGGAGAAAACGCCGTCGCGTCTCTTGAGGTTATAAGCACCTACGAGAGTCATAATATCCATGACGATGGGTCTGCGAAAGACATGGAAGTCATCATGGACAAGGTGGCTACGGATCTCGGCTTTAAGCGAGTGGAGGTTAACGGTGAACCCGTTGGGAAAGCCGCACCCAAACCCGAAGCCGAATCGGAAGACGCACAGATCAAGAAGCTTTTGTCGGACAAAAACTGCCAAACTTTCGTAGGTATGGGCGAAGCTATGCCCGAAGGGGTCTCCACTGCTGAAGCCGGAGTTAGGCAGATAGCTCAGAAATTGGGCGTAGACCCCGATTTGGCGGTTAGGACATATCATTGGGCTGCCGTTAAGGATGAACTTGGAACTGCCTCCGAAGCCAAACCCAAAGAAGAGACTATATCTGAACAGGACGTCCTGGATTCCCTTATGTCGGAAACTCCCGAAAAGAAGGAAGACCACGACCCCATCATTTATGCACTGCCGCCCGACCCTACTTCGGAAGACAAGCTCCGCTTCGCGGGTAACCTTATGTCCTTGGCGGGCAAGGACGGGAAAGAGAAGCTCTCAACTCTAGTTAACGCTTTAACCGTAGCAGGAAATCTGGGCTATGAATACGTACTGAAGGACAGCACTCTTTGGACAAGCAACGGAGTGCTTACGGTAGTGCCTCCCGAAGAACTGGGGACCAATCCCTTGGAGTTCTTCGATAGCAGTCCTAACTTTAGAAAGACAGACAATAAACCCGAAGATCGTAAACGCAACTCCATTAAGAATTTGCTAAAGGCGATCATCAATATAGATGCTCTGCGCGAGCTGCCCATACAGCACGATTTTCTTTCCTACGACAACTACCAGGGATCTCTCAAGAAAGAACTGCAGCAATTGCAGCAAGCCGCTAAAAACACGAACGAGGTGTTGTCGATACTTCGAGATGCGAAAGCGTATCGCCTTACCCACGACCAAGCCGTTCCGGACGAGGCGTATTTACGCCAACTGCGAAAGCGTATTGAAAAGATAGACCCTTCAGCCGTAGCTCTTTTGAAGGACTCGTCTCTAGGTCTGCCCCCTTCCGTAGTAACAAGGGCAAAGGAAATAGCTGAAGAAAAGAAAACATTACTTTCTAAGATAAGCCCCGAAAGGCGATCTTTAATATCTAAACAGGCGGTCAACCAAGCCCTGCGAGAGCGTGCTGATGCTAGGCGGCAGGCGGGAGGCGGGAGGCGCTTAGCCTTTCATTCCGGCGGAGCCGAGGGCACTGATTCCTGGTTCTTCCGTCTGGGCCGGCTTTTCGGAATAGAACAGGTACACTGGGGGTTTGCGTACAATAAGAAAAGAGGTAAGTGGCTCGAGGAGGATAAATCGGAAAGAGGGGGCCTCAAATCCGAGGAGCATGAGCTGATAGATTGGCAGTGGGACGGGTACGGGTACGGAAACAAGTGGTTGTTGGAGCAGGCGGTACAGGCTTACAATGCCGCTTTGGATATGCAGAAGAAGTGGTCTCCTTTTGCACGTCACGATTCCCAGTTACAGATTCTCACTAATGACCAAGGGCAGCCTATGAGACGGATGCCTAACGGCAATCTGGTGGCTCTGAGACCTCCTGGAGATGGTAGACCCGGTGACCGACTAGTGGTCGAGAGAACTCTTGACAAAAAACTCCCCTCTCGGGTGGAAAAGCTTAAGCTTAGAAACTACTACCAGATACAGAACACCAATTCCTTTGGCCCTCTTGAAGGCAAGCGCACAAGCTTATGGGCCAATGACGGGGGGCAAAAACCCTGGTTGCACTTAGTTAACGAAGTTATTGCGGTGGTAGGTAGGAACAATGAAGGCGGCTTCTCGTCGGGCGTGCGGGAAATACCCGAAGGTTCGAAAGATAATGATTGGAAAGTGCATATAGATGAGTTCAACATAAAAGCCCGCGATTTCGATGCCTCTTTGCCTGCGGATTACGATCTTTCCATTTGGCAACACAAGAAAACATTGCAGGAGGAAGAGAAGAAGGCGTTCAACAAGATTCTTCGAGACTTTAGCCGCCGTGTACGCCAAGTCAATTATATTGACGGGGGTTCGGGTTTCGCTGTTCAAATGGCTGTCATGGAGTGGTTCCGCACTCAGTGGCGACGCGATCTGTCTCAGCCCCAGAAGAAAGAGAACCAGGCCGATGAAACTAGTTTTCACGTATATAACCAGTCGGACAATCAGTGGTACACCCTGAACAAGAAACCTTATCCGTATACCAGGGGAGGAGTCGCGTTGACGGGAGTGGAGCTAGAGTGGGTTCCCATAGATACCGAAAACGCAAAGCTTACTCTGTCTTTGGAAGAGGGAGCGAGGTCCGCTATGATAGGTACGCGAGATCTGACGCTAAGCGGAAGGCAGGCCATGGAAAAACTTCTGGCTGATTCTTTTCCCGATTTTGCGGAAGACTTCGAATACCTACAGGGGTTCGACGAAGAATACGGCGGTATACTGTACAAGAACCTGTACACCCCGCAAGGAGCTATTGCCAATCTGCAAGAGGAGATGAAAATGCTCCATCAACTTCCTTTCCTCGAAGGTGGGAAGTCTCTGACACATTACGATAAATTTTTAAGACTGCCCGGGGATGCCGTATTGGAGGGAGATTTATTTTTACCCGGAGGATTGTTCGAGAGCACTCTCGTGAACAGCATCAACATAAACGGGAAAAAGATCACGTACGGACAAAAGTTCAGCCTGTCTCAATTGGCGGAATCCAAAGGCGGGATTTCCATGATCGAGCGGATTGAGAAGAACCTAAAAAAGCGGTTGGATAAACTGGTTGAACTGGGACAGGAAGTGAAATTCGCCACCGAGCATGAAAAACTGTACGACTTGTATAACCAGATTCAAGATTTTAAACAGTTCTATGTTTTCGAAACGTCAGACACGGCAGGGAACCGTATGGGACCTCTTGCGTCTTTATCGAAAGAAGAAATCGAAACGCTGGCGATTGCTATAAACATGTCGGACAAGAGGGGGTGGTCCTCGAGTCAGCGACAAAAAGATCAATTGATCTCAAGTTCTCGGGATCCTAATTTGGTAGATGCCGTAATTTATAATTTATTGAAGGCGGCGTACGACACGAAGCTGGTAGATGGAGAGCAGGGGCTTACGAGGCTGTTTAAAGAATGGTCTGATGAAGTGCAGCGAAACCCGGAAGGCGAACTGGCTGAAATTTTAAAACTTTCCACCCGAGCCCCAATGCTTCTTTCAGAAGAAGCTTTAGCGGAGCTGAGCCCCAAGGGCGAGGGAACGGGAGGTACTTGGGAGAAAACTCCCGAGAATGAGATATACCAAACGCAAGGTGTTGAAGGTATCCGCCAACTACGAGTCCAAGGCGTAAAGGCAACGCACTCTATTAACCCCCTCGTAGATCCTCCTGATAATCTTTTTTCGGAAACGGACGAACTTCCCCTAGGAAAGATACCCCCAACCGACGAAGAGCTGAAGGCAAAAGGTGCCACCCCCTCCTCCGTTACTCGGAAAATAAAAAAGGAGAGGGGGGAGAAAGACGGTTTCAAGGAAGAAAGCTTCCTCGGAGGTTTCCAGAGGAAAGAGGGAGAGGTTGTGGAAAGTTACGAAGATTTTGCAGACAGAAGAGACGCGGAAAGGCAAGAACGCGACAAGGTATATCCCGAGCAGAAACAGCGCAAGTCTGAAAAGGTAGCTAAGGGGAAACAAGAAGTCACTCCCGAATACAGCGTACCTGAAGATACCACAGTACTTCCGGAAGACTCGATGGTCCGGAAAATGTTGGATCGAGAATTCCCTCTCGAGTTAGTTCAGCATTATATAGATATTGGGCTTATACCGGATTCGGATCTAAAGGAGCTTGCTAAATACACAGCCGAAGCGGAGAAAGACCCTAATCTTACCAAAGACTGGAACCAGAAAGATTTCCAAAGATTAGGACTGGAAAACGCAAGAAAAATTTTGATAAGGCAAATGCTTCATTACTTTAGCGGAGGTGGGCGTCCCAAAAGACTTTCCTCAAGCACTACGGGTTTGGCCAGCTTCGAAGAACATTTGTCGGAAGCTCTAGAGGAGCTTTTAGCTTTTAAAGAAACGTCTTCTCCCGCCAGAGCAGAGGCAATCGCTCTGGAGGAAAAACTCAAAGATTGGCGCACATCCATAATCGCTGCCCGAAGTTTTTTCAGTGATTTGCTAAACGCCGAAGATATCCCCGAGGGGCGTAAACCTCACCCTGTGCTGGACACTCCCATCTTCTTCAAGAGAAGCCCCGATCCCAACAAGTCTAACGCTTCTATATTGGAGTTTCTGCCCGATGGTTACAAGATACTGGAGAAAGAGTTACAGGAGAGGACGGAACTTATAGACAAAATACGTAAAAGCCTACGAGCTGTAGAGAACGATATCCGAACCCAAAAAGACCCTAAACATAATATAGGTGTTTTACATGGACTTCGGAGGAAACTGCACCATACGGACAACGTTCTAAGTTCGCTAGAAGAAAAGACTACCAAAATAAGTCCGAGAATACTGTTAAACCAAATTCTCAATTTCGGAGTTACAAGAGCTTTCGGGGAACATAAAACCGACACAGTGGCCCTTGATCCCGCTACGGAGAACATGGAACAACTGGACGTAGGCGATCCGTTCCACGATAATCTTTTCGCCCTTGTCCGGTCTTTATCCGAACCCCCACCAAGGCCAGAAGGACGGAAAAGGACAGCCAGGGAGCAGGAAGAAATAGATACATGGGTACGTAAAAACAAAGAGCGTCTCCGCAAAAAGTGGAAGGACGGTATCCTCAAGTTCGAGGATGCGGCCGCGCGTTTAACCAGCTCCAGTGGAGCTAATATTCGAAAAGAGGTTCTCGGGCACCTACTAACTCAATGGCTGGGCGCACCTGATATTGCGAGAAACAAAAACTACCAAAAGGTTATGGAGACCCTCTTTGAAAACGCTGCCGAGGACTCGTCTGGCACGGCAAAGGTGGACCCTATGAAGTTGGAGAAGGAAGAAGCGTTAAGACTTCTTATTTCGTTGGCCTATGGGGAGGTAGATATAGACGGCAACCCCGTCCAACATTTCGATTTGGATATGAACATAAGCCCCGACCATTCGCGTAGCAGTGGTACCGTTTCTCCCGAGGGGGACATAATAGAGCGTAAAACTTTGAAAGAAGAAGGTTCCGATTCCGACTACTTCAACCCAGAGGCTGATCACGATTCCCCCATATTCAAGACTTCTAGCACGGACCCTGTTCGCAAAAAAGCGGAGGCCCGAAGAGAAAAGGCTTTGGCTTCCGATATGAAGTTTACGCGAGCAATAGTTGACCAATTTCCACATGTTTCGCATTGGTGCGCAGGCGTTATGCAAGGGCTGCACGATCGAGGGCAGCTCTCGTCCTTAAAAGGGCATCAAGTAGACGACCTTAACTTTGTCCAAAAAATTAGACTGTATTTCGGGAAGACGGGAGATCAGTTAAAAGAAATCCAGCAGCAGTACGAGAACCCTGTGCTTGAGCTTTTAAGCAACGCTAAATTGAAGGATCCGTTAGGTACTTTTGGAGACTACCTATATGCAAGATACGCACCTGTGCGAAACCGCAACATGCGAGAGCTTCGCCGTAAGTCCGGATTGCCTGTAGATGGAAACACAGATTACTCGGGGCTAAAGCCGGAAGATCGCCGAAAGATTCTCAAAAATTTGGATAAACTTAGCGCAGAGCAGAAAACCTTGATTAAGAAAGCCGTCAAGTTATTCGATTCCATGAACAAGAGAAGCCTGGATCTTCTGGCCGCAAACGGTGTGTTAGGTAAAGACGCCCTGGGGAGGATAAACAAGCATGCGAGAAACGATAAAAATGAATGGGTTTGGGCCCCCCTTCGAGGTGTTGACGATGCGGAGGTGAACACAGAAGATGGTAATGTTTTCGGAGGGTTTCTGAAAAATCTTTTGGAGTTGGATGGGGGGCGTATTCTTGAAGAGCCAAGCGGCACCGGTACGGGGGCCGGCTTCTCAGAGAACAGTAGAGATTTCGTATTAGCAGCAGCTAAAGGCAGGTATTCCCAGGCCGAGTCGCGTAAGATTTTCGCATATGCCTTGAAATCGGCAGCGGAATCTGTAATCAGATCCAATAAAAACGAAGTATCCAACAGCGTAGGCGCAGCTTTAAGAGAGGCTTTTTCGCAAGGAGGAGATAAGTATTCTAAAGTTGCTCAAGTAATAGATCCCACTCTTGCCGAGGATAAAGAAAAGTTTTTACGTAAAAGGGAAGTAGCCGTTTTCAAGAACGTAAACGGCAGACAGCAAAAAGTCATAGAAGTCGTAACTGAAAATCTTCTTGATAAAACTGAGTTGGTTTTGACTTATAGGCAAAAGGGGAAACCTATTCACATATTATTTGAGGATTCCCACCTAGGTAGGATGCTTGTAAGGCAGTTAAAGAATGCCGACAACGTCAGTTTAGGCCCTACGGCGGCTAAGTTTAAAAACCTAATGAGTTTCTTCGCCAAGGTCTATACGGTATTCTCTCCCAATTTCATGGTATCCAACATGAATCGAGATTTGCTCATGGCCTACTTTACCTTAAAGAGCTCCGAAGACACCAAGAAATTTGCCCGAACTGTTCTGAACCCCGTCAATATAGCTCAAAACATTGCCGCGATGTATAAGGAGTCTCGAAGAGAATCCAAGGGGTCTCAAGTTCCTAAGGAATTAAAAGCGCGTCTACTCGCCGCAAAAGCAGCAAATCTTAAAGGTCTTTCTCTAGCGGAGTTTGCGGATGACTTGGAAATCGCCCCCTTGCTTTACCAGCAAGCAGGCGGTCGGGTGGCTTTCTTCGGGATTGAAGATGCTGAGCAGAGAGCCGCCAACCTTGCCAGACGTGTCAATAAAATGGGGAAGACGGGAAAAATACCTAGCAAAGCCTCTTTAAAAGATTTTATAGCCTTTATTCAAAACCTTAATACTGGAGTAGAGAATGGGGTACGACTTCAAGTTTTCAGGGAAGCGATTCGAAACGGGATGTCTCTGGAAAAGGCAGCTGGGCTCTCGCGTGACGTAACCGTAGATTTCAACCGGAAGGGCAACTACACTAACATAGTCAACACTCTCTATTTGTTTTTCAACGCGAGCGTGCAGGGCAACTACAAGCTCCTTCGAGCCTTCTTTACGGAGAGAACCGCCAAACAAGCGGGGGCGCTTGTAGGGCAGTTTATAGCAGCAGCCGCCGTGTACTCTTTTATTTCCAGACTGTGGGCCGGGGAAGACGAGGAAACCGAGGAGAACCACGTTGACCGTTTGTCGGAGTACGAGAGAAACCATCAAATACAGTTATGGCTGGAGCCTGGCACGGGGAAGCATCTTAAAGTACACATCCCGTACGGTTTAAACACTCTGCTGAGCTTGGGACGCCGGATAGGTGACGTAATGTGGAACACCGTTCACGGGAAAGGAGGGGCTACTCCCGTCGAAGCTTCCATCGGGTGGCTGTCCAATGCGCTTGACGTGTTTAATCCTTTGGGAGCTGCGGGCCATCCGCTGATATCCGCTACCCCGCATCTGGCCCGGCCCTTGGTGAATACGGCGGGGCCTCAAGTAAATTTCATGGGCAATCCGATATATCCCGACAATTCCTTTTCTGAGAAAACGGAGGCGCATCAACACTTTAGCAGCGTCAATCCTTTATCCCGGGAAGCGGCTCAATGGTGGAACAGACAGCTGGGTGGTGATCAATACCACCCTGCTTTTGGGGGTTCTACCTTTACCTTTTCCCCTGAAACCTTGGACGAGTTGGTTAATTTCATAGGGGGTGGCTCCGGGCGCATGATATGGCAGAACCTGGGCAGTACGTTACGACCACAAGAACGGGAGTTCAAAACTTTACTTAAAGACCTCCCTGTTCTTCCAGTGTTGTATCGACACGGTACCGAAGACTACAATCTGGACAGACGCTACTTCAAGTTGCTTAAGGGGATAGATGCTAGGTATAAACAGTATAACCTCTACAAAAGCCAAGATCCTAAGCAAGCAATAACCTACGCTAAGGAGATTAAACCTTACCTACAGCTCAAAGGCTTTTCGGACAATATAGGGAAGCAGAGAAAATATTGGCAGCGCAAGATAGATAAAATGACTAAAATGAAAGCATCCCCTGAAAAAATGCAACGGATTGAAAAGCAAGCGGAAAAAGATCAACGTAAGAGCAAGGGAAGGCTTCTCGCTAAAGCGAGACAGCTGGGCATTTCACCATGAGAGACACCAATTTAAAGCTTTCGAAAAAGCAAGAAGAAGATCTGATCAAGTACGCTCTTGACCGGCTCAAGGAACTCGAGGCCGATAATCTTGAGAGAATAGACTCCGACAAGCTGTCGTGGAAGGTTTACGAGAATGACCGCTCGGATCGGCTAGTGAACGATACGATATTCTCACAATCCAACGTGCCCATCCCCCTGACACCGCTTATCGTAGATCATTTTCTCGCCAGAGCGGAAGACGATATAACGGGAACCGCTCCCTATTTCAGGTTCGAGGCTCAAGGCCCCCAAGACGAAGCTATCGTCAAGTCCTTTGATAAATATTTCAATTGGAAGCTGGATAAAAAAGCACGCACGCGCGAGCGTCTCGAGGAAAGCTATCTCCATATTTTCCTGCAAAGAGCGGCGGTCTTTAAGGCGGTTTACGAAGAATCCAGCTCGGTTTGGTACGATTACGAGCGGAATGCGCTGTACGATACGGTCGAGGAAGATTTCGTCCGAACAATGGAAGGGGAGTACGTTCTTGAGGGCGAAGCTCAGTTTGAGCCTATAACAGATCCTATGACGGGAGAGACCGTAATGTCCATGGTGGGGGAGCCCGGCATAGAGGCAGTACCCGGTCGTCATGATTTCGTCCCCCTGCCGGAAGGAGTGCCCACTCAGTTGGTCAGGTATAGGGGACCCCGCTCCGTAGTCGTAGACTCCGATCGCTTTCTCTGCCCTTCCAATGTAGAGCACATCGAGGAAG
>Ga0114932_10002153_pt1 | contig 21225 bp, 19 predicted proteins | sample 2SBtaG_2_FD_87286 | JGI IMG/M metagenome (GOLD analysis project Ga0114932, IMG submission 87286) | Deep subsurface microbial communities from Kolumbo volcano to uncover new lineages of life (NeLLi) - 2SBTROV12_ACTIVE470 metaG | ecosystem: Environmental > Aquatic > Marine > Volcanic ... | reverse complement strand
TCACCATCCGGGCCATCGCCCCTCTCGCCTGTTCCGAGAACCGTCTCGATCAACCCTGTGTCCAAGCTCATACGACGGATCACATGGTTTTCCGTATCGACTATGTACAAACTGTGATCGGCAGCCGAGTACGCGATGCCCTTAGGTCCGTTGAAGGTCGCAGTCATTGCTGGCCCTCCGTCTCCCGTGAAACCTCTCTCGCCCGTTCCAGCAATCCGGTAAAGACGTCTCGCCCCTAGGTCGAGCTGGAATACTGCGTTTCCCTCACGAAGCACGAGGTAGGCGTTGCCCTGATCATCAGCATCAAGAGAACGGGGACCCCTTAGTGTTGTGCCCGCGAGCGAAGCCTCATCCGGAGTGTTTCCTCGCTCTCCTGTGCCAGAGAGTGTCGAGATTGTGCCGGTACTCATATTTACATGGCGGACGCGACCATTGCCGATGTCACACACGAGCAGTTGGCCCTGAGCATCAAAAGCAATGCTGTGCGGTTGGCGGAGTTGTGCTTCTGTAGCTGGCCCACCGTCGCCGGAGAAACCCGCTTCGCCCGTACCCGCTACAGTGGATACGAGTCCAGTTTGAGCATCAATCCTGCGGACGACATGCGCGTCCCGTTCGACCACGAACAGGTTGCCATCTGGATCGAAACGGATCTCGTGCGGAGCTGAGAAAGAGGCGTTCAGCGCTGCTCCACCATCCCCGGTGTACGCTTTCTCACCATTACCTGCAATCGTAGTCAGGCGTTCCGTGCTGAGATCTAACCTGCGAGTTCTTCCTGTATCAACCTCGCAGAAGTACAGGGCACCATCAGGGCCAACAACCACGCCGTATGGATTATTTACCGGGGTCTGAGACCCACTTAGGCCTTCCTCGCCTTCCGGTTCATATCCGGCAACTCCGGTCCCAGCAATCGTACGCACTTGGCCCTGCCAGGCGAAGGCGTGACGCGGGTGCATGCCCATGATAGTTGCTAGCAGCCCGGTTTGAAGAAATCGGCGGCGGGTGTAGTTGACCATAGGGAGTATCCAAGCCGTGGGAACCATCCAAGGTTGAACTGCTATAGTAAGTCCTGCAACTACAATTATGAGATGTAAGCCATGAGAGCCAAGACAGTTTTGTCGAGTATTCTTGCTGGGCCTGATGGCAGGCTGAGTCTTGGATGGCGACTTATCCTCTTCTTGACCCTCACTCTCTCAATAGCCGTGCCTGTCATCTTCCTTGATGGCTACTTATCTGGCACCCCCACTGAGATTGGTGCATCAGTGGGATTATTGCTGGGTTCTATTTTGGCAGGATGGTGGTTGCTAACTCGTGATAAGCGGGGCTTCTCCGCCCTCGGCTTCTACTTTTCCAGTGATGCAACAAAGGAATCAATTCGTGGTCTAGCTCTTGGGATTGGGATAGGGGTGGTTGTAATCACCGCGATATTCCTTTTGGGAGGCGTGAGATGGACCCCTGAAAGTGGGACTATTTCTGGGTGGCTACTGGGCGCATTTTCAGCTCTGGCTTTCTTTACGATCCCAGCCGCAATGGAAGAGGCCGTGGTTAGGGGCTACGCATTTCAGGCGGTAGTCGAGTCTTGGGGTGTTGGGGCCGCACTCACCATAACTGCCATAATTTTTGGAGCCCTTCACTACGGGAACCCCGACTTCGGATGGGTGCCACTCGTCAATATCACACTGGCTGGTGTGTTACTCGGGGTAGTCTACCTCAAAACACTTAGCTTATGGTGGGCTACAGGCGTGCACCTAGGATGGAACTGGACCCTTGGTTATCTAGCAGATGTACCTGTCAGTGGATTGGAGTTGATGGACGCGCCGTACTATGAAGGCCACCCTGTTGGTCCAGAATGGCTGAGCGGAGGAGGGTTTGGACCCGAAGCCAGCTTGATCGCTGCCGTGGTACTTTTATTAGCATCGATACTGCTATGGTGGGGGCCATGGCTTTGTCCTGGTCCTAGCGCAGCATCATCAAATGCACTGGCCCACTCTAGAATGAAGCAAAGGGGGAATAGGTGACCTGGGAAATAGCCTTTGTACTGGGCCTAACGATCGTTGCGGTAGTGCTGTTCGTCACTGAGAAGTTTTCAACAGATGTCGTTGCCGTCTTGGTGATGGTAGTGCTTCTCGTATCCGGGATTCTCACACCGGCCGAGGGCTTCAATGGTTTCGCCAATCCCGCAACCGTAACGGTTGGGGCGATGTTCGTGATCAGCGCAGGACTCTTTAGGGCTGGCGCGGTAAACTTCTTGGGAAGAGGACTCCGCAGACTGGCCAGACGCAGTTCTACATTAATGGTGTTGGTGATGATGCTAGGCGTGGGATCCCTTTCATCTTTCTTAAATAACACCGCTACAGTCGCAATCATGATCCCCGTAATCATGGTCGTCGCTCAGAGAGTCAACACCAGCCCTTCAAAACTTCTAATGCCACTCGCATTTGCCTCCTTGTTAGGGGGCATGTGCACAGTTCTCGGAACCTCAACCAACATCCTGGCAAGTTCTATGGCTGAAACTGCGGGACTTGAACCGTTAAGCATGTTCGAGTTCAGCCGCCTGGGCATAATTTTCTTCGCGGTCGGGGTCATCTACATGATGACCATCGGCAGAAAAATGATTCCCGAGCACCGAACCTCTGGAGACCTTACCAGAAGTTTTGGTTTGGGCGACTACCTGACAGAACTCCAATTGAGCGACAAATCTCAACTAGTCGGCGAATCTCTGGAATCAGCTCCACTCCTTGAAGAGTTCGATATTGAAGTTCTCCAGATTATCAGAGGCAATGATCTCCTTCGTCCGACTCCAAAAACGGTGCTACGCGAGCATGACCTTCTCAGGGTCAAGGGAGACGTTAGCACCATCAATGAACTAAAGGAGAGAGCCGAAGCAAGCTTAGGAGTGCAGATAAAGTGGCAAGATAGTGACCTGGAATCGAAAGACACTAAGCTCGTTGAGGCGGTAGTGGGCCCTAGTTCACCACTCGCGGGACGCTCCCTGGTCGAATCAAATCCGCGAAAGAATTACGGAGTCTCTGTTCTTGCGATCCGCCACCATGGAGCCCTGATGCGTGGCGAGTTACAGAATATCAAGTTGATGTCAGGAGACACGCTGTTGATCGAGGTGCCAAACTCGAGGATTCCCTATCTCATCCAGCAACGCGTGTTCCTGGTGGCGTCCAAAGCCGGGATACCCCAATTCGATCTGCCCAAAGCTGCCAAGGGGGTCGCTATCGTAGTCTCCGTCATCACAAGTGCAGCTCTGGGATGGCTGTCGATTGCTAGTGCGGCGGCAGCGGGTGCCCTGCTGATCGTCCTCAGTAAGTGTATCTCGATGGAGGAAGCTTATGCGGCGATTGAGTGGAACGTGCTTTTCCTACTAGCGGGCATGCTTGCATTGAGCATCGCCATGGAAAAAACTGGCACCTCAGCAATGCTGGCAGGGGGAATCGTCGATGTATTCGGTGCAATGGGTCCCAGAGCCCTGGTGGCAGCATTTTTTGGTGCAACAATGCTGCTCACATCGGTGATGTCGAACCAGGCGACGGTTGCGTTATTGATCCCGGTTGCGATCACGACAGCGTATTCGATCGATGCTAATCCGCGCACATTTATATTCGCAGTTATGTTTGCGGCGTCATCGAGCTTCATGACGCCCGTTGGATACCAGACCAACACGATGATCTATGGACCCGGACAGTACACCTTTAACGATTTCCTTCGCGTGGGCACACCGCTCAGCCTCATATTTTGGGTCTTAGGTACCCTCTTGATTCCCTGGTTCTGGCCTCTCTAAGTAGTGGAGATATTTGTCATCTACAGACCAGTAGACTACTCCGCTCACACCCCTTAGGACGGCAACTTTAACAGGAAATAAACACTGTTGTTATGACATTCGAAGGCGACAAGCTCCGTGAGAGCCGTAATTACTTCGACATGCTACAACTGCTTCAACAGGTCGGTGCGATGTAGCCTGTCACACGCTGGGTGGAATCACGGTATCAGATCCTCCAGATCCAAGCCTGCTTCATCAACCACCACGAACCCCAAAGCAGGCAGACAGCAAACCCCAGCAACACAGTTAATTTCGCTACCATCTGCAGCTCAGGATGTCCGGGTTTAGGTAAGAACTAGAGGTCATACCTATTCGGATAGTTTGCCGTACACAGTCCCGCTTGCCCACCAAAAGATGAGGTTCAACCCAGCCGTTATCAGAGCAGTTGTTAAGACCGTGCCTGCTACCATGACGTTGAGTACTTCAGTGGCCATGATCTCTGAAACGCCCAAGACCATCGCCACAGTCATGGCGCTTGCACCCGTGATCTGAATAACCGTGTCGTAAAAAAGTATTAGGAGTACGACGTAGACTGGTATAGTGATCGGACCTAGCACATCCAAGCTGCCATCACCGGCAAACCCCAACTGCATTAACCAGTCACCGGCCGAGAACATGAGGGCATACCAGATCGCTAGGTTTACCGCTATGACACCGAGGATGGGTTTCATTCTGTCTGTCATAAAACGAACTCCCTAAAAGTGAACAACTGCGGGTATCTCATGCTCTGAGAATGCCTTCAACCTCAAAAGATCCGCAACTCAGCGGGGAAAGCAGGACAACAAAGAACTGAATTTCCACTCTCGACATGGGGCTGCCCTATCTGATTTTACTCTGCCCTTCGAAGTTATCTTGCATATCGGACGCTTAAGACAACGTTCGTAAGTGTGTCGTAAGGAGAGCTCATGGCAATTAACGAAGAACTTACAAATTTTCTGAAGGAGGGCCTGGAGCGTGACCTGCCACGCGAACAGCTTGAGGAGACTCTCCTAGAGGCCGGCTGGCCGCGCGATCAAGTTCGAAGCGCCCTAGGAGAATTCGCCGACATCAGGTTTCCTATTCCGGTTCCGCGCCCCAAACCGTACCTCTTCGCGCGTGAAGCCTTTGTCTATCTGGTTCTCTTCAGTACGCTGTATGTCAGCGCATTCAATCTGGGCACCCTGCTCTTCCAATTTATCGATCAAGCTTTCCCAGACCCCTCGGTAGATCCTGCATTCGCATTAGAGGCCAGACGAGAGGCGATCCGGTGGGCAATCTCCTTACTCGTTGTCGCGTTCCCCATCTTCGTCTTTGTATCTCGTACAAACGAGCGTGCCATCCGACAGGATCCAAGGCGTCGACTCTCCAAAGTGCGCCGGTGGCTGACTTATCTCACACTGTTCGTGGCAGCAAGCATCCTAATCGGTACCATGACAGGCATTGTCTACAACCTCCTCAGCGGTGAGATCACAACTCGCTTCGTTTTAAGAGTCCTCACGGTCGGCGCCATCGTCGGATCCGTATTCAGATACTTCTTGCAAGACCTGCGTAAGGAAGAGGTCGCTGAATGAAAACCTCGTCTGAATCTGTGTTGTTCGGAGCTTCGGTGATAACGGTCATTGTGGCGGTTGGGGTCGGCCTCTTCATGCTCGGATCACCCGCGGAGGAACGAGCACGTCGAGTCGACGATCGACGGGTAGAGGACCTGCAAGGGATAGTGGCTGCGACAGATCTGTACTGGACACGGCATTCCCGTTTACCCGTATCGCTGGACGAGCTGACCGCAGAACCTGGAGTGAGGATCAAGACCACTGATCCTGCGAACTCGGAGACATATGGCTATCAGGCCGTAGACAGCACCCACTACGAGGTGTGCGCTAGCTTCGAACAGGTGTCTGGTGAGACTTCAAGCAACTCGGAAAGGAATCTGTGGGCCCATAATTCCGGACCTCAGTGTTTTCAATTCGAGGCCGAAGAGATCGTGCGAAACAACAACTGAAGTAGAGCCGCGATCATAATCAGCGTTTCATGCCCTAACTTTGCGTCGACACACCCCGAGAACCGCAGCTTAGTCGGACACCTAACGACCCAAAGGAAACCTCTTAATTTGAACCCTCAATCAGGGTTCTTGGTTTAACGATCCTTGGCGTATACTTTCGAAGTACGGGAAATGATTTTCGGGTAACCTCATTTGTGAAGGAGAAACCCATGGGTGTGAAGCGACCTAATCGCAGGGACTTCCTCAAACGCGGCGCCGCATTAGCCGGTGGTGTTACGCTGGGCGCGGCAGAGCCTGTGATCAGCAAAGCAACAGCATCGGCACAGTCTATCGAGGAACAGTCGCAAGAAGTTCCCTCACAAGACTGGTCGAGTGACGAACTGGTCGCCTATGGAGAGCGCTCCCTGCACGTGAAGTCGGTACGGGAGCCGGTCAACGGCAGGCCATCGCCCGACGAGTTCGGGCTCGTCTTTCACATAGGGACTCCGCTCGAGCAGCAGGTGGGGGCGATCACACCGTCTTCACTCTTCTATTTCGGGACCACACGTGGCTCAATCGTTCCGACCATCGATCCCGAGAAGCATCGCCTCATGATCCACGGCTTGGTGGACCGTGAGCTGACCTTCACCATGGATGAGTTGAAGCGTTTTCCTTCCGTGACCCGCCTTCACTTCATCGAGTGCGCGGGGAACGGCTCGAGTCCACGGCGCGGGAGACTCATCGAATCACACGGGATGACCAGCTGCGCCGAATGGACCGGGGTCCTCCTGAGTACGCTCCTTAAGGAGGCCGGCGTTCAAGACGAAGGAACTTGGATCGTGGCGGAAGGGGTGGAGAATGTAAGAGGGGCGTCGAGCCTTCCGATGGCGAAGGCGATGGACGACATCATCGTGGCCTACGCCATGAACGGCGAACCCCTACGCCCCCAGCAAGGCTTCCCGCTGCGGATCGTGGTTCCTGGCTTTGAGGGCATCCTCCACGTGAAGTGGCTGAGCCGAATCAAGGTGGTCGACCGGTTCTACATGACCTACAACGACTACGGGCATCTTCGTCAGGACCCCGACCAGGCCGCCCTGAGTTATCAGGTCGGACCGAAGTCGGTCATCACATGGCCGTCCGGGGGAATCGATCTGCCCGGCGCTGGATTCTACGAGGTCAGGGGCTTGGCCTGGTCCGGTGGCGGGGTGGTCAGCAGGGTGGAAGTATCCACCGACGGTGGCGAAAACTGGATGGACGCCGACTTCCGTGGGACGCCGCAACGCATGGCGCACACCGCGTTCAGCTTCAACTGGACTTGGGACGGATCAGAGGCAATGCTCATGTCGCGCTGCACGGACGAGCTGGGCCAAGTCCAGCCGACGCGAGCTCAGCGAAAGGGCGGCCTGGACAATTCCATTCAGCCCTGGAGAGTCCAAAGCAACGGGAGCGTTACAAATGGGCTCGCTTAAGCTTCTCCCGGTACTGATCCTCCTCGGGCCGGCGGCCGCGCTAGCGCAGTCGCCCACGTTTGGGCTGGGAAGGACCCCGAGCGCAGATGAAGTCCTCGCCTCGGATATCTCTATCAGTCCTACGGGAATGGAACTACCTGCAGGTAGTGGGACGATCGAGGAAGGCGCGCTGACTTATCGGCGGAAGTGTGCTAGATGCCATGGAGCGGACGGAACAGAGGGTCGAGCTCCTAGGTTACTAAAATCCTCAAGGGGCTCAGATGCCAACCCTTGGTCATATGGGCGAATCCTGCCGATCCGAGCGCCATACGCAACGGCTGTATGGGATTATATCAATCGTGGCATGCCTCTCAATCGCGAAGGAACTCTCACCCACGATGAGGTCTATTCGCTGACAGCCTTTTTGCTCTTCATCAATGATGTCATCCCAGAGGGCACTGTACTCGACGCTCAGAGTCTACCGATGGTGGTGATGCCAAATCGTGATAACTGGGCTGAGCTACCAGACTGGAAGCCTGGGATGCCAAGGCTTTTGGGTTACCCCTACTGACGTACGCTTCGTAACACTTTCAGAATAGGGCACCATCGCTAGAGCGTGACGCGAGTTCGACTAATAACTCTGGTACTGCTCAGTGCATGTGTAAGCCCGACTACACCTGAAAATGACCTGGCTGAGTACAGAGCACTGTGGGAAGCCCAAAGCCTAACCGACTACACGTTCGACGTTGTAAAAAACTGCTTCTGCTGGCCTATGGCCGATGTTCGGGTAACCGTTAAGGGTGGAGTCATAACCGGTGTCACCGAACTCGCATCGGAGGTAGCGCATGACCCCGAGTTGTTCAGGACAGTCGATGGCCTTTTCGATCTCGTGCAGGATGCGTACGACCGAGACGCACACGAAGTACAAGTAGACTTCAACTCCAACCGCGGTTATCCCATCCGGATTTGGATCGATTACGTTGAGATGATGCAGGACGAGGAGATGGGCTTCACACTCCTGAGCGATGTCACAGCATTGGAGAGCTGACAAGAAAATGAGCAGACTAAACCTCATTACCGGTCTGGGCATGAGCTTGTTGCTGTGTCTAGAAACTCCACTCGAAGCCCAAATTTCAGCGGTCTCTGCCCAAGCTGCTATAGAGCTAGCTCAGACCCAACCCGGTGAGGACGGACTCGGAACGAGCACGGTCGCTGAACTCATGGAAGAGTTTGGAGTTCCTGGTGTCTCTGTTGCAGTCATTCAGGATTTCAAGATCCACTGGGCGAAAGCCTATGGGGTGTCTGATGTTGAGACAGGTCAACTCGTCGACATTGAAACGATGTTCCAAGCAGCTTCTATCAGTAAACCAGTTGCAGCGATGGGGGTACTCAGGGCAGTACAAGATGGTCTATTCAGCCTAGATGATGATATCAACGATATCCTGGATTCATGGACTCTTGATGGTAGAGAATTCACCCGAAACCGACCTGTAACACCACGCACGCTCACCAGTCACACCTCAGGCCTAGGAGACGGTTTTGGGTTCCCGGGATATGATCCGGAGCAACCACTTCCGACAACCGTACAAATCTTAGAAGGCCACGAACTTTCGAATGTCGGTAGCGTGTTTATGGAACGTGAGCCTCTGACATTCTACGAATATTCGGGTGGCGGCGTCACGGTTATGGAACTCGCTCTCTCGGATGTCCGTAGACGTCCATTTGTGGATGTACTGCAGGAAGGGGTGCTCGCCCCGATTGGCATGACACGCAGCTCTTATGCTCAACCAATCTCTCCGGAACACAACCAAAATGCTGCTCGAGCACATGACAACAACGGTGAGTCCCGTGGACCCAAGTGGCATGTGTATCCTGAGCACGCGGCTGCAGGCCTCTGGACGACCCCCACGGATCTGGCCCGTCTTATAATCGAAGTGCAGCGCTCTGCTAGCGGGGAGTCGAATCGTGTGCTTTCTCAGTCTATGATCCAAGAGATGTTGAATCCGGTCGGCGTGGGGCCCTTCGCAGTCGGTTTTACTGTGAGCAAGATCGGCGAAGGCTGGTACTTCAGTCATGGTGGAAGTAATTGGGGCTTTAGGGCCCTAATGCTCGCACACAAAGTGAAAGGCTATGGCCTGGTCGTTATGACCAATGCCGACCAGGGCTCAACCGTGATCAACGAGATAAGCCGTCGTATTCAATACACATATAACTGGGACTCAGTAGCCTCTGCCGTGGAACGGGGATACCGACGCTGAATAAGGTCAAGCACCCTTGGTCATAAGGAGAGCAATTAAGTGATAAGCTTGCGAGCCGCACTCGGTAGTTCTTGGCTTCCGTTCTGGGTAGGCGTTGGTCTGCTCGTCAGTAATAGCGAACTGAGTAACTTCGGAATCGTCTTGGTCTGCTGGGGTCTTCTCCGATGGATGCTCAAAGGAAGAAGTAATAAGGAAGGGTGCCACTAAAGTTGTAGTGGCTTGCTACGCACCCAACACCGCGGGAAGCCGGTCGAATAGCCAGAGCATCGCAAGACCACCCAAGGCGTAGCCAAGTGCAGGCTCGAACTGGGGAAGACGAAAACGCAGAGTTTTTCCCACCATCCTATTCAGTAAGACAAGCAGGGCGACGAACGCAAGTTGGCCAGCTTCCACTCCCAAGTTGAAGGTGAGGAGAGCAAGCGGAACATCAGCGCTACGCAACCCAATCTCCCCTAGAGCTCCCGCAAAACCGAGCCCATGCAACAATCCAAAGACAAAAGCTACCAGCCAAGGTCGTCGGTGTACGAGATGCTTCTGACCGCTGTACCCAACGACAATCTCTCGGGCCAAAAGTACGATGGACAGCGCGATGGCTGCTTCCACCGGGCCCCGGTCTAGCGTGACTAACCCCATGACAGCAGCTGCCAAGGTGATACTGTGCGCAATGGTGAAGGCTGTGATGGTCTTCACTAGAGGTCCCACCCCTCGAACTAATAGCAGGAGCCCAAGGACGAAGAGTAGGTGGTCGATTCCGAGTAGGATATGCTCGGTCCCCAGTACGAAGTACCGCTCTGCGAGGCGGAATCCAGATCCTGTACCCGCGAGAAGGCCTCCCAATTGAACTGGTACCGTATTGCCTTTTCCTCGGAAATACGCAGAAGCATCGGTACCGTCGCTCCAACGGGCGATCGCCACAACGCCCGCCAGATCCCAAGGGAGTGTGATGACATCGTCAAACATAAGCTCGCCGTCACACTGGAACCGGAATAACCCCACCGATCCACGCACTCCCTCGTCCGGCAGATGCTGACAGCCGGACGGCAGCACACCCGGAGAATCTCCAATAGGTGGCAGGCCGATATCTACGATGGATAGCGTGTACCGACCTTCTCCGACCTGGTCGATGAAAACACGTGCGACGGAGGTGATTCCCACGTCGTGAGCTGCTGCAAAGCGAGCTGTCAGCACAAGCAGCATCGCGACCAAAGCCATGATGCCGAGTGGCGCGAAGCGCTCAAGGCGTCTCACCTCGAAGGTCCCTCGCCTACGAACTTCACTGAGTAGAGTTCTCGAAGTTCAGCGATTCGCTCCTGAAGGAGTGCTTCTTCTTTCTCGCCGATCCAGTCGAATCGGACTTGTCCTAGAATCGCTTCGAAAGTAGGAGGAATTACCTCATCGAAGCGATCGGTAACCCTAAACCAATGTTCACCTAGTGCTGTCTGCTGGGGCCCGACCCATACTCCCAGCTCAGCTTCGAATACCTTTGCCGCGGTCTCTGGCCCAAAAACAAGTGAGAGGTCGTCTGTGGTCACCTCTCTCAGGACAGCATGCCTGAGGCGCTCATTTTCTGCGAAACGCTCGATGTCCACTCCGGTGCCAAGCTCGGGAGGCAGTGTCCCCGATCCACCAGCCATCACCACAACCTCATCCACAGTTACCGAAGGTGCCCGCACGTAACGCAGTTGGTTCTCTTTGTGGTAGGCACGGAGTTCAGCCTCAGTTGGTTGAATAACTCCACCACTCAGGATATGGAGCATCTTCTGGGATAGGATGGACCGAATCCGCTGGTCGTCATCGAATCCGAGAATGCGAGCCTCTCGTGCCAGAATCTGCTCGTCAATATAGGTGCGTTCAGCTAGCCTGCGTTCCTCCTCACTTAGAGGAGTATCCCTCTCGATCTGTTGGATACGCCAAGCGATCTCCTGACGGTCAATCTCAATGACCTCACGGCCGGCAGAACTGACGAATTCAGTGACGAGGAAGAAGATCACCGCGATGAACGTGAAGTGGACGACGGGCTCCCGTAATGCTCGCTGAAAAAAAGAAGGTTGCGACGTCGTATTACTCATCTCTCAATACACAGGGCCTTCAACCCGGTACTCTACCGTCGTCCGTCTCGGCGAGTGAGCGGGTTCAGATAGCCCCGGCCACTGAGCCCTTTCTTCTTTAACGCGACCCCCGTCAGGCACTCGTCAACGACTTTCTTGGAGTTAAGTACGCTCGTGTAACCTGCATCGAGTAGAGGGGCCAGTTCGACCAGATCAAACCCCACCACGTTGTTCTCAGCGCAGAGACCTCGGATGAGAGGAAACACCTCTCGGGGTGTCAGTCCACCCGCCACCGGTGTACCCGTACCCACAGTATACGCCGGGTCCATGACATCAATATCAAAAGAAATGTGCAGATACTCCGGTCCATCATTCGCTTCATCGAGAACTAAATCCATCACCGCTCCCCAACCATCACGATCGATCTCTGCCATCGTATGGTAGCGCAGATTGTTTTCCCGCATCCACTCGAACCCATCCGGCCCAGGCCATCCACCACGAAGGCCCACCTGAATGTAGTTTTCGCCAAGCACGTGTCCTTCCTCGATGAGCCGACGTATGGGGCGGCCATGGGTGATCAGGTGACCTGTGCGAGATTCTCCAGCGTCGTAGTGAGCATCGAAGTGAATGACACCAACATTCTCTTTACCATAGACATCGGCGAGCCCAGCGACATTGGCGTATTCGATGGAGTGATCACCACCGATTATGATAGGGATCGCGCCCGTCTCGGCGATTTCCCGGACCATACGTCGGATCGATGGCATACTGCGCTCCAGACTCAGCTTGTCGATGGGCGCGTCTCCATAGTCAACGCCTGTCAGTTCCGTCCTCCACTTCACCAGCGTCTCCATGCTGCCGCCCCCACGGCGGAGCGCACGCATCGCAGTAGGTCCCTCACCAGCGCCTCGATATCCGCTCCCCATATCAACCGGAGCTGCGATGAATGCTACCTCCACTTCGCCAGCGACCAAATCCTCAGGCGTCATCGCGATAGGCAACCCAAAAAAGGTCAGCGGTCCAAAGGTCTTAATCGGTCCTGGCTCTCGAGGTGGATCCTCTGAGATATCTCTCTCTTTCCACACCTCAAGGTCCTCGGCGTTCGGATCCAACCGAATGATCGTGTCTGCGGAAGTTACCACCTCCTGTTCCTCAGGTTGCTCGCCCGATGCCACTTCCTCGGTGGCTTCGGGCAAAGCCTCTTCCGTGGACTGCGGCGGTGTCGTGCACGAAATAACCGACAGGACAACGAGAAGCAGGGCTACCGACGACATCTGACGTGTCATAGGGATAAATGTCCTATTCTTTGAATGCCTTCTTTCTGGTCGGATACATCTCGACCAATCATAGTTCACCGGTAGGTTCGGTGAAACCGGCTTAGACTAGAAGATCTGCTGAGTAAAACACTGGTGATAGTTTGCAACTACAGGGTAACCCAAAAAGGAGGTTAGGCTGCTGGCATTGCTACCAATAACTCTCATCCAAGCTAATCGGATACCTATGGAGTATTCCGAACAAGGGTTCTCACTCAGGGAAATGGTTTTCTTGTTCTTACTCGTGTTCGTATCCGTGTTGGTGGTGGTTCGTATAATCAAATTGCTTAGAAGTAGGGATTAAACTTCCAAATCATCAGCAGAAGTTTCCTGCCGCGCGGCATTCCCAAACAGCCGAGCAGATCCAAGAAATAGCGCGATAAAGAACCCATTCAGTATCAAGATCTCTGGCACAGAGCTAACGCTGCTCTGGTGTTTCCCAACGATCAGTGCGACAAAGGCGACCAATGCTTGAGCAAACGCCGTCGCAAACAAGGCCCGTGCCATCCCATGTGGCCGCAAACGCGCAGCGATCGCCCCGATGAGCCCGACAGCGAGTACCCCGAAATACATCAAATCAAAGGGGTCACCCTCAACTCCGATCACACCAACGGCACCGATGAGCCAGACGAGGATAAATGCTGTTGCGAGGGCAAGAATAGTGGCGAATCTGTAACTGTCTGTCTCCATCAGTTTCTTGCTAATGGACCCATGGCAAACACGAGTTGCTCACCCCATTACCAGCCTACGGCATATGCGGCCCGCCGAGGATCAGCACCAGCAGCAAAAGTGCCAAAACTCATATTTTTCAGTATGGCCTGGATACTACCCAGTGAATATGACGGGGCCAGTTGCACTTCATGCCCTAATTCCTGCAGTCCTTCGAGATGCTCTACTGAAATTCTATCTTCGATTCGCAGAGTGATTTCAGAACCAGCTCTGTAAAAATTGGGCGCTGCAAACAAACTAAAACGTGGCGCCTCTATAGCTTCCTGCACTGACATACCTAGATCCAAAATATTCACAAGAACTTGGAATTGCGTCTGTCCAATCGTCTCACCACCTGGAGTTCCTAAGGCCAGAATAAATTCGCCATCCTTAAGCACCATGACCGGTGAATTATTCAGGATAGGGACCTGTCCTCCCCGAGCGTAATTGACGTGCTCAGTATATGGAGACGTCGAGCCTATACGAGTTCCATTATTGAAGGTGATCCCAGTATTTCCGACAACGACGCCAGTCCCGAAAGCTCCTCCATGAGTTGGCGTACAGGCGACCACATTTCCTTCACGATCCATGATCGAAAAACTAGTGGTGCTTCCCTCATGACTTTGCTCTCTGTCGAACCCCAAAGTCAGCCCGCCTCTAGAATCCCCAGATCCACTCGAGGATCTGTCATGACCTCTTGGCTCTCCTGCAGCGGGATACGCCATGCTACCAGCCTCTGAAATCAAATCGCTGCGAAGAGCAAGATAGCTTTCTTCTAGCATGCCTTCTGTTGGAACAGATAATTTTTTCGGATCGGCCACATATTGGTAGATATCTGACTTTGCGACCTGGATAGCCTCAGCCAGAAGATGAGTGAGACGTGGGTTTCCTGACCCGAGAGCCCCCAAATCAAACCTTTCAACCAGCTTCAATTGCATCAAAACTTCCAGTCCTCCTCTTGAGGTTGGAGGAGAAGAATAGATGTCGTAGCCCCTATAATTTATGTGTATCGGATCGTCCCATATGGGGCTGAAATTCGCAAAATCCTCCTCAGTAAACAGCCCTCCTTCTTCCTTATAAAACCGCACAAACTCCTCTGAGATATCTCCGTTATAAAATCTGGAAAAAGCAGCATCTAAAGCTTCATTACGATTTCTTCCTTGCTGCAATACCCGTTCTTCTTCTTCAACAAGTTTCCGGAACGTAGAGGCTAAATCCGGCATCCTGAAAAGCTCGCCAACTTCTGGAACTCTATCTTCTGGAAGGAACATCCGAGCACTCGTTGGATACTGTCGGAATAGATCCTCTTGAGATGCGATAGCTTGGACTACTGATGCCTCTATAGGATGGCCTTCTGTAGCATACTCCATAGCTGGTTCCAGGACCTCTGAAAGGCTCATGGTCCCAAACTCTTTCAACATAGAAACCCAGCCACCCAGCAGGCCCGGGACTACCCCTGCATAAATTCCCTTGTTGAGTTCTTCGGCTAACCTATCACTAGCAACAAGAGCTTCTGGAGCTGCTCCCGCAGCCGTTAGGGAGCGGACTGTTCCAGAACTTTTATCGAAGTATGTGAGAAATCCATTTCCTCCTGCTCCAGACATCTGAGGACGAACCACATTCAGGGTAGCTAGCACAGCTACAGCGGCATCGATTGCATTTCCACCCGACATGAGAATCCGCAATCCCGCCATCGAAGCCAGAGGGTGACCTGCAGTAACTAACCCGTTTAACCCAGGCACCTCGGGACGGTGACTCTTCTTACCCTCACTCATCTGCAACGGATACGCATTTTCTTGCGCCCGTATTGACCAGAAATCTGAGAAAATAGGATTCACAAAAGCAATTGAGACTATGAGAAGCATTCTGTGGATATACAAATTGATCTCCCATCCTAATTTGAATTTCTTACCACTCTCAGACTCAGTCGAATACATGTCCTAGAGTCCGTTACGATGTTTAACTCCTGAGCTAGCCAACTACTAAGCCGGAAATAGAGGGGTGTCCCAATTGAAACAAACTGCGGACATGAGCCACTCACCGCTCTGCCTCGACATCGCGGCTAAACCCTTACCGACTCCTGATATTTCCTGTCCATCAGCTTCGAAGCCAACTTTGAAGGTGCATCTCACCACCGCTAACTCCCTGTCTCCCGAAATATCAACAACCTCTTGGCTGAATGTCTTGAGGTCCGGGAAACCGTCGAGCCAACCCTGAGCCTCTGCTTTACCGTGAAGAACCGGATTATCCTGAGGCATGTATACAAAATCTTCTGTGCAGAGGGCCATAGACGCATCCCAATCTCGTGCGAGTCCCCCTGCAACCCATTTCTCCTCAATCAACTCTCGCATTTCATTTCTATCTTGATCGGTCAATTCGGCCATGATTTCTCCTCTGAAAGGGATGTGATACGCGTATATAATGCACTCTAACGTCTCACGATTCAGCTGGGTTACCAATCATGCCAACCGCTAGCGAAATACGTGAGCAACAGGATCTCCTTCATATTGAAAACAGATGTCTCGGTTCAATCTTCAAAGAGTTGGTTTTCATGGTGAAATGCTGATGCGACAAAGCGCACGAAGATGAACCCGGCCTGACAGATATTGGCAATCAGGGCCGTAACGTAGAGTGCAGGCTCATTACCAGAAGACAGCCCGATCACTATAGCAATGAGGCTGACTTGTTCGGTGACTTCCAGCACCCCCACGATCACCACCGCAAGACGGTCGGGGACAAAGGTCTCTCGCACAGGTCGATAGCTGCGCATAAAAGAAGCGATAATCCCATTGTCGAAAATAAGGAACGCCAGCGCGGCAAGACGCCAAGTGACTTCTGGGTTGATTCCATACGCGGCAAGCCCAATAGGTAAGAGAGCTGCTGCTACGCCAGCCACACTGCTGGAAATAACCAGTCGCAGCCGGAGGAGGTCATGGATGGCGTCCGCCATCTTGTCGTTGCGTTTGCTAAGTACGCTGACCAGAGCTGCGAAGCCAGCAAACGCCGCAGATATCTCTGCGAGTGATAGAAGGATGTCGTTGTTCGGCATCAGCCAGTTCCAACCTTTTGCAGATTAGTATCACATCTATTGGGTCTACTACGATCTAACTTAGTAATACCCTTGAAACTACTGTATTGAGAGGCTTTCCATTTCAACCGCTACCCAAGAAAGGAAGGAAATTCCTAGGACCTCCAAGAAAACAGGCTACCGCCCAAGAAGACGTATTGGGAATCATAGAAGCTATAAAGTGTATTAGTAATTCATCTCTACTTTGGTCTAGAAGTGATGCTACCAACATGAAGCATGTTGCTAAAAACCCAAGCCAATGAATTAGACCTGAAAATCGAAAAACCATCTACATCCCTTTCCAGTGGCAGAAACAAGATTAGCGGATAGGTTGCGGTACACTTTCGTTAAGAAGTCACCAGCTCTCGGCTACTGCTATTTCTTGGAACATTAGACCAGGGGTTAGAACAATATTCAGGGAATCAGAATTGCGCAGTGTTCACATGGTAAAACGGCTTGGAGCGACACCCTTGAAAAAACCACTATCGTAGAGATTCTATGAACACTGGCCATTTGACTCGTCGCCAAGTCCTGAAACGGTTTGGCACCCTCGGGGGGTCATCGCTTGTAATCGGCGCTATGGACGCCTGGGATCTGATGGGTCCCGAGTCCCCTTCCCGACCCATATTGAGCGGTATGCAGCCAGCTACCCGGGTTATCATACTGGGGGGTGGGCTCTCCGGACTCACGGTCGGTTACGAACTTGGGAAGCTCGGCTATAACTACCAGGTTCTCGAAGCACGCGACTGGGTTGGAGGTCTGTGCTGGACCGTACGGCGTGGCTCACAGCACACGGAAATCGGAGGTGAGACTCAGGTCTGTGACTTCGATGAAGGTCAATATTTCAATGCAGGAGCATGGCGAATCCCGAACCGTGACCAGGCGATTCTCGGGTACTGTAAAGAATTGGGGGTACCCCTCGAGCTCTTTGTGAATTGGAGTAATGCCAACTACTCCTATGAGGAAAACACCGAGATCGGTCCCTTATCTGGCCAGCGTGTTCGGCTTAGGGAAGTCAAGGCGGATCTCTGGGGTTCGACGACGGAACTATTGGCTAAAGCTGCAGATCAAGGCCAAATCGACATAGCTCTCACAGAAGAAGACCAAGAACTTCTGATTCAATTCCTAGTTAGAGCAGGATATCTCGATAGTGAAGACTATGGGTATAGGCCCCCTACTTCTCGAGGATCAGAAGAACGATACGATCTTAGCGCTCTTCTGAAATCGAGATTCGGTTCCAGGGTGCGTTCGCTCTACGTAGGCACTGGGGGGCCAGACCCACTGTTTCAGCCGGTCGGAGGCATGATGCAGATTCCCCTAGCCTTTCAGAGAGTAATCGGTGAACGCATCAGGCTCAGAGCTGAAGTACAATCAGTCCACCAGACTGAAGACGCGGTGGAGGTGACCTACCGCGATACCAGTACTGGGGAAGAGTACAGGGAAACTGCGGACTACTGCGTATGCTGCCTACCGATGTCTGTACTCAAAGAGATCGATGTCAATCTTTCTTCTGACATGGCAGCTGCCGTTAATCAAACCCGCCACAGCACATCTGCGAAGATGGGATTGCAGATGAAGAGACGCTTCTGGGAAGAGGATGATGGAATTTTTGGAGGCCACCTGTGGAGCAGAAGCCTACAACTCGGTGAATTTTCATATCCATCGAACGACTATTTTTCAGAAAAAGGCGTGCTGCTGGGTTACTATGGTGGAGGCAATCAAGCCGGTCTGTCGGAGAAGTCATTACAGGACCGGCTTGATCATGTGCTAACGCAAGCCAGTAAGGTCCACCCTCAGATCCGAGATGAATTTGAGGCTGCGTACTCTGTGTGGTGGGAAAAAGTCCCCTACAGCCTTGGAGCATACGGTGGCACTCCTCGCCTCGCACTCCGTGAACAACTCAGCAAGCCAGACGGTCGCATATACTTGGGCTCAGCGGGTACCGGAACGCGACCGGCTTGGCTTGAAGGTGCAATCCAGGCTGCCTGGAGAACTGTCGAAACCCTGCACGAGAGAGTCATGAGAGGTTAGTAGGTGCTCTACGTTCTGAACGTATGGGTAGGTATGGGCAAGACTAAAGGAGATCCGTAGTATCCTTGCGGATAAGGCGCCGCTATTCACAGGACGCAACCGCGATGGCAAGATGAGCACCGTATGAACTGCACGCAGAGGGTGCTTAGCCATGTTCGCGACCGAGCAAACTCTCCAGCTGTGTGCACGCTGAAGGACGGCTGCACTTCATTCAGTGATATCGGGACGCTCTCGGCCGGAGCCCAATCTCTCGCTTCCGCTGAAGGACTTAAGGCTGGTGACACGGTCCTGGTCCTGTCACCACCCGACCCCCTGTTGTACGCGACTATCCTCGGATTCCTTGGACGCGGCATCGTCGTCCTCTTTGTCGAGCCATGGCTTCCGGTCGGGGACATCGAACACGTTCTCCAGCGTGTGCAGCCGAAAGCATTTGTAGGTTCCCGTTTGGCACAACTGTGGGCTGCTCGTATCGCTGCAGCCCGGCGGATTCCGCGGTGGATCCATATCGGCGCTTTGAGGCGCCACACTGGACACAGCGACTTCGATTGTGTCGACCTGGATCCGTCATCCCCCGCAACAATCACCTTCTCTTCCGGAACCACAGGTGCACCAAAGGGAATCGTGCGGAGTCACTCCTGTATGTCGGCGGTGCACGACGGGCTTACCGATCCTGATCGCTTTGGTCATTTCGAGGAACCCGCTTTGTGTGTGTTCCCAAATATGGCTCTCCTACATCTCGGGACAGGGCGAGGATCGCTCGTCGTGCCGAAGAGCTGGAGTCCTCGAGTCCTCAAACACCTTAGCCAACAGGCTGCTGCGCTGAAGACGGCGAGCCTCGCCACCGGACCGGCCTTTCTAATGCATCTGCTGCGCTTCACGGATGTACATGGCGGCTTCAGTGATCTCAAGGCAATTATGATTGGCGGAGCTCAGACGGACTGTTGGACCCTCGAACACGGCTTCGATCGGTGGCCGGAAGCGCGCTGGACCCACGTGTACGGTGGTTCCGAGGTCGAACCTGTCGCATGTGTGGACGCTCGCGAAGCGGTCGCAAAAAGCCGGGGACGAGATCGCTTCCAGGCACTCTTCGTCGGCGCTCCGGTTCCCATGGTCGACGCACGACCCGAGCCGGACGGACTTCGCGTGTCTGGTGCGAATGTCGCGAAACAACTCGATGCACCGGAGGGAGAGGCACCGCTCGATGAGGCCGAAAAGCATTGGCACAACATGGGCGACCGGATTCTTGCCGACGAAGAGGGTTGGTGGTATGCCGGGCGGGTAGCTCAACCTGAGGATGAATTCCACCTAGAACAACGCATCTACTCGTGCCTCGGAACGAGCGCCTGCTTCGTCAGCCGTGTATCCAGCGGTCGTCTCGTGCTCTTCGGTGACGACGTCAGTCGACGCGTGGCCGACGCCGACCGCTTCAGCTCCCTCTTCCCTGAGATCGAGGGGCTAGAGGACGTATCGATCGTCAGGGATCGACGTCACCGTGCGAGGATTGACCGAAAGCGCACGCTGGCGAAGAGCAGAGTTCAGAGGACCTGATCCGATGTCAGATAAGACCACCTCTCCGTCAGGGACACTCTCTCGGCCTGCTGCCTGGGGCACATTCGCTCGTGAGCGCTTCCAGATCCCCGCTGTCCTGATCTTCGGGATAGCACAGTCTGCCTCAGCTCAGTACGTCGTATCGTCTACGTTGGATTGGTTGGGACTGGCGATCTCCGTCGCAGGAATCTCTGTCCTGCTGGTCATTATGCGCATGATGGACGAGCTCAAGGACCTGGACAAGGATCGGATTGCCCACCCCACTCGACCGTTACCGAGAGGACTGATTTCACCTGAAGAAGTGCGGTCCGGACTCCGGATCGCGATCGGACTGCTGCTCGTTGCATCCGTCTTCATCGGACTACTGCGGAACCCTATTGCCGGCGTCCTTCTCAGCCTAAGCGTAGGATACTCGTTGCTGATGTATCGAGAATTCTTCGCACCGGATCTTCTCGGGGCGCGGCCCTTCTCATACGCGGTCACGCATCAAATCATCATCGTTCCGATCTATGCATTTGCGACCGCCACAGCGCTGCCTGAAGCAGCTTTCACCCAGCCGGTTCTTTGGTTCGCTGCGACCGGCCTTGGAGCCTCGTTTGCTCTGGAAGTCTGCCGAAAGCTAGACCCGGACGCGCACCCGGTTCTCGGGACTTATCTGACCGTTGCGGGTCAGGGTCGTACCGCCGTAGCCGTGCTCGCCTCGGTGGGATTAGCAACATACGCCGCATACCAAATAGATGTTCACACTATCCTATGGCCCGTCGCGCTGGTTCTACTGGCAAGCCTAGGCCTGACTATCGTGCGCCCCGCCAGCTTTAAATGGACAGCTGGATTAGCCGGCCTTTTCGTGCTCGCTCAGATCTTCGCCCCCACGATCGGTCACTTCACCGGCACGTTACCATGACGCTCCAACCTCTCGGCCCCGACTCCCCGGCTGAAGCACTAGCAACTCGCGCTGGTGGCAAAGCGGCTCAACTAGCGATCCTCGGCCGACTTGGCTGCTCCGTGCCAAGTTGGTTCT
>Ga0114932_10002152_pt1 | contig 21225 bp, 21 predicted proteins | sample 2SBtaG_2_FD_87286 | JGI IMG/M metagenome (GOLD analysis project Ga0114932, IMG submission 87286) | Deep subsurface microbial communities from Kolumbo volcano to uncover new lineages of life (NeLLi) - 2SBTROV12_ACTIVE470 metaG | ecosystem: Environmental > Aquatic > Marine > Volcanic ... | reverse complement strand
CTAACAGGGTTAACATGAAGAAAACAACGGCAGTTGTATATGGTTTATTATTAACATGCATAGCTTCTATTGCATTCTCAGATTCAAAAGTTGAGCAGTGTGAACAACTCACACGAGAAGCTCTGCGTTATTTAAATAGTTCATGGCCTGATCCTTCAACAAGAACAGCAGCAAGGCTTGCAATAGAGACAATGGAAGTAACGAAGTGCTCAGAAACTCGTGGAAGTGTAGTGTCTCGTTATAGTCCTGAGCAAGAAAGATTAACCAGAGCAATTCTGCAAAATTTAAGGTCTCCGTGGCAAGATGAAGGAACAAGAAGTTGTATACGAGATAATTTGGAGAGATTGAGATCTTCATCTCAAATGATGAGCCCATCAAGAGATAATAGTTATGGACAATGTAGAGAAATAGATCATTATTGGAACAACATGAAAAGCAGATGGGGAGGAGATCCTGAAACTCAGAAGCGCGATGTGGAATTAGCTGCTCGTTTATATATGGCAAGAGGATGTGGTAATGCTTAAAAAATATATGTTTTTTTTACTTTGTTTAAGTTTTGGAGCACTTTTTTGCAAAGAGTTTACGTATCATGGTGAGTATTATACGGTATCTGAATTAAAACAAGAGTTTCAAAATAAAGTTACGAGAAGTTTGCGCGATAATAATACGCAAGATGCAACCAAGTACTTGCTCGTTTTGATGGCAGTGCAATCTTATAGTACTATGCTTTTGCCTTCATATCAGGATAATAGTAGGTTGCAATCTATTTTAGATCATAGCAAAGAAAAAACAGGTTTCTTTGATGTGCTTATATCCTATATTTCAGAAAAACAAAATTTAGAAGATCTTTTATATTTTGTGAATAATGTTAATAAAGTTTGGTAGCTTCTCATAAATCATTGTTATAAGGGTGTTAAAAAAACTAACACCCTTATTTTTTTATATGTTTAGTAAGCTAAATGTATTATGAGTTGTGGTGGAAATTGTTTTTGAAACATGATCAAAGCTTTCATCTCTTAGTTCTGCTATGAATTCAGCGATTGTTCTAATTTGTGCGGGTGTGTTTTGTTTACCCCGAATAATTTGTGGTGCTAAAAAAGGTGCGTCAGTTTCTAAAATAATACTTTCTAGGGGAAACGTTTTTACGATGTCGCGCAATGTTTCGTTTTTAGGATAGGTAACGGTGCCACCAAAGCCAAGAACAAATCCTAGGTCAATATATTTTTGTGCATAGCTTTCATTGGAAGAAAAACAGTGAATAACGCCTTTAAGGTTTGGCTCAGATTTAAACGATGCAAGTACTTGATATGTTTCTTCATCAGCGTCTCGTGAGTGAATGCTTAAAGGAAGGTTGTGCTCAAGCGCAAGTTCTATTTGAGCAGCAAATGCTTGTTGTTGTCGTTTAAGATTGTAACCTGGATAGTGTTTATCAATACCACATTCACCAATGCCAACAATTTTTAACTCTTTTTTTTGTATAAGAAGTTCTTTGAATTCTTGTATTATTGTTTGCCAGTCATTTGTTGCATCATTAGGATGAAGACCAATTGTTGCATAACAGTTAGTAAAATGTTTTGCGATATCAATGCATGTTAAACTTTCAATTAAATCAGTTCCAACATTAATAATTTTGGTAACATTTTTTTGCTCAGCTTCTTGGACAATAGTTTTACATGTTTCAAGTTCAGAAGTGCTGAGAGGAATAAAGCTTTCTTTGGTTTTGTAACTTCGTATTATCATGTTTATATGACAGTGCGTGTCAATCAGCATATTGTGACCTTTTTTCAAGTTTTTTTGCTTTTTTTATCATATTTATTTGACAAACAAGTAAATAAATTTACTCTAGAATACATGAACTTATGAAAAGTTTGTAGTAATTTGGTAGATAAGCAGTTTCATAATCTATTTGTAAGGAGATTTCTTATGGGTATGAATAAAACAAGATTAATTGATGCGTTAAGTGAAGAAACAACATTTAGCAAAAAAGATATTGCTCGTGTTTTAGATTCACTTGTTCGAATTATTGAAAGATGCCTTAAAAAAGGTGAGAAAGTTTCAATAACAGGGTTTGGAAGTTTTTGGATTTCAGAGCGTTCAGCTCGTAAAGGAATCAACCCTGCAACAAAAGAGAAAATTGACATTCCAAGTGTTAAAGTTCCTAAGTTTAAAGCAGGAAAAAATCTTCGCGAAGTTGTTCGTAAGATTCAGTTTTAATGAGATAGTAGTATTGGCTTGAAATTTTATTTCGCCTTGCAAAATAGTTATCCATTGTAAGGTCGTACAGTTTTCTGTTCGACCTTATTCTTTTATCAATATTATTCAATATGGAGTTGCGCATGCTTGACTTAACAGAGTTGCGAAAAAATAAAAAAGCGTTTGAAAGTGCAATTTTGAAAAAAGATCCCTCTTTTGATGTGGGTGCTTTTTTTATATTGGATGATTCGTTTAAAAATATTTCATTGCAAGTTGAGGCCCTGCGCAAAGAAAAAAATGATATTGCAAAACAGGCTAAGGGTGGTATTAACCCTGAACTTCGCCAGAAATCAATACAAGTTGGTAAACAATTAAAAGAACAAGAAGTTGAGCTAAAGAAGGTAGAGGAGCAATTTCAAGAGTTATTATTGTCTTGCCCAAACATTACAGATGCAGAAGTTCCTACTGGAAACAAAGAGTCCAATAAAGAAGTCAAAGTTGTTGGAAAAAAACAAGCATTTGACTTTGAAGTTCAAGATCATGTTAAGTTGGGAACTCAACTTGGCTGGTTTGATTTTGCAGGGGCGACAAAAATAACTGGTAGTAACTTTGCTTTATACAAGGGGGATGGAGTAAAGCTTTTATATGCGTTAACTCATTTAATGCTTAAAAATAATATTAAACATGGATTTGAGCCGATATTGCCTCCATATTTAGTAAATACATTATCTATGAAAACATCTGGGCAACTTCCTAAGTTTGCTGATGGGGTATATAAAGTTGAGCAAGAAGATTTATATTTAACACCGACATCAGAAGTAAATTTACTTAATTACTATAGAGACACGATTTTTCAGGCGGATGATCTACCAAAGCGCCTAACGTCTTGGACTAGTTGTTTTCGAAGAGAAGCTGGAAATTATGGTCATGCAGAAAAAGGCTTAATTCGTATCCATCAGTTTGAAAAAGTAGAATTAGTTTCTATAACAAAGCCTGAGAATTCTGGGCAAGAACTTGATAAAATGATTGCTTGTGCAGAAGATATTTTACAACAGTTGGGGTTGCATTATAGAATCATGCTTCTTGCAGCACAGGATACTGCATTTCAATCAGCTAAGACATATGATATTGAGGTATGGATGCCTGGGCAAAAAAGTTATTATGAAGTTTCTTCTGCAAGTAACTGTACAGATTTTCAAGCACGAAGAGGAAAATTAAGATATCGAGCATCTCAGGGATCAAAGACTTCATATGTTCATACACTTAATGCATCATCTTTAGCTCTTCCTCGACTTATGGTAGCATTGTTAGAGACATATCAACAAAAAGATGGTTCTATAAATTTACCAGATTGTTTGAAGCAAGGATGGTTGTAAATGATTTCTAAAAAAATTATGCAACAAGTCAGAGAACTTGAAATTCATACTCGTCGAGTATTGAATAGTTCTCAGGTTGGAGGGTATAGATCAAGCCAAAAAGGTTTTGGTTTTGATTTTGATCAACTTCGTCCGTATCAGTATGGCGATGATGTTCGGTTAATTGATTGGAAAAGTTCTTGTCGGGGAAACAATTTATTGGTTCGGCAATATTTTGAAGAGCGCAATAGAACTTTTATGCTTTGTTTAGATGTTTCTGCATCAACGTATTATGGATCACATGATACTTTGAAACAGGATGTAATGAAACAAATAACAGGGGTATTATCACTTGTTGCGGAATTTTCTAAAGATAAGGTTGGGCTTATTTTGTTTTCAGATCAGATAGAAAAAGAAATAGCTCCAGCTAAGGGTAAACAGCATGTCCATCATATTATAGAAACTATTTTTTCTCATGTGCCGAGTAGCAAAAAAACTGATATTAATGTTTTGTTGGGACATGTTACCCAAAAAGTTTCTAAAAGCGCGGTAGTCTTTTTAATTTCAGACTTTATTTCTCCTTGTTTTGAAAAATCATTAAAACAGGTCGCAATACATAAAGAAGTAATCGCTGTTTCCTGTACTGACGCTCAAGAAATAGACTTTGATAGTGCTGGATTGCTTTGGATACAAGATCCTGAGACAGGAGAGCAAGTGTTGGTTGATACAAGAAAGAAGAAACGACAAGATCTTTCTGCTTTCTTGCAAAAAAGAATGATGCAGCAGCGTCAAATGTTTCAACAGTATAAAGTAGACTTTTTACAAGTTCAGCCAAAAGCGCACTTTATTCATGACTTAGTTATGTTTTTTCAAAAACGTTTAATGTATTAATAAAAATAGTAGTGATTATGAGTACAAAAGAAAATCAATTGATTGAGATTTATGATGTATGGTATCGTCCTTGGTGGCACTCAAAAGTTGCAAGTACAACTTTTGTTTTTGTTGCTTTGGCACTGTGTTTATTGTTGCTATACCTTCTATGGAAAAGATTTTTTGCAAGTAAATCACTTTCTTATGATCAAGTTGCTTTGTTGCAATTAAACAAAATGAAACAAGAGTCATATAGTTCTCAAGATGCATTACAGGATGCTTATTTTACCTTAACTATGATTTTAAAAACATACTTATCAAAAAAATATTCTATTTCGTTATTGCATAAAACAGATAATGAGATTGTTGATTATATTAAACCGGTTGTTTCTGTTGATATTTTTGCAACTTTGCATGAATTTTTTGAGAGATCATTTCAAATTAAATTTGCTCAGGCAGCTGTATCAGAGAAAATGTTGCAAGATGATATTTCTTTTGTTGAACGAATCGTTCATGCAACAATGGGTAAACAAGAAGATCAGGTGGAGAGCTCTTGAGGTACCACTTTGATCAATTAGAGTATCTATATATTCATTGGCCGTTTTGTCCATATAAGTGCCACTTTTGTGATTTTGTTGCTATGGCATCACATGAGCAATTTATGAAGGATTATCATCAGTCACTATGTAATGAGATCCATTTATTTCATAAAGAACATAAGCGATTTACTAATACTTTAAAGACTATTTATATGGGGGGAGGAACTCCAAGTACCTATCCTGCTCATTTGCTACTTGACATGTTTGATACACTAAAAGAGTACTATCATTTTGATCATACAACAGAAGTAACAATTGAAGTTAATCCTGGGACTTTAACAGAAGGCTTGTTACAAGTATGGAAAAAAGTTGGAATTAATCGATTAAGTATTGGTGTACAAAGTTTAAAAGATCAAGTATTGAAATCTTTGAATAGGCATCAGACGGTAAAAGATGTACATAATTTGCTCAATGAAGCATCTGTATACTTTGATAATATATCAGTTGATTTTATTTTGGGATTGCCAGGAATATCAGATGATGAATGGAAGGCAATGATTCAAGAAGCAATGACATGGCCGATAAAACATATATCGATTTATTTTTTAATGGTTCATGAGGATACACCTTTGTATTTTAAGGTAAAGTCGAACAAAGTGTCACTTCCTCCAGATGATGCGATGGTTGATTTATATGATTGGACAGTTGACATTTTAAGTGCACATGGATTTAAGCGATATGAGCTTTCTAATTTTGCACGTGCGGGTTATGAGTCAAGGCATAATCAAGCATATTGGGATAGAAAGTCATATAAAGGTTTTGGCTTAGGAGCTTGTTCTTTTAACGGGAAAGCTCGTTTTCAAAATGATAAGAATTTGGGAAAGTATATAGATAATATTACTCAAGGCAAAGCTTCAGTAATGATGTCAGAAGAGCTAACAGGGCAACAGGTTGCGCGTGAAAAAATTATGTTAGGTCTAAGGTGTCATAAAGGGCTTGATGTTATTGAATATACCAAAACAATTTCAGAGAAAGAAAAAAGAGTGTTTTTAGATGAAGTGGAAAAACTACAACAAGCAAAGTTAATTGATTATACAGAAAATAAAGTTCGCTTAACACCACGGGGGTTTGCTTTGGAAAATGAGGTTGCGATTCGTCTTTTTCCATAGTTTTTAGAGTGAAAATTATAATATCATTTTTAATGAAAGGTTTGTCTATGGCAAAGCATGTAGGGGTAAAGCTACCTGAAGAATTGTATGAATTATTAAAAAAGGGACAAACAGTAGCAGTGCTTGCAACCTTTTCAGAAAAAGGAATTCCTCATACAACTCCTATTCAGGTTATGTATCCAAAGGGACATGAGAGTATTTTGATATCTATTCATAAAGAGCATCAGGGATATAGCAACATGGTATGGCAAAAAAAAGTGATGCTTTGTTTTATGGATGAAGGAAATATTGCGTATAGTTTGCTAGGCAGAGCGGGAGTTGTTAGAGCTCCATCAATGGTACATCCCTTAATGAATGTTGTTCATGTTGATATTATTGATATTAAGTCAGATTGCTCTATGTTAACAAAAGTTGATTCTGGAGTTCGCTGGAGCTATACTTCTTGGGAAGCTGAAGAATTATCAATAGGGCTTTTTAATGAATTAAAAGAGCTTGCAAAGACTTTATAGTAGAAAGTCTATAGGAGTTTTCATGAGGTGTGTGTATTTTATGTTGACACTGGGGTTTATGGGTTTTTTTCATACTGCTATGGCAGAAAATCCGATGTTAGCTGCTATGGAGGCTGCATCTCATCATACAGATGCAAAAAAAGCGCCTCCTCCTACAGCAGGTGCACCTAAAACTTCTGATGCAAAAGCAAAAACGGATACGGCGAAAACACCACCACCTCCAACTGACACTGCAAAAGCAAAAACAGATGCTCCAAAACCACCACCCACTCCTCCGGCTCCAAAGCCAGCACCTCCTCCAACAGGAGATGCAAAAGCTACAGCTTCTAAAGCAAAGTCAGATGAGACAGCAAGTGCAGATGACTCTGCAGGTCCTGCTATAAAACCTGAACTACATGTAGTCAGTGTGCAGCCTACTGGACTGGATACTATTAATCTTGACTCAGGAGGAAATTGGCTTGAAAAGAGAGCTTGGTTTAAAAAAGCAGAACAATTATTTGATGAAATCAGAAATGAAGTCAAAAAAGCTTCTGATTTGCGTATGGATTTTGTTCATGAAGTTCATGGAGCTGGTCAAAAAATAGATGATTTTTATGAATCGGTAAACTTTGATAAGGGGCAAGTTGACGAGCTGCTTAAAAATGTTTTAGCAGAAGTCTCTCAAGCTTCTTTTAAGCGGGGTGGGGATTTATCTGATAAAGAACGAAACCTAAAGTCAACGATACATACAGAGCAAAAAGAAATAGAAGCTTTGGGTAATGATATAAAAAAGATAGCAGATTTTGATGGGCAAATTGATAAAACAATGATGCAAGCATTTAAAATAGTTGATGCATGTAGGGGTTTAGAAACAAAAGCTTGGAATGCTTATAAAGCAATAGGTTCAGAATTAGATGATAAAAAAGCACGAGACTCATATTATGAGATAGAAAACTCATATAAAAATATTCAGCAAAATGTAAAGTATTTACAATCGACTTTGTTGCCATATTTAAAATCTAAATTAGTTACTCCTGTAGAGCAGGTTATGACTAAAATCAAATCATCTATACATTCCTTGGATGAAAAAGGAATTAACCTTAATAAACTGATTAAGCAAGATGAACAAAAAGATCTTTCCCTTGAAAAACAAAGAGAGCAAGAAACTGAAAAACAAGCAGAAGATAAGGTAGAAAAGTCTTTAAAGCACAAAGTAGACAGAGAAGTTCAGGAAAAAGAGGATGAAGAAGCAGTAGCAAGAAGAAAAAAAGCAGAAGAGATTCATGAGAAAGAAGAGCAGATTTGGTACTATAAATTATTTTTTGAAGTTAGAGATGCTGTTCGTTGTGTTGGATGTTGGGTTGTAAATCATGCACGATGTATTACTTGCTGGATGTTTGACTATAGTAAAGATGTGTCTGAAAAAGCTGTTTTGGCAACTGAATCAGAAGTTCCTCCTTCTTTGATTGATATATTAAAAGGGGTTTGCTGTAAAATCACAGAAATCATTTGTATGATATTTTGCTATATAAAACATCTTTTATGCTCACTTAAAGCATGGTTCTGTCATCTGATTGGTTACTAATTTCTTGTATATTCATTTGATAAGAAGATTTGTTTTTGATACTATAAAGGCGAATAAGCCGAAGTGGTGAAATTGGTAGACACGCAGCCTTGAGGGGGCTGTGAGAGAAATCTCGTGGGGGTTCAAGTCCCTTCTTCGGCACCAAAATGAAAATAACATTAACTTTATAAGGTCCGGAGAGATTTCATGAATCATTCATTTCAAAAAGCTTTCATGTCAGGGTTTTCAGTGTGGCTTGCTTTTGCTGCAGTAATGTGTGGATATTTATATTGGCATGGGAAAAAAGATGTACGTTTTGGAATAGATTTAGTTGGCGGAACTTATATCACACTCGAAGTGCAAGAAGATGATGTCGTTAAAAATTATCTCAATGATAAAGTGCGCAACTTTGAAGGATTATTGAAATCTTCAAAAATAGAAATGGATGGTAAGCCATCATTTGCAGATAACAGTATGATTTTTAAATTTAGTTCTTTATCTGCTGCAAGAGAAGCTGAAAGTTTAATGCTTTCAGATGAAAAAAAATTAAAGTATGACGTTGATGATACCAATGTAAAAATTGCTGTGCCTCGTTCAATTATTTCTCATTTATTATCTGATGCAGTTGAGTCAAATATTGATATCTTGAGAAGTCGTTTTGAAAGTTTGAGTGAAATTCACATTAGTAAACAAGGTGATAAGCAAATTGTTGTTGAGCTTCCTGATGTAAAGGATCCTCATCAAGCAAAAGTAATGATTGGAAAATCTGCAGTGCTAGAGTTTAAGCTTGTTGAAGATAGTGCTGGTAGTAAAGAAGCTCTGCTGAATAAATATGATCATGAGTTGCCTGAAGGTACAATGCTTTTACCGGGTCATAGACGAGGAAGTTTTGATGACAAGATGTATTATCTTCTACCAGAATATACTCCGGTTTCAGGAAATTATTTAAAACATGCAAAGACTGGATTTGGTGGGGACTTAGGAGCTGACTTAGTTGTAGAGTTTGAATTTGATGATGAAGGTGGAAAAAGATTTCATGAGTTGACGAGTGAAAACATTCGAAAAACATTAGCAGTTGTACTTGATGGTGAAGTGATTCAAGTAGCAACGATTAATAGTGCTATTGGTTCTAGAGGTGTTATTCAAGGTTCATTCAATCCTGATGAAGCAAGAACATTGGCAAAGCTTTTAAAGTCTGGATCATTTAAGGCAAAAGTTGACTTTATTGAAGAGCGTCAAATTGGACCAACATTGGGACAAGAGTCAATTAATCAAGGATTATTGTCTTGTGCAATAGGTTTGGTTTTGCTTTTATTATTTGGAGTGTTTTACTATCGTCTTGCTGGAGTCTTTTCATTCTTAACATTGATATATAACTTGATTTTGCTCATGATGATGATGGCGATGATGCGCGCTACTTTGACATTGCCAGGTATTGCTGGAATGGTGCTTACTATTGGTATGGCGATTGATTCATCTATTTTAATTTATGAGCGAATTAAAGAAGCTTTAAAAGATGGTATGAGCATATCTGCATCAATAGAAGATGGTTTTTCTGATGCAATGTGGGTGATTTTGGATTCAAACATTACAACATTTATTGTTGCAGCTGTTCTGTACTATTTTGGTACAGGTCCAATCCAAGGATTTGCGATTACGATGATGCTTGGAATCATTACAACATTGATTACAGGATTGTTCTTCCTCAAGTCATTATTTAAGTTTTACTTGAAAGCTTTTAATATACAAAAGCTCAGTATTTAGTATACTGTTTGCATAAGTGTGGCGACGTAGCTCAGTTGGTTAGAGCGGCAGAATCATAATCTGTAGGTCCGGGGTTCGAATCCCTGCGTCGCTACCAAAAAATAATTTTGGTTTAAGAATTTAGATACGCTATGCTTTTGGTATAGCGTATTTTTTTTGAAAGGAAAAAGTGAAAAAAAGTTTTTTTGTGATTGCTTTGTTATCTATTTTTTCAAAATATACAATTTGTTCTGAATTTAAAGCTAAAGATAATTTATTTCAACGTAAGAATGTTCAGCAGTTAACTAGAACAGCAGTAATAGAAACGCTATATCCTGAGAAAAACGACAGAACAACATACTTGGTAGTTAAGCAGAAATCATACACCGGAATTTGCGGGTAAAGTGTGTGCAGAGTGTTATATTAAGGGGGAGCTTTCTTTTATGTTAATGCAGATATCTGAACAAGAAGCAAGAATAAATTTGTTGAAGTGTATGGAGATAGAAATATTGCTGATGCGTAAAAAAGGGACAGAGCAAGTTTGAAAAGTTATTTGAGAAAAATAGATAGAGTTTATTGTTTATAAGGGTTGCTATGAAGTTTGTTCAGGCTGCAAGAATATTTGAAAAAATAGAAGTTGAGTCATCTCGTAACACAATAACTCAGTTATTTGCAGAACTATTGCAACAAGCATCTGCTCAAGAAGCTCAAATTATATCCTATCTATCTCTTGGTGCATTATTTCCTCCTTATAAAACATTACAATTTAACATAGCAAAAAAAGGCATTATTTCTATTATTGCAAAAGCCTTACAGCAAAGTGATCAAGTTGTAATAGGTGAGCTGCAGAATTTAGGAGACTTAGGGTCTGTGATAGCGCAGCAGTGGAAGCAAGAAGGGCAAGATGTTAGCTTGCAAGAGGTATATGATTCATTGGTTGCATGTGCTCAGATTGCAGGAACAGGATCAACAGAAAAGAAGCAGCAAAGTTTAGTTGATTTGTTACAAAGAGTTGATGCATCATCGGCTAAATATATTATTAGAATTGTTGCTGGAACTTTAAGACTTGGCTTTTCTGATATGACAGTACTGGATGCTTTATCTTGGATGCAAGCGGGAGATAAATCACTGAAGAAAAAATTAGAACATGCATATAATGTATGTGCTGATTTAGGTCTTGTTTCTTATACATTGAAGTCTCAGGGTATTGAGGGAATTGAGAACATGCAGATTCAAGTAGGTATTCCAATACGTCCAGCTTCTGCAGAACGTTTGAGTAGCGCACAAGCAATTATTGATAAGCTTGGAGACTGTATTGCACAACCAAAGCTTGATGGTTTCCGTGTTCAAGTGCATGTTGATATGCAGAATGCTGAAAAAAAAGTTCACTTTTTCTCAAGAAATTTACTTGATATGTCAGATATGTTCCCAGACTTGAAACAGTTGGTGCAACAACTAGATGTTCAAAGTTTGATTTTTGAGGGTGAGGCAATCGTGTATGATGCAGATACTGATACATTTTTACCATTTCAACAGACAGTTAAAAGAAAAAGAAAGCATGGTGTTGAGCAAGCAAGCCAAGAGCTACCATTAAGACTGTATATATTTGATGTCCTATATCTGAATGGAAAATCTTTATTAGATAAAACTCATAAAGAACGTCGTGTTGATTTGCAAAATTTATTACAAAACGTTACTGATGAGTCACTGCAAATTATTGAAGAAACGCAGATGCATACTGCAGAGCAATTACACGCATATTTTTTACTTAATCTTCATGCAGGCCTGGAAGGATTGGTTGTAAAGCGAGAAGATGCTATTTATCAGCCAGGAAAAAGAAACTTTAATTGGATTAAGCTCAAGAGGCATGCACGTGGTAAGCTAGTTGATACTATCGACTGTGTCATTTTGGGATATTATTATGGATCAGGAAAGCGTAGTCAATTTGGTATAGGAGCTTTTTTGGTTGGGGTATATAACCAGGATTTAGATCAATTTCAAACCGTTGCAAAGATTGGAACAGGGATGAAGGATCATGAATGGAAAGATCTTAAACAGCGTTGTGAAAATATTAGACAAGAAACTCAACCAGTAGGCGTACAGGTAAATAAAGATTTGTATCCGGATGTATGGGTTGTTCCTGAAATTGTATGCACTATTCAGTCTGAAGAGATTACACAATCTCCAGTTCATACAGCTGGTAAAACCGATTCTGTATTGGGTTTAGCGTTGCGATTTCCCAGATTTATTACTTATCGATCTGATAAGTCTTCACAAGATGCAACAACTGTTGAAGAACTAAAGTCATTATACAAGCAGCAAACAATAGAAAAATAACTTTTTTAGTAGTCTTGATTTTACTCGTATACTTTGCTTAAGTAACTTGGTATGTATGGTTATAAAAAGGGTGTATGTGGTAGATAGATATCTTATAATATTATGTTGTCTATATAGCATAACGCTTGTAGCAAGTGATAGTGCAAAAGTTTCTAGTTTTTTACAAGATATTACAAAAAAACAAGCAAAAAGCAGTGAAGTTGATCTTGCAAAAACTCAGGCAAAGCAAGAGAATACATTTTTATCAGGGCTTTCTGGATTGAAAGCAAAGCAACAACAGGAACAAGTTCAGCAAAAAAAAGATATGCAAGAGCAAGAGCAGCATGAGTTGCAAGCAATTTCTTATATTAAAAATTTTTATGGTAATTCTAAGTATCAGGCTGCTATGAAAATCTTAAATGATTCAACATTGCAAAATGCTTATCAAGAAGGTCTTAATCAAATTAATATGTTCTTTTTTAATTACTCTCAAAAAGTTTTACACAAGTATCATGCAGCTAAAAAAAGTGATGATGATCAAGCACTCAATGTAACTTCATTTTTAACGACTCTGCATCAAGAGCCAAAAGCAGTAAAGAATGCTTCTAAGAAAAAAGTAAAAATTTCCACAAAGCATAGCAAGAAAGCATTACAGACGCCAAGTCAAGTAACTTCTTTTCTGGCATCATTAAAAGGATAGAGTATGAAACAGTTTAATAAGATATCTATTGTATGTTTGCTTGCTTATATAATAGACGTGCAATCAATGGACGACTCATTAAAAGATGTTATTGCTCAGTATGAAATTGCACTAGAGGATTTGGTGGATGTCTATCAATCAATCAAGCCCCCAAAGCCTATTCAATTTGATCAAACTGATGTTATAGGATCAACTTATCAAAAAATTTTACAACCATATATTACCAAGATTTCAGGATATTCAAGAATGGTTATGTCTGGATTTGCAAGAAAATTTTCTTATTATCATGACTTGCAAGTTTTATATCGATCATTTCAGCAGTATCAAAAGGAAGTTGAGCAGTTGAGTAAGAAGTTTCCTAAGAAAATTCAACAAGATGCAATGCAATATTTTTATAATCAACTTACTACATCGTTAGTTCAGAATTGTTCAAAAATTGTACAAAATATTTCATTTGCTCTGAGTACTTCATCTCAAGATCTTCAAGCTGCAAAGCTTGCGTATGAGCTTGCATGGACAGCTCAAACTTCAACAATGAAAGTGCCTGGCTTTTCAAGTGTTGCAGATTTTAGATCAAAGATGACCTCTTCTATGATTAATTTATATCAAGCAGCTGTGAAGCAACAGACAGAAAATTTGCAACAAGAAAAGGATAAGCAAAAGACATATCAATCAATTATTGGATATTACAAGGTCATGGCAGAAGTGTATGAAAATAGTGGAAATGCTCAACAAGCACAAATAGAAAAAGATAATGCAGTCAAAATACAAGGAGTGGTCCAGTCGTATAACAAGGCCGTATCACTGTTTAATCAAGCAGAAAAAAAGGCAGAGCAAGCAAGAACGCTTATTATTATAGATTTCAATCGAACATCCCAAACCAAAACACAGGTTACGGATAGTTTGAAAGAGTTAAAGGATGCACAAAGCTTGTACATGCAAGCAGAAAAACTATATGCACAAGGAGAAAATCTTGCACAGGTTGCATTATGTAAAGCAAAGCAATCAGAGTTGCAGGCAGATCAAGCGATGAGGGGAATACAGTTATTATGGATTTTATTTTTAGACAATGATTATAGGTCAGGCGTGAAGTCTTCTGTACAAGCTTTTTCTCAAATAGAATCTTTGTATAAAGGTGATATTAATCAAAAAATAGATGTGCAGTCTATGATACAGGCGTTAACAGATCTTGAAGAACTATGTAGTACGGTGCCTAATCAGTATAATGATAGTCTTGCATTAGTTCCATTAATTCAACGAGCAACTCAACTATATCAAGAAGCTGGGATACATCATGTTCATGCACATCATCCTGATCGCTTAGCAGAAAAAACAACATTGCAAGACATTGAAACATCTTTAAAAAGTTTTGTATCTTTAGTTAAAGGTATGATTCAATTTACCAAAGATCCAACTAATATATCTTTAACTCAAACGGTTTCTTCAATGTTAATTCATGCAAAGATTATAGATTCTTTATTTGAAAATAATAATTATTTAAAAGATTTTTTCATTAATTTTTCTGAATTATCAAGTAAAAAAACATTTGTTTCGTTTTTGTTTGAATATGTATATCGAATTTCTATGGATAAAATATCGGTATATATGGATACACAACAAAATGATCAGATTGTTCAAGTTTTATCTTATATAGCAGTATTACAGACATATAAGCAGGAGCTAACAGATCAACAATGGAGTACTGTTCAGCAGTATAGAGACCGTCTTTTAAAGAGTACTAATATTCAACAACTTGCAAAAGAAGCGTATCAAAAAGCAAAGCAAAATCAGGGTTGGAAAGATGGGTCAAAAAGTTTAACATATCAAAGTTCTGCAAATACTTTGTGGCAAAAATCACTTCATCTTTATGAAATGGCAATTTTATTATCACAAGATGATCCAAGTTATTCAATGCCTGAGTTGCAAAAGACATATTTACAAGTTCTTTATGACTATCTTAGTGCATATTTGAATAATGCTCCAAGGGATCCTCGTTATTCTTTGTATGTTATAAATAATCTTTATCAGTTGTATATAGGCGCTACGGCTTCAAATAATAAGGAAATGATAACATTTGTTCAAAATGTATTTGTGGGAATCTTTGAAAATAAACCTGGAGCGTTTTCTCAAGTTAAAAAGTGGGATGATCAAATAAAAGATCCACAAACAACAAATAAGCAGCAAGATAAGCTTCAACAAAGCACATCAGATATTATTAAAATATTTCAAATGACATTAGAGCAGCAATCAATAACTCTTTCTCAAATAGCGTCTATGTTTCAATTGTCAAAGAAACCAGAAGCATTGCTTTCAAGTAGTGATCGAGATGGAATTATTACATTAAGAGCGACGTTTGAAGGAAAAGATTTTTCTGTCAAGGTTACTACGCCAGATGCATTCAAAAAAGAAGAATTAATGAAAAAAATAAGCAGTGACTTAAACGAAGCAGAAGCTGCAATGCAAAAACAAGACTTTGCATCAGCTGCAACATTGTATCAACAACTCGAGCAGAGTTACATGGCTTTATTGAAGGTAACAAAAGTGTCAGCCGAAGAGCAGGAATATAAACAAAAATACTTTTTAGTTAAAACGAGGACAACAGCTTGTTCTCTTGCATCTTCAGCCCAATTTACAGGTTCTGAGGCATTAGAGTCTATAACCAATATTCCAAAGCAATATTATGCTCGTGCTTATCATGTGGCAATTAATATGCAGGATCTTGCAAGTTCTGTTCCTTCAACATTGCAAGCGATAACGCAAGATCAATCTTTGAGTGCGGCACAATTAAAGGATGCTTTAGAAGTTTTTAAAGCTTTTACGGTGTCTCAAATGTTAAGTCAGCAAGGAGTACAGTTTGCTGATTGTTACAGTAACTATTTATTGAATCAGAAAGCAGCAATTACAAGCACTAATAAAGAGGTGGCAGATTCTATAGAAGAAAAAGTAAATGTTTACATGGCTTTATTTGATACAGTTGGTGTATCTGCAACGGTATCTTCAAATACTATAACATTATCATTTAAGGATATGCCTATTCCTGCCATAGATCCGTTATATCCAACATCGCTTTATGCAGCGGTATATTTTGTGGGCGCTTCAATGTTATTTAAACCAGGCAAAAAACTTGTAACAATTGCCGGAACATCATATGTTCCAGGACAAGATGAAACATCATATCAAGTTGTTTTGCAAGAGTTGGCATATGCGTATCTTTCTCAAGCAAAGCAAAATTTAGATACAGCACAAACTGCATTGCAAGAGGTAATTAAACTTGTACAAGATACAGTTAAAGATAGTAAAAAAGTTGACATGAAAAAGTTTAATTCTTTATACACCCAAGTAAAACAACAGTTTATTAGAGCTCAAGCATTGTTGTTTGCAACAGATGCAAGTGCATACTATTATTTTGAGCAAGCAAAAGAGAGTGGTAAGGCAGAAGAAGTAAAAAAGATATTTATAAATTCATACAAAGAACAAATTGATGGTATGAAAAAATTATTAGTTGGTAATCCCTTTGCTAACTATTATTTAACGGTTTTATCTGATATAAATCAAGCATATGTATCATGCTCTTCTGAGCTTAATCCAAATACAGATATGGAACAAATTGATGAAAATAATGCAGCAATTATTTCATTGTTTGTAAAAGCGGCAAATGATTGTATGAGTTATAAATATATAGGAACTATGTTTACTCATGTAGAGCAGTATCATTATATTGGTGCTGCAAAGAATTACTTGGCAGCAAGAAAGCAATATCTTGCAATGCAGGATACATCAAATGCTGATAAATTAAATGAACAAGCACTAAAAGCATATTTTTTAGCATGTGGACAAAATATTAAGCTATATTATTCGGTTAAAAAATATGGTCTTGTATATACTCCAACAGAAATTTTAGGGAGCGGCTCTGATCAAAAAGCAACTTCAAAGCAAATTTCATATGCTCAGCTAAATCAAGCAAATGAGCAGTTTGAAAATGGTATGAATGTAAATCCAGGTGAAACAGGTGCTTATACAGATGTGAAGCGATTATTACTTGATGCTGCTATGTTTTATCAGTATTTGGCAGGGCAATACCAAAAACAAGTTGCTCCATCAACAACTCAGACAACTTCTGCAAAATCTAAGCAAAAGGGAATGAATCCAAAGTTAAAGTCATATTTGCAAGAGAAAGATATTTTATTAGGACAACAGACATCAGTAAACTTTGCAGATGATAATATTCGTCAACAAGTTTTTAATATGTCGTTTGATACGTATGTACATTTTGCAGATGATGCTGGAGCGCTTGCATCATGGTGTAATACATTAAATATGGCAGTAGCTTATCAATATATCCAGGATTATTTAGGGGGTGTAAAAGTTTCAGGGCCAGGTCAAGCGCAAGTATTTCAACAAAAATGGCAAACATTCTTTCAAGCTGTTCAAAAAGAAGGAACAGCCTTTCAAAATCCAGCAGCAGCATATGTAGGATAAGCTTGTATTTAAGCTTCAAACTGTGCAAAAGGATGAAAGAAAACTGATTGGGAATTATTTTGTTTAGTTACAGGTGCTTGTTTGGTAGGAGTTGTTTTTGCTTGTAAATTTGCAAGTTGTTGCATGTAATAATTTTTCATAACTTTATATGCTAATATATCAAGATTATCGGGAACTTGTTCTTCTTGTGCCCACGGAAAAGTAGGTTGTTTATTTTTTTTATCGAGGCCAAGTAGTTCTTTTTGTTTTTTTTCTTCTTCTGCAATCCATTGATCTGCTTGTTTGATATTTGCTTTTATTTCGGCTTCAGTTGGTTGATAGTTTGCCCACTTTGCAGCTTTTCGTGCAGCTGCTTCTTCTGCAGCTTCTTGCTGCAAACGTTTTGCTTGGATCATTTTATACTGATAGTTCATTTTATTGAGTTTATTCGTTATAGGTCTTGTAAAACCCATAGGGCTTATTGATAGCGTATATAGTAGCATGATACTAACAAGTATGTTTTTCATTGTAACCTCCTTATTTTAATATCAAGATACTAAATTATGCTGATCTAAAACAATAGTTCTACGTAGACTCTGGGCCGTTTTGATCGCTTTTAACTGGATTGTGAATAAGGTCATAGATATACTTTGCTTCTTGCTCAGGAGATTCATGTTGTGTAATTGTTGAGCTGATAACAATACCGTCAGGTTTTAAAAGAATCACTCGTTGAATAGTTTCTTTATTAAAGTTGGCAGCAATGTAAATAGGAAGTTTTGTATTTCCTCTGACAATTTCCCATTGGTCTATGGTTACGACAGGTTGAACATCTTGTTCTTGTGGTTTATGAAATAAGATTCCATCAACACCAAGTGTTTGAGCATCCATACAAGCTTGTCCAAGTAGTGTAGTATCAGAAAGATCAAGCATGACTTTTCTTTTGGATCCTGCAGCTGAGCAGACATTGTGTACAACTTGTTTGTTTGCTCCTGCCATCACCGTGACCCAGTCAGCTCCAGCATCTAAGCAAAGATTTGTTATATCTTTGCCTCTTTCAACAATTTGTGTTTCGGCAAGTATTTCTTTTTCTGGGAAATTTTTTCTGAATTGTTGGATTGCTTCAACTCCATACTTATAAAGCAAGATTGAACATACTTCAAAACGATCAGCATATGGTTCAACCTGTTTTGCTATAGATAAGCATTTTTCAAGATCAGGAATATCAAAGGCGATTTGTAACTTCATACAGAATCCTTTTTTACAACATTATTTTTTTACTTGATGATAGTAGATATTGTTTGGTCTTCTTGTTTATACTCTGGAGTCATTGATCCAAAATACTGTTTTATTGAAAGTGTGTAAAGAGCGTTATATGGATAGTTGAAATATTTTTTAATATAAACATTGGGTAAGATCAGGTTTGCACTATAAGACGTGATTGTTGCACCTTCGGGAATAACAATATTTTTAGGGTTTGCAATAATGATAATGGTGTTGAGAGGAATCATATAATTTTTTGGGAGCTCAGTTTTTTTTGCATCAATGTAGAAAAGCTCTGTCTCCTTATCATGCTTTAAAGACAGTTTATACATTTGAGAAACTGTTTCTTCATCAATCATCCAATTGTTAATAGTATCGGGTGCAACCATAAAAACAGGTTTTATTTTTTTGGTAATTAAAATATAAAGTTCAGGTTTTTGTTGTTTGCGTGGAAATGTTATTTTGCCATCATAATTGCTTACATCAATATACCCAAGATACATGCACATAATTCCACGAATTCCTGTTGGTTTATGAGCTTTGGGTAAAACTTTTTTTAAAAGATAACCAGGCTGTTTGAGTTTTCTAGAATAATGATCTATTTCTGCTTTATCCATATTGATCTTAACTTCAGGGTATGGTTGTAGAAAGAGTGTGATAACACTATCAGAATTTAGTAGTTGAAAAGCTGTAAAAAAAGCAATAATAAATACCTTTTTTATTTGATTCATCTTTATCTCCTTTTTGTTCTATGTTACGCTATATTCGTTATAAAAATCCATAGTTTTATGATGAATAATGATATTTAAATTAATTTTACTAGGGACATTGAGGGATGAATTTGAATAATAAGATATTGTTTGTTGTAATGTTTTTGTGCGGTTCTCTATATCCCTTAGAGGGATCTGATAATATCCGTGCTGAATTGATGCTTAGACGAGCAGGAAACATAAAGAAACTTTGTACAGGTCTTTCAGATAAAGGTTGTAGTAAGAAAGATGTTAATCAATTTGGTTTAACTATGGTTTTACAAGAGTTATTTGCATTAGATCAGATTCCAAGGACTCGAGATACTGAATGTCTACTAAGTCAAGCTGAGCTGGAATTATTAAGTTTGGTAATACTGCGTTTTGATCTAAATGAATTAGATCGTGAGTCTGAGTTGTATGAACATTTGTCTGGCAGAGTTAAAAGAGGATAAATATATGAAAAAAGTATTGAGTATTATTTTATTATTATCAGTATTATCAACTTTTGGATCAGAAGGTGATACAAAAAAGAAAGTTGGTTTACAAGTTAGAGGAATAGCTGTAACAGTAGACGATATGCTTCGAGTTGTTGACAGTTATGCTCATTTAGATGGAGAAGAAGTTGTTCAGGTTTTACCAGGACAGCAAAGGTTGAATTTGAAGCAAGGAGCAAAGGCTGTGGGTGCTCATCCTGTTTGCTCTATAGTTAAAGTTTGGGATTCGAGAAGAAAGTAATGACTGAATTTTTTGATGATAAACATGATGTACGATATTGGAATCAATTTGTAAAAAAATATTCCATTGATCTTGATAAGCAGCACAAGTTTAAGCAATATTTTGATTTAATTGTGCAAGAAAATCAAAAGTATAATATTACTGCAATTACTTCAGTAAAAGGTATACTACTGGATCACTTTTATGATTCATTGTCTTTGGTACGGGTGTATGATCTATCAAAGGTCCAAAGTCTTGCAGATGTTGGATCTGGGGGAGGCTTGCCTGGAGTGCCACTTGCAATTATAAATGAACATATAACAGTTCACTTAATTGAAGTAAATAATAAAAAAATTAAGTTTTTATCAATGGTCAAAGAAGCATTGAAGCTGGATAATCTTGTGATTCACACCGATGATTTTCGTACATTCTTACGCAAAAGTGATAAGCCAATTGATCTATTTACGGCGCGGGCTTCTTTACCGTTAAAAGAGCTTTTAAGAGTATTTAAACCTTCTTCTATTCATCATATGTGCACATTGGTTTATTGGGCTTCAAAAAATTGGGTTTCAACCGATCAAGAAAGTGTGTATCTTGATACATGTATTTCATATCAAGTAGGAGAAAAGAGACGAAGCCTTTGTTTTTTTAAGAATACTGCACAATCTTAGTGTCGATGTAAGGATATTTGGTGAAACCAAAAAAAGAGCTAGAAACAACATTGTTGATTAAAGAAGAATTTGGGACTTCATATCAAAAGATTTTAAAGTATTTTTATCCTGAATTTATTACAGCTCTTATTATTTATTCATTGCCACAATTTATAGATTTTTACTTTATCTGCCATCTTAAACAAACAAACCTGTATGCTATTTCTGGAATCGTAGAAAACTTTTTAACAATGTTTACAAAATCTGCAGAAGGTTTGCTAATAGGAACCGTTGTTATATCGGGTTACTTTAATGGTTTGCATGAATATAAAAAGGCTGGTCAGTCATTTGTGGATGCTTTCTGGACAACCATAACAACTGGTTTTTGTGTGTCATTATTATTATATTTTGGCGTTTCTGCATTTTATCGGTTTAATAACTTTACACCTGAGATGGT